>Ga0335074_10000236_pt1 | contig 84477 bp, 82 predicted proteins | sample Lox_Sample_23_FD_206715 | JGI IMG/M metagenome (GOLD analysis project Ga0335074, IMG submission 206715) | Soil microbial communities from Loxahatchee National Wildlife Refuge, Florida, United States - Lox_Sample_2.3 | ecosystem: Environmental > Terrestrial > Soil > Wetlands | place: USA... | reverse complement strand
GGTCCGCGGCCGCTGCCGTTCCCGTTGGCCTGACCGTTCTGCTGCTGGCCCTGCTGCGCCTGATATTGCTGCTGCTGGGCCTGAGCCGCGCTCATGACGCGATAATAGTGCTCGGCATGCTGGAGATAATTTTCCGCCATGACCCGGTCGCCGGCGGAATTGGCGTCGCGGGCGAGCTGCAGATACTTCTCATACACATGCGCGGCGGAGCCGCGAATCTTGATCTCCGGTCCGTTGGAATCGAACGTCCGGTTGGGATTGCTGTTGTTGTTATTCTGCGGCCGACGGCCGCGTCCACGAGAGCGCTTCACGAAGTCCCCTTTACAGTGTTTTTGCTGCACCCGGCTGGCGCACATGCCATGCGGTTTTTTGCATTGCCTATTTCGTCGTGCCCGAAGGCACGCCCATTGATTGCCGTTTCGTACGCCGTCATCCGCGCTGTCTAGGTCTGGCGTGCGCTGTGCGCAGCTACCGCCCCTGCGGTTCCGTCCGGCAAGCCTGCCTGGCCATCGTCTGCCGGGGGGCCCCATCTCCCCACTCGCGGCGGGAAGCTAGCGGCTGGGCGAAAGCTTTCCAACTGTTTTTTCCGCGCACGTTCGGCAAAACGCCTCAGGTGCGGCCGGCCACGAGGGCACGGGGGATATCTGCGAGATCGGGCGCGACGCCCACGATTTCAAGGCCTTGGGCCAGGAAAATCCCGGCCACAGCCTCTGCCTGACCCGTCCCGACCTCGACGATTACCCGCCCCCCTGGGCGCAACGTGGCGGCCGCCACCGAAGCGATAGCCCGGTGGGCCTCCAGTCCCTCAGGGCCCGCCAGGAGGGCCTCCATGGGCTCGTGGGCGGCGATCTCGGGCGCCAGGCCGGCGGCCTCGCTGGAGGCGAGGTAGGGCGGATTGGAGAAAATGAGGTCGTAAGTCCTTCCCTCCGCCATCTCCCAGCTGCCGTGCCCCCAGATCGACCGGTCGGCGACCCCGTGCCTCCGGGCATTCTCGTAGGCCCAGCGCAGCGCCGCGGCCGAGCGCTCGACCGCCATGCCATGGGCTCGCGGATAGTCCTTCAGGAAAGCGATGAGGATAGCACCCGAACCCGTTCCCAGATCGAGGACTTCCAGCGGCCGGTGGTGGTCGAGAAAGTGCCGCGCCGCTTGCTCCAGCAGGGTCTCGGTCTCGGGCCGCGGGATGAGGACACCCGGTCCCACCGCGAAGGACAGGCTCCAGAACTCCCGTTCGCCCGTGATGTAGGCGACCGGTTCACGCGCCGCGCGGCGCTCAAGCAGCTCGTCATAGCGCGCCAGTTCTTCGGGAGACGGTTCCCGCGCCGAGACTGATTCGCCGGGCGAGAGGTTCATGGTGTGCGCCAGAAGGACGCGCGCATCCAACCTGGCCGAATCGATGCCGGCGGCTGCCAACCGTCCGGCGCCGCGAATCCAGGCCTCGCGAATCGTGCTCACGACGCGTCCGAAGCTTCGAGCTCGGCCAAACGCCCGGCCTGATCCTCGGTGATCAGGGCTTCGATGATTTCGCCCAGATCGTCACCCGCCAGGATTCGGTCGAGCTTGTAGAGGGTGAGGTTGATTCGGTGATCGGTGACGCGGCCTTGCGGGAAATTGTAGGTGCGAATGCGTTCCGAACGGTCGCCCGAGCCGACGAGGTCCTTGCGTTCGGCGGCACGTGCGCTCGCCTGCCGTTCGCGCTCGGCTTCGAAGAGCTTCGCCTTCAGGATCTTCATCGCCTGGGCTTTGTTCTTGTGCTGCGACTTCTCGGTTTGCTGTGCGACAGCGATTCCGGTCGGAAGATGGGTGATGCGCACCGCGCTTTCCGTCTTGTTGACGTGCTGGCCGCCGGCACCGCTGGCGCGGAAGACATCGATCCTGAGGTCCTTGTCGTCGATCTGAACGTCCACCTCTTCCGGCTCGGGCAGCACGGCAACCGTCGCCGCCGACGTATGGATGCGTCCTCCCGCTTCCGTCACCGGCACGCGCTGCACGCGATGGACGCCGCTTTCGAATTTGAGCTTGGCGTAGGCGCCCTGCCCCTCGACCTCCATCACGGCTTCCTTGACGCCGCCGAGATCGCTTTCGCTGAAGGAGAGCAAATCGGTTTTCCAGCCCTGAAGCTGGGCGTAGCGCTTGTACATGCCGAGGAGATCGGCCGCGAACAACGCGGCCTCGTCGCCGCCGGTGCCGGCGCGGATTTCCACGATGGCGGACGAGGAGTCGGCGGTATCTTTCGGCAGGAGCCGGATTTTCAGCTCGCGTTCGAGGGCGGCGAAACGCTCCTTCAGCACAGCACGCTCTTCTTCGGCGAGATGGCGCATCTCCGCATCGGCAGAGGAATCGTTCGCCAGTGCTTCCGCATCGGCCAGTTGGCGCGCCACCGTGCGATAGGCTTCGACGGCCGCGATGACAGGCGCGAGTTCGGCGTGTTCCTTCGAAAGCTTCACGAAAGCGCTGCCGGCCGAACCCGACGACAGTTGCGCTTCCACGGCCGCAAAACGGTCGGCGAGCCTGCCAAGCTTTGCTTCGGGAATCATGGAAAGAGAGCCGCGCTACTGCGCGGGTTCGAGGGCCGCTTTTTCTCCGCGCGCGGCTTCGATTTCCGCGGCTTTCTTTTCGCAGAGCTCGACGACGTGGTCGATCAGCTTCTCGTTCTCGAGCTTGTAGGCGGGCTTGCCGTTCAGGTAGATCATGCCGGCACCCGAGCCCGAACCGCCGCCCGTGAATCCCATGTCGGTCTCGCGCGCTTCGCCCGGACCGTTGACGACGCAGCCGATGATGGACAGCGTCATCGGCGTGGCGATGTGCTTCAGCGCGTCTTCCAGCACTTTCACCGTGTCGATGACGTTGAAGCCCTGGCGCGCGCAGGACGGGCACGAAACGATGTTGACGCCGCGATGGCGAAGGCCGAGCGACTTCAGGATGTCGAAGCCCGCGCGGATTTCCTCCACCGGATCGGCCGAGAGCGAAACGCGGATCGTGTCGCCGATGCCGGCCCACAGAAGCGAGCCCATGCCGATCGCCGACTTCACCGTGCCCGACATCAGGCCGCCGGCTTCGGTGATGCCGAGGTGCAGCGGATAATCGCAGGCTTCGGCCAGGCCGTTATAGGCGGCCACCGCGAGGAAGACGTCCGAGGCCTTCACGCTGATCTTGAATTCGTGGAAATCGTTGTCTTCAAGGATGCGCGCGTGATTGAGCGCGCTTTCGACCATCGCCTCCGGACACGGCTCGCCGTAACGCTCGAGCAATTCCTTCTCGAGCGAGCCGGCATTGACGCCGATGCGCATTGAGCAGCCGTGATCCTTCGCCGCCTGCACGACCTCCTTCACGCGCTGGGCCGAGCCGATATTGCCGGGATTGATGCGCAGGCAGGCCGCGCCGCCCTGAGCCGCTTCGATGGCGCGCTTATAGTGGAAGTGGATGTCGGCCACGATCGGCACGCGGGCCGCGCGCGTGATCGCCTTCATCGCCTTGGTCGCATCTTCGTCCGGACAGGAGACGCGCACGATGTCGGCACCGGCTTCTTCGAGCGCGCGGATTTGCGCGATCGTCGCATGGGCGTCGCCCGTGATGGTGTTGGTCATGCTCTGGACGGAAATCGGCGCATCGCCGCCGACTTCGACCTTGCCGACCCTGATCTTGCGCGACTTGCGGCGCGCGATGTCGCGATAGGCTCGAAGACTCATGGCTCAGCGCACCTCAGCGATTGAAGCGATCCACGATCGCCTGCGGATCGAGGGACAGCGCTTCCGTCATTTCAGAACCTTCGCCAGCATATCCCATTAATTGCCCGTCAAGCTCAACCGCAACCGCGCTGCCGTTGGGCGTCGTCAGCGTCAGCCCGACCCTATTGGGAACGTTATAGCTGTCGCCGGGCTGCAGCATCTTGTTGAGGAAAACGGTGCCGTCCGCCCCCTGTATCAGAACCCGCGTCGGGGCATGGGCCCTCAGGACCACACGGACATTGGCGTTCTTGGCACCGTAAACATGTCCGGGCGGAAGCTGCGCATCCGCGCTCGCCGCCGATTGGGGGGCGTTGGCCGCCGTTTGGGCGTTGGCGTCGGGTGCCGGCGGCGCACTTGGCGTCTGGCCGTTGGCGGCCGTCTGACCCTGGTTTGCCCCGGCGGGAGCCGCACTGGGCGTGGCCGGAGCCGTTGTGCCGCCGGGAGGCGTCGCGGCAGCTTGGGTGGCCGCGCTCGTGGCCGGAGCTGCCGGCGCCTTAATCGGCGTCGCTGCGGGTTTGGGCGGGATAGCTGTAACAACCGTCGGTTGCGGCGGCGGCGCCAGATGGGCGGGCACGGCGGCCACGGGCTGACTGAGAAGTTTGTCCGCGGACCGGGCCAGGTGGATGGCCCCGTACACGATGATGATAAAGACCACCACGCCGATCACCAGCCAACCCTGCGGAAGCCTGCTTGTTTCGGCGTCAGGCGGCGGGCCCACGGTCGGCTGCACTTCGTTGCGCCCGGCGATTTCGCCCTTGAACCGCTCCACGCATTGCAGCGGATCGAGGCCCAGATAGTCCGCATAGCTGCGCACGAAGCCCACCGCATAGGCACGGCCGGGTAGCGCCTCGAACCGGTCTTCCTCAAGCGCTTCCAGGTGGTCGCGGCGGATTTTCAGTGCGCGGGAGACAGTCGCGAGATCGTCGCCGCGCCTCAGGCGGGCGGCGCGCAAATCCTGTCCGACAGTTTCCAGTGGCGCATCGGCGTCGCCGGAAATCTCGCGGAGGTGAATCCGCTTCCGGCTAAGTGCGCCTCGTTCGTCGAGTGTCAAATGAGTCACTTTGGTCATTGCCGAAACGAATAGCGCCAAAGCGCGCCACTCGCCAGCAGCTTGCTCGAATTCTCATAATTTTCTGCAACGGCCGTTTCTACAATCGTCGCGCGACGAATTATCGTCGAACCGCGCGCGCATGACTATTGGACGAACGTTCCATGTCCTGACGGATGAGTGCTCCGCCGTCGCGCAGAGATCAGGGCCGCGATCCGCAAAAAGGAAACGCCCGCGGCGTGCTTCGCCCGGGCGTCAAACCTGCCAACCACCGGTTCAGACCAGACCGGCAGGACCAAGGCCGGCACGGACGTGCCCAGCCCTGGGCCCAGGATTGGGACAGTCCCCCAGATCAGGGTCCGCCCGGTCCGGCACGGTTCATTTGCTGATGATAAAGCGCGTCCTGCGAATCCCTGCGGATCTGGTCCCACTCTTTGCGTGTGCGGCACACGCGGGGGCCCGGGAACCTTGAACCGAGGATCGGCTCGCCGGATTTGCAGATCATCTCATTCGGATCGTCTTGCGGCGCCGGCTGGGCCGCGGGGGCCGTCGCGGCGGGCACTACCGCCGGCGCGGTTGTGGTTGTGCTCTGCGCCAGTAGCGGAGTCGAACACATCAACAATCCGCCGACCAACGCGGCAAATAAACTGACTTTCTGCACTTCATACCCCTCGGGTGACCGATTTCGTCCGGAATTGTAGGGTTTCCCCTGAGGCGAACGCAAGATCGAACCACCCAACTTCGGGGCATGCCCGCTATTTGATCACAACACCCCGCTCGGCGGCGAAAGCCGCGAGCCGCGTTCTGAGGCTGTGGTCGGTGCGCCCACACAACTTGCCCACGAATTGCGCCACCTCACGGGTGTCGATGCTGCGGATCATCATCTTCACGGGGCCGATATTGGCGGGATGCATGGAGAGCGTCCGCAGGCCCAGGCCGATCAACGCCATGGCTTCGAGAGGGCGACCAGCCATTTCGCCGCAGAGCGAGACTTCGCCGTTGGCCTCAGCGGCGCTTCTGACGATCTGGCGGATGAGCGTCAGGGTCGCCGGATTGAGCGCATCATAGCGGCGGGCCACGCGCGGATTCGTGCGATCCACGGCAAAGACGAACTGCAGGAGATCGTTGGAGCCGATGGAGACAAAATCGGCGCTGCGCAGGATCTGCGGCAGCATGAACATGAGTGCCGGCACTTCCAGCATGGCGCCGACCAGCGTCTGCCGCGGCAAGGGCAGCCCGAGCAATCGCGCCCGTTCGAGCTCGCGATCGATGAGAGCGCGCGCGCTGTTGAACTCGGCGACGTTGCTGATCATCGGCAGGAGAAGCCGCAGCACCTTGCCCGCCGCCGCGGCCAGCAGGGCGCGTATCTGGTAGCGCAGCAGTGCCGGACGATCGAGTGCGATGCGGATCGCGCGCCAGCCGAGCGCGGGGTTCTCTTCCCGCTCCCACCGTCCATAGGGAAGAATCTTGTCGCCGCCCAGATCGAGCGTGCGGAACACGACGGGCCGGTCCTCGGCGCTCTCGATGATGCGCCGATAGAATTGTGTCTGGTCGGCGAGCCTCGGCATGGCTTCGCCGATCATGAACTGCAGTTCCGTCCGGAAGAGGCCGATGCCGTCGGCGCCAGACTCTTTCAGGTGAGGCATGTCGAGAAGCAGGCCCGCATTCATCATCAGGCGCACATGTATGCCGTCGCGGGTGACCGCGGGGAGATCGCGCACGGCCGCGATGCGGGCGACGCGCTGGTCGCGCAGAACGCGCCGCGCCTCGAAGGCTGTCACGACCTCTTCCGGCGGCCGCAGCTGTGCCTCGCCCGTCTCGCCATCGACGGCGATCACATCGCCGGCGCGGGCCTGATCGACAACGCCTTCCACGCTCGAGACAAGCGGCAGCCGCATCGAGCGCGCGACGATGGCAACGTGCGAAGCCGCGGCCACTTCTTCGAGCACAAGCGCCGCGAGATTGTCGCGGCCGTAATCCAGAAGCTCCGCCGGTCCCATGGCGCGGGCGACGAGCACGGAGTCTTTCGGCAGATCGCGCTGCGTATGCTCGCCCTGCAATTGACGCTGCAGCCGCCGCGCGAGGTCTTCGAAATCGTGCAGGCGGTCGCGCAGGAACGTATCGCCGGCGCGAACCACGCGCAGGCGCAATTCGTCCTGCACGCGTTCGACGGCGGCTTCCGCGGTCAGGCCCGTGCGCACGGCATCGCGCAATTTCTGCCGCCAGCCCTGGTCCTGCGCGAAGAGACGATAGGCCTCGATGACTTCGCGGCTTTCGCCAGTGAGATCGAGCTCGCTGGAATCGAGCATGCGATCGACGGCTTCGTGCAGACGGGTGAGCGCGTCCTCGAGCCGGCGCAGCTCGGCCTGCGGATCGTCCGCGATCATGCGATCGACCTTGACGCGCGGCTCGTGCAGCACGACCCGGCCGACGGCCACGCCCTCGGAAAGCCCCTCACCCTTGAACGTGACCGGCCGGTCGCCGCGCAGCGCCGGTTCGTCGAGCTCGGCGATATCGAACAGCGTGCCGTGCGCGACGACTTCCGCCAGCACCATGGCGACGGTCTGCAGCGCCTCGACCTCTTCTTCGTCGTATTGGCGTGCGGCACGGTTTTGCACGGTAAGCACGCCATAGACCTGGCCGCCGCGCACGATGGGCACGCCGAGGAACGAACGGAACGGATCCTCGCCGGTTTCCGGACGATAGGCGAAACGCGGATGGCCGGGCGCATCGCTGAGGTTCACCGGCTCGGCCGTTTCGGCCACGAGACCGACAAGGCCCTCACCTTCCTTCATGCGCGTGCGATGGACAGCCGAGCGGTTGAGGCCTTCGGTGGCGAAGAGTTCGAGCGCCTTGCCGGCGCGGCGCAGATAGATCGAGCAGACTTCCGCGACCATATTTGCTGCGATCAGCGCCACGAGGCGGTCGAGGCGCGCCTGCGCGCTCGCCTGCTCCGCCATGATCTCGCGCAGGCGCCGCAACAGGAGGCGAGGACCGCCGGCGCCCGGCATCATCAGATGGCTCTCTTCCCGCGCGCCGTCATGCCGCGTCCAATTCATACGCAGAGTGCAAGGCTCTGACCGCGAGCTCCACATACTCTTCCGCGATCAGCACGCTCACCTTAATCTCCGACGTCGAGATCACCTGGATGTTGATGCCCTTGTCCGACAGCGTGCGGAACATCGTCTGGGCGACGCCGGGATGGGCGCGCATGCCGATGCCGATGATCGAGATCTTGGCGACATTGGAATCGGATGTGAGATCCTTGTAACCGATCTGCGTTGCGGCCTTTTCGATGGCGCTGAGTGCGCGGGCGAGCTCGCTGCGCGCGACGGTGAAGGTCAGGTCGGTCTTGCGGCCGTCCTCCGACACGTTCTGCACGATCATGTCGACATTGACGCCGGCATCGGCGAGCGGCCCGAAGATGGCTGCCGCGACGCCCGGCTGATCGGGAATCTTGTGCAGCGTGATCTTGGCTTCGTCGCGCGAATAGGCGATGCCGGTGACGGGTTTCTTTTCCACGATGTCTTCCTCGTCGCAAAGAAGCGTGCCGCCCTGATCGGCGTCGAAGGTCGAAAGAACCCGGACGGGCACGCGATAAAGCAAGGCAATTTCGACGGAACGCGTCTGCAGCACCTTGGCGCCCAGCGACGCCATCTCGAGCATTTCCTCGAAAGAGATTTTCTCGAGCCGGCGCGCCTTGGGCACGATACGCGGATCGGTCGTGTAGACGCCATCGACGTCGGTATAGATGTCGCAACGGTCGGCATGGAGCGCCGCGGCCAGCGCCACTGCACTCGTATCGGAGCCGCCGCGTCCGAGCGTCGAGATGCGGTTGTCCGGCGCGATGCCCTGGAAGCCGGCCACGACCGCCACCTGGCCCTCCGCCAGACGGATATCGAGCATCGTCGGATCGATCGCTTCGATGCGGGCCGAGCCGTGCATGGCCGACGTCCGCACCGGAATCTGCCAGCCGAGCCAGGAGCGCGCGCTGACGCCGATCGCCGACAGCGCGACGGCGGTCAGCCCCGCCGTGATCTGCTCACCGGCGGCCACGACCACGTCATATTCCCGCGCGTCATGGAGCGGCGACAATTCTCGCGTCCAGCCGACGAGCTTGTTCGTCTCGCCGGCCATGGCGGAGACGACCACGGCGACCTGATGGCCGCGGTCGACCTCCCGCTTCGCCAGCGCCGCCACGTGGCGGATACGGTCGAGATCGGCCACCGACGTGCCGCCGAATTTCATCACTATCTTGGCCATCTGCTCTGGCCCCGCTCCTTGAAGCGCGTATTGTTCGCCGGTCATACATAGACGGGGCTCGGTCCACGCTCAACGCCGGAGGTGTGCTGTGACAACGATTGCAACAGACCCGACCGTCGATCCGGAAGAAGTCCGAAAATTCGCGACCTTGGCCATCGAGTGGTGGAATCCGCGCGGCAAATTCGCCCCCCTGCACAAGTTCAATCCGGTCCGGCTCAAATTCGTCCGCGACGAAGCCGCGCGGCATTTCGGGCGCGACCTGAAAGCGCTGAAGCCATTCGACGGGCTGTCGCTGCTCGACATCGGTTGCGGCGGCGGGCTCCTGTCCGAGCCCATGGCGCGCATAGGCTTCACCGTTACGGGCGCCGACGCCTCGGACGAAAACGTCCAGATTGCCCGCGCCCATGCCCAGCAATCGGGCGTCAAGGTGAACTACCGGTTCACCACGGCAGAGGCGCTCTCCGCCGCGCGCGAATCCTTCGACGTCGTCCTCAACATGGAAGTGATCGAGCACGTCGCCGATCCGACGCTCTATCTCAAATCCTGCGCCGAACTCGTGAAGCCGGGCGGGCTGATGTTTGTGGGCACGCTCAACAAGACGATGAAGTCGCTCATGCTGGGCAAGGTGGCGGCGGAGTATGTGCTGGGCTGGCTGCCCGCCGGCTCGCACGACTGGTCGCGCTTCATTCCGCCCAAGAAGCTTACGCGCATGCTGAAGGACGTCGGCCTCAAGGTGACGGCTGTGCGCGGCATGAGCTTCAGCGTGCTGACGTGGTCATGGCAGCTCACCGCCGACACGGACATCAACTATCTCGTCGTGGCGGAGAAGGCGCGCTAAAGCTTGGTCGCGGCTCCAGGCGCAAAAGCGCTGCACACTTTTGCTGAACCGCGTTAATTCGCGTCGCTGAGATCGGGCGGCAACGGCGCCACGTCGACGCCTTCTTCGATGAGCTCGCGCGCTTCTTCCGGCGAGGCTTCGCCGTAGATGTGGCGCTCTTCGGTCTCGCCGTAGTGAATCTTGCGCGCCTCTTCGGGAAAGCGCGGGCCGACATAGTCGGCGTTATCTTCGACATATTTGCGCAGGCCCGTCACGAACTGGCGCATCTTGCGCAACTCGTCGGATGCGGCGACGGGCGCGCTTTTGCGTTCGCCCACCGTGCTCGGCAGCGACGGCGCCATCGGGGCCTTTTCTATTTTGCGGGATTCGCAGACGGGACAGACGAGCTTGCCGTCGGCAGCCTGCGCGTCATACGCCGCGCTGTCCTTGAACCAGCCTTCGAACGCGTGCCCTTTCGAGCAGTTCAAACTGTAAACGATCACGCGCCTCTACTCCGGGCTCCCAACGAGAAGGCTACAAGATGGGGGTAAACCGCCTCTTCTGCAAGCACTCGAGCGACGCGAGTGCCAGCTTCAAGGGCCAATGAAAGCGCGATCATGCTGAAGATTCGGTATGCGCAGGCGCGCGTCTTTCGAGGCTTCCGGATCGATGTCGGCCACGATCACGCAAGGATCGGTCCCGGCTTCGGCCAGGATTTCGCCCCACGGTGCGACGATCAGACTGTGGCCATAGGTTTTGCGGCCGTTGGCGTGAAGCCCGCCCTGCGCCGGCGCGACGACGAAGGCCCCGTTCTCGATCGCGCGCGCGCGCAAGAGGACATGCCAGTGCGCCTTACCCGTCGTCTCCGTAAATGCCGACGGCACGGTGAGCGCGAACGCGCCGCTCTTGGCAAGTGCACGATAAAGCTGCGGGAAGCGCATGTCGTAGCAGACGGTAAGACCGAGCTTGCCCCACGGAAGATCGGCGAGCACCGCCGCATTGCCACCGGACACCGTGTTCGACTCGCGATATTTCTCACCCGACGGCAAATCGACGTCGAAGAGATGGATCTTGTCGTAGCGCGCCGTGATGCGCCCTTTGGGATCGATCAGGAACGAACGGTTGGCGGTTTTCGTGTCGCTCACCTTGATGGCAAGCGAGCCGATGAGGAGCCAGACGCCCAGTTCTTCCGCCAGCGCTGCGAACTGCGGCAAAGCGGGATCGTCAGCCTCGGCGAAACTGCGCTCAAGCTTGGCGCCGCCATCGGGCGCCATCAGCGTGGTGTTCTCCGGCGTTGCGATGAATTGCGCGCCTTGCGCGGCGGCTTCGCGGATGAGCGCAGATGCCGTGCGCACATTCTCCGCCACATCGTCGGACGACCGAAGCTGGATGCAGGCCGCGCGGAAGCTTGCCATCACGCAGCGCCTGCCAGCAGCGGATCGAGTTGGCCTGCCTGCTCGAGCGCATAGAGATCATCGCAGCCGCCCACATAGGTCTCGCCTACGAAAATCTGCGGCACGGTCTTGCGGCCCTTGGACTTCGCTTCCATCTCGGCGCGCGCATCGCTGTCGGCGAACACGTCGACTTCCTCGACCTCCGCGCCCTTTCTCTTCAGGAGCTGCTTGGCCCGCACGCAATAGGGGCAAATCGGTGTGGTGTAGATCCGGACGCGCTGCATGGCCTTCCAACCCTACTCGGCACTCTATGACGATTCTATATAGCGACGGAGGCGCCGCGGACAACGCGGGCCAGCGTCAGGACCAGAATCCGCTGTGCTTTCGCCCGCTTAAGCGCCCGTGCGCAGGCTTCGAGCGTGGCGCCGGTGGTGTAGACGTCGTCGATCAGGAGCACCGTCCTGCCCCGAAGTAACGCCTGATTCACCACGCGGAAGGCACCCAGCACGTTGCGCCGGCGGGCCTTGGCCGAGGGCATTTCCCCCTGGCTGGGCGTGCGGCGCACTTTTTCCAGCAGGAAAGGATCGGCCGCGCGGCCTGTGCGGCGCGACAGCTCCTGTGCAAGAAGCGCCGATTGGTTGTACCGCCGCTGCCAGAGCCGGGCGCGGTGAAGCGGCACCGGCACGATCAGGTCGGCCTCGTCCAGAAGCGTGCGGCCTGCGCGCGCGAGCCAGTTCGCGAAGGCCGGCACGAGGTCGAGACGATCCGCGCGCTTGAGGGCCAGGATGAGATCGCGGCTCTTGTCGTCGTAGCGCATCACGGCACGCGCCTTATCGAAGGCCGGCGGCCGCGCCAGGCATCCGCCGCAGAGCGTGCCCGCGCCCGGATCAAAATCGAACGGATAGCCGCATTGCACGCAGCACGGTCCGTCCAGGAAGGCAATCGCGCGCCAGCAACCGGCGCAAAGACTGTATGGCGCCGCGACCGGCGTGCGGCATGACGCGCACAACGGCGGGAACAGAAGATCGAGCGCGCCGCGGCCGACACGGCGGATGGTGGCGTGCACGGGATTGGCGACGTCCATGTGCCAAGCATCCGCGGACGGCAAATGCCGTACAATCCCCGCTCTGTCAGCATGGGTCGCACGGCACGGTCGCGAACATATCTCGATACAGCTATGATCGTACCGATTGGACCTTCGTCACGACGCCATGAGCATTCCCCGCATCTTCGACCGGCGCCTTTATGCACAAAGACGCGCCCGCGCGCGCGAAAGCTTCCTCGCGGCGGATGTGGGCGAGAATCTGGCGCAACGTCTCGGCGCCGTGAACCGGCGTTTTACACGTGCGCTCGATCTCAACTCCCGCACCGAGGTCTTTGAAGCGATCAAACCGTTCGCATCGCATTGGACCCGCACGTCGCCCGGATCGGGCGCCATCGTCGCCGATGAAGAAGCCCTGCCCTTCGCCGAAGAATCTTTCGATCTCGTCGTGAGTGCCTTGTCGCTGCATGCGGTCAACGATCTGCCGGGCGCGCTCGCGCAGATCCGGAGAGTCCTGAAGCCGGATGGCCTGTTTCTCGCAGCCTTGTTCGGCGGTGCGACACTCGCCGAATTGCGCGCCGCTTTCGCGACGGGCGAAAGCGAGGTCCTGGGCGGCATCAGCCCGCGCGTGGCGCCGATGGCCGACGTGCGCGATCTGGGCGGGCTTTTGCAGCGTGCAGGCTTTGCGCTTCCCGTCGCCGACAGCGAGAAAACCACCGTACGCTACGGCGCCTTCACGACGCTCGTGGACGACCTGCGCGCGCTTGGAGAAACGAACGCGCTCGCCGAGCGAATGAAGTATGTCCTGCGGCGCGACGTGCTGGCCGCGACGCTTGCGGCCTACGCGGCGCACAGCGCCGACGAAGACGGCCGTCTTTCGGCCACATTCGAAGTCATCTACCTCACGGCCTGGGCGCCGCATGAGAGCCAGCAGACGCCGTTGAGACCAGGCGCCGCCAGGACGCGCCTCGCCGATGCCCTTCACACGGAAGAACACTCCGCGGGCGAACGTGCGGGTCCAAAACCGGAAGATGCATGACGGTGCGCCATAGACCCCCAACGCGTGTCTGGATGGCCGTTTTCCGACCTCTCAAATTCGTGATCGGTTAAATCCGCGCGAGCACCGGCAACGAAAACCCGTCTATTCCGCTGACTCTCCGAGGCTCCGCCGTCCGATGAACGCCAGATGAACGAACACGGCAGGAGAGGTTCATCGCGGCAGCCTATGTAAGGCGGGAGCCGAACCGCGTCGCAGGAAAAGGACGCGGGAGAAGAAAAAGGAGAACGGTTATGAAAACGATGACGAAACTTGCACTGGCGGCAGTGGCGGCTGGCGGGCTTGCCGTGGCCGCTGCGGCGCCCGCGGAAGCGGCGCATTTCAGCGTCGGTATCGGCGTGCCGGTCTACGGCGGTTATTATGGCGGCTATTATCCCGGCTACTACGGCTGCGGCCCGTATGCCGACCCGTATTACTGCGGCTATCCGGGCTATTACGGCGGCTACTACGGTGGCCCGTATGTCGGCTTCGGCTGGGGCGGCGGATACGGGCATTACGGTCACGGTGGTTACGGCCACGGTGGCGGCTATCACGGGGGCGGCGGACATCACGGCCGCTAAACACGTCTGATTTCGAAAAGCGCGGTTGCCGAAAGGCGGCCGCGCTTTTTTGTGTTTCGCGAATTCGTGATCGAAAAATTTCTGCGGCGATCGCGCGCGAAAAAACGCCGCGAACGCCGGGATTTCCCGCCGTGATTGCCGCGATGAACGCCCGATGAATGCGCGCGCCAGCATGGGTTCAGGCCCGGTGACTATGTTGGCTACGACACGAAAACGCATTCGGCGATCCGGATGCGGGGAAAAGGAGAGACGAACATGAAAACGATCACGAAGATTGCAGCCGGTGCGTTGGTCGCGTGCGGTTTGGCGGTTGCGGCCGCGGCGCCTGCGGATGCGGGCGTGCGCGTCGGCATCGGATTCGGCCTGCCCGTCGTGGCGGCGGCGCCCGTTGCGCCTGCGACGTGCTTCGACGCTTACGGCCAGCCCTATTACTGCGGCTATCCCGGCTATTACGCGCCGGGCGTCGTCGTCGGTTTCGGCGGACACGGCCACTGGCACGGTGGTTACGGCCATGGCGGTGGCCACGGCTGGCATCGCTGATCATGGCTGAAGGCCCGAGAGATGCGGCTGCCCCGACCGGCGGCCGCTCTTTCGTTTCGGGGATTGGCGCGCGGGCGTCGCGCTTACTGCATCGCCGCCACGACCTGCTGGAAGAACATCGTGTTGACCTGCTGGCCCAGGGTGTTGACCGCGGTGATGATGACGACCGCGATGCTGCCCGCGACCAGCGCATATTCGATCGCCGTCGCCGCACGCGTATCGCCGAAGAACAGGCGCAAGCCGAACAGCTTTTTCAGATCAAATCGCGTAACATCGGAATAAGCGGCAAATCCGCCGGCGGCATTGGCAGCGAGCCCAGATCTTTTGGTCTTGTCCATTTCAGCGCCCCATGCTCTTTCGCAGTCACGATCCCGTCCCAACGCCGGCAAAGATAAAGCGGCATCAGGAGATGGAAATCGGCATAGGCGTGCGAGGCGAAGGTGAAAGGCGCGAGGCAGGGCTCCTTCACGAGTATCCCCAACTCTTCGCCAAGCTCGCGGATGAGCGTCTCTTCGGGCCGCTCTCCGGGTTCGATTTTGCCTCCGGGAAATTCCCATAGCCCCGCCATGCTTTTGCCTTCGGGGCGCTGCGCCACAAGCACACGCCCGTCGGGATCGATCAACGCACAGGCCGCAACGAGAAGAAGTCTGGTCCCGGTCATGCGCTTGGCCCCATCTTGGTTGGACCCCATTAACCTGCGTTTAAGAGATGCAGCGAGAGTCGCGGAAAATTCTCACGGCTCGTTCACCTGCATCCTAGCTGCGATAGGCGCCGTTGATGCGGATATAGCCGTCCGTCAGGTCGCATGTCCAAATGCGGGCGCGGCCTTTGCCCAGGCCCAGCTCGACGCCGATCTTCACTTCGCGGCCCTGGACGGCCCTGGTGGCGGCCTTCTCGTCGTAAGAGGCGGCGCGCTCGCCCTTCTCGGCCACGACCTGCCCGCCGAAATCGATCCTGAGGCGGTCGCGATCGGCGGCTTCGCCCGCCTTGCCCACCGCCATCACGACGCGGCCCCAATTGGCGTCGCCGCCGGCGATGGCGGTTTTGACCAGCGGCGAATTGGCGATGGACAGCGCGATGCGCCGCGCGGCCGCGTCGGACTCCGCGCCCGCCACATTCACTTCGATCAGCTTCTGCGCGCCTTCGCCGTCGCGCACGACCTGCAGCGCAAGATCGAGGAGCACGCCGTCGAGCTTTTCGCGGAAGTCGGCGAGGCGTTTGTCGTTCGCCTTCGCGATCGCATCGCGATGCGCGCCTTTGCCGGTTGCGAAAAGGAGCAGCGTGTCGCTCGTCGAGGTGTCGCTGTCGACGGTGATCGCATTGAACGATCCCTTCACGCCGGAGGAGAGCAACTCTTGCAGGACGGACGCCGGTAGCCTGGCGTCGGTGAACACGAATGAAAGCATCGTCGCCATGTCCGGCGCGATCATGCCCGAACCTTTGGCGATGCCGTTGATGCTGACCCGATGGCCCTCGATCTCGGCCGTGGCCGTGGCGAGCTTCGGGAACGTGTCCGTCGTCATGATCGCTTCGGCCGCAGCGCGCCAGCCATCGGCCGCGCCCGCTTCGGCAAGCTGGCCCAGGATCCCGGTAATGCGTTCGGCCGGCAGCGGCTCGCCGATGACGCCCGTCGACGCCAAAAAAACTTCATGCGCCGGGCAGCCGACAGCCGCCGCCGCCATGTCGGCCACCTCACGCACCGCCACGCGGCCTTTCTTGCCGGTGAAGGCGTTCGCGTTGCCGCTGTTGACGACCAGCGCCCGCGCCGTGCCGGCCTTTGCCATTTCGCGGCACCATTCGACGGGCGCCGAAGCCGTTTTCGACGTCGTGAAGACGCCGGCGACCTGGGTATCCGGCGCGAGAACGGCCAGGAGCACGTCGGTGCGGTCCTTGTAGCGGACGCCCGCGGCGCCCGTCGCCAGCCGGACCCCGGCCAGTGGGGGCAGCTTGGCAAGGGTCTTCGGCGCCAGCGGCGAGACGGGGTGCGCCGTCTTTTGTGGAGAAGTCTTAACGCGCAGCCTGGCCCGTTTGCCGGCCTTTGCCGCCAAAGACGATTTGGGCGACGATTTGCGCGCAGGCGGCGAGCCCTTGGCCATATCCGACCCTCCCTTTATCCTGCTGCGCCAAGCCCGGCGAAGGACGCGCCGAATAGGCTGGATTCGCTTGAATTGACAAGGGGGAGAGCGGTTCTTATCTCTCCTGCCGCGCGGCGGGGCGCCATTTCGACGGTCCTCCAAGGCGCATTCGCCGGGACGCCCTCTCTGAGGCACAGTCGGCCAACATGAGGATTGCATGCTCGGCTTAAGCGGGATCGCGCAACGATTCTTCGGTTCGTCCAACGAACGCAAGCTTCGCGCCTATTTCAAGCGCGTCGACGAGATCAACGCGCTCGAGGACCAGTTCAAGGCCAAGTCCGACGCCGAGCTCCGGGCCATGACGGACGCGCTCAAGGCGCGGCTGGCCGCCGGCGAGGACCTCGACGACATCCTGCCCGAAGCCTTCGCGACCGTCCGTGAGGCGGCCAAACGTACGCTCGGCCAGCGTCATTTCGACGTCCAGCTGGTGGGCGGCATGGTGCTGAACAGCGGCAACATCGCGGAGATGCGGACCGGCGAAGGCAAAACGCTCGTCGCCACCCTGGCCGTCTATCTGAATGCGCTGACCGGTCTTGGCGTCCACGTGGTCACCGTCAACGACTACCTCGCCAGCCGCGACGCGGACTGGATGGGCCAGATCTATCGTTTCCTCGGCCTCACGGTCGGCTGCATCGTGCACGGGCTCACCGACGAGCAGCGCAAACAGGCTTACGCCTGCGACGTGACCTACGGCACCAACAACGAATTCGGCTTCGACTATCTGCGCGACAACATGAAGTATTCGATCGCGACGATGGTCCAGCGCGGGCACAATTACGCCATCGTCGACGAAGTGGACTCGATCCTGATCGACGAAGCGCGCACGCCGCTCATCATTTCGGGCCCGACGGACGACCAGTCCGAAGTCTATCGCCTCGTCGACGCGCTGATCCCGAGCCTCGCCGAGGAGGATTTCGAGCTCGACGAGAAGCAACGCCAGGTCACGCTGACCGAAGGCGGCAACGAGCGGATGACCGAACTCCTGCGCCAGAACAACCTGCTCGAGACCGGCGACCTCTACGACATCGAAAACATCACCGTCCTCCATCATGTCAACCAGGCGCTGAAGGCGCACAAGCTCTTCCTCAGGGACCGCGATTACATCGTGAAGGACGGCCGCGTCGTCATCATCGACGAATTCACCGGCCGCATGATGGAAGGCCGGCGCTATTCCGAAGGCCTGCATCAGGCGCTGGAAGCCAAAGAGCACACCGCCATCCAGCCCGAGAACGTGACGCTCGCCTCGATCACCTTCCAGAACTATTTCCGCCTCTACGACAAGCTGGCCGGCATGACCGGTACGGCCATGACCGAAGCGGCAGAGTTCATGGACATCTACAATCTCGACGTGCTCGACGTCCCGACCAACCTGCCGGTCGCGCGCCTCGACCACGACGACGAGGTCTACCGCACCGTCGACGAAAAGAACGACGCCATCGTCGAGCTCATCAAGGATTGCCACAAGCGTGGCCAGCCGGTGCTCGTGGGCACGACGTCAATCGAGAAGTCCGAGCAGCTGTCCGACTTCCTCAAGAAGCAGAAGGTCAAGCACAACGTCCTGAACGCGCGCTACCACGAGCAGGAAGCCGCGATCGTGGCGCAGGCGGGCGTTTCCGGCACCGTCACCATCGCCACCAACATGGCCGGCCGCGGCACCGACATCCAGCTGGGCGGCAACGCCGACATGCGCATCCGCAACGAGCTCGGCGGCATCGTCGACGAGGCGGAGCTGGCAAGCCGCGTGGCCCAGATCCGCGCCGAAGTCGCCGCCGACAAGGAACGCGCGCTGGCCGCGGGCGGCCTCTACGTCATCGGCACGGAGCGCCACGAAAGCCGGCGCATCGACAATCAGCTGCGCGGCCGTTCCGGCCGCCAGGGCGATCCCGGCGCCTCGAAATTCTTCCTGAGCCTGCAGGACGACCTGATGCGCATTTTCGGCTCGCAGCAAATGGACTCGATCCTGCAGCGGCTCGGTCTCGAAAAAGGCGAAGCGATCTCGCATCCCTGGGTGAACAAGGCCCTCGAAAAGGCGCAGCAGAAGGTCGAAGCGCGCAATTTCGAGATGCGCAAGAACATCCTGAAATACGACAACGTGCTGAACGACCAGCGCAAGGTCGTGTTCGAGCAGCGCAAGGAGATCATGTCGGCCGACGACGTGGGCGACCAGATCGCCGACATGCGTCACGAGGTGGTCGACGAACTCGTCTCGCGGCACATCCCGGAGAAGGCCTACGCCGAACAATGGGACGCCGTCGGCCTCGAGGCCGAAGTCGAGAAGATCTTCGACATCAAGCTGCCCGTCGTCGATTGGACGAAGGAAGAGGGCATCGCCGACGAGGAAGTGACGGAGCGCATCCTCAAGGCCGTGGACACGCGCGCCGCCGAGCGCACCGCCAATGCCGGCACCGACGTCATGCGTTACGTCGAAAAGGCGATCCTGCTCGAGACGCTCGACACCGACTGGCGCGAACATATCGTCAATCTCGATCACCTGCGCCAATATGTGGGCATCAGGGGCTACGGCCAGCGCGATCCGCTCAACGAATACAAGAGCGAAGCCTTCACATTGTTCGAGGGCCTGCTCAGCAAGATGCGCACCGGCACCATCCGCCGGCTCATGCATCTGCAGATCAATGTCGAGCAGCAGCCGCCCAGCTTCGAGCGCAAGCCGCTACAGATTCAGACGCATCATATCAATCCGCTGACGGGCGAAGACGAAGGTCTGAACCCCAACGGCGACGATGCCACGCAGCGCATCACGCGGCTCAAAGACGTTGTCGTCAATCCGAACGATCCCAACACCTGGGGCAAGGTGCAGCGCAACGCCCCCTGCCCCTGCGGCTCCGGCCGCAAGTTCAAGCACTGCCACGGGGCGCTGGTTTAGGGGGCTTCCCCGATGTCCCGCGGAAAGTCCGCGTGCCACTCGACCGCGACCGCATGGCCGCTTTGCTCGGCGGGAAAATAAACCCAGGTCGACGCGCACGCGATGGCCATCCGATCGAGCGCGTCATTCCCGCTCGACGCATCGAGCGAAACGCTGCTCACGGTGCCATTCGCATCGACCCGGTACGATAGTTTGGCATTCGGATATCGCCTCGCGACTGCGACGACGTGCGCGCTCGATCGGCATTGGTCCCAATCCATCTGCATCGGAACGCGAAACGTCGACCAGGATGCGTGCCAGTAAACGCCCACGATCCATGTAACTTCGGCTGGCTTACCGTTCTGCGCTACATGAAGACGAAATGCGGGTGCGCAGGCCACCGCCGCCCGATCCAAGACCTCGTCTCCGCTCGACCTGAAAAGCGTCGCGTCACGCAGATTGCCATCTGCAGTCACGCGAACGGAAACGAGCGTCCCACGATCGTCGGCCGGGCGGAACGCACCGGCCGGCAAAAATCTATCGCAAGCAAGAGGACGGCCGAATTGATCGCGGGGAACTTGATCGGCTACCGCAATCGGCTGCGGGTCGGACGTTGAGGATGGCGTCGCCGACGGATCGGCGGCAGCGCGCAAAGACAGCAGAAGCCCCGCCGCCAAGCTCAGCAACGCAGTAAGCTGCATGAATTTCCGCATTTGGCCCCCGGCCGCCGGGCATTTGCCATCTCTCCGGCTCCTCAAAGGCTTCCACGAACTCGTGCAACGGTCCAGTGCTTTTGCAGCCCGCCGCCGGGGATGACAACGAGCATGCATTGGCGCAAGTTTCTACGAACAAAGCCATTGGGGAGATGCGCATGCCCACGCCGTTCAAGATCGACATCCCGCAAGCGACGCTCGACAGCATCGCCGCGAAGGTGCGCGCCTATGAGTGGCACGAGATGCCGCGCGGGCCGGGGCTCGAAAACACGTGGGCCTATGGTGCCAATCTCGATTTCATGAAGGCGCTCTCAGCCTACTGGCTCGACGGCTACGACTGGCGAAAATGGGAGAAGGAGCTCAACCGCTTCCCGCAGTTCAAGCATCGCGTCGAGGACGTCGACATCCATTTCTACCATGTCGCTGGTTCCGGACCGTCGCCGAAGCCGCTGATCCTCAGCCATGGCTGGCCGGGATCGGTGTTCGAGTTCCTGCACATCATCGAGCCGCTCGCGCATCCGGAGAAATTCGGCGGCGATGCGAAAGACGCATTCACGGTCATCGTGCCGTCGCTTCCCGGTTACGGCTTTTCCGGCAAGCCGCAGCGCCCCATCAGCCCGCGCACCATCGCGCGCCTGTTCGATACGCTGATGACGGACGCGCTCAAGCTTCCGGATTACATCGCGCAGGGCGGCGACTGGGGTTCGGCGATTTCGTCGTGGCTCGGCTATGAAGGCAAGGGCTGCCGCGCCGTGCATCTCAATATGATGGGCTGGCGTCCGCCGGGCGTCGGTCCCGAGACGAAAGAGGAAATCGCCGCAGCGCAGGCCGCCGCCGCGATCTTCGAAGCCGAAGGCGCCTATTTCCGCGAGCAGTCGACGAAGCCGCAGACGCTGTCTTACGCGATGATGGATTCGCCGGTGGGTGCCGCGGCGTGGATCGTCGAGAAATTCTACGGCTGGTCCGACATCCGCAAGGGCTTCGAGAACGTCTACACGAAGGACCAGCTGCTCACGAATGTGATGATCTATCTCGTGACGCGCAGCTTCAACACGGCGACGTGGCTCTATCGCGGATTGTTCGAGGATTTCAGCGGTGCGCCGCTGCCCGACAAGGCGAAGATCGGGAAACCCTGCGCCATTGCGCGTTTCCCGATCGATCTCATCCCCTTCCCGCCGCGCACGCAGGTCGAGCGCACGATGAACGTCGCCCGCTGGACGGAGTTCGCCGAAGGCGGCCATTTCGCGGCGCTGGAACGGCCGGATGATCTGGTGGGCGATATCAGGGCGTTTGCGCGGGGACTGTAAAATTTAAAATGAATGTCATGGCCAGCAGTCGCGGGCCATGACAGCAAGCGGGATGGTCACCGCGAACCCAGCACGAACGTGTTGCCTTCCCAGTCCTCGAACAGCGCCGACGTGCCCCAGTCTTCCTTTTTCGGCGGCTGGACGAATTTCACGCCTTTGGCCGTCAGCTGGCGGTAGGTGGCTTCGACGTCGTCGCAGGCGAAGGAGCCGTTGAAGAAGCTGCCGATGCGATCCTCCTGGCCTTCCGGCGTGAAGAGCACGAGCATGGTCTGTCCCGTGCCGATGCCGAGCTCGATCCAGCGCTGGCCCGGTCCCATCAGCTGGTCTGTCATGACCTTGAAGCCCATCAGCTCCGTCCAGAATTTGAGCGCCTTGTCCTGATCCTTGACGGGCAGCCCGACAAACTTCAAATGCGTGATCATGGCGTCCACTCCTCGCAATCGGCGTACGCGAGAATCTTCGGGTCGGGCGCACAAGACAAGCCAGCCAACATCTGCTATAGTAAAATCTACCATGCGCCTTTCGCTCGATCCTTACATCACCGACACGCTGATGCGCGATTTTCTGGGCCACGACCGCGCGCCATCGGCCTTCGCGCTCTATCTCTGGCTGTGGCGGCATACGCGCGGCATCGGCAAGCCCGCGATCGGCGCGAGCCTGCAGGTGATGGCGTCGGAAACGGGACTGTCGAAATCAAGCGTGCAGAACGCGCTGCGACGGCTCAGGCGCCGCAAGCTCGTCACCGTGCGCCGCGGCGGCCCGACGCAGGCCTGCCACTACGAAGTGCACGAGCCCTGGAAGGGCCGCTGAGGCATCGCGCGCCGACAGACGCGCCGACAGGCTCGCGTCGAACGCTTCGTGCGCTTGGGTTTCCCGGACGCGCACAGGTTTTGTGCATCCGACAAAATGTATGTAAGCGAAAATCGCGACACCGCCAGATCAGGTCCCTTGTCGCGCGCATGGCACATGCGCAATCGCAGCGCTTGTCCGTTTTGATCAAATTGTCTACCGTTTTCGTCATTATGCGGTGCTGCGCCCGGCGCTCTTTCGAGCGGCCGGGTTTTTGATTCGCCTGCCGAGGCCGGTGCGCGGCCTATGCGCCAAAAAAAAATCACCACAGCCCACCTTCGCTAAAGCTTCGGCGGGTCTCGTGAAACAACTTGTCCGCCGGAGCCTTGGTGAAGGTGGGCTGTGGTTAAATTTTCTTTCGTGACGCAAACGCCGCGCCGAAACGTGACGTACACGGACGGAATTTCGCCCTGCGCCGCCCTGTTTTTCGACTTGCTCTCCGGGCGCCGGATGCGGGAAAGGCCCGTCGTGCCTCATCCAAACGCGCGCGGGGTGCGGCGGAGAATTTTTCCGGCCCTGCTTTTTGCCCTGATCGCAGGGCGCGTCAGTTGCCGAGATTGCGGCCCATCGCGAGATATTTCTCGCGGCGCTGCAGGCGCAGCTGTTGCGGCGTGAGCCCGCTCATCTCGTCGAAGGCGCGCGCGATCGTTTCGCCGACGGCGTTGATCGCAGTGTCCGGCGCGCGATGGGCGCCGCCGGGTGGTTCGGGCACGATGCCGTCGATGATCTTCATCTCGAGAAGATCCTGCGCCGTGATGCGCAGCGACGCGGCCACCTCCTGCGTCTTCTCCGTCGCCTTTTCCGGACTCTTGTAGAGGATCGTGGCACAGCCTTCCGGCGAGATCACCGAATAGATCGCATGTTCGAGCATGTAGACGCGGTTGGCCACCGCGATGCCGAGCGCGCCGCCGGACATGCCTTCGCCGATCACGATGGAGACGAAAGGGACTTCCAGCGCGAGACAGGCTTGTGTCGAACGCGCGATGGCCTCGCCCTGCCCGCGCTCTTCGGCGGCGACGCCGGGATAGGCGCCGGGCGTGTCGGCGAAGGAAACCACCGGCAGCTGGAAACGGTTGGCAAGCGCGAAGAGGCGTTGCGCCTTGCGATAGCCTTCGGGCATCGCCATGCCGAAATTGTGTTTCAGGCGGCTCTTCGTGTCGTCGCCTTTTTCCTGTCCTACGACGGCAACCGGACGTCCGCGAAAGCGCCCCAGACCGATGATGATCGCGCCGTCCTCGCCGAACACGCGATCGCCCGCCAGCGGCTGGAAATCGTCGAACAGTCCCGCCGCATAATCGAGGAAATGCGGCCGTGCGGGATGGCGTGAGACCTGCGCCTTCTGCCACGGCGTCAGTTTGGAATAGGTGTCGTGGATGAGCTGCTTCGCCTTCGCCTGCAGGCGGCCGACATCCTCCTCGATATCCATCGTGGGATCGGCTTCCGCCAGCTTGCGGAGCTCCACGATCTTGCCTTCCAGCTCGGCGATAGGGCGTTCGAATTCGAGATAAGCGTGCATGGTCTTTCGGGAATCGGCCGGCCCGGGGCCGGAATTGCGGGCGGAAAGTGGCTAGGGGCGTCCTGTCTGTCAACGAATGACGATGGATATGGTCACAAACTGCCGCCCTGCCTCGTCTTAATTGTGGCAGGTCGAGGAGGCGTCATGGCAGTCCGGTTTATGTTGTTGATTCTAGGGGCTTTTCATCTCCTCAACGGGCTCGCCATGCTGGCAGCGCCCCTGGCCTGGTACCACGCCGTGCCCGGCGTCAGCGCCACAGGCCCGCTCAATCACCACTTCATCGTCGACATCGGCCTGGTCTTCGTGGCGAGCAGCGCTGGCCTGATCCTGGGCGCGCGCAGGGGGCAGCGGGCCGCGGTCTGGGCCGCCGCGGGCGCCGCCTGGCCGGCGCTGCACGCGCTTTTTCATATCTGGGGCTGGTTCGCACACGGCGTTCCCATGACCGGCCCTCTCATCGCGTCGGACGTCTTCGGCGTGGTGGGTATAGGCGCCTTGGGCGTGGCGCTCGCTTTCGCCCGCAACAGACAGGAAGGAGTTCTCCCATGATCAAGGCGTTTCTGCATCGCTCCGTGGCGAAGCTGGAGAAGAGATACGACTATGACGCGCACTATCTGCACGACGTGATCGACGTGTCGCCGTCGGCCTTCTTCAAGTTCGGACTCTTCCAGGTGATGTCCAGCCATCGCGACGGCGCGCCCATCGACGCCTATTGCGCGGCGCGAATTGCGGCGACGCTGAGCGAGGATTGCGGGCCCTGCACGCAGCTGACCGTCGACATGGCGCTGGCAGGAGGCGTCGACCCCAAGCACATCGCGGCGCTTCTGCGCGGCGATCTGGAGCAGGCGGGCCAAGATGCAGAGCTCGGGTTCCGCTACGGCATCGCCGTCTCGCAGAACACGCCGAACGCCGTCGCACTGTCGGCAGAAGTGGCGCGCCGCTACGGCAAGCGCGCGCTGGTCTCGATGGCCTACGGCGTCGCGTGCTCGCGCGTCTATCCCGCATTGAAACGGGGCTTGGGCCACGGCGCGGCCTGCAGCAAGATCAACGTCTCGGACGAAACCATCGTCATGAGAAAGGCTGCATGACGACGGCAGATTCATTCGAAGCGGAACGCGCGCATCTTCTGGGCCTCGCCTATCGCATGCTGGGCGAGATGGCCGCGGCGGAAGACGTCGTGCAGGAGGCCTGGATCAAATGGAGCGGTGCGGACCGGAAGGACATTCGCGACGCACGCGCGTGGCTTTCCACCGTCACCATCCGGCTTGCGCTGGATGCCTTGCGTTCGGCGCGCTCGCGACGGGAGGTCTACGTGGGGCCGTGGCTGCCCGAACCAATCCTGCCGGACGATACGCGCGCCTTCGCCGCCGACGCGCCGGCCGCACGCGCCGAACTCGCTTCCGATCTGTCGCTGGCGCTTCTCTTTGTGCTGGAACGGTTGTCGCCGGAAGAGCGTGCCGCCTTCATCCTCCACGACGCCTTCGATTGCGACTACGTGACCATCGCCGCAATGCTGGAAAAGTCCGAGCCCGCTTGTCGCAAGCTCGTCTCGCGCGCCCGCGAGCGCGTGAAGGAAGACCGGCCCAAACAGCTGGCGTCGAAAGATCAGCACCGCGACCTGCTGCTTCGCTTCGCGAGAGCGGCAACGACTGCGGACGAAGGGGCGCTCGCGAGCCTCTTTGCTCCGGATGTCGTCTTCTATTCGGACGGCGGCGGCCGTGTTCCTGCCGCGCTCAATCCGATCTTCGGCGCCGACAAGGTTCAGCGTCTCATCGTCGGACTGGTGGGAAAATTTCACGAGGACGGCGGCATTCCGGATTGGTCGCCGGTCGAGATCAACGGCAGGCCCGGTCTCCTTTTGCGTCTCCGCGGGAAATTCGACTCTACGCTCGACATCGAGACCGACGGCGAACGCATCACGTCGTTCTATCTCGTGCGCAATCCGGACAAGCTCGCGCGCATCAAGCACGCCAACAGCGCGGCGCGAATCTAATCCGATGTTTGATCGGCCAGCATAACCTGGACCTTTTGGACGGCGGCGCCAAAGCGGCCCATATCGCCCTGTGCAAGAAGGAAGGTTTGCACGCCGTGCGCCGGAGAGCTGATCAGAAAAGTAACCCCTGGGCCGGCGCTTAACTTCAAGGTGCTCGTATCGTCTGTTCCGGTCTCGACAAACGTGCCCGTGTCCTGCCAGCTGTTCGACTGTTCCGCCACCGCCTTGTTCCACAGAGCCGTGAAGGTCGGCCATTCGCCGGCGTCAAATGCGACGCTGATACGACGAGCCCCGCTTTTTATGCCCAGGAGACTGATCTTCTTGGAACCGGGGCTCGCGTCCGGATCGAAATAGGTCGCGACGTCCAGCTCGTCGCCGCCGGCAAAAAATTTGTCGACAAACGTGAGACGTCCGGCAGCATGGGCTGCGGATGTAAAGAGAAATAACGCGAATACCGACGCAAGAATCCCCAACGTTCGCGACATGACCGATCCCCCGAATGGCCGCTTACCGTATCACAGGCCAGACCGTCCGCCTCTTGCATAATGTACGAGGCCGGCTCGCAGGGCTATCCGCCTGTCTTCGCCCGGATCATCTGCATCTGTTTGACGATGCCTTCGGCCTGCCGGATCGAGGCCGCATCGATCAAGACACCCTTGAGCGCGACCGCCCCCAGCCCTTTTTCCTGCGCGTCTTTCATCGCGGCCAGGATCGCTTCGGCGCGTTCGACTTCTTTCGCCGGCGGCGTGTAGATCTCGTTGGCGAGCGCCACCTGGCTCGGGTGGATGGCCCATTTGCCTTCGCAGCCGAGGATCGCCGTGCGCATCGCCTGCACGCGGAAGCCGTCTGCGTCGGAATAATCGCCGAACGGTCCGTCGATCGCCATGAGCCCGTGCGCGCGCGCCGCCTGCACCATGCGGAACAGCGGATAGTGCCAGAGATCGTTCCAGTGCTTGTGACGCGGGCCGCCTTCCTTTTCAACGTCGGTCAGCATCACGTAGTCCGCATTGCCGCCGCCGATATTGGTCGTACGCATCCCCTGCGAGGCGGCGTAGTCGGCCGAGCCGAAATGGAGACTCTCGAGGCGCTTCGATGCGCCCGCGATGTCGTCGATATTGGTCAGGCCCAGAACGGTCTCGATGATGACCTCGAGGCCGATCCTCTTCTTGCGCCCCACATGCGCCGAAGCCTGCGTGACCAGCATGTCGATGGCGTAGACGTCGGCGCCCTTCCCCACTTTCGGGATCATGATGGCGTCGAGCTTCTCACCGCCCTGCTCTACCAGCGCCAGCACATCGCGATAGCAATAATGCGTGTCGAGCCCGTTGATGCGGACGGTGACCGTCTTGCCCTTCCAGTCGACGTCGTTGAGCGCCTGGACGATGTTGTCGCGGGCGGCATCCTTGTCGGATGGCGCAACCGCATCCTCGAGGTCGAGACAGACGACATCGGCCGGACCGGCGGCTGCCTTCTCGAACAGCGCAGGCCGCGAACCCGGCACGAACAGCTTGGACCGATAAAGGCGCAGCGGCGCCTGGCGCTCGACCGCAGTGAAACTCATGATCGTGATCCCGGCTCAGTGTTGGAGATGCGGATCACGTTCGCCGACCGTTATCGGGATTGCAAGATGATCGAACGCCACGGGGCAGGTGAAAAAGGCCGAGCGGGCGCAGTTGGGATTGTAGGCATAGTTGAAATCGATGACGAAAGTCCTGGGCGGAAAGCCGTGCAACAGCGCGACGTCGACGTAACGGCCGGCGCCATAGGTCCCGTGCCCCGTGAGATCGTCGGTAAAGAACGCCGTCAGATCGGAAATCTTCTTCGGATCGTCGGTATCCGCGTAGAACGGCACTGAGAACTGCCTGCCTTCAAGCGTGAATTCCGCCATGCCCGCCCGGAAGAATTCCTTGCTGGTGCCGCGTGATGTGATGAAGCGCTGCGCGGAAATCTTCGCGTCGGGAAAGAAAGTCGCCGTCACCACGAATTTCGGATCATAGGGAAAATAGTCGACGCCCTTGAATGCTTTCGCAGCCGGATTTTGCTGATCGTAGACGAAGACGCGGATGCCGGTGACGCCCGCTTCGACCTGCGTCGGATACGCCTGAACGTCGATATCCTTATCGATCGGAACATCCGCGAGCGGATTGTCGAGCGCTTGACCGTTCCGTTCGAGCACCGGCTTGCCGCCTGCATATTTCGCGACGAGCGCGCCGCCGGGCCGGATGCCCGGCACCCATTTGTACGATCCGGGATAGCCGCGCTTTCCCATCAGCGTCGCGCTCTCGCCCTCGCCCAGATAGGCTGCGTCCTGGATCTTCAGTATGGCATGCGGCACGACGGCGTAATCACGGTCAGTGTCCGCAAGGCCGGCTTTCCAGATTGCTTCCGGCGACGCTGCATGGGTTGCCCCGGCGGCGAGGATGCCCGCGGCGAAGACGACGGCTCTCAACATCGACATCATGCCCTCGAAACTATGGCTTGGGCCGCTTTCTGGCCAAAGGATGCGCCGCGTTGACGACGCTTTTCAACCGCTCGCTCGCCACATGGGTATAGATCTGCGTGGTGGAGATGTCGGAATGGCCGAGCATGGTCTGGACGCTGCGCAAATCCGCGCCGCCTTCGACAAGATGGGTGGCGAAGGCGTGACGCAGGACGTGCGGCGAAAGCCTGTCGGGATCGACGCCGGCATCGACCGCGAGTTCCTTCATCATCTGATGGCAGCGCCGCCTTGTCAGGTGGCCTTCGGCGCCGCGCGACGGAAAAAGGTAGCGCTCGGCCGCCGTGTTCTTCACCCGCGGCAGGAACTCGGCACGGACATCGAGATAATTCTTTATCGCTTCGCGTGCTTCGTTGTTGAGCGGCGCGACGCGTTCCTTGCCGCCCTTGCCTTTGACGAACAGGAAATTGTCGCGCCGTTTCACGGCTGCCAGCGGCAATGTTGCGAGTTCGGTGACGCGCAAACCTGCCGCATAGAAAACTTCGACAAGGCAGAGAAGCCGTTTGCCTTTCGCAGAGTTCTCCGCCTTCTCGCGCGCCGCCGTGATGAGCGCGCCGACGTCTTCGGGTGAGAGAACCTTCGGCAAAGGTCGCGCGCGGCGCGGGGCTTCGACAGCCAATGTCGGATCGTCGCTGCGCAGGCCTTCCGAATAGAGGAACGCGAAATATTGCCGGAGCGACGACAGCCTGCGCGCCTGCGATGTCGCCGCCGCGCCCGACCGTGAAAGCTTGGAGAGATATTTTTTGATGTCCTCGCGCGTGGCGGCCTTCGGATCACCCGCGCTCTCTTCGAAGGTCGTGAGATCGCGCTTGTAGGCTTCGAGCGTGTTGCGGCTGGCGCCGCGTTCCGCGCTCATCATGTCCAGAAACGCTTCGATAGAGTGCGCGCTTTTGCGTTTCGCGGTCACGACGGTTGCGGCTGCGGGCGGTAAAGCGCCAGCGCATCCACGGCGAAGGCGCGCGCAGCCTCGCCTTCACCCCAATCCTTCAGACTGCGTACAAACGCTGCCGTCTGATCCGGCGCGAGATCGGCGGGACCGCCGGCGCCGACGCCGTCAAGGATCGTCAGGAGCGCCTCGCCTTCCATGCCGGGCTGGCCTTTCATATCGGCGAGATGCTTTGCCACCAGAGGTGGCAAGCGCCGTCCGGGAAGCTGGTGCTGCGTGAGATTGGCGAGTTGTGCGCTCGCATCGGGCGGCATCGGTTCGCCGAGCGCGTCATAAAGGCCCAGCGCCAGTGCCGCGAATTCCTTTGCTTCGAAGCCACCAATCGGTTGCGGCGTCAGCGTGTTCTGCGCGAGCACACTCAGCGCTTCCTGCGCCCGTCCCGCACGTCCCGGATTGGGGGCCACGAGATAAAGCTGAACGGCCAGCGACGCCGCAAGCAGCCTGTCGGCGTCGGTTTTCATGTCGAGCATGTCGCGCCAGCGCTCCGCAGCATCGGCCTGACGCACGAGCAGCAGGGCCTGCGCGAAACCCGGCGCGAACGAGCGCATTGTGGGTGTCGGCGCAAGCAGGACCGCGCCCTTTTCCTGAATTGCAGCGGCGACCGGCAGCAATTGACTCTGCCGCCCCAGCCGGAACGCAGTGGCCAGCAGCTTCGCCTTGTCGTCGTCGTTTGCGGCACGCGCCACGGCCTGACGGATCAGCGCCTGGCCGGCAAAGAACGGAAGACCTTCGGCCGCCGTCCCCGCATTGGCGAATTGCTGCGGCGTGAACGCCTGCGCGTCAGCGATCGCATTCAATTCGGCAGACGAGGCAGCGCCCGCATGCATGGCCTGCGACGCCGCATCGGCGCGCGCCTGTGGCGAGTTCTTTGCATCGCGCAGCGCCAGAACGCTTGCGGCGAGTCCAAATCTCGCAGCCAGACTTGGATTGATCGGGATGCCGACCTGGCGCATCAAAAGCACTTGGACCGCTGTCGGATCATGCAGCATGCCGGGCGGCGTCGCTTTGTGGGCCAGGACGTCGTCGAGCAGAATCTCGAAGGCCTTGTCGTCCGCGCCCTGCGCCTTCATGACGTCGCGCGTCATCTCGAGAAGATCGCTCTTGCCGCCCATCGCGTAGCAATAGGCGCGGAGCTGCATCCAGAACGGCTCGGCGTTCGTCTCGCGACTCGCCGTCGCGTCGCCGCAGGCATCCGCGGGTTTGCCGCCCAGCAGAATGGCCGTCGCCTGCAGACGCGAGAATTCCGGATCGTCCTTCATCTGGATCAGCGCCGCGAGCTTCGCCGTGTCGCTGACGAAGCCGGCCGTGAGCAGCGTCTGTATCCTCACCGTCTGAAACATGCGCGGCGCCTGTCCGACCGGCGCATCGGCCTTCGTCAGAAGAAGCTTGCGGCCGAGACCGCGCACGGAACGGATGGGCGTGGCCAGCGGCATGCGCGCCAGGAGGTCTTCAATCGCGGCGCGCGGCGACCCGGTCCAGATGTCGTCCGCCATGCCGCCATTGGTCTGGTTGAGAAGTCCTGCCGGCGGGCCTTCCGGCGCGCCCAGCGTGCTGACTTCAATGCCGGAGTCCTTCGGCGCAGAGGCCGCCGGTGCCGGGACCACGGTAGCCGGACCGCCGATTGTCTGGGGCGGCGCATTTGCGGCCGGGGTCTGCGCGGCTGCGGTCGAGGCTAAGAGCGCCCCTGCGAGTGCCAGCTTAGCCCGCAAGCCGATCATTGGGGATGACCTGCTGATAGGTCTGATGCGGCGGAGAGAGGTGACTTGCATAGATGGCAAGCCCCGTAGCCGCGAGGATCAAAAGAACGACAAAGACTATTCCGATACGCGCCGTCCAGCCCATTCCGTCCGCCATGTTTGCCGCTCGAATCGCACGCCTTTGTGGCGGATGTGCGGGGGCTCATGCAAGCCTGTATGGCGGTAATCTCGAAGGGCGTGTATCCGAAGGGGGATGTACCAGTTGAAACGCACGGTTGCGCTCGTCGGCATGATGGGCGCCGGCAAGAGTTCTGTCGGGCGGCGGCTCGCGGCCAGGCTGGGCGTGCCGTTCCGCGACGCTGATTCGGAGATCGAGGCGGCGGCGGGCTGCACCATCGCGGAGATCTTCGATCGTTTCGGCGAGCAGGACTTCCGGGACGGCGAGCGGCGCGTCATCGCCCGTCTCCTGGGCCAGCCGCCGCATGTGCTGGCGACCGGTGGCGGCGCCTTCATCGATCCGCGCACGCGCGCCGAGATCAAAGCGCAAGCCGTGTCGATCTGGCTGCGCGCGTCCATCGAGCTCCTCACCGGCCGCGTGCAGCGGCGCGACACGCGGCCGCTCCTGCGCCAGGGCGATCCCAAGGAGATCCTGACGCGTCTTCTGGCGGAGCGGGAGCCCATCTATGCCGAGGCCGATATCCAGCTCGACAGCGAGGAAGGCCCCCATGCGGCCGTGGTCGAGCGCATCATTGCCGCCCTCGGCGAACGCGGGCTATTGGAGCGGGCATGAGCGCACGGGTCGAAGTCCGCCTCGGAGACCGGAGTTACGACATTCATGTCGGGGCTAATGTCCTTGCCGACGCCGGCGCGCTTCTGAAGCCCTTCGCGCGCGATTCCGTCGCCGTGGTGACCGACAAGACCGTCGCGGCCCATCACTTGGCGCCTCTGACCGAAGCCCTGAAGCGCGCCGGGATCGAGACGCGGCCCATCGTGCTCGAACCGGGCGAAGGCACCAAGAGCTTCCAGGGGCTGGAGACATTGTGCAGCGCCTTGCTCGCCGCCGGTGTCGATCGCGGCGGGTTGATCGTGGCACTGGGCGGTGGCGTGATCGGCGATCTGGCCGGCTTTGCGGCGGCACTCCTCAAGCGCGGCGTCGATTTCGCACAGATTCCCACGACCCTGCTGGCGCAGGTCGATTCCTCGGTGGGTGGAAAAACCGCCATCAACACGAAGGAAGGCAAGAATCTCGTCGGCGTCTTCCATCAGCCGCGTGTGGTGATCGCCGATATCTCGACGCTTGCCTCGTTGCCGCCGCGCGAATTGCGCGCAGGTTACGCGGAAGTCGTGAAATACGGCGCACTGGGCGATGCGGATTTCTTCGCGTGGCTCGAAGAACATGGCGCGAGCGCCCTCAAAGGCGAGACCGGCAAGCTCGAATATATCGTGGCCCATTCCTGTCGCATGAAGGCCGGTATCGTCGCCCGCGACGAACGCGAAACCGGCGAGCGCGCGCTGCTCAACCTGGGGCACACGTTCGGCCATGCGCTGGAAGCGGCGACAGGCTATTCCTCGCGTCTTCTGCATGGCGAAGGCGTCGCCATCGGCATGGTGCTGGCGTTTCAGCTGTCCGCGAAACTCGGACTGGCGCCGGCGGCCGACGCCGAACGCATCGCCAGACATCTGCGCGCTTCCAGCCTGCCGGCGTCCATCGCCGACATCGAAGGCCCGCGTCCCGATGCAGACACGCTTCTCACCCACATGATGCACGACAAGAAGGCGAAGGCCGGCAAGCTCGTCTTCGTCCTCACACGCGGCATCGGACAAGCATTCACGGCCGGCGACGTGCCGGTAGATACGGTGCGTGAGGTCTTGGACGATTAGCTTGCTGGGGCTGCCGGCAGCAGCGACGCAGATTGCACAATACCGGCAGGATGCCGGCGGTCCCAGCAAGCTAAATCTCGTAATTCTGGTCTTCGATGATCTGGTTCATCGATTGCGAGGGGCGATCGCAGCCGGCGCAGCCGATGACTTTCGCCGGCACGCCTGCGACGGTGCAGTTGGCGGGAACCGATTTCAGCACGACGCTGCCCGCGCCCACGCGCGAATACTCGCCGATCTCGATATTGCCGAGGATCGTCGAGCCCGCGCCCAGAAGCACGCCGCGACGGATCTTGGGATGACGGTCGCCGATCTCCTTGCCCGTACCGCCGAGATTGACGCCGTGCAAAATGGAGACGTCATCGTCGACCACGGCCGTTTCGCCGATTACGATGCCGGTCGCGTGATCCATCATGATGCCGCGGCCGAAACGCGCGGCGGGGTGGATGTCGACCGCGAACAGCTCCGACACGCGGCTCTGCAGGAACAGCGCCATCGGCGTGCGGCCCTCCGTCCAGAGCCAATGCGCGATGCGATGCGTCTGGATGGCGAGGAAGCCTTTGTAGAAGAGGAAGGCATCAAGATAACGGCGGCAGGCGGGATCGCGTTCGAAGACGGCCGACAGGTCCGCACGGACCGCGTCGCCGATCGCCGGGGCCGCCTCGAGCGCCTCGTCGAAAATTTCCCGCGCCAGCATCGGGCTCAGATCCTCGCCGCCGATCTTCTTGGCGAGATGATAGGAGAGCGCGTCCTCGAGTTTCTGGTGCTTCAGGATGGTGACGTGCGCGAAACTCGCGAGCGATGGTTCGGACTTCGCCATATCGTTCGCCTGGTCGCGCAGGGCGAGCCAGATGGGATCGCAAAATTCGAGCTTCTCGGCGACTATGGACATGTGCTTCCTCTCGCCTTCATCCTAGATCAGGAATGTAACGCTTCCAATCTCTGCCCCGATCCGCGGGTCGTAGACACCCCGGTTTCTGCCTACATAGGTGGGCCAGGCCACACCACAAGACCGCCCCACGACAGGATAGTTATGCATGACCGCCCTATTGAACGACGTTAACGCCGGCACCCTGGGGCTTTTGCTGTCCCGCCGCTCGGGTTCCGCCAAGACCATGAAAGGGCCCGGCCCCTCCCCCGGGCAGCTCCGCGCCATCCTATCGGCCGCGGCCCGTGCGCCGGACCACGGCAAGCTCGCGCCCTGGCGTTTCATCCTGTTCGAAGGCGAGGCCCGTACAGCCATCGGCGAGCTGCTGGCCGAATGTGTGAAAGAGAGCGAGCCGCAGGCGAGCGAGGAGCGCACCGCGCTCGAGCGCGGGCGGTTCCTGCGCGCGCCCGTCGTCGTCGGCGTCGTCAGCCGCGTGCGCGAGAACATCCCCATTCCCGAATGGGAGCAGGTTCTCTCCGCGGGCGCCGTCTGCGAGAACATGCTCATCGCCGCGCATGCGGAGGGCTTCGTCGCGAACTGGATCACGGAGTGGTACGCCTATCATCCGCGCGTGAAGGAGCGGCTCGGGTTGAAATCGGGCGAGCGCATCGCGGGTTTCATCTATATCGGCACGAGTGCGGCACCGCTGGAAGAGCGGGTGCGGCCCGATCTTGATTCGCTCATCACGCGTTTCGGAGGGTAAGCGCGATGGGCCGGAAAATCCTCTTCATCACGACGGACCAGATGCGCTTCGACGCGATCGGCTGCAACGGCGGCCGCATTGCCAAGACGCCGGCGATCGATGCGCTGGCCCGCGCCGGCATCAACTACACGCGCTGCCACGCCCAGAACGTCGTTTGCATGCCCGCACGGGCCACCATGATCACGGGCCAGTACGTCTCGACGCATGGCGTCTGGATGAACGGGGTGCCGCTGCCGGACGACGCGCCGTCGGTCGCGCGGCTCCTCAAGGAGAAGAAGAACTACCGCACGGCGCTGATCGGCAAGGCGCATTTCGAGCCGTTTCTCGATTTCGAGCACAGATACGAAGAGAACCTCATGGGGATCGAAGGACGCTTCGGCCCGCATCGCGGTTTCGACCATATGGAGCTTGCGGCGCACGGTGCGCGCGGCCCCACGCATTACGCTCGCTGGCTGATGAAGGAGCATCCCGAGGCGGTCGATATGTTCTATCCGGTGCTCGGCCCGTCGCTGATACAAAATTCCTTCGGTGAAGGCGACACGGGCGCCATCCAGGTCAAACACAACAAAGTCGCGCGCGGGCTCTATCACACGGAGTGGGTGGCCGACCGCACGATCGCCTATCTCGATTCCCTCGGAACGGCGGACGACTGGTTCGTCTGGATGAGCTTTCCCGATCCGCATCACCCCTGGGATCCGCCGGAAAGCCAGATTCATCGCGTGAATTGGCGCGAGCTCGATGTGCCGGCCGGCTATCCCGGCAGCCGCGAGAAGATCGAAGCCATACTGCGCGAAAAACCGCGCCATTGGCGCGAATGGTGGTCCGGCGAGCGCGTTACCTGTTTCGAAGCGCCGCCCGATTTCGTGCCCGCGGCGCTGACGACGGATCAGCTGCGCGAGATCGATGCGCTGACGCATGTGAAGAACGAGCTGATTGACGAGGCGATCGCGCGCGTGATGGCGAAAGTCGCGGCGCGCGGCTGGAACGACAATACCGATGTGATCTTCACCACAGACCATGGCGAGTTCCAGGGCGATTTCGGATTGCTGTTCAAAGGACCTCATCATGTCGAGAGCCTGATGCGCCTTCCGATGATCTGGCGGCCGGCGCCGTCTGCTGGAATCGCGCCGCAGGTTCACGACGCGCCCGTCGGCCAAGTCGATCTGGCGCCGACCTTTTGTAACATCGCAGGCCTTGCGCAAGCGGACTGGATGGAAGGCGCGTGCCTGCCCTATTGCCCAGACCATGCCGCGAAGCGCGAAACCGTCTTCACCGAATGGGATTCCGAGTTCAACGGCGTCTCCATCAGCCTGCGCACGCTTTACCGCGATGGCTGGATCGTCACGGCTTACGGCAAGACGTCGCTCTACCTGGGCGACGAAGGCGAACTCTACGATCTCAAGAACGATCCGCGGCAATGGCGCAATCTCTGGAACGAGCCGGTTGCCGGCGCAATGAAGAATGATCTCCTGGACGATCTGCGCGCACGGACGCCGGCACAGCGAGAGCCGCGGCTCAAATGCGTCGCGTCGGTATGATCAGGGTGCAGGTATGACCGACGCGACGTTGGCCGCCGAAACGGTGCAGCCTCCAGCATTGCGGCTGCGTCAGCTTGCAGCCGTCGTCGCCGGCAATGCGCTCGAATTCTATGACTTCCTGACGTACAGTTTCTTCTCCGTCCAGATCGGCCATACCTTCTTTCCGCGTCAGGACAGCGACACGCGCCTGCTGCTGACGCTCCTCATCTTCGGCGTAGGATTTCTTACGCGGCCGCTTGGCGCCTTCGTGATCGGCCGCTGGGGCGATCGCGTCGGCCGCAAACCCGCAATGTTCCTCTCGTTCACATTGATGGGCATCGCCATCACGGGCCTGGCGCTCACACCGTCTTATGGCTTCATCGGCGTGGCCGCGCCTGCGTTGTTCGTCTGCTTCCGGCTTTTGCAGGGCTTTGCGCTGGGCGGAGAAGTGGGCCCGACGACGGCTTATCTCATCGAAGCGGCTCCGCCCTTGCGACGCGGCTTCTACGCGTCGCTGCAGTTCGGCACGCAGGATCTGGCCGTTCTCTGTGCCGGGATTTTCGGATTTGTCCTCTCGCAAACCCTGACCGCAGCAGAGCTCGACGATTGGGGCTGGCGTGCAGCCTTCCTGCTCGGAGCAGCGGTCGTGCCCTTTGCGCTCGCCATCCGGCGCACGCTACCGGAAACATTCGAGGCGGCGGCTGCCAAAACAGCGCCCTTTACGCCGGATCTGTGGCGCATGGCATTTCTGGGTTTTGTCCTGCTCGGAACGGTCACCACCGCTTATTACGTCATCGACTACATGACGACGTTCGCGGAGGACACGCTTCACATATCGGTGGGCGTTGCGTTCGGTGCCACGATTTCGCTCGGACTTACGGGAACGATCTTCGATATCTTGGGCGGCATTTTGTCGGACCGTTTCGGCCGCAAGACCGTGGCGCTTGCGACCGCCGTCGTCTACGTCGTTGCGATCTTTCCCATCTACTATGCGATCGTGCATTTCGACGGTAGCACGGCGCTGATTGTCGGTGCAGGCTTTCTCGGCGCACTGCAGGGACTCTATGCGCCGCCGATCCTGATTGGCCTCACCGAATCCTTGCCGCGGGAGATTCGCTCGGGCGCGCTCTCGCTCATCTATGCCCTCGCGATCTCCATCTTCGGCTTCGTCACGCAGTTCTCCGTCAAGGGACTCATCACGCTCACGAAAAGCTCGTTTGCGCCGGCGGCGTTCATGACCGTGTCGATCGCCATTGGCGTGACTGCGATGCTGTTCGTGCGCGAGACGGCGCCGGTGAAGATCGGGCTTCCAGTGATTTAAATTATCGCTTGACGATAATTATATGTTGTCGCACAATACGCCCAGATCGTCAGGGAGTTGGGCATGGAACAGCCGCAGCGCGCCTCCGTCGCGCGATTGAGCGTGATCATGGCGTGGCTATCGACAGCAGGGTTCGTCATCCTCCCACTTGTGCTCGCTTATGCGTTCCTGGATCCCGATCACAGCCGCTGGATGATGTTCACCTACGAACATGGCGGCGTAAGCCTGTCATCGGAGCAGCCGTTGCAATTCCGCCTGATGGCGCTCGTCTGCGCGTTGGCGCCGACCAGCTTCACGATGTGGGCGCTATGGTCGCTGCGCCGGCTCTTTCTTCTTTATGCACACGGCAGCGTGTTCTCGGCGGAAGCACTCGCCGCGCTCAATCACGTCGCGGTCGCACTCTTTGCCGGTGTCATCGTCGCGTTCGCCATGCAGGCGCCGATTTCGCTGGCGCTGACCTGGTCGCGCGGCGCCTATCATCGCGAAATTTCGCTCGGCTTCGGTTCGAACGACGTCGCCACGCTGTTCATGGCCGGCGTCGTGCTCGTCATTGCACGCGTTATGGCGGAGGCGCAGCGCGTGGCCGACGAGAATGCGAAATTCGTCTGATGGCGATCATCGTCAATCTCGACGTCATGCTGGCCAGGCGCAAGATGCGTTCGAAGGAACTCGCCGAGGCCATCGACATCACGGAGGCCAATCTTTCGCTTCTCAAATCGGGCAAGGTGAAGGGGGTTCGCTTTGCCACGCTCGAGAAAATCTGCGAAATTCTCGAATGTCAGCCGGGGGACTTGCTGGAATTCAAACCGGACGCGTGAATGACACTGGAAACGATCGATGTGCGCCGCGTTGGTTCAGCGCTGCTGGTCGTTTTGCTGCATGCGCTGGTGATCCTGGCCCTGCTGCGCGCCGCCATACACCCGGCGGAACGGCCGCCGCCCACGCGCGAAGTGATTCTGCGTTTTGTTCAACCGAGCGCGCCCGCCATAAAGCCGGCAGCCCCGCCCCCTTCCTTCCGCTTGATAGCGCCTTCGACACCGGTCTCGCCTGCGCCGGGCGAGGCCACCACGCCGCCCGCAACGAACAACACGGGCTCGCTGCGCGATCTCTACCTGTATCTCTACGAGTGCACGCCTGAGAATTTCTCTCATCTGACGGAAGCCGAGAAAACGCGGTGTGCGCAAGTTTCGCTCAGTCCCGTGCCCGATGACGCGCGCAGTGTGCGGAATCAACCCTCACGCGCGAAGGACGCGCCGCGCTGGCAACGCGCGCTGGCGCGGAAGAAGAATCCGGCACTGTTGCCTTGCATGAGTTCGGGTGGGTTCAACCCCGTGGGCACGGCATTGTGTCTCGGGAACGCGGCCGCTCAAGGTGGCTTTGGCGATCTCGACGAACAGCCAGGCTATGGCGACCCAGACGCCGCGGTGCACGGGCCGGAACCGAAGACCGGTGTTCCGCCAATGAGCCGCGCCCCGCAGAGCCCGATAGAATCGGTGGGTAAGCCTTAGCCGTTCCTCACGACGGTCAGACGCGGCAGATCGGGCTGCTTCATAGGCTGCTTTGCAGGCGCCGGCTTGGCAGCGAGCCGCTTCGTGGCCGCCGTTATCGCGCGCTTCTCCTTCGCGCGCTGACGGCCGCGCCACTTCTCCAGATCGACACGCGGACCATCGCGCTCGATGACCACGCCGCCTCCGACATGGCGCACGAGATCGGCCAGAAGATCGGCCATATCTTCGGTCAGTCCCTGGACCACCAAGGTCCTCGGTCCCATCGACGTCGGTACTCTGCCTGTCACTTTCATGATCTGCTTCTCTTGCTTTTGTTTCGTATTGTTTGAATCGCGGCGTGCGTCTTCGTCCGGTTCTTCGGTTCAGGCATGCCTGGCGACCTGGCGCAGGCGTCGGGTGCGAATGCGTTTCGCCTGCTCCGGGCCGCCGGCCCCCGCGACGGCGCGCAACACCGCCGGATCGTCGCGCGGAATGTCGTGATAGCCTTCGCGGAGATAGGGGCTCGCAGGATCGCGGCGCATCTCGCGCGGAAAGAACGCCACGACGTCGGTGCCGATTGCGGACCGGCGGCCGACCGGACGGTCGGTCAAAGTCTGCGCCAGCGCCGCGGGAAGGTCGCGGCCGTCGCCGAACGGCAAAGTGCCGCCCTGCGTGGCGCGCGGATTGATCTCGATCAGATGAACCTTGCCCTCTTCGTCTCGGATGAAGTCGAGGCCGTGCAACCCGGACAATTGGAAGCGTTCGGCCACGATGCGCGCGGCCTTGTCCATCTCCGCATCGTCCACGCGGCGTATGACATTCGGCGGACCGATCGTAGCGTCCGCCACGAGCACGTCGTAATGGAAGAGCGCGACGATCTTGCCGTTGTACGCGGCGAACGCGCTGGCGGCCGGACGTCCCGGAATAAAGCGCTGCATGCAGACCGGTGGGGCGCTCGGCTTCAGCGCGGCGAGAATAAAATGCGCGTCCTCGCGGCGCAGCGCGCGTGCAAGACTGCGCAACCGCGACGGCGCATAAGCCAGCTTGCGCCAGGCGGCATGCGCCTCCTCGCGCGTGCGCGCGACGGCGACGCCCTCGCCGCCCCAGCTTCCGTCGGACTTGATGACGACGGGCAGACCCAGTGCCAACAGGCCGTGATCGATGTCGGTCTCGCTCGCCATGGGAAGCGTGTCGGGAACGCGTACACCGCGATCCCGGATCTCCTCCAGCGAGCCGTAGCGCGAGACAACGCGCGCATAATTTTCAGGCTTGCCTAGCGAGCGCGCAATGATGCGCGCAACCGTTGAAGGTACTCCGGACTTTTTCATTTCTGCGGCGTGAAGCCCGACCAGATGAGACACGGCGCGGTCGTCGCAGGCCACGACGAGATCGGGCGCGCTGGCCGCAATGGCGCGGCGCAGCGAGCGAAGCGGCGTCAACGGCCGGTAAGCATGGGTCTTCGTCACGTAGCGGCTGAGACGGACGTGCGCGTTGTCGGGACACGCGGCGTGAACCTCAGCGTCGGCCGCGACGAAGCCGGCCGCATAGCGTGCAGCCGAAGGCCAGTTCATCGTCGCATAAAGCAAAATCCGGCTCGTCATGGGGCAATTCCTTACCGTTGCCCCTGCATTTGCATGAAGCGTTCCTGCCCGTTTCTGGCACGAATTTCGAAGGTTTCCGGGCCAGAAAGGGCGATAAGCGCCCAACGCGCGCCATTCCGGCACACGCGTTTCAATTTGGGATCGGACGGAGCGGATAATGGGACACGATTGCGACGTCGCCATCATCGGTGCGGGGCCTTACGGGCTTTCGCTGGCGGCCCATCTGCGCGCGCGCGGCATCGACCACCGCATCTTCGGCCGGCCCATGGATACCTGGGCGTCGCATATGCCGAAGAACATGACGCTGAAATCGGAAGGCTTCGCCTCGAACCTCTCCGCGCCCCCGGCCGACTCCACCATCAAGGCGTATTTCAAGCGGAAGGACATCCCTTACGCGGATCAGACCATACCCGTCCGCCTCGACGACTTTCTCTCCTATGCTGATGCTTTCCGCGCCCGCTTCGTCCCGCATGTCGAAGAGGCGCTGGTAACCTCGCTGGTGCAGGCGCCGGGCGGGTTCCTGATGGTTCTCGACAACGGCGAACGCGTCGTGGCGCGCCGGGTGGTGCTCGCGGTCGGCGTGTCGCATTTCGCCTATACGCCCGACAGCCTCTCCGGTCTGCCCGCCGGCCTTGTGTCGCACAGCTACGACCATCGCGATGTCGCTCAGCTCCGCAACAAGGAAGTCGCGATCATCGGCGCGGGTTCTTCCGCCATCGACCTCGCCCATCTCCTGGAAGCAAGCGGCGCAAGCCCGCGCATCGTCGCCCGCACCGACGAACTCACCTACAACAGCGCCCCCGATCCCCACCGCGAGACCCTGCTCTTCAGGTTGCAGAACCCGCCGTCCACCATCGGCCGCGGCTGGCGCTCCTATTTCTGTGCGGAGGCACCGCTTCTTTTCTATCGTCTGCCGAAGCATCTGAAGGAACGCGCCATCGCGAGCCATATGCATCCGGCGGCCGGCTGGTTCATGCGCGAGGAAGTGGAAGGACGCATCGCCACGTCACTCGGCTGTTCGGTCGCGAAAGCCGAAGCCAGTGACGGCCGCGTGGCCCTCACCTTGCGCACGAAGACCAGACAGGAGGAAACGCTCGTCAGCGATCACGTCATCGCGGCGACGGGCTATCGCGTCGACCTCGGCCGGGTTCCGTTCCTCGCGCCGGAGATCCGCCGCAACATTGCGCTGACGGCCGGCGGCTCGCCTTTCGTGTTCGACAATTTCGAGACGTCGGTGGACGGGCTCTACACGATCGGCCTGGCGGCGATGGACATGTTCGGCCCGCTCCTGCGTTTCATGGTGGGCGCGGAATTCGCGGCGCCGCGCCTCGCCACCCATCTCGAACGCAAGATCACGCGTACGACGGCGAAGCGAGCGGCGTAATCACTTCGACTGCGGCACGAGCGCCGGCAATTGCATTTGCGCACGGACGACGCGGAGCGCCGGGCCGCCTGCGTTCGGGTAGCAATCGTAGAACCCCCACTGCTCGAAATGCGCGGGGCGTACTTCGCCGTACGAATATCGCCGCGTGTAGGAGATGGAACCTTCGCAGGAGTTGAAGGTCTCTGTTTCCAGGCCCTTCGCAACGAGCAGACCCAAATCGATCCTGTAGTATTCTCCGGCGTCGCATCGCAGACCCGGCTTTGGGCCGCAAAAGTCCTTCCAGATCGTCTCCGCCATCGGGACGCCCGCGCGAATGGCCTGGTCTTCAGAGATATAGCCGGGCGCATACGACAATTCGACCTTCGCGCCCGAGTTCAGCGTGAAATGAATGAGCGACATAGTAGCTGCGGTGAGCATGACTGGAAACATGACCGGTCCCCGCGGACGTCCTTCTGTCTGATTCCAACCAGCTTATGAAAAGTCAACGAACCGCAAAAGCCTGCGCCGTGCCGAAAGCCGTTCGCCCCCCGCTTCCTGCCTCTCAACCAGGCTGTTACGCTCGTTTCAGCTGGGTTCGGAGGGGGAAATGACAAAGTCGGGCATGGCTGCGTGCGTCGCGACCGCTATGGGTGTCGGACTATTTTTTGGTGCCGCACGCGCCGAAGACATGACGGCGGTAGGTCCGCAAGTCGGCGCGGCGCAGCTCATTGCGGCGCACGGCGGTCCCACGGAACCTGTTTTGCGGATCGACTACGATACCATGTCGGATGCAGAGCCAGGCCGGCAGGTCGTCGATATCGCACCAGACTTTGTGTCCATAAAAAAGACCGGCTCGAAAGAGGCGGGAGTGGTGCTTTATGACTTTCGCTTGAAGCGCGTCATCTCGCTCGACGAGACTCGTCACACATTCTCGAACGATTCCGCCTACATGATGGTCGACTTTCGTTACATCGAATCCTTCAACCGGAAGATGCTCCGCGGCGTGCTCGGCCGCCTCGGCGTCTCGAAGCAGCTTCCACAGGCGCAAAATCCCTATTGGGATCAGCAAAGCCTGAGCTTCCTCGCGCCCAACGACGACCAGGCGATCGTTGAACCAAAGCCGACGCCGCGCGGTGGGATGGAATATGTTGTAGATGGGACGGTGGCGGCGCGTTTCGAGCCCTCGGCGGAAGCGCTTTCGGCCGAAGAGCAGAAAGGCCTCGCGCGCTTTCTCTGGAACAGCAGCAACCTGCACCCCATCGTGATCGCCGCCATTCTGGCCGGCGGGAAAATCCCCGCCGAGATCGAGGCGCGCAATGTGATGGGAACCAAACAGACGGTGACGATCTGGAAGCTCAGATCCGTCGCGCGAGTGACCGCTGATTGTCCTCTTACTGCGAACTATCAATCCGATCTGCCGCAGAAGAACCTGGCCGAGCCGCTGCGAACCCTTTTGCCGACGATGTTGCAGGCGGTCACCGGCCGCTATGCGACAGCACCACGCTCCATTGAAGGTTATCGGGCCGCACTCGCGGACGCCTTGGCCAAGAATGCGACGTTCCAATACTACGTTCTCGACAATGAATTCGCGCTCCAATACGGGATGGGCGTCATGGGCTGCCTCAGCCATCGCCCGGAGGCAACGGACTGCGCAGGCATTCAAAATGTCATTCAGAAATACCGCGCCGACGACCGGACTCTTGCGATGATCAACACCTTCGGCCTTGAGCACAACGGCGACATAAAGGCCGCGCTTCTTCAGCGTAAGGCGATATCCCGCGACGGTCTATCAGATCCTTACATGATAGACCTGTGGCTTGGCGACGCCATGACCGAAAGCGGCGACACGGGCGGCGCCCTCTCGCTCATCCCAAACGCGATCAAAGGCAATCCTTATGTCGGCGGCTTCTACAAGGATCTCGGCGACGCCTTCGAAAGGTCATTCCTGCCGGTCGAAACGTGGCTCTGCTACGACCTGGCCCGCGCGCTGCCTGCCGGAGATAAAGCTCCCGTGGTCGACAGCATCGTCAAAAAAGAACAGTTTCTGGAAACCAACTATCCCCAGTTCTTCTGAGTTCGATCGCAGTGACCTAGCGTATCCCGATCAGCTTGTGCGTCTGCAGGCTCAGGCGCCATTGCGGATGGGCGAGGCAATAGCGTGTGGCGGCTTCCGTGTTGATAGTGCGCTCGGGATTGTCCATCGGCTGCAGGAAGAAATGCGTGAAGTCCAGGTCGGCGTAGCGCTCGGGCTCGGCACCTTCTTGCGGATAGATCAGCTTCAGTTCATGGCCGCGCGTGAGCACCAGCGGCGCATCCGCTTTGGGGCTCATGCAGATCCAGTCGATATTGGGCGGCGGCAGGAGCGTGCCGTTGGTCTCGATGCCGACTTCGAAGCCTTTCTCGTGCAACGCCGCTACGAGAGCTTCGTCGAGCTGCAGGAGCGGCTCGCCGCCCGTGCACACAACGTAAGGCTGTGCGCGCAGGTCCTTCGACCATTGCGCCGCGACCGCCGCCGCCAGCGCGGCCGCATCCGCGAAGCGCCCGCCGCCTGGACCATCCATGCCGACGAAATCCGTATCGCAAAATTTGCAGACGGCTTTGGCACGATCGCGCTCGAGACCCGTCCAGAGATTGCAGCCGGCGAAACGGAGAAACACGGCGGCGCGGCCGGCGCGCGCGCCCTCGCCCTGCAGCGTGTAATAGATCTCTTTGACCGAATAGCTCATCGCGCTGCGTATCGCTTGTAGCCCCTGGCGCGCAGATCGCAGGCGGGGCATTCGCCGCAGCCATAACCCCAGGCGTGGCGATGCGTGCGGTCGCCTTCGTAGCAGGTAACCGTCTCTTCAATGATGAGATCGACGAGCGCTTTGCCCCCCAGGTCCTCCGCCAGCGCCCATGTCGCCGCCTTGTCGATCCACATCAGCGGGGTGTGCAGATGGAATTTCGTGTCCATGCCGAGATCGAGCACATGGCCCATCGCCTTGATCGTGGCATCGCGGCAATCGGGATAGCCGGAGAAATCCGTCTCGCACATGCCGCCCACCAGATCGCGGCTTCCGCGCCGATAGGCGAGCGCCGCGGCCACGGTCAGGAACAGCAGATTGCGGCCCGGCACGAAGGTCGTCGGCAAACCGTTGGCGCCCATCTCGATGCGGACCGCATCGGTCAGCGCGCTGCCGCCGATCGCCTTCAGGACATCGAGCGCCAGCACATGGTCGGCACCGAGCTTCTTGCGCCAATCAGGAAAGCGCTCGCGCATCGCTTCCAGGATACGCGGGCGCGCCTCGAGCTCCACCGCGTGGCGCTGGCCGTAGTCGAAGCCAAGCGTCTCCACCGTGTCGAAGCGGGCAAGGGCCCAGGCTAAGCAGACGGTCGAATCCTGTCCGCCGGAAAACAGAACGAGAGCCGTGTTCTTCTTTTTCATGGGCGGTGTTTAGCGCGGGCCCGGGCCGTCTGGCGAGCCGTTTTGCAGGCCGTGTCCCCTATCCTTGCCCTCGCCTTGCCTTTGGTGGAGGCTTCGGACAGCCTCTGCGCAACAAATGCCAGGGAAACGCCCGTGACAAAGATGGCCTTAAGCGGCACCGGCCTTTTCACGCCGGAAGCCAGCATTTCTAACGAAGAACTTGTTGCGTCCTTCAACGAATATGCCCGCCGCCACAATGCGGCCCATGCGGCCGCCATCGCTGAAGGCAAGATCGCCGCCGTGCCGGAATCGAGCACGGACTTCATCTTCAAGGCGTCCGGAATCAAAAGCCGCTACGTGATGGACAAGGCGGGCGTCCTTGATCCCGAGGTCATGTGCCCGCGTCTGCCCGAGCGGCCGAACGATAAGGTTTCGATCCTGGCGGAGATGGCGATTACCGCGGCGCGTGACGCGCTGAAGGCCGCGGACAAAACACCCGCCGATATTGACGGCGTTCTCGTCGCCGCCTCCAACATGCAGCGCGCCTATCCGGCCATGGCCGTCGAAGTGCAGGACGCGCTCGGCATCGATGGTTTCGGTTTCGATATGAATGTGGCGTGCTCGTCGGCGACGTTCGGACTTCAAGCCGCCGCCGACATGGTGGCGAACGAACATGCGCGCGCCATCCTCGTCTGCAATCCGGAAATCTGCTCGGGCCATCTGAATTTCCGCGATCGCGACAGCCATTTCATTTTCGGCGACGTGGCGACGGCGTTCGTGGTCGAGTCCGTCGAAACGGCATCGGGTGCCAACGCCTGGGAGATCGTGTCGACACGGCTCAAGACGAAATTCTCGAACAACATCCGCAACAATTTCGGATTCCTGAACCGCGCGGCGCCGGAGGGGATCGGCCAGGTCGACAAGCTGTTCGTGCAGGAAGGCCGCAAGGTCTTCAAGGAAGTGGTGCCGATGGTGTCGGAGATGATCGTGGGCCATCTCGCCGACAACGGCGTGGCCCCCGAAAGCCTGAAACGCCTGTGGCTGCATCAGGCCAACATCAACATGAACGATCTGATCGCGCGCCGCGTGCTGGGCCGCGACCCGTTGCCGGGTGAAGCGCCGAACATCCTCGACGAATATGCCAACACGAGCTCCGCCGGTTCGATCATCGCCTTCCACAAATACAGCGCTGATCTGAAGCGCGGCGATGTGGGACTGCTGTGCTCCTTCGGCGCGGGTTATTCGGCGGGCAGCGTGATTTTGCGGAAGGTGTAAATAGTCCGCCCCCAACGAATCAGTCGCGCATGCCACTTCAGTCACCACGGCAGCCACACCGCGCTCGCGTTGTGACCAACCGCCATGCCGGGCCGCCTAGGACAAAATCCTACAAAAAGATGTAACAAATGTTGTCCGGACTGTGATCCGCGACAGATCAGAACCATTGGTCCGCGCCGGCTGCTAGATTCCCTTTGGATCGGGCGCGCTGGGTGAAAGAGGGAACTCGCGATCTTGCTGTCGGATATGGCTGAAGTTCAGGCGCGGAACGTTTTTTCCGGGCGTTCCGATTTCGTGTCCCTGCCCCAATGCGCCGGCCGCCGAGCCGGGTCGAACTCCTCTCCAAATCGGCAGAGCTAGGGCCATGGCTGCCGCCGGAGTTGTCTTCGTGGAAGGAGTGGCCGCAATCGCATTGATCGTTGCGGGTACGGCGATGTGCGTACGCTTCCTTGCCGCTGCCGAGACCGTATTCGGCGTGCGCAGCAGCGCGCTCGCCCTTGTCATTCCCATCTTCGGGCCTGCCGGATGCGCCGTCGTCCAAGCGCTGCAGCCGCATCATTCGATCCGCGCGATTTCGATGGGCTTTTCGCTGGCGAGTGCGGCGACCTTGCTGATTGCGGGCGCCTGGAGCATCTGGCTCGGCATCCGCTCGATCAATGCGCGGATATTCCAGTATTTCCTGCTCTCCGTGCCCATTCCCATCGTCAGCGAATGGACGCTGGCCGACAGCAAGATCACGCATTTCGAGGCCTTCGCCCTGATTCTGATCTACGTGACTTTCGTGGGCTCGGCGTGGTGGCTCGACCGCCTCGGTGCCGCGCCGGTGAAAGAAGAGCGCGCGCAACGCCTGAACGGCCCCGCCCTGGCAGCGCTTTTCGCGGGCGTGGCGATCACGGTCGTAGGATCGGCCTGGCTCCTCGGCCGCGCGCATCTGGCGCTTCTCGATTGGCATCGCAGCTCCTATGCCAGTTCGTTTGCAGGCCTCGGCACAATCGCGCAGATCGCGACGTTCGTCTGGCTTTCGATGCGGCGCCAACGGTCCGAGCTCGCCGTCGCCGGCGTTGTGGGCACGCTCGCCTTCAACTCGACCGTAACGCTCGGCGTCTTCGGGCTCACCGCCCATCACAACTGGATCGACCCCAGCGCCTATACGATCGAGGCGATCGCGACGCTTCTCGTGCCGGCTGTCCTGTTTCCGCTGGCGTTCAAGCAGACGAAGCGCCTGTCCGGCCGGCGGAAGAGCGATTCCGATCTTCACATGGACAATATCTTCGCCTGGCGCAATCTGAAGCGTGATCTCAGCAACTATCAGTTGCTCCATCATCGCAATGTCGACGGCAATCTCGTGACGGGCATGAATTCGGGCACGCACTGGGTGACGGTGATGCTCGCGACGGCCATTGCCAAGCATCACGGCCTGGCATTGCCGAAATACTTTTCGTTCACAGCGGCCGGCGATCTGGTCGGAATTCCGAGCGCACTGGTGCGCCGCCCCGGCATCCCGGCGATCGCGCTGTCGCACAATCACCCTGCCGCGCCGCTCGCCTGGCCCATCGTGCGCAAGCTTCTGCCCATCCCGAAGCAGGTCGTGCTGGTGCGCGATATCCGCGAAGTGATGATCTCGGCCTATGTGAAATGGTTTCCCGAGCGCGAGATTCCGTTCTCGGACTTCGTGCGTGGCGATCCCACCAACCGGCGCGGCTATCTCTGCGACGTGTGGTGGTACATCAGCTATCTTAATCGTTGGGGCGACGTTAGAGCAGGCGCACCGGACGAAACGCTGGTCGTGCGCTATGAGGATATGGTCGCGGAGCCCGCGCTCTGGCTGCGCCGCATCAGCGACCATTTCGCGCTCAACTTAAGCGACCACGCCATCGAAGCGGCCCTTGCCCTGCGCGACAAGGATGCCGCGCTCGCCAGGCGCGATCCCAACGACACCGAGCGCATCATCGCCGCGCCCGAAGCCAAATCCGATGTCCGCTTCTCCGAAGCCGATCTGTGCGAGCTACGCAGCATCCTGTCGCGCCATCTCCGCTACGACTACGGCTACGATTATGGGCTAAAGGATACGCCGCTCATCCCGATCCGCGGGCTTGAGCTCATGCCGCAGGACGATCTGCCGGAGGCGTTGGTTCCGCAGATGCTGCGCGCGCGCAGCGGCTAGAACGGCCACCAGCCCCCGAGGCGGATCGGCCGCAGGATGCGCGGCCGCGCATAGTGATCGAAGCGTTTGGCAACGCGCGCGTTGAACGTACCCACTGGGAAACCGCCGGAGGCGCGGCGCGAGCCGGCGCGCATGCCGGTCAGGATTTCGATCGCCTCATTGACCGTCTCCACCGCATAGACGGCGAAGCGCCCCTTGCGCACGGCGTCCAGAACGTCGTCGCGCAGCATGAGATTGACGACATTGGCCTTCGGAATGATCACGCCGTGGCCCTTGGAAAGCCCGCGCGTGGCGCAGACGTCGAAGAAACCTTCGATCTTCTCATTGGCGCCGCCGATGGGCTGGATAACGCCGCGCTGGTTGACCGAACCGGTGACGGCGAGGTTCTGCCGGAGCGGCACGTCGGCGATCGCGGAGAGTATGGCGATCAGTTCCGCGGCCGATGCGCTGTCGCCGTCGACCGGGCCGTAGGACTGCTCGAAGGCGACGCTCGCCGACAGCGAGAGCGGGCGCGTGACGGAATAATAGCCGTTCAGATAGCCCGAAAGGATCTGCACACCCTTCGCGTGCGTGGGGCCGCTGAATTCCGCGAGCCGTTCGATGTCGGTGACGCGTCCGTCGCCCGGACGCACCTGCGCCGTGACACGCGCGGGCACGCCGAAGGCGAAGCCTGCGAGGCTCAGCACCGTCAGCGCATTGATCTGCCCGGCCTTGGCGCCGTCTGTGTCGATGAAGATGATATTGCGCCGGATCAGCTCCTGTTCCAGCGCCTTGATGCGGCCAGCGCGGTCTTCCTTCGCGTCCACGGCCAGCTTCACGTCTTCGGCCGTGATCATCGTGCGGCCGGAGGCGCCGGCGAAATGATCGGCTTCGCGCAGGAGATCGGTCAGGCGCGACGTCCGCACGCTCACCTTTTCTGCATCGCCTGCCATGCGCGCCGCTTCGTCGATCAGGCGCGCGGCGCCGCCGCGATCGAGATGCTTGAGGCCGTTAGAACGCGCCACGCTCGCGAATACACGCAGGAGCTGGCCGCAATTGGTGTCGTCGCGGTCCGCCGTGGTCGAAAAGTCCGCCTGCACCTTGAAGAACTCGGCGAAATCCGGATCGAGCTCGCGCAGACGGTAATAGAGCCACGGCTCGCCGAAGAGCACGACCTTGATGTCGAGTGGAATCGGCTCGGGTTGGATCGTCACGGCCTGGCTGCGGTCGAGAATTTCGGCGAGGTTGGCGATGCGTATCTGCGCTTCGCGGAGCGCGCGCTTCAGCGTCTCCCACGAGACGTCCTGCTGCAGCAGATCGAGCGCGTCGATCAGGAGGAATCCGCCGTTCGCCGCATGCAATGCGCCCGGACGAATGAACATGAAGTCCGTGATCATGGTGACGAGCAGCGGCACATGCTCGACCTTGCCCAGGAGCTGCGACAGCGACGGCAGGTTCAGCGTCAGAACCGGCGCGCCCTTCGTGCCTTGATTGTCGACGAGCAGATTGACCTGGTAGCGGTGGAACGGAACGTTGCTGCGTTCGTCGTCGTCCTCGTCGCCGCCGCGGGCTTCGGCCTGCAGCGCGTCGATGTGGGCCATCACGTCCTGGAAAACGGCTTCGAGATGCGCGCTCGTTTCGGGGTGCGCCTCGTAGGCATGCGCCAGCGGCTGCATCAGGCGGCGGACTTCCGCCTCGCCCAGTTCGCGATCCAGCGCGCGCAGCTTTTCGAGCGTCTTCTCGCGCGTCCCATTCAAGGACTGCATCGTCCGGTCGAGTTCGGCCTTCAACTCGCGCGTGCGTTCCGAAAGACGATCGCGATCCGCCTTTGGCATCTGGCGGTATTCGTCCTCGGACAAAGTGAGGCCGTCGCGTTGCGGGGCGAAGTCGAAACCCTCCTCGCGTTCTATGAGCGTCAGGCCCACCGTCTCCGCCTTGTGGCGGATCTGCTCAAGCGCGCCTTCAACTGTGCGCCGGTAATCGTCTTCGATGGCGCCACGCTTCTGGCGATACTCATCGCTCTCGAACAGCCTCGGCATCGCGATCTTAAGCGTGTCCACGAACTCGCCCATGACACGCTTGAACATCGCGCCTTGCCCTGCGGGAAAACGCAGCGCAAACGGCCGATGTGCGGATTTGAAATTGTGGACATAGACCCAGTCGGGCGGCGTCGGCATCGCGGACGCGAGGCGTTCCAGCGCACGGCTCACCGACACGCGCTTGCCGCTGCCTTGCGGGCCGGAGACGAAGACGTTGTAGCCGGGTTGCGCGATCTTGGCGCCGAAGGCCACGGCGCGCATGGCGCGATCCTGGCCGGCGGGACCATCGGGCTCCGGAAGATTGGCGGTCGTGTCGAAAGGCAGACGGGCAGGGTCCGTCTTCAGACACAGTCGTTCTACAGCGAGCGGCTTAGCCGTCATGCCCCAACACCCTCGGCGCCCCTGCCCGGCGGCTGCCCTGTTCGTTAATAGCCCCTACACTATAGCAATCCTCGCGCCGGCATGAGAGGCCGTCACGGGTCTTAGCGACTCAGGGTAAACTGCCGGTCCGGAAAGATAATCCCGATATGACAAAAAATGCTCGCGCCTGGCAGCGCATGCTGAGCGGCCGCCGCCTGGACCTTCTCAACCCCTCGCCCCTCGACATCGAAATCGAGGACATCGCCCATGGCCTTGCCAGGGTGGCCCGATGGAACGGCCAGACGAAAGGTGCACACGCCTTCTCGGTGGCCCAGCACTGCGTCCTGGTGGAGCGGATCGTGGGGGAATTGAAGCCCAGGACCGGCCGCGAGGGCCGCCTCGCCGCCCTCCTCCACGACGCCCCGGAGTATGTGATCGGAGACATGATCAGCCCGTTCAAGGCTGCCCTCGGCCTCGACTACAAGGATTTCGAGAACCGGCTGCTCGCCGCCATCCATTTGCGCTTCGGCCTTGTCACGCAGCAGCCGGCAGAACTCACATCGCTGATCAAGCGCGCGGACCGCATCTCGGCGTTTTACGAAGCGACCCAGCTTGCCGGTTTCGGCCTCACCGAAGCGCGCGGGATTTTCGGAACGCCGCCCACGACCATGAAGGCGCCCAGGCTTGCTGGGCTCGATCCGGCCGACGCGCAGGCGCTGTTCCTCGAGCGCTTCAAAAGGCTCGCGCCATGAAATCTTGTCTTTTGCGGGCTTTCTTTGCGAGCCCACCTCCGTTAGCAAGGCCGCGACCGAAGAGGACGCCCGCATGATCCTCGTTACACCGCTCTCCGCGGTCGAGGAAACGATCCGCCTCTATCGCCCGTCGCATCTCGTGACGCTGCTGTCGCCGGAGCACATGATCGAGACGCCGGAGGGCTTCGATCCCGCGCGGCATTTGCGGCTCGCGGTCAACGACGTGGCCGATGCGTGGAATGCTGAGGCGCCGCCGGAACCGCATCACGTCGACAGGCTGCTTGCGTTCGGGCGCACATGGAACGCCGACGCGCCGATGCTCGTGCATTGCTGGGCGGGCATCAGCCGGTCCATGGCCGCGGCCTACATATTGCTCTGCGATCGGCTGGGCCCCGGCTTAGAAGAGCAGATCGCCAAGCGCCTGCGCGCACGCGCGCCGCACGCCTTTCCCAATCCGCTTCTGATCAGCCACGCTGACGAAGCGCTGGCACGCCAAGGCCGTATGATCGAGGCCGTGCGCGGCATCGGCCGCGGCGATATCGTGGCGGAGGGCCGCTGCGTGGAACTGCCGCTCGTTCTCGAAGAGCCATGAGCAACGCCGATCTCAAGAATGTTGTCCGCATCGGCTTGAGCGTCGCCATCGTCTCGGTCGCCGACGAAAGCCCTTCCGTGCTGGTTGTTCATCACAAGGATGCACCCGATGCGCTGCCGTTCGGACCCTTCGATCCTTTGAAACACCGCACGCTCGAAAGCGGCCTCAGAACCTGGGTGAGCGAACAGACCTATCTCGAGCTCGGCTACGCCGAACAGCTCTACACCTTCGGCGATCGCGGACGGCACATGCTGAAGGCCGGCGAAGGCCCGCGTCTGGTGTCGGTTGGATATCTCGCATTGACGCGCGGCGGGAAAATACCGAAAGCCCCCGGCACAGAATGGCGCGACTGGTACGGTTTCTTTCCATGGGAAGATTGGCGCTCCGCGAAGCCCGCGATCATCGACGCTGCCATTGTACCGGCTTTGAAAACCTTCACGGACAACGCTGCAACGCCCGTTCTGCGTGACCTGCGCCGTGAGCGGACGCGCGTGGCCTTCGGGCTTGGCGGCATCGGCTGGGACGAAGAGAAGACGCTCGAACGCTACGAGCTTCTCTATGAAGCGGGTCTTGTCGAAGAAGCCGTGCGCGACGGCCGCGCCAAGGCGAGCGCCCTGCCCCCGCAGCCGCTCGGCATCAGCATGGTGTTCGACCATCGCCGGATTCTAGCCACCGCCATCGCACGGCTCCGCGGCAAGATGAAATATCGCCCGGTCGTCTTCGAGCTCATGCCGCCGGGCTTCACGCTGCTCGAATTGCAGCGCACGGTCGAAGCCATCTCGGGCGTGCGCCTGCACAAGCAGAACTTCCGCCGTCTTGTCGAGGTTCAGGGCCTCGTCGAGCGCACGGGAAAATACGCGCCCATCGCGCGCGGACGGCCTGCGGAGCTGTTCCGCTTCCGCCGCGAAGTGATCGGCGAACGTCCCGCGCCGGGTTTGCGCCTCGGCACGCGGCGCTCGGGAAGCTGAACGCTACCGTTCCGTCTTTTCCATATACCGGCGTACGTCCGCGTGGCCGATGGCTTCGGCGGCGTATGTGAACGTGCCTCTGTCCTTCACTTCGCGCGCAGCCCGCACGAAACCGCCAAGCGCCGCACGCGCAAAGGAGCCGCCGACGCTGATGCGTTTGGCGCCCGCTTCCGCAAGTTCGTCGATCGAATAGGTCGCGCCCTTCAGTCCCATGACGACGTTCACCGGCTTCGGCACCGATCTGCACACTTCACGGATGGCCTCGAGACCGGGGAGACCCGGCGCATAGAGGACGTCGGCGCCCACGTCCGCAAATGCCTGCAGCCGCCGGATCGTGTCGGCGAGATCGGCGCGGCCCCACAGGAAATTCTCGGCGCGCGCCGTCAGGACGACGTTCGACTTGCACGCCTGCTCCGCGGCGGCTGCCACGCGCTCGACAGACAGACGGAATTCATAAATCGGGACGCTCGGATCGCCGGTCGCATCTTCGATAGACCCGCCGACAAGACCAATCTCTGCACCAAGCCGGATCGTGGCGGCGCAGTCTTCCGGCACGCGACCGAAACCGTCTTCGAGATCGGCCGACACCGGCAAGCCCGTCGCCTCGACGATTTCTTTTGCGTTCGCGAGAATTTCCTCGCGCGTCAGCGCAGCAGACGAGTCGAGGCGTCCCACCGAGAAGGCGTAACCCGCGCTGGTCGTCGCCAGCGCTTCAAATCCGAGCGCCATCAGAATGCGCGCGGTACCCGCGTCCCACGGGTTGGGAATGACGAATGCGCCGGGACGCTCGTGGAGCGCGCGGAAGACGTGGGCTTTCTCTTCGCGTGTCATGTTGCTCCGTCAGGCTTTCACAGGCCTCAGGAAAACGCGCTCTTCGCGCAGGATGAATTTCTCGCGTTCGGCAAAATTGAAATTGGCGACGCTTTCGGGCTCGGTCTTCAGCCGCGCGCGATAGGTTTCATACGCCGCGAGGCTGTCGAAACCGATCATCGCGAAGGCGACATCGTTGGTACCTTCGTGCGGCATGAAATAGCCGATCAGGTCGCCGCCGCAGGCCGGAATGACCTTGAGCCAGACTTTGGCGTATTCCTCGAATTGCGCCCGCTTGTAGGGATCGAGCCGATAACGGATCTGACAAACGACGTTCATGGCACTGCCTTTCGTTGAGGGTTTGGCGAGCGCGGGGCCCATCCACGCGAGCGGCGCCATCGCCGCGGTCGCGAGGACTTTCGCAACGCCCGCCACCACCGTTCTACGTTCCACCGCTTGAGTCACGATACGATCTCCGTCGAACAATGAATGCTAACGCTTGCCGCAGCGCCGATGCTTCGACTACCGTCGAACTATGGAAGCACAAGACCCATGAAAGACACTCCGTTGAAGGATGGACCCATCATCGCGCCCGTGGCGGCGCTTGCAGGCGATCCCGCCCGCGCCAACATGCTGGTGGCGCTTACCGGCGGCAAAGCACTCACCGCGAGCGAACTTGCCAACGAAGCCGGCATCACCGCGCAAACCGCAAGCTCGCATCTCGCAAAACTCGAAACCGGCGGCTTGATCACGCGCGTCAAACAGGGCCGTCACGCCTATTTCCGGCTTGCCAACCCCGACGTGGCGCTGATGCTCGAAACGATGATGGGGGTTGCAGCGCGTGGAGGGCATTTGCGCACGCGGCCCGGCCCCAGCGATCCGGCGATGCGCAAGGCGCGCATGTGCTACGACCATCTGGCCGGCGAAATGGGCGTGGCAATGCTCGAGAGTCTCGTCGCGCACGGGCAGATCGCGAACGATAAAGACACGCTCACGCTGACGCGCAAGGGTGAAGGATTTCTGCGGGGTTTCGGGATCGACATCGAAATGTTGGACTCCGGACGCAGGCCGCTTTGCAAGACCTGTCTCGACTGGAGCATGCGCCGCTCCCATCTCTCGGGCGCGCTGGGCGGCGCGCTGCTCGACAAATTCTACAAGCTCGATTGGGCAAAACGCGATCGCAAGAGCCGCGCCGTCATTTTCAGCCCGCGCGGCGAAAAGAAATTCCGCGAGGCCTTTCGCCTTTCGTGATCACGGTTGTTAGACTGGCCTCTGCACAGATATAAGCGGAGGATCCCATGTCGACGTTAAAAGGCAAACGCGTCGTCGACGGCGGCGGCGTGCTCGTGTGAGCGGCGAGCCTCCTATCGACGGGACATGTGACGCGCGTTTCGCGCGCGTGCGCGACGCCTTCGTCGAGAACTTAACCAGACATGGCGAACGCGGCGGCGCGGCAACCATTGCGCTCGACGGCAAGCCCGTCGTCGATCTCTGGGGCGGTTATGCCGATGTCGCGCGCACCAAGGCTTGGGAAGAAGACACCATCGTCAACGTCTTCTCGGTCTGCAAGGCGCTGAACGCGATTGCGGTCTTGCGTCTTGCCGAGCAGGGAAAGATCGATCTTGACGCGCCCGTCGCGCGCTATTGGCCCGAATTCGCCGCCCACGGCAAAGACGCCATCACCGTGCGTACCATGCTCGCCCACCGCGCCGGCCTCGCGGCGCTGCGTGATCCCCTGCCCGACACGGCCATGCTCGACTGGGCGCTGATAACGACGCTCATAGCCGACGAGAAACCCTGGTGGGAGCCCGGCACGGCGCACGGCTACCACGTCAACACGTTCGGGTTCCTGACGGGCGAGATCGTGCGGCGCGCGAGTGGAAAATCGATCGGACATTTCCTGCGCGACGAAGTCTGGACGCCCCTGGAAGCCGACATGCATATCGGCGCGCCGCAAGACACGCATCATCGCGTGGCGGAATTTCAATGGCCGGGAAGTCCGCCGAAGCCCGAGTTCGCCAACGATCACGAATTGATGCGCTGGAACGCGTATTGGAATCCCGCGGGCTTCTCCGGTGGTCGCTGGGTGAACACGAAGGAATGGCGCGCGGCAGAAGTGCCCTCGACCAACGGCCATGCCAATGCGCGCAGCATCGCGCGCGTGTATTCTGCGCTCGCCGCGGGCGGAACGATCGACGGCGTCTCGGTGCTGTCGAAAGACATGCTTCGCGAAGCCACGCGCGAACATTCCGCCGGCATCGATCTCGTCTCGCAGCGGCCCAGCCGTTTCGGCCTCGGCTTTCAGCTGACGCAGGTCGAACGTCCGCTCGGCCCCAATCCGCACGCCTTCGGCCATTTCGGCGCCGGCGGTTCGCTCGGCTTCTGCGATCCCGATACGGGTTTGTCGTTCGGCTACGTCACCAACGACATGGGCCCACGCTGGCAAAACCCGCGCAACGGCGGATTGATCAAGGCGGTGTATGAAAGTTTGTAGCCGCTTCGTGTATGCATTGTTGCGCGACTGTTGATCTTTTGCGCTGCGTTTCGGCAACAAGAAGCGATACAAGCGGCAACAAATAGCGGCGTTGACGAGGCCGACCAAAAAGAACATATCGTGAACGTCCGTTTTGTCAGCTAAGTCGACGGAAGCCGGCATGCAGCAGCTATTGTTCAAGCTGGATCAAACTCCAAAAGGCCGCGGGCTGCGCTGCGACGGCGACGGACTGTTTCTGGGACGCGACGCGTTTCTTCGAAAGAACGACGACGGAAACTTCGAAGCTCGATCAGACGTCGAACTTCGAAAGACTTTCAGCCGCACCTATGGCGGTGAAGCGTGGGAAAGCAGGATCCGCAGCGTGAAGCTTGTCGCGAACGCGCTGAACAAGGGCGATATGGCGCGGGCGATGATGACAGCGGTGCTGATGCGCCTGCCCGAGCCCGGCACGCCCGTCCGCATCGCCGACACAAACCGCGCACTCGCAAAAGCTGGATACGATCCCGACGAACCGCGTGACGAGCGAGGACGATGGACAAACGGCGAGGACGGAGGGGGTGTCGCGCCGAGTACGGTCCATCGCGATCCGCGTATCCGACTTGCCGACGCAGCCATGAGCGACGCTTCCAATGATCCGGTCGCTGAGGCGGTCGCGCGTGCTGCGGTAGATGCGTCGCAAAACGACGCGCGGAAGATAGTTCTCGCAGCCGCCGAAGGTGAAGACGACAGAGAGTCGCGCTTCCGCGGCGACAACTATCCGCCGCTCGAAGAACTGATTCCGCAAAGGCTCCTGCAATCTCCCGCCGGTCCCCCACTGCAATTCTTGGACAACTTGCTGGACATCAGCGGACCCGGAGATGAGGCGAATCTCGAGGCGGCCGAACTTCTGCAGCGGAACCTCCTTCACGCAATTCGCCAAATCGACCCGAACTACGTCTATGAAAGCATCGAGCCGAGCGGCGGTCTTGCGGGCATGTCGTGGCAGGGACGGCTCAACGTCATACACGGCTTGCAGGCAGATCTGGCTGCAGCGATTTACAAAGTGCGCGGAGATATCAGGCCGCTTCAGGAAGTGACCTTGGATTTCTTGCAGCGGACAACAAACGCCGCATATGACGAAGCCGTAGAGGTTGGTTCTTCAACGACATCGATATACCAACAGACTCGGAATCGGCCGTCCGCATCAACAGAAGGGCGTACAATTCCTCGGGGACGAACCCGTCCTATCGGCTCCCTGACGTTCGTGTCGGAAACTTCGCGTTTGATGTTTCATTGAGGGCGAAACAGCCGTCAGATCCACAAATTAAAGGATTCTTCAATGCCGATTTTGAGCCGATCGGTGTGGTAATTGTCCGACCAAATCAACTCAGAAACAGTAGCTCCTACATCATCTGGCGCACGAGGGGAGACTGATCATGCCATACAAACCTTATGTCCCTCAGGACGTGGGCGAACTTCTGGACCTTCTTGCTCACATGACGCTTGCCGCGCCGACCTTTAAGGACAAGACCGGCTATCTTCGCCGAATGAATATCGACACGACTTTCTTTTCTTTGAATGAGGGTCTGCAGGTCATCCGCGGGAAGTTGGGCGAAGAGCGTTACGCGAAGCTTAGGGTCACGTCGGATAAAATGAGGGCGCTGTTCGAATCCGATCCCGAAGATAAGACGGGCGATACGCAAGCTGGTCGGATGCTTATCCACGAGATGGAAGACGTATTGGAGGACATTTTCAAACGAGAAGCATCGAAATAGCCGTGCCGGAAAATGTCAGCATGGGCGTCAACCCCTCACCAATACTCCTTCATAATCTCCCCCGCCCATTCCGGCTCGCGGATTTGCCCGCGCGGCGCAAAGCCCGTGAGATACGGTTTGATGTCGAGTACCGGCGTGCCGTCGATGGCGTCGAGGCCTTCGACTTCGAGATTCAATCCGTCGACCGCAACCACTTTGCACACCGTCACGCCGATGCGGTTGGGACGGTTCTTGCCGCGTTGCGCGAAGATGCCGATCTTCGGCCAGTCGGTGCGGCCGCGCGGGTGGCGCGCGCCTTTGACGATCTCGGCGTCGCCCACGCGATCGAACACGTAGACGATTTCGGCATGCGAAAAGCCGTCCAGGCCGGCCAGCGCCGTCGCATCGAATTGTGCGGGATCGAGCGTGATGCGCGCCCGGCCGGCGCCCCATTTGTCGTCGATCGCCTCTGTCCGGCCGCCCTGGACGCGGCCCACGGCCCTCATGGTAAATTCCATGAACACCTCCTATATACTTGTTTCTGCGTGTATTTCCGGATACGTGCGGCCATTTGAGCGTTTCATCTTGACCGATTTATGCTGAGGAGTAGCATAAATTTCAGACCGGCCATTGAAGGCCGGCATTTTCGGACCCTATATATGCTCAAACGGAGCATTAAGGAGGCGGACATGGGACGGGGAATGGAACGCGAGTTGGCCTATACGCCCGAAGTCGCCCGCGCGACGCGCGATGCTTACGTGCGCGTCAAGCATGTGATCCCGGAGATCGAATGGCCCGTGCACGCGCCCTACGTGAAAGCCATCAACGATCTCAAGCGCGCGAAGAACGCGGTGATCCTCGGCCACAACTACATGACGCCGGAGATCTTCCACTGTGTGTCCGATTTCGCGGGCGACTCGCTGCAACTGGCGCGCGAAGCCGCGCGCACCGACGCGAAGATCATCGTGCAGGCCGGCGTGCACTTCATGGCGGAGACGTCGAAGGTGCTCTCGCCGGACAAGACCGTGCTGATCCCCGATGTCGAGGCGGGCTGTTCGCTCGCGGCCTCCATCACCGGCGCGGACGTGCGCCTCCTGAAGCAGAACTATCCGGGCCTCCCCGTCGTGACCTATGTGAACACGTCGGCCGAGGTGAAAGCCGAAAGCGATGTGTGCTGCACGTCGTCCAATGCAGTGGCCGTGGTCGAAGACATCGCGCGCGAATGGGGCGTGGGCTCGGTCATCATGATCCCCGACGAATATCTGGCGCAGAACGTCGCCAGGCAGACGCGCGTCAAGATCATCGCTTGGAAAGGCCGCTGCGAAGTGCATGAGCGCTTCACGGCTGCGGACATCCGGGGCTACCGCGAGGCCAATCCGGGCGTCGTGGTGCTCGCCCATCCCGAATGCTCGCCGGAGGTGGTCGCCGAATCCGACTTCGCCGGCTCGACCTCGGCCATGATCAATTATGTGGGCAAGAAGCATCCGCCGCGCGTGGTGCTGGTGACGGAATGCTCGATGAGCGACAACGTCGCCGCAGAGTTTCCATCGATCGATTTCGTGCGGCCCTGCAATCTCTGCCCGCACATGAAGCGCATCACGCTGCAGAAGATCCTGCATTCGCTGGAGACGATGACGACGGAAGTGCTCGTCGATGCCGCGATCGCCGTGCGGGCCCGAGCCGCCGTCGAGCGCATGCTGCAGGTGAAGATGCCCGTGCAAAGGGCGGCGGCCTGAACCTGCCATGGCGGAGCGCATCGACAACGTCATTGAGACCAAAGGCGCGCTGATCCTCGGCGCCGGCCTTGCCGGACTGTTCACCGCGCTCAAGCTCGCGCCGTTCCCGTCGCTCATTCTCTGCGGCGCACGCCCCGGCACGACCGGCTCGAGCGTGTGGGCGCAAGGCGGCATCGCGGCGGCCGTGGCGCCCGGTGACACATGGCAAGCGCACGCCGCCGACACGATCGCGGCCGGCGCCGGCCTTTGCGATCCCGACATCGCCGCGCTGGTTGCGCGCGAGGCGGCCGTCCGCGTCGCCGATCTGATCGCCTATGGCGCCCCGTTCGATCGCAATGCCGATGGCGCCTTGGCCGTCGCGCGTGAAGCGGCACATTCCGCCGCCCGCGTGGTGCATGTGTCGGGCGACCGCGCCGGCCTCGAGATCACGCGCGCGGCCGCGAAGGCGGCACTGGCGACGCCGTCGATCTCCGTGATGGAAGGCTTCCACGCCATCGAGCTCGCCGCCGAAGACGGACGCATCACCGGTCTCTTCGCGCGCTACGGTTCGGGCGCGGATACGAAACTCATTCTCTTCCGCGCGCCAGCGATCGTCTTCGCCACGGGCGGCCTCGGCTCGCTCTATGCGGTCACGACCAACCCGCCGGAATCGCGTGGCGAAGGTTTGGGCATGGCGGCGCGCGCGGGTGCGGTGATCTCCGATCCGGAATTCGTGCAGTTCCATCCCACGGCCCTGAATGTCGGCCGCGATCCCGCGCCGCTCGCCACGGAAGCCTTGCGCGGCGAAGGCGCGACCCTCATCGACGAGACGGGCCACCGTTTCATGACGAGCGTGCATCCCGCGGCCGAACTGGCGCCGCGCGATGTCGTGGCGCGCGGCATCCATCGCGAGATCGCGAAAGGCCATCGCGTGTTCCTCGATTGCCGCGAAGCGATCGGCGCGAAATTCCCCGAACATTTCCCGACGGTCTATGCCGCCTGCCGCGAGGCGGGCATCGATCCGGTCACGGAAGCCATCCCGGTGGCACCGGCGACGCATTATCATATGGGCGGTATTGCCACGGATGCGCGCGGCCGCTCTTCGCTCGAAGGTCTGTGGGCTGTCGGCGAATGCGCGTCGACTGGGCTGCACGGCGCCAACCGGCTCGCCTCCAATTCGCTCCTCGAAACACTTGTCTTTGGCGCCAAGGCGGCGGAAGACATCCAGGCGCATGTCGCGACAGGACGCGCGAGCGGCACACCGCCGGCACCTGCACGCCTCACCGCCATCGCCCCGCCGCAGATGCTGCGCGATGCCATGACCCGCCATGTCGGCCTCGAACGCGACCGCGCCGGTCTGGAGAAAGCGCTGGCAACCATTGCTGCCGTCGAACGCGCGGCGAACGGGGAGCCTTCGCTTCTCAACATGACGGCGTCGGCCAAGCTCGTCGCAGCCGCCGCGCTCGCACGTCACGAAAGCCGCGGCGGCCATTTCCGCAGCGACTATCCGCAGACGGAGGCGAAAGGCGTGCGAACGTTCCTGACGTTGGGGGATGCGAACGCGATCGCGGCCAACGTGGACGGTCAAGCTTTCCCAGCATGTCATTTAGCAACCAGTTCGCGCTAGCCGGATGTCGCAAAGCGAAAGCATAGGCGCCAAGCTCGAGGCGATCCGAGATGCCGAACTGAGCCGCGGCAACTCCGTAACAGAAAGGCTTATAGGCTTTTCGAAATGCCGTGTGATAGTTGTGCTCAAACAGCCCTTTCATACGGAATACCCAACAGGCAATGGAGTTCACCGGTTCGAAAGTCGCGATACTCACTATCCGATGGGCGTCGGTTACAAGGATGATCTGGCTTCGGCCGCCGTGCTAGCCCCGTTCGAACGATAGAAAAATGACTGCATCAGCACTCCCCTTCACGCACCCACCACATAATCTTCTGATCGAGCCGATCGTCCGGCATGCGCTGGAAGAGGATTTCGGCCGCGCGGGCGATATTACCAGCGAGCTCACCATAGAGGCCAGCGCGCGCGCGACAGCGAAGCTTGCGGCACGCAAAGCCGGAACGATCGCGGGATTGATCGCGGCGGAGACGGCGTTCCGCCTCGTCGACCCGTCGCTCAAGTTCACCTACGAAAAGCCCGACGGCGCAACGGTCGCCGCGGGAACGACGCTGGCCGTGATCGAAGGAACCGCACGCGCGGTCCTGTCCGGCGAACGCGTGGCATTGAACTTCGCGGGCCACCTCTCGGGCGTCGCCACGGCCACGCATGCGCTGGTGGAAGCGATCGCGGGCAAGAAAGCCAGGATCGTCTGCACCCGCAAGACGACACCGGGTCTGCGCGTGCTGGAGAAATATGCCGTGCGCTGCGGCGGCGGCCTCAATCACCGCTTCGGCCTCGACGACGCGGTCCTCATAAAGGACAACCACATTGTGGCCGCCGGCGGCGTCAAGCCGGCCGTTGAGCGCGTCCGCGCCGGCATCGCACACATGGTCAAGATCGAGCTCGAAGTCGACACGCTGGAACAGCTCGAAGAGGCGCTGGCATTGGGCGTCGACACGATCCTGCTCGACAATATGTCGCCTGAAACGCTGCGCCGCGCCGTCGCGATGGCCAAAGGCCGCGCCGTGCTCGAAGCCTCCGGCAACGTCACGCTCGCAACCGTGCGCGCCATCGCCGAAACCGGCGTCGACTACATCTCCTCCGGCGCCATCACGCACTCGGCGCCAAATTTGGATCTGGGGCTGGATTTTTAGGCGAGTTCCTTCAAACCCCACACCGTCCGCTCGCGCAACGAGTCCGCCACGACCCATGCAGCACCCGCCAGCGTGAGGTTGATTGCGTTGATCGTCCAGTCGAAATGCGTTGTCGCATCGCGAAGCAGCACAGGTGCGTGCACGAGCACCTGGAAGGCGAGGAACATCGCCGTCAGCATCTGCGCCGCAAGCCGCGCGCGGATGCCCGAGAGAATGCCCAGACCCGCCGCGATGTGCGCCGCGCCTGTAAGACGCGCCCAGAAAACCTGCCCCATCGGCAGATATTTGGGGACCATTTGCGCGGTCTCTTTCTCAAACGCGAAATGCTCCATGCCGAAGACAAGGCAACACAATCCGAACAGGATCCAACACACGCGATAAAACGCGGCGCCGTCGATTTCCGCGGTCATCGCGAAGGCAAGAAGCCCGCCAGCGACTAGCGAGGATTGTTCGGCAACGCCGCCCCAGGGGCCGGCCGAAAGCGGGTTCGTGGCGACTTTGGGAATCTGCAGGAGCGCCACGCCGATCGCAAACAGGATCGCGAGCACGATCGCGCCCGACGCGGCCGTGCGCCGCCAGAGAAGCGCAACCCCCGACAGCACCTCGGTTGCGGCCACGAGATAGGCGAGCGTTTCGCGATGCGGCACATGTTCCGGCACCGGCTGCCACACGCTCGCAAAATCCGCCCACACAATACCCACGACGCCGAGCGCGAGCGCGCCGAGGCCATAGACGCGATAACCGATGTTCATGGGCGCACCCCTTCGACGGCGCAATCTAACGCGAAAGCGGCGCGTCGCCCCTTCACACTGCGTTGAGCTTGGATGAAGCTAGGAGCACCTTTACCCCCTCTATTTCCGTTCTAGAGTAGCCCCGACAAAAACTCAGGGAGACGATCCATGGATCTGCAGCTCAAAAAGAAGCGCGCCGTCATTCTGGGCGGCACACGCGGCATCGGACGCGCCATCGCCGACACGCTCGCGGCCGAAGGCGCCGACATTGCCATCTGCGCCCGCAAGGCCGATCAGGTGAGCGAGACGGTCGCGGCGCTGAAGGATAAAGGCGTGCGCGCCTTCGGCGCCTCCGTCGACATCATGGACGGCCCGGCGCTACGGGCCTGGATCGAGAAGGCCGCCGGCGAGCTCGGCGGCATCGACATCCTCGTCTCCAATGCCGGCGCCATGGCGCAGGGTATGGATCCCGAGGCCTGGGAGCAGAACTTCCGGCTAGATGTGCTGGGGGCCGTTAACGCCTTCCAGGCGGCGAAACCGTTCCTCGAAAAAGGCGCCGCGGAAAAGGGCGATGCGGCCTTCGTCATTATCTCGTCAGTCTCCGCCGCGGAGGCCGAGAACGCCGGCTCCTACGGCCCCATCAAGGCGGCCCTGATCCACATGGCCAAGGGCCTCGCTCGCCAATATGCGGGGCGGAAAATCCGCACCAACGTGGTCTCCCCTGGCATGGTCTACTTCAAGGGCGGCGTCTGGAACATGGTCGAGACCAACAGCCCCGATTTTTTCAAGCAGGCCATGGCGCGCAACCCCACGGGAAGGGCCGCCACGCCCCAGGAAATCGCCAATGCGGCGGTTTTTCTGGCCAGCCCCGCCTCGTCCTACACGACAGGTATTAACCTACTTGTCGACGGGGCCATTTCCCGCCGCGTTAACTTTTGAGGGCGCCTCCGGATGGCTGGAAAGGCGCGCGGGCGCAAAGCGATTTTCATCACGGGCGCAGCCAGCGGCATGGGCCGCGAGACGGCGAAGCTCTTCGCCGGCAAGGGCTGGTTCGTCGGCGCCTATGACGTCAACACGGAAGGCCTCACGACGCTCGAGCAGGAAATCGGCTCGGACAATTGCGTCGTGGCCCGTCTCGACGTGACGAGCAAGCCCGACTTCGACTCCGCCATCGCCGCCTTCGGCGCGGAAACGGACGGCAAGCTCGACATTCTCTTCTCCAATGCCGGCATCGGCGAGAGCGGCTGGTTCGAGGACATCCCCTTCGAAGCCGCGATGCGTGTGGTGCAGGTAAACCTCGTGGGGGTGATCGCAAGTCTCTATGCGGCGCTGCCGCTTCTGAAGGCCACGCCCAATTCGCTCGCTTTCATCACCTCTTCTTCGTCGGCGACCTATGGCATGCCGCGCATTGCCGTCTATTCGGCGACCAAGCATGCGGTCAAAGGGCTGACGGAAGCCCTCTCGATCGAGTTCGCGCGCCATGGCGTGCGCGTGGCGGACACCCTGCCCGGCCTGATTGACACGGCGATCCTGCGCTCGACGCCCAACCGTTCGGGCGATCGCGAAAAACCGACGGAGGAGCAGTTCTATGCGAATGCGCCCAAGAAAGGGATGTTTCGCCTGACGCCCGCGACCGCCATCGCAGAGACCGTCTGGAAGGCCTACGGCAGCGACAAGCTCCACTGGTATGTGCCGGAGGGGATCGCCTGGATCGACCGCATCAAGGGGGTCGCGCCGTCCTTCATGCGAAAACAGATCGCCAAGAACATCGGCGGGATTCTCGGCAAGCCCTTGCAATCACAGGAATAATTTGGAACGGCTGTCCGGCCCGCACGTTTCCAATGCGGGCCGGAGAGATGCCCTAGCTGGCCTGCGTGCGCGGCAGCGGCTTGTAGAAGATGTGATTGCCGATCTGCACGGTGCGCTCGAGGCTGCTTGACCAGTCGGGCTCGACATCGACGGCGTGGAACGAAGTCGCGCCGCCGGTGATGTTGCCGAGGATCGTGTAGCCACTGAGGATTTTGGCTGCGAGAAGCTTGGCCCGCGCCCAATCGGCGGCGGCCTTGGGCCGGCGCATGTCGCCGTTGCAGACGAACGAGAACTGGCAGGCCGGCGCATCGGCCATGCCCTGGTAGACCACGCCGCAGATGGACGTCGGGTAGCCCCGGCGGTGCATGCGGTGGAAAACCACCTCCGCAATCGCCTCCTCGCCTTCGACGCCCTCGCCGCGGGCCTCGTAATACATGACTTCCGCCAGGCAGCGCTCTTCGCCCGCGAACTTCACCATGGCGAGTTCGACGGCCGAGGGAGAGGCCTGGATGGCGTCCGCGGCCAGGAGCGGTTCGCGCGTCACGGACGCCGGACGGGCGGCCTCGGCCACGATTCCGCGCAATTGCGCCGTAGACGGATTATTCGTGTACTGATGATTTGCAGCCGGAGCATTTCCGCTCGTCGCGGCACCGCTCACGGTGGCGAACACGAGCAGGAGGGCGAACGCGGCCGTACGGTCGGCTCGCCGCAAAACGTCACGCATTTTGGTCATTGGGAAAAATTGGTCCTTCGGGATCTCGTATCGAATGGATTCACTACGCGAATGAATTCGAAGCTCAGGTTCCGAACGATCTCCTCATTTCCCCCCAGCGGTGGCGAATTTCATGCCAGCCAAAAACTAATCCGTCAAATCAAATTGTATATATTCGTGACACCGCGTCACGTACACCGGAAAAACCCAGCGTTTTCCTGCATAGGACGTACACTGATTAATCCGTGTCAACCGCTTTTGTTAAGGCTGCCTGGGCTGCCGCAAGACGCGCAACTGGCACGCGGAAGGGTGAACACGACACATAATCGAGCCCCGCTTCGTGACAGAAACGGATCGAATCGGGATCGCCGCCGTGCTCGCCGCAGATGCCGAGCTTCAATTTGGCACGCGTGGAACGGCCTCTTTGTGCACCGATTTTCACGAGTTCGCCGACGCCGTCGCGATCAATGGTAACGAACGGATCACGCGGGATTAATCCGCGCGCCAGATACTCTGTCAGAAATGTTCCAGCATCGTCGCGGCTGACGCCGAGCGTCGTCTGCGTCAGATCGTTGGTGCCGAACGAAAAGAATTCCGCTGTTTCCGCGATTTCGCCGGCGCGCAAGGCCGCGCGCGGCAATTCGATCATCGTGCCCACGAGATAAGACGGCGTTTTCTTGCCTTCTTTGCGGATGGCTTCTGCAACGGCGTCGATGCGCGTCTTCAACGCATCGAGCTCCGTCTTGAATCCCACGAGCGGGATCATGATCTCGAGCTCGACGGGCTTGCCGCCGGCTTTTTCCACATTCACAGCCGCTTCGAAGATCGCGCGCGCCTGCATTTCATAAATCTCGGGGTAAGTGATGCCGAGGCGGCAGCCGCGATGGCCGAGCATCGGATTGGATTCGTGCAGCGCAATCGCGCGCGCGCGCAGTTTCGCAGGGTCCGTGCCGGCCGCACGCGCGACCTCGGCGATCTCCTCGTCCTTCTGCGGCAGGAATTCGTGCAGCGGCGGATCGAGCAGGCGGATGGTGACGGGCAATCCCGCCATCGCCTTGAAGATGGCTTCGAAATCGCCGCGCTGCATAGGCAGCAACTTCGCGAGCGCGGCCAGGCGGTCTTCCAGTGCATCAGCGAGGATCATCTGGCGCACGGCGACGATGCGGTCCGCCTCGAAGAACATGTGCTCAGTGCGGCAGAGGCCGATACCCTCGGCACCGAAACGGCGCGCCGTCGCCGCGTCGTCCGGCGTATCGGCATTGGCGCGCACGCGCAATTTGCGGATCTGATCCGCCCAGCCCATCAGCGTCGAGAAATCACCGGTCAGCTCCGGCTGGCGCATGGGCACGCGGCCTTTGAACACCTGGCCCGTGGCGCCGTCGATCGTCATCACTTCGCCGCGCTTGAGCGTCACGCCGCCCACCGTCAGCGTGCCCATCTTCGCATCGATTTTGAGCATGCCAGCGCCGGACACGCAGGGCCGGCCCATACCACGCGCCACGACGGCCGCGTGGCTCGTCATGCCGCCGCGCGCCGTAAGAATGCCTTTCGCCGCATGCATGCCGTGAATGTCCTCCGGACTCGTCTCCACGCGCACGAGGATGACACTCTTGCCGTCCGCCGCGAGCTTCTCGGCTTCTTCGGCATTGAAGACGATCTCGCCGGTTGCAGCGCCGGGCGACGCGGCAAGGCCCGTCGCGATGCATTCCTTCGGCGCATTGGGATCTAGCGTGGGATGAAGAAGCTGATCGAGCGCCTGCGGATCGACGCGCGCGACGGCCGTCTTCTTGTCGATGACACCCTCGCCGACCATGTCAACGGCGATCTTGAGCGCGGATTCCGCCGTGCGCTTGCCGGAGCGGGTCTGCAGCATGAAGAGCTTGCCGTCCTGCACCGTGAACTCTACGTCCTGCATGTCGCGGTAGTGCGCTTCGAGGCGGTCGCCGATGCGTTTCAGCTCGACATAGCTTTCCGGCATCGCCTCTTCCATGGAGGGCTTCTTGCCGTTGGTGCGTTCGCGGACGATCTTCGAAATGGGTTGCGGCGTGCGGATGCCGGCGACGACGTCTTCACCTTGCGCGTTCACGAGGAATTCGCCGAACAAAACCCTTTCGCCCGTCGCGGGATCGCGCGTGAAGGCGACGCCGGTCGCGCTCGTGTCGCCGCGATTGCCGAACACCATCGCCTGCACGTTGACGGCCGTGCCCCAGTCTTCGGGGATGTTGTGGAGCCTGCGATAGGTTTGCGCGCGATGGCTCTTCCACGATCCAAACACGGCGCCGATTGCACCCCATAGCTGTTCGTGCACGTCGTCCGGGAACGGCTTGCCGAGATGCTTCTTCACTTCCGCCTTGTAGAGTTCGGCGATGCGCTTCAGGTCATCGGCTTCGAGATCGGTGTCGAGATCGATGCCCTTGGTTTCCTTCTCGACCTCGAGGATTTCCTCGAACAGCGCATGCTCGAGTTCGAGGACCACGTTCGAATACATATGCACGAAGCGGCGATAGGAATCATACGCGAAGCGCGGATTGCCGGTGAGTTTCGCGAGGCCCGCCACGGTCTCCGGATTGAGGCCGAGATTGAGCACCGTATCCATCATGCCGGGCATGGAGACGCGTGCGCCGGACCGAACGGAGACGAGCAGCGGCGTTGACGGATCGCCGAGTACGCCGCCGGCGAGCTTGCCCACCTGCGCCAGCGCCTCTTCGACGGCCTTTTTGAGTTCGGCCGGATATGTTTCGCCGTGCTTATAAAAATGAGTGCAAACTTCGGTCGTGATGGTGAAGCCCGGCGGCACGGGCAATCCAAGATTGCTCATCTCGGCCAGGTTGGCGCCCTTGCCGCCCAGCAGGTTCTTCATCTCCGCGCTGCCCTGCGCCTTGCCGTCGCCGAAGCTGTAAACCCATTGCGTCATGCACTAACCCTCGATTTTCGAGAAATCCGCGACGGCATGCAGGCTCGCACGCAACCGTGACAGAAGCAGCAACCGGTTCTGTCGTAGCTTTGCGTCCGGCACGTTGACCGTGACCTTGTCGAAAAAGGCATCGACCGGCCCGCGCAGGCGCGCCATTACCGTCATTGCCTCTGTGAAACGCTCATGTGCGAGTTCGGCTGCGATGAGCTCGCGCGCTTCCGCCATTTCCTTGAAGAGCGCGATTTCTTCCGGCGCCTGAAGAAGTTTGGGATCGGGCTCGCCCTCGTAGGTCGTCTTGTCCTTCTTCTCTTCGGCTTTGACGATGTTCACGGCGCGACGATAGCCGACGAGAAGATTGGCGCCGTCTTCGGTTTTAAGGAACGCCTGCAGCGCGTCGACGCGCGCGACGAGACGGACGAGATCGTCCTCGCCGCCGAGCGAGAACACGGCATCGATGAGATCGTGGCGGGCGCCCTTGTCACGCAAGGCAACCTTGAGGCGATCGGCAAGAAAATCGAGGACGTCTGCTACAACTTCGAGATCGCCCTGCGTCGCGCCATCGGATTTTCCCGCCGTCGCCGCCAGATCGTCGGCTATACCTTTCAGCAAGGTCCGGCTCGACAAAGCCCCGGAAAGGCGCTCGTCCCAGGAACGCTCGGCGTGCGCCTGCGAAATCACCATAACGGCACGAAGAGGAATGGCGAGCGCCAGCCGCAATTTGTTTTCCAGAATGATGCGGATGATGCCGAGGCCGGCGCGGCGCAGCGCGAAAGGATCCTTCGAACCCGTCGGCTTCTCGCCGGCACGCCACAGCGTGACGAGGCTGTCGATCTTGTCCGCCAGCGCCACCGCGATACTGATGGGCGTTTCGGGAGCACTGTCGCCCGGACCCAGCGGCTTGTAATGATCGCGGACCGCGAGGCTGACGTCGTCGTCCTCGCCGTCGTTGCGGGCAAAGAAATAGCCCATGACGCCCTGCAGCTCCGGGAACTCCCCGACGATGCCGCTCGCGAGATCGGCTTTTGCCAGAAGGCCAGCGCGTTCCGCTTTGACGATGTCGCAGCCCAGAAGGTCGGCCAGCATCATGGCGAGAAGCGCCACGCGATAGGCCCGGTCGTGCATCGTGCCGGCCTTGGCGTGGAAGATGCTTTTCTTGAGATCGGCGACGCGCGACTCCAGTCGCCGCTTCCTGTCCTGGTCCCAGAAGAATTTCGCATCGGAAAGCCGCGCGCGCAGCACCCGCTCGTTGCCGGCAACGATCTCGGCGCCACCGTCGGCCGCGATCATGTTCGAGACGAAGGCGAAGCGGTTGGAAAGCGCGGACCGTTCGTTGGCGCTCTCCGCGGGCTTCAGCGAGAAATACTTCTGATGCGTGCGCATCGCCGTCTGCAGAATTTCGCCGGGGACATCCATGAACGCGTCGTCGATCTTGCCGAACAGGACGACCGGCCATTCGGCTAGGCCCGACACTTCATCGAGCAGACCCTGATCGTCGATCCAGTCAAGCCCCAGCGCGAAGGCCTTCTGCTTCATGTCGTTCAGGATAATGCCGCGGCGTTCCCCGGCGCTCAGCACCACATGCGCGTCGTGCAGTTTCTTGGCGTAATCCTCGTAGCGGCGGACTTCGATCTCGCCTTTTGACAGGATTCGATGTCCGTAGGTCGTGCGGCCGCTCTCGACGCCCGCGAAGGTGAACGGAACGACCTCGCCGTCCAGCGCGCAGACCACGGCGTGCAGCGGCCTGACCCAGCGCACCGGCGAGCCGGGCCAGCGCATGGATTTAGGCCATGGAAGTTTGGCCAACGTTTCAGGCAGGATTTCTGCGAGTACATCGGCGGTTGGACGTCCCACGCGCTTGATGCGCGCCACATAGTACTGGCCCTTGCCGTCGTTTTCCTTGGCGCACTGATCGAGCGTAACGCCCGCCGAGCGCAGGAACCCTTCGATCGCTTTCTCCGGCGCGCCGATGCGCGGGCCCTTGCGCTCTTCTTCGACGTCTTTCTGTTGCGCCGGCAAGCCGGCGATGACGAGAGTCAGACGCCGCGGGCCGGAAAACGTCTTGATACCGTCGAACAGCAGACCGCGATCCGACAGGCTGCCTACGACAAGACGTTCGAGATCCTTTGCGGCCTGCGCCTGCATGCGCGCCGGAATCTCTTCGGAGAACAGTTCGAGCAGAAGTTCGGGCATGGCGTCAGCCGTATCTGGGCGCGTATTCGCCCATCGGGCTCGCGAGCCAGGTTTCGCAACAGGCTTTGGCCAGGGCGCGCACGCGGCCGATGTAAGCGGCACGCTCCGTCACGCTGATGACGCCGCGCGCATCGAGCAGATTGAAGCAGTGACTCGCCTTGATGCATTGATCGTAGGCGGGCAGCGCCAGATTCGCGGCGACCAGCGCCTTGCACTCTTTCTCCGCGTCCGCGAAATGGCGGAACAGCATCTCGGAATCCGACTTCTCGAAATTGTAAGTCGAGAATTCGCGTTCGCTTTGATGAAATACTTCGCCGTAGCGGAAGCGGTCGTTGTAGGCGAGGTCGTAGACGAATTCGACGTCCTGCACATACATGGCGAGACGCTCGAGGCCGTAAGTGATTTCCGCGGAGACCGGATCGCAATCGAAGCCGCCGACCTGCTGGAAATAGGTGAACTGGGTGATCTCCATCCCATCGCACCAGACTTCCCAGCCGAGCCCCCAGGCGCCGAGCGTCGGGCTCTCCCAGTCGTCCTCCACGAAGCGGATGTCGTGGACGGCGAGATCGAGGCCGATCTCGCGCACGCTGCCCAGATAAAGGTCGAGCACGTCTTTGGGCGCCGGCTTCAGGATCACCTGGAACTGGTAATAGTGCTGCAGCCGGTTCGGGTTCTCTCCATAGCGGCCGTCGGAGGGGCGGCGCGAGGGCTGGACATAGGCTGCCCGCCAGGGCCTCGGGCCCAGCGCGCGCAGCGTCGTTGCCGGGTGGAAGGTGCCCGCCCCCATCTCCACGTCATAGGGCTGCAGGATGACGCAGCCCTGCCGCGCCCAATAGGCCTGCAGCGTCAGAATGAGGTCCTGGAGTGTCCGGGCCTTGTGCACGATTCCGTTCCGTTTCGGCGGGCCGGGACCCTTAACAGCCGCAGTCACCTGAGGGCAAGCGAAGCGCCGTCGCGCAGGACGGCATCGGCCTCAGGCGTAAACCGTCCGTCCGTCCCGTGGAGCACGAGGCCGGGCAGAACGGTGAGCGGAGTGCCCGATCCCTTGCGGAGTTGCAGGACGACCCGCTTGGCGGGCTCGCCCGCGCGCGGCCAGAGCGGAAAGACGACAAGGCCGGTCGCCGGCAGGGCCGCGAGCGCCTCGCCCAGGCGGTCCGCGCGAATGATGACCGTGAAGGTGCCGCCGGAGACCGTGCGCTTCGCCCCCGTTTTGAGCCAGTCCCTCAGGCGGCCCTCGTCCTGCAGCGCGCGCCGGCGGCCCGCATCCGGCGCCGCTATGCCTTCGACGCCATGGAACGGCGGATTGGAAAAGACATGCGTGAATTCACGCCTGAGGTCCTGGGGCAAATGAAGTGCGTCGGCGGCCACAAAGCGCACGCGGGTGCCGACCCCGTTCGTCTGCGCGTTGGCGTTGGCGAGTTCGGCGAGCGCCGCGTCAATCTCAATACCCGTAACTTTATAAGGAGAAACGCGTGCGGCGAGACAAAGGGCGGCGACGCCCGCGCCCGCGCCGAACTCCAGCACGTCGCCGTCATCGCCGGACGGCACGGCGGCCGCCAACATCACGGCATCCAGGCCGGAACGGAATCCGTCTGCCGTCTGGCGGACAGTGACGCGCCCGTCGAGAAAACGGTCATCGGTGCAGGCACTCACAGCGGCAGTTGTTCCGGCAGCGCTTCCCGGAGCACGCGTTCCGCCTCGCCCGCGTCCTCGTCGGCCACCATCAATCGGCGCGGCAAAAAGCCCGCACTGCCGTCCATGACGCTCGCATTGGTATCGAAGATCACGGCTTCGATACCGGCATCCTTCAGCAAAGCTTGTACAAAATTGAGCAAAACGGGGTCGTTCGTCTTCAAAACCGCGCGCATGGATCGCTTCGCCTCTTGCCTCGTGAGGGGAACCCACGTAGGGCCTCGCCTTGACCGGCCTTCAGGGCCATTTCTAATGTCGCCGGGCCGCAGACGGCAACGGCAAGGGTATCACGAGCGTAGGCATGGCGATCGCTGAGGCACCGAAAACCGCTGATATCGGCCATACGCCCGTGGATAGGCTTCACCGCCTCGTCGCCGACGACATGGCGGCAACCGATCGCGTAATCCACGAACGCGTCGGAAGCTCCATCACGCTCATTCCCGACCTCGCGCGCCACCTGATCGATTCGGGCGGTAAGCGACTAAGGCCACTGCTTACTCTCGCCTCCGCCCGCCTTTGCGGCTATGGCGGCGACCATCACATCAATCTTGCGGCCGCCGTCGAATTCATCCATACGGCAACGCTGCTCCATGACGACGTGGTCGACGCGAGTTCACTGCGCCGGGGCAAGATCGCGGCCAACATCATCTGGGGCAACAAGCCCACCATTCTCGTCGGCGATTTCCTCTTCAGCCGCGCCTTCCAGCTCATGGTCGAAGCGGGCAGCCTGCGCGTGCTCGACATTCTGGCGACCGCGGCGACGGTCATCGCCGAAGGCGAAGTGCTGCAGCTCAAGTCCGCGAACAACCTCGCGACCACCGAAGCAGATTATCTGAAGGTCGTGAGCGCCAAGACCGCAGCGCTGTTTGCGGCCGCATCGGAATCGGGCGCCACCATCGCGGGGGGCGCCGAGAGCACGGCCGAGGCGTTCCGCCTCTATGGCGAAAATCTCGGCATCGCGTTCCAGCTCATCGACGACGCGCTCGACTATTCCGGCCGCCAGGGCGAGATGGGAAAATCGGTAGGCGACGACTTTCGCGAGGCGAAAGTAACGTTGCCGGTAATTCTCGCGCTCGATCGAGCCGACGAAGAAGCACGCAGCTTCTGGCACCGGGTGATCGTGTCCGGATTGCAACAGGACGGCGACCTCAAGCGCGCGATCCATTATGTCGAAGAGACTGGCGCCATCCGCGAGACACGGGCGCGCGCGTCGCGCTATGCGGAATTGGCCTGCATGGCGCTGCGAGACATCGCGCCGGGTCCGCCGCGCGATGCACTGATCGACGTCGCGGAATTCTGCGTCGGCCGCGGTTACTGAATATACATTTTGAATCGTTGTGCGGCGCGGGCCGGCCTGTGCGTGCATACCCCATACAAACCTGTAATATTATAGCGTGATTCTAGTTTGGGTTACGGTATGACGGTCGATGATCCGGTGACGGCCGGCCTTCCCGATGCCCCCGTCGCGTTCATCGGCGCTCCGCGTCATCCGATTTTGCGACAGCTCTACGACTACTGGCTCGCCAGGCGCGGCGCGCGCCTCATGCCGGCCAAAGCCGACATCAATCCGGCCGACATCAAACCGCTGCTGGCGGACGTGATCATCTGGAATGCGGTGCCGCCCTTTCTCGTCCGGCTGGTCGGCGATCACATCGTGGCTTCGTCGGGAGCAACAATACGGGCCTGCCCGCGGTACAAGAAATGCCGCCGGATGCGGGACGCGTGTTCACTATGGTGCTGTCGAAGGTCATCGAGTCCCGCGCACCGCGCTTTGCACGGGCAAGGCGTTCTGGAAGCCGGACAAATCCTATCGCGATTTCGAATCCTGCTTTCTGCCGCTGTCGGTCGACGGCAACACGGTCGACATGATCCTGGGCGGGCTGAAATATGACGTCGGAAGCCCCGGCGCGTGAGCGGCTCCGCGATCAAGCAGCTTCTCTTTTGAATCGGAACGCTTTCAAGCCATGACGGACAACAATCCCAGCACGCCGGTTGTCTACATCGACGCGCCCCGCCATCCGAACCTGAAGGCGCTGCTTCAATATTGGTTGTCCAAGCGCGGCGCGCGGCTCATGCCGCTGCGCTCAGACATCAAGCCGTCGGAGATCAAGCCGCTTCTTCCCGACATCATGATCTGGAGTGCGATCGATCCGTTTCACGTCCGGCTTGTGGGCGATCACATCGTGGCGTTCGTGGGCGGCAACAATACGGGCAAGCCGGCTACGCACGGCATGCCGCCGGATGCCGCGGAAAGCATGCTCGGCGTGCTGAACGATGTCGTTACGTCGAAAGCGCCGCGTTTTCGACTGGGCAAAGCATTTTTTGTGCCCGAAAAAGCCTACCGCAATTTCGAGGCGTGTTTCCTGCCCTTGTCGGATGACGGCAACAATGTCGACACGATCCTGAGCGGCATCAAATTCGACGTGGAAAAATAGCCGGAATTAGAAGCGTTGCGGCCATACCGCTTCGGCCATCGCGAACTGCCCGGCACGCGACCACCAGCCGGGATTCGCTTTTTCGATCCGAGCCGCCGCATCGCGCGCTCGTTCGGCGCTCTCGAAAAACCCAAAGCAGGTCGCGCCGCTTCCGGACATCCTCGTGAAACGTGCGCCCTCATGGGTGAGCGCGTTGATCACCGTGTCAATTACGGGCGCAAGGGTGCGCGCCGGCGCTTCCAGATCATTGCGCGTGGTTTGCAGATAACCGACGAGATCGGCGAACGTCGTGAAAGCGTCCGGCGGCGTCAGGATCGCCGCATTCTCGGCAATGACGAGACGCCGGAACACATCTGCGGTCGAAACGGCGACACCGGGATTGACGAGCACAAGATGAGCGTCCGGCAATTGCGGCAGCAGCTTCACGTGCTCTCCGCGACCTTCCATCCATGCGGCGCGCGACGGCAGGCACACGGGAACATCCGAGCCCAGACGAGCAGCTATGGCATTCACGTCATGGCCGCGTGCTTCGGGCCTGTGCCACAATTCGATCAAACCCCGAAGCGCTGCGGCCGCGTCAGCGGAACCGCCTCCGATGCCCGAGGCAACCGGCAGGTTTTTGACCAGTGTGACGTGCGCGCCTTCATTCAGTCCCAGATATTCGTCGAGAGCGCGAGCCGCTTTCAGCACGAGATTGTCGGAATCGCCCGCAAGGCCCGACGCAAATGGTCCCTCGATGTCGAGCGAAAACCCGATAGCGCGCTCCATGACGAGCATGTCGCCGATATCGGCGAAGGCGACGAGGCTTTGCAGGTCGTGATAGCCGTCGGGCCGCCTGCGCGTGACATGAAGGAAGAGATTGATCTTCGCCGGCGCCGCGACGCGCAACCTCTCAGGTCGGGTCGCCACCGGGTTCCAGGCCGTTCTCGAGTTTCTTTTCCAGCTTCGGCTTCTCGGCGGCCTCGGGCCCGAAGGCGAGCGCGTGGCTCCATTGGAAATGGGCGTCGAGTTTGCGGCCGACACGCCAATAGGCATCGCCGAGATGATCGTTGATGGTGGAATCGCCGGGCACGAGCAGCACCGCGCTTTCCAGCGTCTTCGCCGCATCGTCGTAACGGCCGAGGCGGTAATAGGCCCAGCCGACGCTGTCGACGATATAGCCGTCATACGGACTTAGCGCGCGCGCCTTCTCGAGCATGTTGAGTGCCTCGGCCAGATGCTGGCCGCGATCGACCCAGCTGTAGCCGAGGAAGTTCAGCACCTGCGCCTGGTCCGGGCTGAGTTTGAGCGCGGTTTCGAGATCGGCTTCAGCCGGGTCCCAATGTCCCGATTGTTCTTCGGCGACAGCGCGCGCGAAGAACAGCGGCCAGTCGTCTTTGGCGACGGGATTGAGAAGCTTGACCGCGTGATCGTAGGCGTCGGCCGCTTCCGGATATTTCTCGGCAGAACGGTAGATGTCGCCGAGCGAGGTCCACGCCGAAACGTCGTTGGGGCGCTCTGTCGTGATCGCGACAAGATCGGCCGTCGCCTTCGCGCTCTGGCCCGCGCGGTTCTCGTCGACGGCGATCTGCACCTCCGCCGCAGGCTTGTAGGGCGAATCGGTGCTCACGCCTTTGTAGGCCGCGATCGCATCGTCGTATTTGTCGAGCGCTTCGTAGCGATCGGCGAGCTCGATCTTGGCGAGATCGAAATTCGGCGACAATGCCAGCGCGAATTGCAGATAGCACAGGACGGCCGTATCGGCGCTCGCCTGATCGCTCAGCGAAGCCGCAATGCCGAACAACGCTTCGGCCGCGCCGTCCGCGGGCGTCGCCACGAGGCGACCGGGGATTTCGCCTTTGCCGATCCGCGCCAGTCCCTGCGTCGCGATCGGGCTGACGCCCGCTTCCGGCAGAAGCTTCGTATAGAACGTGCGTGCTTCTGCTGTCCGTCCCGTGCGCTCGAGGAAACGGCCATACGCCTCGACGGAGCGCGGGCTCACGCCGGCTTCGATCGTCTGGCGATAGGCGGCGTCTGCGGCGTCGTTCTTGCCCGCCATGTCGTAGACGAGCGCCGACTGGAACGAGAGCAGCGTTTCGGTGCCGCCTTCCTTCGTGACGCCGTTGAGTTCGCCAATCGCGCCTTCGGTGTTGCCGAGTCCCTGCTCCGCCCACGCATCGAGCAAGGACAATGTCAGCGCGGTAAACGGGCCTTTCGCCGACTTCGCAATCTCCGCGCGCGCGCCGGCATAGTCGTTCTTCCTGAAAGCTTCGACGATCAGCGCAAGGCGCGCGGCGCGATTGTCCGAGTCGCCCACAGTAATGCGGTGCGCAAGGCCCACCGCCTCATCGAGATTGCCGGAGATGGCCGCGTAGAGGAACGCGCGGTCGAGCAGGTCGGGGTTGTTGGGGTCGTACGCGAGGCTTTCGCGATAAAGGGAGGCGGCGTCGGTGATGTCGTGTTCGCTCGCGGCAAGGCGCGCCGACAAATAGATGCCGTAAGGATTGTTTTTGACGGACGGCACATCCTGATCGGACGACGAAGCGCACGCCGACAGCGAAGCGGCCAGAGCCAGCAAGACCAGGGGCACGCGAGCATGGTGGTTCAAATTCAATCGCCTTTCACATGTTCGGATAGTTTGGCCCGCCGCCGCCCTCCGGCGTAACCCAGTTGATGTTCTGCGACGGGTCCTTGATGTCGCAGGTTTTGCAGTGAACGCAGTTCTGCGCGTTGATCTGAAACCTCGGCCCGCTGGCCTCCTTGATGACTTCGTAAACGCCGGCCGGGCAATAACGCTGCGCCGGCTCATCATACTCGGGGAGGTTCACCCGGATCGGGATCGTGGGGTCCTTCAAAACCAGATGAACGGGCTGGTCTTCCTCATGGTTGGTGTTGGAAAGGAACACCGAGGAAAGCTTGTCGAAGCTGACCACGCCGTCGGGCTTTGGATAGATGATGGGCTTGGCGTCGGACGCCCGCTTGAGCCCCGCATAGTCCGCCTTGGTGTGCTTGAGCGTGCCCAAAAGGCTGAAGCCGAACAACTGGTTCATCCACATGTCGATGCCGCCGAGCCCTATGCCCAGGATCGTGCCGAACCGCGACCATAAGGGCTTCACGTTGCGGACACGTTTCAGATCTTTGTAGACGTGGCTGGCACGATAAGCCGTCTCGTAGCTCTCCAGCGTATCGTGCGAGCGGCCTTCGCCCAGTGCAGCGAACGCGGCTTCGGCCGCCAGCATGCCGGTTTTCATGGCGTTATGGCTCCCCTTGATGCGCGGCACGTTCATAAAGCCTGCCGTACACCCGATCAGCGCGCCGCCCGGGAAGACAAGCTTCGGGACCGACTGGAAACCGCCTTCGGTCAAGGCGCGGGCGCCATACGCCAGCCGCTTGCCGCCTTCGAGATAGCCGCGAATCCGCGGATGGGTCTTCATTCGCTGGAACTCGTCGAACGGCGAAAGATAAGGATTGGAATAGTTCAGGTGAACGACAAGGCCGATCGAGCAAAGATTTTCCCCGAAATGGTACATGAACAGGCCGCCGCCCGTGCTGTTGTCCAACGGCCAGCCGAAGGCATGCGCCACCATTCCGCGGTTGTGCTTTCCCGGCGCCAGCTCCCATAGCTCCTTCAGGCCGATGCCGAATTTCTGCGGGCCGCTTTCCGCGCAAAGATCGTATTTCGCGAGAAGCCGCTTCGTCAGCGAGCCGCGCGCGCCTTCGGCGAAGAGCGTGTATTTGCCGAGCAACGCCATGCCGGGCGTATAGGAGTCCTTGTGATGCCCGTCGCGTGCGACGCCCAGATCGCCTGTGATCACGCCCGTCACTTCGCCTTTGTCGCCATACGCGATGTCGGCGGCAGCAAAGCCCGGATAGATCTCGACGCCCAAGGCTTCCGCCTGCGTCGCCAGCCAGCGGCACACATTGCCGAGGCTGACGATGTAGTTGCCGTGATTGCCCATAAGCGGCGGCATGATGAAGTTCGGAATGCGGATGCTGCCCGCGGGACCGAGATAGTAGAAGCGGTCACCCGTCACCGGCGTGTCGATTGGCGCGTCTTTGCTTTTCCAGTCGGGAATAAGTTCGTTGAGTGCGATCGGATCGATGACGGCGCCGGAGAGAATATGCGCGCCGATCTCGGAGCCTTTCTCGAGGACGCAGACGCTCACCTCGCGTCCGCTCTCCGCCGCCAACTGCTTCAGCCGGATCGCCGCCGCAAGCCCGGAGGGCCCGCCGCCCACGATCACGACGTCATACTCCATGCTCTCCCGCTGGACGGTCTCCGCCATCGTAAAATCCCGGGTTCGTTATCGCTGGAAGGGTTTATGGGGCTCCCGCGTTCCCGGGGTCAACTGGAGCGGGAAGCGCCTGCACCGTCGGCGGCGAACTTGGTCGGCACGAGGCGACGACGCGCCCGCGTCCTTTGAGATAGGCTCGCTCGGTGGTCGAATCCGTTGGGGGGCCAATGGCGGCAGAAAGGTATCTCAGTCTCAGGAATCCTTCGGCCGTACTCGCCGGAATCACCCTCCTCATCCATCTGATATTCAACAGTTTCAACAAGAGCTACGGGGTTTTCAGCGACGAGCTTTACTTCATCGTCTGCGGTCAGCACCCGGCGCTGGGCTATGTCGACCAGCCGCCGCTCGTGCCGCTGATCGCAGGCCTTTCGCACGCCCTGTTCGGAACGGCGTTGCTGCCGCTGCGCCTTGCATCGGCGCTGGCCATGACGGCAACGGTGGCGCTCACCGCCGAGCTCGCGCGGCGCCTGGGCGGCGGACGGTTTGCGCAATGGCTGTCGGGACTGTCGGTACTGTTCGCCGGCGTCTTCCTTGTCGACGGACTGCTTCTCACCACCGACATGCTGCAACCGCTGACATGGCTCGGCTGCAGCTGGTGCCTGGTGCGACTGGCTCAGACGAAGGACGAACGGTGGTGGCTCGCCTTCGGCGCCATCGCGGGTGTGAGCCTGACCAGCAAATATCTGATCGTCTTTTATGCCGCGGGTCTGGCCGTGGGTATCGTCGCGACGCCGCTTCGGCGTTCGCTGGTTCGTCCCTGGCTTTACGTGGGCGCCGTCATCGCCCTCGCCTTCGCAGCTCCCAGCATTTATTGGCAGGCCGAACATGGCTGGCCTTTTCTCGAGGTCGGTGCGGCCGGTGCGAACGCCAAGAATCTCGTCCTCTCGCCGCTCGGCTTTTTGGGGCAGCAGATCCTGTTCGTCGGCCCCGTCTCCGCGCTCATCTGGCTCGCAGGACTTTGGCGCTGGTCGGTCAAGCCTTCGATGCCGGAGTTGCGGGTGTTTCCTATCGCCTATGCGGTGATGGTGATTTTGTTTTACGGGTTGCACGGCAAGTCCTATTACCTCGCGCCCATCTATCCCGTGCTGCTCGCCGGCGGCGCGGCCGCCATCGAAAGCTGGCTCGCCTGGCCGCCCCTTCGCTGGTTCGCGATTGCAGCGGTTGCAGGCGTCGGCGCGCTGATGGCGCCGCTCGCGCTCCCGGTCCTCCCGCCCGAGGAATACGGGCTCTACGCGCGCGCGCTCGGTATTCCCGTCGGCGCAAGTGCGACCGAACGCGGCAAACAAGCCTTGCTGCCGCTTCATCTCGCAGGAATGATCGGATGGCGCGAAATGGCCGCGAAAGTTTCGGCGGTCTACAACGCGCTGCCGCCGGCAGAGCGTGCCAAAGCAGTCTTCTATGGGCGCGACTACGGAGAGGCGGCGGCCCTCGATGTCTACGGACCCGCGTTCCACGGTCCGCCCGCCATCGCCGGCCACAACAATTTTTTCCTGTGGGGACCGAAGGGTTTCGACGGCACGGTGGTGATTGTCCTCGGCACGGATGTCCGCCCCTTGATGGACAATTATCGCAGCATCACGATCGCCGGCCGTATCGATACGCCCTATGCCCAGGTCTTCGAGACCAACGTGCCGATCTATGTTCTGCGCGGACCGCGCGTTCCGTTGACCGTTCTGTGGCCGAAGCTGAAGTTTTACTGGTGAGGCTGTTCCCGATCAGTCTTTGAGCCAGCGCTTCATCCAGGCTTCGACGGTCGCGTACCACATCACCGAATTCTGCGGCTTGAGGACCCAGTGGTTCTCGTCGGGGAAATAAAGAAGCTCGCTCGGGATATGGCGGAGCTGTGCGGCGCCATAGGCGCCCATGCCCTGATCGAGCGGCACGCGGTCATCCATCCCGCTGTGGACGACCAGGATCGGCGACGACCAGTCGGCCACGTGATCAATCGGATTGAATTTCTCGACCGCTTCGGGATGATCCCAGGTCGTGGCATCGTTCTGCGCCTGCTGGAAGCCGGGGATATCGGTCGAATAGGCCATCAGGCGGATGTCGAACACGCCGTCATGATCGACCAGACATTTCCATGGCGTGGCCCAGTTTCCCGCGATCCAGTCGATCATGTATCCGCCATAGGAGCCGCCGAGCGCACAGGCGCGGTCGCCGTCGAGATAGGAATATTTCGAAAGCGCTGCTGCCCAGCCCTTCTGAAGGTCTTCCAGCGGCCGGTCGCCCCAATGGCCGACGATCGATTTGGCGAAGGCTTCGCCGTAACCGCTCGAGCCATGAAAATCGATCATCACCGCGGCATAACCCATGCCCGACCACACCTGTGGATTCCAGCGGTAGCTCCAGGCGTTGCCGAACGAGCCATAGGGCCCGCCATGGATGAGGAAGGCGACGGGATATCTGTGGCCGGGTTCGAAGCCCGTGGGCTTCACGACATAGCCGTGCACGACCTCGCCGTTCCAGCCCGTGAAGCTGAACTGTTCGAAAGGAGACATGGGCGTCTGCGCGAGACTGTCTTCGCCGACATGCGTGAGCTGCCGTGCGCCGTTGCCTTCGTCCAGCTGATAAACCTGCGACGGCGAATCCAGTGCGTCGCGGCTGTAGATGACGACACCCTTGGCGACATCCAGGCCGCTCACATGGCCGTCGCCCGTCAACGGGGTTGCGCTGCCGCTTGTCGGATTGACGGCGAAGATCCGCGCCTGCCCGGTGTCTTCGGCGATCGCGTACAACGTCGTGCCATCCGCGGACCACGCAAGAGACGCCGGCGAACGATCGAAGTTGGGTGCTGCGGGGCGAACGGCGCCGCTCCTCATGTCGCGGATCATGATCCGCGCACTGGTGGCCTTGAACGGCGAACCGACGACCGAGAGGTAGGCGAGCTCGGCTCCGTTCGGCGAAAGCGCAAGGCTACCGATCGAGACGTCCGATTTGGGATCGAGCCGGCGCGGCGCCGCGCGACCATCGGTCGAGACGCTGTAGAGGCTGCTCGGTTCGCCCAGACCTCGCGCGGAACCGGACGGGCGGGCGGCGAAGATCACCGTGGCGTTATCGGACGTGACGATAAAGGAGGACTCATCGCCTTCCGGTTTGGAGACGATGTCGGCCTCATAGCCGTGCGTGAGCGCCGTCGCGTCCGTTGCAGGCGCGGCTCCGTCGAGCTTTACGGCGAACAGGTTGATGAAGCGGCCGTCGAGATAGGTATCCCAGAAGCGCGGCGTGGTCGAAGTATAGACCGTGCCGCTCGCCTTGGTTTTTGCTTTGGCTTCGATCTTGGCTTTCGTGCATGTCAGCGTGTCGCAAGCAGGAAAAACGTTCATCGCCGCGATCAGCAGTCGACCGTCTTCGCTGACCCGATAGAACGCAACGTCCACCGGCAAATTTGTGACTTGCTTAGCTTCGGCATCGCCGGCCGGCGCACGCCACACCTGCACGGAGCCCGAGCGCGACGACAGAAAATAGAGCCAGCGCCCGTCGGCGGACCAACGCGGCTCGGTCGGGGATTTCTCCTGATCGCGGATCAGCCGCGGCGACGATCCCCCCGCATTGCGGTCCAGCACCCACAGCGCGTTGACGCCATGATTAGCGTCCCAATCCGTCGAACGGACATTGTAGGCGACGAAGCGGCCGTCCGGAGAAATGTGCGGATCGGACATGCGATCGAGCGTCGCCATATCCTTCGCCGTGAACGGCCGCGCGTCTGCGCCACCAGCCGCAACCAATGTCAACGCAAAACACACTGCCAGCCGCATGATCGTTCGACGCGCTCCAGAACCCAGCCGGCCCACCCTAGTAGGTCGGGATGGAGATTTCGAGGGCGTCGTCTGGTGTCTCGCGCCTGCACAACTTTGCGCGAAGGCCGGCCGCGTTCTAAGCTCCGAAGCGAACCGCCCGGGATGCGCCGCGGCATATGCGCCGATGAAACAGGCTCAGTAAAAAAATGCGGACCACGGACGCGGACCATCTCGCAGCGTTAGCCTGGCTCGTCGATGCGGGCGCCGACGAGGCCGTGCTCGACGAACCGGTCAATCGCTTTGCGGCGCCCAAGCCGGTGCGGGAGTCTCAATGCGCAGAGGTGCCGCAACCGACACCGACGCAGGTTCGCGAACAGTTGCGTCCGCGCGCACCGGAGCCTCTTCCTGCAGCCTCGGACGATGCGATCGGCTCTGCGATGGAAATCGCCGCACGCGCGCAAACGCTCGCCGAACTCAAAGCGGCGCTCGAAGGCTATGACGGCTGTGCGCTGAAGCAGCTTGCGACCAACACCGTCTTTGCCGACGGTACGCCCGATCACGGCATCATGCTGATCGGCGAAGCGCCGGGACACGACGAAGACCGCCAGGGTCTGCCCTTCGTCGGGCGGGCGGGAAAACTGCTCGATAAGATGCTGGCGGCCGTCCATCTCGACCGCACCAAGGTTTATATCGTCAATGTTCTGCCGTGGCGGCCACCGGACAACCGCAATCCGGAACCGACCGAGGTCGCCAAATGCATCCCGTTCCTGCGCCGACACATCGAGCTCGCGCGTCCCAAGATATTGATCCTTCTGGGTGCGGTTTCCGCCCGTCACGTTTTGGGACAAACGGACGGTATTATGCGTCTGCGCGGCAAATGGCTGGAATATCATGTGGCCGGACATATGATTCCCGTCATGCCGACGCTGCATCCTGCCTATCTTTTGCGCAGACCCATCGACAAGAGGCTAGCGTGGCGCGATCTCCAGGCGATTGCGGCGAGGGTTAAGACCTTTTCATAATTGATTGTTACGCTTGGCAATCATGTAGCCCAGAGTTGCTTGAGCCCTTCCCCCACACCGGGGTACCTTCAGGCTCAACGACGCTGAGAGTACGGGAGCCCGGGGCGTGTCGATTCGGAAGTGGCTGATGGCGGCTGTGACCGCCGCTGCGCTGACC
>Ga0335074_10000235_pt1 | contig 84727 bp, 69 predicted proteins | sample Lox_Sample_23_FD_206715 | JGI IMG/M metagenome (GOLD analysis project Ga0335074, IMG submission 206715) | Soil microbial communities from Loxahatchee National Wildlife Refuge, Florida, United States - Lox_Sample_2.3 | ecosystem: Environmental > Terrestrial > Soil > Wetlands | place: USA... | reverse complement strand
AACCATACTCCTCCACGAGCCGCTCCTGTACCACGGAGATCTTCTGGCGCGCTTCCTCGTCGGGCCGCGCCGTCGAGGTGACGAGCCGCAGCACGTCGCGCCGCTCCTCGAAGAGGTACTGCTCGATGGCCTCGCGCATGCGCGCGTGGCTCGCCAGCTTGAACTTCTCACCCGCCTTGAACGCGACCATCGCCTTGCGAACCACTTCCTGGCGGAACGACAGCTTGCCGGAATCGGAAACCTTGATCTTCTCCTCGACGGACCTCAAGAAGCGCTCATCTGCCGGGCGCGTCTCGCCCGTGATCGGATCGGTGACCTGCCGATGGTCGAGCGAAGCCTCCACCTCGTCCAGGTACTTCTCGAGCAACTGCTGCGCCTCGTCCTCGAACGAGGCGAACATCGCGCGGTGAACATCCTCCTTGACCCAGCGGTTGTAGAACTCCTTGCGCGCCGTGACGAGGTGATCGACCCAGCCCTTCTTCTGCTTGGCGTCGATGCGTGCATCGCTGTCGATCGCATCCTTCAGCGCGAGCAGCAGCTCCATGCTGGTGAGGCTGTGAGTGTTTCCGCGCGTGATGGCGTTCGAGATGGCATTGATGACGAAGCGGGGGCTCACGCCCGTGAGTCCCTCGTCGGGCGATTCCTGCTTGAGCCGCGTGACTTCGGACTCGGGGATGCCCTCGACGGCCTCGCCGGCAAAGAGCCGCAGCTTTTTCGGCAGATCGAGCCCCTCGCGCTCCGGCTTGGTGAGGCGCGTGAGGATCGCGAACACCGCCGCGAGATCGAGCACATGAGGGTCCAGGTGTACGTTGCGGAACGCCGGCGCCCCGGAGACGAGCTTCTGATAGATGCGCGCCTCATCGCAATACGAGAGCGCGTAAGGCACCTTGATGATGACCATCCGGTCGAGCAGCGCCTCGTTCTCCTTTTCCTGCAGGAACTTGTGGAATTCGGCGAGGTTCGTGTGCGCGAGGATCGTCTCATCGAGATAGATGAGCGGGAAGCGGGAGACCTTGACGTTCTTCTCCTGGGTCATCGTGAGCAGCAGATACAGGAACTCGCGCTTGACCTTCAGGATCTCGATCATCTCGAGCATGCCGCGGCTCGCGGCGTAGACCGCACCCGACCAGGACCAGGCGCGCGGATCGCCCTCATCGCCGATCTGGGCGACCTTGGCCAGATCGACCGACCCGACGAGGTCTGCGATGTCGGCCGTCGTCGGATCGTGCGGCGCGTAGGTGCCGATACCGGCTCGGGACGCCTCCGACAGGAAAACGCGCTCGACCGGTACGCGGACGAAGTCGCCCTCGTATTCGCGCTCGACCCTGTCGCGCGCCCACGGAGAGAGCTCGCCGTGAATGTCAACGCCGTAGCGCTCGCGGAACTCCGGCCGCAAGCTCGCCGGCACGAGATTCAGCGGGTTCTCCCGCAGCGGTGAGCCCTTGATCGCGTAGAGCGCGCCATCATCGGTGCGGCTGTACTCCTCCAGGCCGCGCTTGATGAGAATGGCGAGCGTGGACTTGCCACCCGAGGGAGGCCCGAGGAGCAGCAACAGCCGCCGTCCGACGTCCGACCCGGCGGCGGCGGCCTTGAAGTACTCGACGACCCGGCCGAGCGGCTCGTCGATGCCGAACAGCTCGCGCTTCAACAGCTCGCGCGCCCTCACGGTCTCGGTCGCATCCGGATGAGCGCCCTGGCCGTGCCAGCGGAGCATGTCCCAGATGTACTGGTGGCTGGTCCGCGCCATGGCCGCCGTTCGCTCGGGCAGAATCGACTTGAGAAAGTCCCCGAACGTGCCCTCCCAGCGTTGCGCCCGGTGCAACCGGCTGAAGGAGCTCAAGGACTCGAGGAACTCTTCGGCTCGATTCATCTGTTCCCCCTCAGAAGTTGTGCGGTTTCATCGGACATCCCTCCGACCGCGACCCCGATGCGATTGCGCCACGGCGCGGGCGCGGCGAACACCGGCCTTAACTTAAATCGAACGGATCGCACGGAATGTGATGGTCCTCAACTCCCGCATCATCTGCAACGTTAAGACGATCACAACGGCAAATTGTTCGCTCGGTTCAAAGCAAAATGCATTCCTATTGGCGCGCGCCGCGGCGCCGGCGGCGCTGCAACCACCCGAGGCACCATTCCCTCGTCCGCGCGTGTCGTCTGCGCGTGCACCTCCGGCTCACACGAGCGACGACGCATGCCAACAGCGTGCCAGCCGCGCGACCCGAAGTGTTATACGCCCATGAGGAGCGCGAATGTGCCGTCGGGGTCATGGTCGACCGGTTCGCAAGGCAGATCAAGAGTGTGCTGGCGCACGCTTTTCGGTAATCTGGGATGATGTGCCGGCGCCACGCGCGGCGTCCCACGCTTCGCGATCGGGCACGTCGGCTCATCCTCGCACCAACGTGAAGCGGGCGGCTCGCAAACCTCGTGCCCCGACATCCCGCTCATCCCACGCGCGCCCCACTCACCATAAGCCCGCGAGCCCCGGTCCGGCTGAAGCGGAGCGGCATGCGGAATGCGCGCGAAAAGCGCGCTGTCGCGCAGACTTTGCGCAATTCGTGGCGCTCGCGCGGCGCCGGTCTCCAAGTAATGTGAACTGTCGCAAAGCGACTACTGGGCTGGAAACTATGCTCCTGCGAGCCAGTCTGGAGCCCCTCCAGAACCCTCTTGCACGGGGAGTTAACTGTGGCAAGTCCAGCTTCGACTGCTTCGCGATCGCAGGACCCCCGCGGTGACTCGGGCACCCACGCGCATCCGTCGGCGAAGCCGCCCGGCGAGGTGATCGCAGTCACCACGCACGACGACTTCCTGCTCGAGCTCGGCGAGACGCTCGGCGGTCTCGTCTCGGTGCGTCCGGTGGATTCCGTCGCGACGGCGCTCGAGCATCTGTCGGGGTCGCGCCGCATGCAGCTGCTCATGATCGATGCCCGCGAGCAGGCGGACCTGCGCGCGGACGTGGACCGTGCGCATGCCCGCGCGCCTCACGTCCCCGTCGTCGTCTTCGCGCCGGCCGAGGCGGAAAAGACGATCGCCCGAACGTTGAAGAGCTCCAACGTCTTCGCAGTGCTGCCGATCCCGGTGGACAAGCGCAAGACGGCCGCCATCTTCGAAGGCGCGCTCGCCGATGCCGCCGAGAAGCGCGGCGCGGCGCGCGCCGGCGCGAGTGTCGCGCGCGATTCCGAAGGCCGCGTTCAATCGAAGGCACCCCTGATCCCCGAGCCGGCGCAGACGCTTGCCGCCTCGGCCGACCACGCCGCCGAGGCGCACGGGCCGCGAGCCAGGATGATGCTCTGGTCGGCGGTCATCGTTCTGACCGTGGCGGTTGCCGCGGGCGCCAGCTGGTACTTCCTCAAGGGCGAGGGCGCGCCCCCGGCCGAGCGCTCGGCGAACCTCGCGCGCAGCGCGGCGCCCGCTCAGAATCCATCGCCCGCGGTAACCCCCCAAGCAGCGCCGCCGGCCGCCCTTGCGGCGCGCGCCGCTCCAGGGCCAGCCGCCCAGGGAACGCTCGACGAGTTGCTCGAGAAAGCCCGGCTCGCCATGCGTGAGCGCCGCTACACCGCGCCCGCGAGCAACTGCGCGCTCCTCTATTACCACGCGGCGCTCGCGGCGGATCCGGCGAACGGCGAGGCGCGCGACGGCATGGCCCGCCTCGGGGGGCTGCTCTCGACGCGCTTCGACGAGGCGCTCGCGGCGGGGCGCTACGATGAGGCCGCCGAAGCGCTCGCGGGCCTCAAAGTCGCCGCACCCCACGATGCGCAGCTCGCGCAGCGCGAGTCGCAACTGCTGCACGGCGAGTTCAATGCCGCCGTGGCGAGCGGCAGTACGGACCGGGCGGGGCAGCTGCTGCATCAGGCCGAGCAATCAGGAGCGGTCGCTCCCGGTGAGCTGGCCAAGTGGCGAACGCAGCTCGCGCGGCACCAGATCGATGCGCGCGTGCAACGATTCGCGGACATGTTCAATCAGAGGATCCGCGACGGCCATCTGCTCGAGCCGAGCGACGACAGCGCGAAGTACTACCTGCAGCAGCTCGCGCAGCTCGCACCGGACAATGCGGTCGCCGCGCGTGGCGCACGCGACTTGATCAGCGCCTGCCTGCACAGGGCGCGCGATGCGGCGCTCGCCGGACACTCGAGCGAGTCGGACAAGTGGGTCACCGAAGCGCGCGCGGTAGGGATGACCGCCGCGGACCTCAGCGCCTATCAGCGCGACCTCGCGACGGCACGGCAGCGTGCGGCGACGGCGGAGTCCGGCCGGCTGGCCCAGCTCGCGCGCGATCGCATCCAGGACGGACATCTCACCGATCCCGCCGGCGACAGCAGCGTCTACTATCTGAACCAGCTGAAGAGCGGGTATGGCGACAGTTCGACCGTCCAGGCGATCGGTCAGACGCTCGCCGCGCGGCTGGTCGAGCGGGCCGCGAGCGCTGCGCGTGCGGGTCAGATCCCGCAGATGAGCTCGGACCTGACGCTGGCGCAGCACTGGGGCGCGGACCCGGCGCTCATCCAGGCCGTGCGGCAGATTGCGGGCGGTCCAAGCTCGCCGGCGGCGCCGGCGGCGCCGGCAGCGCCCACGATACCCGCGAGCTTCGCGCCCAAGCGCATTCGCTACCAGGCACCGGAGTATCCGGAGCGCGCCCTCGATGCGCGCGTCTCGGGCTCGGTCACGGTCGCCTATACGATCGACCTCACGGGCCACCCGGTCGACGTGCGCGTGGTCCAATCGAGCCCGCCCGGGGTCTTCGATCAGGCCGCGATCGACGCCGTCTCCGAGTGGCGCTACGAACCGGTGGTCATCAACAACGTGCCCACCGACCTCCCGAGGCGCACCGTGATCCACTTCAAGGCGACCGGTAATTGACGCGCGCGGCCGGCCGAGCAGACCTGCGATGAAGGCCTCCGGCGTCGATCGAACCCGTCAAATCGTGACGGTGGCCGTCGGGGTGCTGCTGACCCTCGTGATGGGCGCGGTATTGCTCGTCGGCTCGCGGCTCGCGACACGAGTGACGGAGGATGTGCGCGGACTGCAGCGCGCGAGCGGCCTGCAGGTCTATCCGGCAGTGATCAACCAGGAGCTCGAGGCGCTGCGCGATCGCCTGGAGGAGCGCGCGTACTCGGGCCAGGCGCTCGCGGACTTGCAGGGCACCCGGGCCTCGCTCACGCGCGACCTCGAGCAGCTCGCATCGCCGCGGCTCGGCCAGTCGAGCGAGCTCGCGGAGGCTGCGGACATGTGGCGCGAGTATGCGCCGGTTCTCGACCCGGTCACGTCCTTCGCGGGCCAGCCGTATGTGGACACCGATTCGGGCAGCACGCTCTCCCGGGAAGGGCGCGAGTATTACGCCAACGTCAAGCGCGCGCAGCTGTTCGCGCGCGAGAGCACGCCGCGCCTGCGCACGCTGCTCGGCGCGCTGGCCGCGCGCCTGCAAGCCGAGGCGACGGCCGAGGCGAGCCGGCTGCGGCTCCTGCTCTCCGGCGGCGTGCTCGCCGCGCTGGTGCTCGGAGCGGCGGCGGCGTATCTGCAGGTGACTCGGGCCCGTGAGGAGCGCCTCGCACGCGCGGCGCAGGAGCAAACACGCGACATCTTGCGAACGGTGCGGGAAGGCTTCTTCCTGCTCGATGCCAATCACCGGATCGGCTCCGCCTGGTCGCACGCGCTCACGCGCCTCTTCGGCCGGCAAGATTTCTCCGGACTGCTGTTCGAGGATCTCCTGAAGGATCTGGTTCCCCCCGCAACGCTCGCAACCGCCACCAAATACGTGAAGCTCCTCTGGGGCGAGCGCGCCCACGAGAACTTGATGAAGAGCATCAATCCGCTCGGCCAGCTCGAGATTCACGTGGACAACGGCCACGGCGGCCGCGACGTGCGCTATCTGCAGTTCGATTTCCACCGCGTCATGAGCGAGAAGAGCGTCAAGCACGTGCTCGCGAGCGTGACCGACATCACCTCGAGCGTGCTCCTCGCGCGCGAGCTGCAGGAATCGCAGGAGAACGCGAACGCTCAGGTCGACATGATGATGGGCGTGATGCACATGGATCCCGTGCAGCTCGGCGGTTTCCTGGATGCGACCGAGACCGGACTCACGCTGGTCAACACCATCCTGAAGGAGCCGGCACGCACGGACGCGGACTTCCGCAAGAAGCTCGACGGCATGTTCCGCGAGCTGCATTCGATCAAGGGCGAGGCCTCGGCGATCGGCCTGATGACGGTCGCGCGGCGCGTGCACGCGCTCGAGGACGCCGTGGCCGACCTGAAGGAGAACCCCGCGCTCTCGGGCAACGACTTCCTGCCGCTCGTCGTGAAGCTCGACGAGCTGATGGCGCACCTGAAGGTGGTGCGCGAGCTCGCCGCCCGCCTCGGTTCCCTGCGTGATGCGCCCGCGGGTGCAGGCGAGTCCGCGCGCGCTGCCGGCGCGGCGGATGGCGTCGCCCGACGGCGCGCCCAGGAGCTCTCCCAGGCCCTGCAGCAGCTCGCGGCCCGGCTCGCGAACGATCACCGCAAGAAGCTCAAGCTCGAGACGAGCGGCCTCGCAGAGGTCCCTGCCGGCTATGGCGGCCTCGTCAAGGATGTGCTCATCCAGATGGTGCGCAACGCGGCCGTGCACGGGATCGAGCCGGTGGAGGTCCGTCGCGCGCACACGAAGGACGAGACGGGCCTCGTACGCATCGAGTTCGGCAAGCAGGCCGGCGGGTACGAACTCGTGGTCGAGGATGACGGGGGCGGCATCCTGCCCGAGGAGCTGCGGGCCGCCGCGGTGCGTCGCCACCTCGTGACGCAGGCCGACGCCAACAGCATGGATACGCGCTCGGTGATGGCGCTCATCTTCCGCCCCGGCTTCTCGACCCAGGACCAGGTCTCGCTCGATGCCGGGCGCGGCGTCGGAATGGACGTCGTGGCGCGCAGCATTTACGCGCTCGGCGGCAAGATCGGAGTCAGCACGAGCCCCGGCAAGTTCACCCGGTTTCGCATCTGGTTGCCGCTCTCGCCCGCCGCGGCCGATTCCGCGGTGGCCTGATGCGGCGGCGGCTCCGGTGAGCACCCAGATGAACCGCACGGCACCGGGGCGTCGGCGCCCCTTCCGCATGCTCATCGTGGACGACTCGAACATCATGCGCCGGCGCATCGAGCGTTCGCAGCAGCTCGACGAGCTCGAGGTGGTGGGCTCCGCGTCGAACGGCGTCGAGGCCCTGGAGCTGTTCCGCAAGACCGACCCCGACCTCGTGACGATGGACCTCACGATGCCGCAGATGGACGGCATCGAGTGCATCGAGCAGCTGGTGCGCTTGAAGCCCGACGTGCGCATTCTCGTGATCTCGGCGCTCGCGGACAAGGCGACGGCGGTCGACGCGATGGAGAAGGGCGCCAACGGCTTTCTGCACAAACCTTTCACGGACCGGCAGCTCAACGAGGCGATCGCCGAGCTGATCGGCGAGTGCTAGGACCGCACGCCCATGCTGCAGGAACAGGAGCTCAAGACCTTCGTCGAGGGGACGACGAACTACTTCGAGGTGGCGGCGCAGCAGCCCGCCTCGGTCGGCTCGCCTTACCTCGTGACCGAGGGGCTGCCCGCCGTGCACGAGTACACCGGGGTCATCACGGTCTCGGGCCGCCGCGAAGGGGTCGTGTACTTCACCGCTCCGAAGGCGATGCTCACCGTGCTCCTGATGAAGATGCAAGAGAACGACTTCAGCCACGAGAACATGCGCGACCTCGTCGGCGAGGTGGCGAACACGATCTCCGGCAACGCCCGGCGCGACTTCGGCAACGAGTTCGTGATCTCGGTGCCGAACGTGCTGACGGGCGAGCGCAGCGATCCGCCCCTCGTCGCAGGCGCCCGCTCGTTCGTGATTCCCATCAACTGGCGCAGCCACTCCGCCAAGCTGGTCGTCTCTCTCAAGTAACCGAGGAACTCGGTACACTACGGGCGTGCACTGGAAGCCCGCATCGACGCAGCGATCCGGGCCGGCCCGTCCGCCGGCCACTTCTCGCATACTGGCGCTCGCAGCAGCCTCGCTCGCCGCGGGCCTTGCGGCCTGCACGGGGATGAGCCGTCTGTCGGACGAGGCGCCCCCGGGTGTCAATCTCTCGGGAGCTTGGCAGCTCGATCCGCAGTTGAGCACCGACAGCCGTCAAGTGCTCCAGCATCTCGTCCAGAAGCGCAAGGGGCGACCGCCGCCCGACGCCGACGAGATCGGCGCCGGCTCCGATACCGGGGAAGGTCCGGATGAGCAAGGCCCGCCCGGCGGTGGTCGCGGTTACGGTCCACGCGTCTCGCAAGGGGGCGTGAACGACCTCCCCGTGGACATCACGCTGCAGCTATCGATGCTGCGGGGCGGGGATTTCCTGAGAATCGAGCAGCGCCCGAGTGAGCTCGTCGTCTCGAACGGGGACACGACGCGCACGTTCGTCCCGGGGGAGAGGAGCGTCGTCTCCGTTCCGAGCGGCGTTGCCGACCAGCGGTCCGGATGGAAAGGCAAGCAGTACTGGATCCAGATCCGGCCGCAGGTCGGCCCGAGCGTCACCGAGAAGCTCCGCCTCTCCGACAAGGGTGACCAGCTGATCGAGACCATCGACATCACGGGCGAGGGGCGCGTTCGGCCCCTGCACGTCACGCGCGTGTACACGCCCGCCCGTGGGATCCCCGCCCCCCCCCTCCCGCTGGAAAACTGAGCGCACGGCCCTCCGCGGGCCGCGGGAGCCCGGTCATCGCGCCGTGCCGGCACCTGGTACCGTCCCGGGTGCCACTCGCAACGCCGGCTTTGCAGGACGATCGGCCGGCGCCTATCCTTGCGATCGTGTCCGGGCTCCTACCGACAGCGTCGCCTGCTTCCGGCGGCGTCGGCGCCTATCTGCGCGCCGGCGCGGGCAGCCGTGAGCCTACCCCGACGCTGCCCGATGGGGTGGCCCGCTCGGCCAAGTCGAGCTCCCCTGCGGCGCCCCCCGTCCAGGACGTCTATCCCGAGCGTGCCCCGTTCACGCGCACGGAGCTGCTGCTGATCCTCGGCTTCTGGACGCTCATCGCGGTGCTCTCGTCGGCGAACTCGCTGATCCAACTGCAGCCGCACGTGATCCACGGCCGGTGGACGCCGGTCGCTTCGCTCTCCCCGCTCGTGCTCGACTGCGCGAACGCGTACCTGTGGGCGCTCCTCACCCCGCCCATCTTCCGCCTCGCGAGCCGCTATCCGATCGAACGGTCGGGATGGCTGTCGCGCGTCATGTTCGTGGTGCTCGGCCTCGCGGTCGCCATCCTGATGGACGTACTCACGAGCTACCTGCGCTACCGGCTCTATCACTGGCCGACGACGCTGTCGCCGCAGATCGCGGCCATCGAGCGGCTGCGATCGCTGTGGTTCATGAACGAGTTCATCGTGTACGTGGCGGTGCTCGCCGCCGGGTTCGCGCGCAACTATTTCCTCAACTACCGCGTACGCCTGACGGAATCGATCACTCTCAAGGCGCAGGCGGCTCAGCTGCAAGCCCAGCTCGCGGATGCCCGACTCGCGGCGCTGCGCACGCAGCTCAACCCTCATTTCCTCTTCAACACGCTGAATGCCGTCTCCGCGCTGGTCGAGCGCGACCCCCGCGGCGTGCGGCGCATGATCGCCCGCCTGAGCGAGCTGCTGCGCACCTCGCTCGACGAGGCCGACGAGCCCGAAGTGCCTCTGCAGCGCGAGCTCACCTTCGCCGACCGCTATCTCGAGGTCATGCAGATCCGCTTTCAGGGGCGGCTGCATGTGCGCATGCACGCGGATCCCGAGGTGAGCTCGGCGCTCGTTCCGAACCTCATCCTGCAGCCGCTCGTCGAGAACGCGGTGAAGCATGGGGTGAGCAAGGCACTCGGCGCGGGGCGGATCGAGATCCGGGCGCAACGGAGCGCGGCTCACGTCGTGCTCAGCGTGATCGACAACGGGCCCGGACTCGCGAACGGCAAGCCGCCGGTGAGCGAAGGGGTCGGGCTACGGAACACCCGCATGCGCCTCGCACAGCTCTATGGCGCGGATCAAAGTCTCACGCTCCGCGGGGGCGAAGGCGGCGGGCTCGTGGCCGAGGTCTCCCTTCCCTACCACACGCAGGCCGATCTCCGCGCTGCCGCCGTCGCCGCCGAGGTATGAGCTTGGAAGCGAAACCGACTCGAATGCGCACATGTCGGTTCCCAGAACGATCCGCGTACTGATCGCGGACGACGAGGCACTCGCGCGACAGCGGCTGGAGGATCTGCTGCGCAAGGAGGCCGGCGTCGAGATCGTGGGCGCGGTCGACAACGGCCAGCACGCCGTCGAGGCGATCCAGACCCTGCGGCCGGACCTCGTGTTCCTCGACGTGCAGATGTCGGGGCGCACGGGACTCGAGGTCGTGCGCGAGGTAGGACCCGAGAACATGCCGCCGACGATATTCGTCACGGCATACGATCGTTACGCCATCGAGGCCTTCGATGTGGCGGCCCTCGACTATCTCGTCAAGCCCTTCGACGACGAGCGCTTCGAGCAGGCGTTCCGCCGCGCGCGACGCCTGATCGAGCTGCAGGAAGTCGGGCGGCTGACCGAGCAGCTCCGCGGGCTGCTCCAGGGGGAGAGGCGGGGGGAGGCGCGGGGGGAGACGCGGGTGGCGGCGACGGCCGGAACCTCCGGCGGGGAGCCGACCGCTGCGGCAGGCGCGGGCGGCGGGGCCGCCCCGCCGAGAGCCGCCTATCTCGAGCGGATCGCCGTCGAAATGCGCGGCCAGGTGCGAGTCGTGCCGGTCGAGACGATCGAGTACATCACCGCGAGCGGACCCTATGCCGAGATTCACGTCGGCGACAAGACGTACATCATCCGCGAGCGCATGCAAACGCTCGAGGAGCGGCTCGATCCGTCGAGGTTCTTTCGCATCCATCGCTCGGTGATCGTACGGCTCGAGCGCATCGACACGCTGCTGCGCGAGCCGGGCGGGGACTACGCGGTGCAGCTGAAGAGTGGCGCGCGCCTGTCGGTGAGCCGCAATCGCGTCGAGCCGCTCGAGCAATGGATGGGGCTGCCGCGATAGCAGGACGGATGGCCGCACGCAGCGCATCGAAGGGGCGATCCGGCGCGCGCAAAACCACGCGCGGACGGCGAGGCAAGCTCGCCCCGCGCCGTGAAGCTCGCGGACCGGCCGCCGGGGAGCTGGCGCTCGCGCTCGAGCACCCCGAGGTGAGCGCGCTCACCGCGCTCGTGCGAGCCGCGGGCGGCGTGCCGCTCGGGGCCTATCACGAGCCGCTGAGCGGCCGACCGTTGCTGCTCGCGGCTCTCCCGCTCGCGACGGTGCAACCAACGCCCTTTCAGCGGGACCTGTCCCCGACGCACGCGCGGCGCCTGGCGGAGAAGATCGAGCAGACCGGGGTGTTTCTCGATCCGCTGATCGTCGTGCGCGGCGCAGACGGGCGCTGGTGGACACCCAACGGCCGCCACCGCCTGGCGGCGGCCAAATTCCTGGGCCTCAAGCAGATCACCGCGCTCGTCTCGCCCGATGAGACGCTCGCCTATCGGATTCTCGCGCTCAATACCGAGAAGGCGCACAACCTCAAGGATCGGAGTCTCGAGGTGATCCGCATGGCGCGCAGCCTCGCCGCGCGCGACCGAGACGCACGCGAGTCGGCTTACGCGGACCGGTTCGAGGCTGCGGAGCTGCTGACGCTCGGCCTCGTGTACGAGCGCAACGCGCGCTTCGGCGGCGGCGCCTACAGCCCGCTCCTCAAGAAGGTCGATCGGTTCAGCGATCTGCCGCTCCCGAGGAGCCTGCGCGCGCGGGAGGGCTACGCCGCGCGGCTCGCGGAGATCGACCGGGAGGTCAAGCGGATCGTCGCGGCACTCGGGGAGCGCGGCTTGCGGTCGCCGTACCTGCGCAACTACGTGGTGGCGCGCTTGAATCCCGTCCGCTTTCACAAAACCAAGCCGGGCGCGACGGCCCCGGCGATGCCCATCGCGCAGGCGCTCACCCGCATGAGCGCCGCCGCGCGCCGGTTCGACGTGAGATCGGTATCCCACTCCGAGCTCGCGTGGGTCGCGGCGGGCGCCGAATCCCAAGATTGATGGGAGCGCGCAGCGGTCCGGGCGCCGGACGCCGCACGCACCGTTCGCGTGCAACGCGAAGCTCGCCGAGCGATTGTGGTGCGCACGCGCCGTGGTGCCGAAGCCCCCGGCGGTGCCTGTGCCGCGCTTGGGTGCTGCCCGCCCATCCCTGCGCGTGCGTCCGCCGCTTCGCACCTCACCTGCATGGATCTTGCACGGGAATGAAGCGTGGACCGTCCAGTGTCCAACTCACCCGATTGCAGCGCCGCTGCGGGGGACGATCGCGTTGCGCTCGACAAGGAAGCTCTCAAGCGCGCGTTCATCGACAATCTGTTCTACGTTCAGGGCAAGACCCCGGCGCTCGCCACGCAGCGCGACTACTACATGGCGCTCGCCTACACCGTGCGCGACCGGATGCTCCACCGATGGATCAGCACGGCCGAGGCGTACACGAAGCACGGCTCGCGCACCGTCTCGTACCTGTCCGCGGAGTTTCTGACGGGACCCCATCTCGGCAACAATCTCATCAATCTCGGGATCCACGAGGAGGTCCGGCAAGCGATCGGCGAGCTCGGCCTCGACTTCGAGGAGCTGCTCGCCTCGGAAGACGAGCCGGGTCTCGGCAGTGGAGGACTCGGACGGCTCGCCGCCTGCTTTCTCGACTCCCTCGCAACGTTGCAGATCCCGACGCTCGGCTACGGCATCCGGTACGAGTTCGGGATCTTCGATCAGCAGATCGTCGACGGATGGCAGGTGGAGAAGACCGACAAGTGGCTGAGCTTCGGCAATCCCTGGGAGGTCGTCCGACCCGAGTGGGCCGTCGACGTGCGACTCGGCGGGCATACCGAGCGCTACACGGACGAGCAGGGTCGGGTGCGGGTGCGCTGGATCCCGCACCGGATCGTCAAGGGCGTCCCCTACGACACGCCGATTCTCGGCTATCGCGTGAACACCGCGAACACGCTGCGGCTGTGGCGCGCCGAGTCGCCGGAATCCTTCGACCTCGCCGTGTTCAACCGCGGCGACTACTACGGCGCCGTCCATCAGAAGGTGAGCTCGGAGAATCTGAGCAAAGTGCTCTATCCGAACGACGAGCAGGCGGCCGGGAAGGAGCTGCGGCTCGAGCAGCAGTACTTCTTCACCTGCTGCTCGCTGCAGGACATGCTGCGCATCATCGGCGTCCAGGGGATCCCGCTCGAGCGCTTTCACGAGAAGTTCGCCGTACAGTTGAACGACACGCACCCGTCCATCGCGGTGGCGGAGCTGATGCGCCTGCTGGTCGATGAGCACGCGATGGCCTGGGAGCGCGCCTGGTTCATCACGCGCAAGACGTTTGCGTACACGAACCACACACTGCTGCCGGAGGCGCTCGAGCGCTGGCCGGTCGGGCTTCTCCAGAAAGTGCTGCCGCGGCATCTGGAGATCATCTACGAGATCAATGCGCGGTTCCTCGACGAGGTTCGGATCCGGTATCTCGGGGACGAGCGGCGCGTCGCGGCGCTCTCGCTCATCGATGAGGCGGGCGACCGCCACGTGCGCATGGCGCATCTCGCGTGCGTCGGGAGTCACGCCGTGAACGGCGTCGCCGACCTGCACTCGCGACTGCTCAGGGAAGAGCTGCTGAAGCACTTTCACGAGATCTGGCCGGAGAGATTCTCGAACAAGACCAACGGTGTGACGCCGCGTCGCTGGATCGCGCTCGCGAACCCGCGGCTGGCGGAGCTCCTGACCGAGGTCATCGGCGCCGAGTGGGTGAGCGATCTCGCGCGGCTCGCCGGACTCGAGCCGTACGCGCGCGACCCCGGCTTTCGAGCGCAGTGGCAGCGGCTGAAGCGCGCGAACAAGGGCGCGTTCGCCGCCTTCGTGCGCGACCGCACGGGCATCAGCGTCGACCCGAGCTCGATGTTCGACGTGCAGGTCAAGCGCATTCACGAGTACAAGCGCCAGCACCTCAACATCCTGCACGTCATCGCGTTGTACCACCGTCTGCGCTCGTGCGGCGCTGCCGAGATCGAGCCGCGAACGTTCGTATTCGGCGGGAAGGCGGCCCCGGGCTACCGCCTCGCGAAGCTGATGATCAAGCTCATCCATTCGGTCGGCGAAGTGATCAACCGCGACCCCGCGGTGCGCGATCGGCTGAAGGTGGTCTTCGTGCCGAACTTCAATGTCACGACCGCGCAGCGCATCTACCCCGCCGCCGATCTCTCGGAGCAGATCTCGACCGCGGGCAAGGAGGCCTCCGGCACGGGCAACATGAAGTTCGCCATGAACGGCGCGCTCACCATCGGGACCTGCGACGGGGCGAACCTCGAGATCGAAAGCGAGGTGGGCGCCGAGAACTTCTTCTCCTTCGGATTGTCCGCCGCGGAGGTGTCGGCGCTGGAGGCGCGCGGGCATCGGCCGGTCGAGCCTGATGGGCGCAACGAGGAGCTGCGCGCGGTGATCGACCTGCTGCGCGACGGGTTCTTCTCCCGCGGCGATACGGAGCTGTTCCGTCCGCTCATCGAGCGGCTGCTGCAGTGGGATCCGTATTTCGTGCTCGCCGATTTCCGCTCTTATGTCGATTGCCAGCGCCGCGTGAGCGAGGCGTACGCGGATCCCGAGCGCTGGGCGGTCATGTCGATCTTGAACGTCGCACGCTCGGGCAAGTTCTCATCCGATCGAACGGTGCGCGAGTACGCGGCGGACGTGTGGCGCGTTCCGAGCGTGCCGATCCGCCTGCTATCGCAGCGGGACCTCACGTTCGAGTTTTCCCAGTAAGGCAGCCGTGTAAAGCAGTAAACTACTCGCGCGATGCGCGCAGCAGTCTTCTACGGTCGCCGGGACCTGCGCTTGCAGGAAATGCCCGAGCCCTCCCCGAGCTTGGGCGACGTCAAGCTTCGCGTGCTCTATAACGGCATCTGCGGCAGCGACCTGCACGAGTACTACGACGGTCCCATCACCACGCGGCTGGAGCCGCATCCGCTCACGGGCATCAAGAACCCGGTCATCCTCGGTCACGAGCTGTGCGGCGAAGTCGTCGAGGTCGGCGCCGACGTCGAGGACCTGAGCGCGGGAGATCTCGTCGCGGTGGAGCCCGTGGAGACCTGCGGCCGGTGTCTCAACTGCACGTCGGGCCGCTACAACCACTGCGGGTTGCTTGCCTTTCACGGCTACAACCGTGCCGGCGGCGGACTCGCCGAGTACACGGTCGTGCGCCGCTCGATGGCGCACAAGCTACCGCCGGGCATCACACCGGTCCAAGGCGCGCTCATCGAGCCCATGGCCATCGCATGGCGCACGGCGGACCGATGCGCACTGCAAGCAGGACAGACCGCGGTCATCCACGGCGGCGGACCGATCGGCATCGGCGTGTACTTCACGCTGCGGCGCCGGGGCATCGATTGCATCGTCTCGGATCCCTCGCCCGCGCGCCGCGCGGTCCTCACCGCGATCGGGGTCGAGCGCGTGCTCGATCCACGCGCGTGCGATGTGGTCGCAGCGATCAAGGATCTCACCGGCGGTCGCGGCGCCGATGCATCGATCGATGCGGCCGGCGTGCCGGCGGCATTCCAGGCGGCGCTGCACGGCACCGCGATCGACGGCAACGTCGTCGTCGTCGCCATTCATTCGCGACCGCTCGAGGTGGGCCCGATGGACATCCTGATGTCCGAGGCGCGCATCACGGGCGTCGCGCTCTCCTGCAACGCCTTTCCGCCGGTCATCGCGGAGATGGCCGCCGGGGCCTACCCGGAGCGCGGGTGGGTCGATTCGATTCCGCTCGAGCGTCTGGTCGAGGACGGCTTCGAGCGCCTGCACCGCCAGCAAGGCAGCAAGATCCTGGTCAATCTCGCGCCGACGAGGGACTGCGCATGAGCCCGGTGAGATTCTCGGACAACCCGATGTTCAAGCGATTTGGGCCGCCGTTTCGCGCCGAGGTGGACCTCAAGGACTGTGAGGTCGAGGGTGAGATCCCCGCGGACCTCAGCGGCGCGTTCTATCGGGTCGGCCCCGATTATCAGTATCCGCCCAAGTGCCCGGACAACATTCCCTTCGACGGCGAGGGGCATGTCGCCATGTTCCGCTTCACGCAGGGCCACGTGGACTTCCGCAGCCGGTACGTCCGCACGCAGCGATTCAAGGCGCAGGAGGCGGCCCGGCGCTCGCTCTTCGGGATGTATCGCAATCCGTACACGGACGATCCGTCGGTGAAGACGCTGAGTCGCGGCACGGCGAACACCCACGTCGTGTACCACTCGGGTAGGCTGCTCGCGTTGAAGGAGGACAGTCCGCCCGTCGTTCTCGACCCCCTGACGCTCGCGACGCTCGATGACTATTACGACTTCAAGGGCGAGCTGACGAGCCGCACGTTCACGGCTCATCCGAAGTTCGACCCGGCGACGGGTGAGATGCTCGCCTTCGGCTACGAGGCCAAGGGCGAAGCGAGCGATGACGTGGCGGTCTTCTCGATCGATCGGCGAGACCGCATCACCTGGCAAGCCTCAATCAAGGTGCCGTACGTCGGGATGCTGCACGATTTCGCCGTCACCCGGACACACGTTGCGTTCCTCGTGATCCCCATGGCGACCAACGTCCCGCAGATGAAGCTCGGAGGCGTGCACTTCGCATGGGACTCGCGCTTGCCCACCTGGCTCGGTGTGATGCGCCGCGGCGGCGACGGTCGCGACATCCGCTGGTTCAAGGGCCCCGAGCGCTGCGCGACGCACGTGATGGGCGCCTTCTCCGACGGGGAGCGGATCTACGTCGATATGGACATGGCCCTCAAGAATCAATTCCCCTTCTTTCCGAACGTGCACGGCGAGCCGTACGACCCGCGCGCGGCAGAAGGCCGCATCACTCGACTCACGGTCGATCTGTCCAGGAGGAGTATCGATACGTACGGCATGGAGATCCTCTACCCGACGGTGGGGATCCTGCCGCGGCAGGATGATCGTTATCACACCATGCCGTACCGCTACGGCTTCATGCCGACGATGGACCCGACGCGCCCGTTCGATGAGCGGCTCGCCCATGTCCTCACGCAGCCCGTCAACTGCTGGACACGCTTCGATCACGCGACGCACGCAACCTCGACATTCTTCCCCGGGAGCGAGTCGACGTTGCAGGAGTGCTGCTTCGCGCCCCGCGCAAACGACTCGCCCGAGGGTGACGGCTACCTCGTGGGAATCGCCAACCGGCTGCTCGAGGGTCGTTCGGATCTCGTCGTGGTCGACGCTCGGCGCATGGAACAAGGCGCAGTCGCAACCGTGAAGCTCCCATTTCGCATCGGCGCGGGCATCCATGGCTGGTGGGTGAGCGAGGGGCAGCTCGCCGGATCGGGCGTCACTCGGAGCTGAAGTACAGCGCCGCTCAGGCGCGAGTCAATGCGAGCCTTCCCTGCGCCAACGATAGTAGGCGTCGAGTACCTTGAGCCGGTCTTGGTGGGGCATGGGAGCCGGCCCCTGATCGACTCCGAACCGCATCACGAGCGGGGCGGCCTCCGTAAAGGCGGGCCAGTGTGGCGACCCGGGGCCGTTTGGATCGCCCCGCGTCGCGAAGTTGACCCAGTAGCGCTGCATCTCATCGGAGATCGTCCGGTCCGCCGCTGTCGGCGGGGGGCGTCCCCCGACACCGAGATTGCCGAAGACGTAGCCGACCTCTTGCCCGTGGCTCGAGCCATTGGGGTCTCTCGCCGTCGGCCGGTCGAAATCATAGACGAAGGCCTTGTGCTTGCCGTTCGCGGCCGAAAGGCGCGCCCACGTGTACTGACCCCAATCGAACGTGGTGTCGCTGCGCAGCTGCGTCGCCGCGCGGGTGGCCTGCTGGTCGGTGGCATGTGGATAGACGGCCAGGATCGCGTCCGCCTCTTTCCCATACCCCTCACTCACCTGCGCTTCGAAAGCCGCCCGATCGATCTTGCGGACGCCGAAGGCCGCCGCCTCGTCCGAGACGTCACCGACGAGAATCGGCGTATCGTTGAAGCGGCCCTGCCGCCACAGCTCGAACTGGTCGCCGACGATCGCGTAGCCGTCGACCGGGGGCCAGAAACGCGGCGCCCCCTTGCCCCGCTGCGCGGCCGAGGGCGGCCAGGCGAGCTGAGGCCGGCCCGCGGGCCGTGCGCCTACTCCGTGAGCGCTTGGCGCAGTAACCGTGCCGGTACGCCGGCCGCGAGCTCTTCGTGCAGCCAGTCATTGACGGTCGCGGTGAGCGCCGGGTCGCGGGACATCAAGATCACCTTGTCGGCATGCGTGAGCGTGCCGCGGAGCGCACGGCACAGCTCAGGGTGGCGATGAACCTGCAGCTCGACCTCCACATCGTCCGTGATCATCACGTCCGCCCGACCCGCGATCAGCTCATCGAAAACCGTCACGTTGCTCGGATAGACGATGAGCCGCGCCCGATGCAGATGCGAGCGGGCGTACTGCTCGTTGGTCCCACCCGGGTTCACGATCAAACGCACGCCGGGCCGATCCACCGCCGCAAGGCTGCCGAAGCGGCGCACATCGCGACAGCGCGCGATGATCGTCTTGCCGCCGGAGAGATACGGGCTGGAGACCGCCGCCACGGCTTCGCGCTCGGGAGTCGCCGAGATGCCGCCGATTGCCACATCGAAGTCGTTGCGACCGAGGTCACCGGCGAGCGCACGCCACGAGGTACGCACGAAGATCGGTTCCGCATCGAGCTTCCGTGCAAGCGCGCGCGCCAGCTCGATGTCCACACCCTGCAGCTGACCGTGCGACTCGGAGCTGAATGGGGCGTAGTCGCCGGTCGTGCCGATACGCAGCACGTGCGCGGCGGCGATGCGCGGGAGCGCAGGCGTAGCCGCGAGGCGCATCCGTCCGAGATCGGCGAGCAGCTCGCGTCGGTCGGCCTCGGACCATCCCGCGCTCCTCAACAAACGTTCTGCGTCGGCAGCGTAGCGATCGGCGAAGCCCGGCTGCGCGAGCGCCGGCGCGGAGAGATAGAGGGCGCGCAGCAGATCGCGCGTGAGGCGATCGAGCTGCGGCCGCAGGTCCTTGCCGAGGTCCGCAACGCGGCCCGGAAAGTCGTAACCGCGCTTGCGCCAGCGGTCATGGAGCTTCGACTCCTCGTCGCGGGCGAGTCGCACCTGCAGCGCGAAGAACCGCTCGATGGGCGGCCGTGCGAGTCCGAGCGGCGCGGCAACTTGCGCTGCGCCGAGGATCACGGCCTGCTCGCGCGGTGGGTCGGATACCCGGGCGTGGTGCTGCCACTTCCACGCGGCGACCGAGGGCATCAGCGAGAGCCGCTGGTCCGCGAGCTCGAGCACCCGGTCGACGCGCGAGGTGTCCCCACTGAATCGCGCGCTCGCGGCAACCTGTCCTCCCGCATGCCCTGCAACGACGGCGGCGAACGCGACGAGCCAGGCCGCCCGTAACGTCATGGACTCGGTCTGAACGACTTGTCCGGATAGGACGGCGCCGGCGGAACCGGACGCGGATCCGCCTTGATCTGCTGCTGGAGATCGTCAATCGCGGCTTCGAGCTGCGCGTCCTGGCCCACGTACGTGGCATGGGGCAGGTTGTCGACGACGACATCCGGATCGACGCCGTGTCCCTCGATCAGCCACTCGCCCTTGGGACCATAGACGCCCGTCTCCGCGGCGGTCGCAATGCCGTGGTCAACGAGCCAGGTGTCCGCGGAGAGCCAGATCTCACCGCCCCACGTGCGCATGCCGATGACCTTTCCGAGACCGAGCCGCTTGAAGCCCTCCGAGAACGCCTCACCGTCGGAGGCGGTCACCTGGTCGCAAAGCACGACGATGTGCCCGCGGAAAGCATACTGCATGTTCCAGGACGGGTGCCCGATGCGCGGCTGCCAGTAGAACCAGGCCTTGCGCAACAGCTTGCCGAGAAGCCACGAATCGATGTTACCGCCCCGATTGTGGCGCACGTCGATGATGAGGCCCTGACGGTCGAAGACCGGGTAGTACTCCCGCGCCCATTGCTCGATATCGTCCGGCCCCATCGCGCGCAGGTGCACGTAACCGATGGCTCCATGGGATTCCGCATCCACCTTCAGGCGGCGCGAGTACTCCCACTCCGCGTAGCGCAGGTCGGCGTCCTGCTGCGCGGAGATCGGTTTCACGAGAACGTCCCGAACCTCGCCATCCCGCCCCTTCACCTGCAGGATCACCGGCTGACCCACCTTGCCGCGCAGCATCGAGCGCACGTCCTGCACAGCGAGTGTGTTCTCGCCATTGATGCTCAGGATCACCTCGCCTTCGTGCACGAGCGAGTCCGGGCGAGCGAATGGAGGGGCCTCGTCGGGAAGATCCGGATCGCGCAGATAGATGTGCTGGACGACGAACCCTCGGGCCTCCTCGTCGCGCTTCAGCAGCGCGCCGAGGCACGCAAGATCGACGTGATCCGCCGGCTTCCGGTCGTCGCCGCCGACGACGAAGATATGCAGGGCGGAGAGCTCGCCCACCATCTGCGCAATCACGTCGTTGAGCTCGTCACGATCGGTGACGCGCTCGACGAGAGGCCGGTAGCGATCGCGCATCTCGACCCAGTTCACGCCGTTCATGTGGCGGTCGTAGAAAAAGTCGCGCTCGAGCCGCCAGGCGTTGACGAACATTTCGCGAAACTCCGCGCGTGGGTTGGTCAAGAGCGCCCAGTGGGACAGATCGATCCTCGATCGGGCGAGGAGCTGCGAGTCGGCGGGAGTCTTGGGCTCGAGGATGCCCGGATGCGCATCGGCGTCCAGGATGAAAAAGTCATCGCCCTTGCGCACGAGCAGCTTCTTGCGATCGAGCGAGAGCTCGACGCTCTTCACGTCGGTCGCCACGGTAGCCGCAGGCTCGCCCTGATAATCGATGTCGAGGCACTGGAGGGCGAGCTTCGGCGGCGTCTCGTCGTCGGCTGCGAGCCAGCAAAGCCGCGTCTGCGCCGCCTGCAGTGCCCGATAGTTACCGGGTGGAGCCGGGACTTCGCTCAATCGGTCGGCGAGGCCATCGAATTCGATACGGACACCGGGCGCCGCGGCGGCCTTTCCCTTCCCCCCGCCCGCCGCGGGCTGTGCGCTCGCGGCCGGGTGTAGCTCATCGGGAGGCTCGAAGGGCGAACGCGCGCCGGCCGTCAATGCCAGCTGGTAGATCTTCATGGAGCGATCGAAGTAGGGATCGGGCTGCCGCGGCCCCCACGGCGATTGCACGGATGTCTTGAGCATGCGATCGGACAGGAAGTAGAGCCATTTGCCGTCGGCGCCCCAGGTGGGACTCACGCTGTCGTAGCGATCCGTGGTCAGCGCGTGAATCTCCCCGGTCGCGGCGCGCAGCACCTTCAATTGCTCGTAGCCGTTGGCGGCGGTCTCGACGTACGCGAGCCACTGGCTGTCCGGCGACCACGAGAGATCCGCGAACTCGGCTTGCAGCGATTGCGCGATACGCGTGTCGCGGCGGGTCTTCGTATCGAAGAGCCACAGCTGCTGATCCTTGTCGCGATGCGCGAGCCAACGGGAGTCCGGGGAGGGCACGCCCTCGAAGCGGAAAACCGCGGCGTCGTGGGTCCACTGCTCGGGCGCACCGAGCCCATTCGCCGGATACTTCCAGAACTCCGTCTCGCCCGTCTGCGTCGAGAGGACAACGATGCTCTTGCCGTCGGGCAGATAGCGCGCCTCTCGGAAGCGGATGCTCGAATCGCCCGCGACCTTCACGACGCGGCCGCCGTTCGGCGCGAGGGTAAACACCTCGCCGCGCGCGGTGAAGACGGCCGCCTCGCCATCGGGAGCGAGATGCGCGGCCGTGAGGTAGTCGAGCGGCTTGGTGACCCAGTGGTCGCGGAGCTGGTCGAAGTCCGAGGCGAGCGCGATGGGAATCACGGCATCCTGTCCCGTCGCGAGGTCGAGGAGCCAGAGATCCGCGCCACACTGATACACGATGCGCCCGTCGGAGAGCGAGGCGGATTGAACGTCGAACTGGCGCTGGTGCGTGTGCTCACGCACGTCGTGGCCCTGCGGATCCATGGAATAGACGTTCATCACGCCGTCGCGGTCGGAGAGGAAATAGACGCGACCGTTCCAGAACATCGGTGTGTTGGAGGTTCCGAGCCAGTCGGAGGTGAGCGCGCTAGCCTCGTCAGTGCCCATCGTGTAGCGCCAGATGCTCTCGGCAGTGCCGCCCTGGTAGCGCTTGGTCGAGCTCGGCTGGCGTTCCCGCCTCGTGAAGAAGAGCGTCTTGCCGTCCGGAGTGAAGCTGCCCGAGGCGGCCTGGGCGAGCGGCAGCACATCGTGATTGCCCCGCAAGTCGATGGCGACGAGCTCGGCTTCGGGCAGCGTGGAGTAGCGGTGCGTGCGCACGAGTACCTTCCCGTCCGGTGTCCAACCGGCGACCGCGGCGTCGCCGTCCCAGGTGCGACGCTCCGGCAACCCGCCGTCGATCGGCATCGTGTACACATCCGTCGGGCCCTCGTACTGGGCGCTGAACGCGACGGTCGTGCCGTCGGGCGAGATCGCCGCGCCGCCTTCCATCCCGGGATTGGAGGTCAAGCGGTGTGCCGTGCCTCCCCGGATACCGACCGTCCACAGGTCCCCTTCCGCCGTGAAGACGATCGTGCCGTCGTGGAGCGCCGGAAAGCGGTAGTACCCCGGGCGTGTGCTCGAAGGGGTGGCGGAGGGGTCCGCGCGAGGCACGGCGCCGTCTGCCGCGCGCGCACTCGCGAGCAGCGTGAGAGCGAGGATGAGCGCCGTGGACGTCGTCCGCGCCGCGGCCATCAGATCTCTCGCGCGCTCATCTGCCGCTCGATGTACTGCGCCTGGCGCAGCGCGAGCGCGACGATGGTGAGCGTCGGATTGGCCGAGCCCGGCGAGCTGAACTGGCTGCCGTCGGAGATGAAGAGATTGGGGATGTCGTGCGTCTGGCCGTGCGAATTGCAGACGCCCTGCTCCGGGTTCGCGCTCATTCTGGCGCTGCACATGTTGTGCGTCGCGGGGGTCTGGCGCGAGTGCACCACGCGCTTGGCACTCACGGCCTCGTAGAGCTTGCGTCCCTGATGCTGAGCGTGGGTGCGCATCGCGACGTCGTTGGGGTGATCGTCGACATGCAGGTGCGCGACCGGCAGACCGGCGGCATCCTTCACCTGGGGATCGAGCGTGATGCGATTGGTCGAGCGCGTCAGGTCCTCACCGTTGATGAACATCCCCGCCATGTTGCGATAGTCATCGATGATCGAGGCGAAGTCCCGTCCCCATCCGTACGGCAGCCCGACCTGCGGGAAGGTCGGCAGGTCGAGTGTGACGAGCTCGAGGTGGTAGCCGCCGACGAAGCCGCGACGCGGCTCGTTGACGGTCTCATCCTCGACGATGCCGGCGAGCGTCGTCCCGCGCCAGGAATCGACGGGCTCGTGGAAGAAGCCCCAGACGAACCCGCCGACATGGTGACAGTAATGCCGTCCGACCTGGCCCGTCGAGTTGGCGAGCCCGCGCGGGAACTTGCCCGACTCCGATAGGAGCAGCAGCCGCGGCGTCTCCACGGCGTTGCACGCGACGCAGACGAGGCGCGCTTTCTGTCGCCGCTCCGTGCCGCCGGCCTCCCGATAAACCACGCCCGTGACGCGCCCGTCGGCGCCGTGCTCGATGCGCGTCGCCATGCTCTCGATGCGCAGATCGAGATGGCCGGTCTGCTCGGCGCGCGGGATCTCCGTGTAGAGCGTGCTCCACTTGGCGCCCGTCTTGCAGCCTTGCACGCAGAATCCTTGCTGGATGCACAACGCTCGGTCATCCGCCGGGCGCGAGTTGATGGCCATGTAGCCGGTGTGCACGTGCTGGTAGCCGAGGCGCCGCGCCCCGTTGTAGAGGACCTTGAAGTTGTTGGAGGCTGGCAGGCCCGGAACGCCGTTGCGCCGCGTGGTGACCATGCGCCGCTCGGCGCGCTCGTAGTACGGCAGGAGCTCGTCGAACGCGATCGGCCAGTCGATCAGCGAGGTCCCGGGCATCTCGCCGTAGGTGGTGCGGGCCTTGAGCTCCCAGGGCCGCAAGCGCGGCGTCGCGCCGGTCCAGTGCACCGTGGTGCCACCCACGGTCTTGCAGGTCCAGGACGGGAGCGTCGGGTAGTCCTCGGCGACGGTCCAGCTGCCGGATTGGGTGCGCGGATCGAGCCAGGTGAGCTGCACGAACGCATCTCCCGGAACCTGGCTGAAGGTCGCGAGCGACTGGCGCTTGCCGGCCTCGAGCAGCACGACCTTGATGCCCCGCCGCGTGAGCTCGTGAGCGAGCGTTCCGCCGCCGGCGCCCGATCCGATGATGACGACCGCGCCGGCGTCATCGTGTGCGATGCGGGTCATGCGGGCACCGGACCGCTGTCATCGAGCGGCACGTCGGGCAGCCAGCGCAGATCGTTGAACCCTCTGTACAGGTATCCGCCCTTCGAGAAGGCCTCGCCCTGATAGCCGAAATAGGCGTAGGCCATCGGCGTCGCGTACAGCGTGCCGAGCGTCTTGGCGCGCATCGTTTGAAAGAACGGGGTGTGCTCGAGGACCGTCAGACGGCGCACGCGCTCGGGCTCGCCGGCAGAAACGAAGTCCGCGCCGAGCCGACCGATACCGGTGCGGATCGTTGCGAGCGCCGCCGCATCGCGGGCCGCATCCGCGTCGATCGATTGAACGACCACGGCATACGCCGCATCCTCGAGCTTGTCGTGCGGAACGATGGTGCGAGCGACCGCCATGAGGGTCCTTCCCTCGGCGCTCGTCAGCACTTTGAGGTCCACGGCCCACGCGCGCGCCGGGGCGATGAGCGCGAGCGAAGTACCCGCTGCGAGGACGCCGGTCAACACGCCCGTCGTCTTGAGAAACTGCCGACGAGCCATCGGTGCATCCGGTTCCACGAGTCTCCTCCTGGTCGCCCAGGGAGCGGCCGACGTGAAGATCGGCGCCTTGAATACCACGCCTGCGGCACCGGGATCCAGTAGGATGGGCCGGCCGATGAGGGGAAAGAGCATGCAGCAGAGCGGCTTCTGGCGCTACGAGAACCGGCTGATCGCGGTGCTCACCGTGATGTTCGGCTTCGTGTTCTTCGACCGTAACGCGATGACCAACCTCTCGACGTTCGTCGCGCTCGACCTGCATCTCAACAACACTCAGATCGGCATGCTCGCCTCGGGACTGTCGTTCGCGTGGGCGATCTCGGGCGTCGTGGTCGGGGCATTGTCGGACTCCTACGGTCACCGCAAGACGCTGCTGCTGACCGCGGTCGTCATTTTCTCCGTGTGCTCGGTGATCTCGGGGCTTGCACCGTCGTTCGGCGTGCTGCTCGCCTCGCGCATGCTGATGGGGCTCGCCGAGGGGCCGATCATGCCCATCTCCCAGACCCTCGTCGCGCTCGAATCGCCGGACACGCGGCGCGGTTTGAACATGGGCGTGATGCAGAACCTCGGCAGCAATTTCATCGGCTCGTTCCTCGCGCCGATCGTGCTCGTCACGCTCGCGCAGATGTTCAGCTGGCGGAGCGCGTTCTTCGTTGCCGCCCTGCCCGGCCTGATCTGCGCCGCGCTGATCTGGAGGTGGGTGCACGAGCCGCGGACGCACGAGGTGCGCAGCGAGAAGGCGGCACGGCCGAATGAGGCGCCGCGATCCGAGGAGAGGCGCATCACCGACCTGTTTCGCTATCGCAACATGTGGCTGTGCATCATCATCAGCTGCTTCATGGTGCCGTGGATGATTGTCGGATGGACGTTCCTCCCGACGTTGTACGTCAATTTCCGGCACTTCTCCCCATCGGACATGAAGTGGCTGATGAGTGTGCTCGGCATCTCGGCCGCCGTGTTCGCCTTCATCGTGCCGGGGCTGTCGGATCGGCTCGGGCGCAAGCCGGTGATGATCGCCTTCACGCTGATCGGGGTGCTCTACCCCTTCGCTGCGCTTTATTTCTCCGGGTCGCAGCTGGTGCTGGCGCTGCTCATCTTCATTGGCTGGTCGGCGAGCGGCACGTTCCCGCTCTTCATGGCGACGATTCCCTCGGAGAGCATTCCCGCGCGCTATCTCGGCACTTCGCTCGGGCTTGTGATGGGAATCGGTGAGTTTCTCGGCGGTAGCTCTGTGCCGACGCTCGCCGGCAAAGCGGCCGACGATTTCGGGCTTCCCGCCCCCATGTTCATCGCAGCCGGGTGTGCGGTGATCGCCGCCGTGCTCACGCTGTTCCTGCGCGAGACGGCCCCGGTGAAGGCTGCTGCGCGGGGTCTCGCCGGCGCCGAGCGCGCCGCGGCCAATTGAGATCGGTTGGCGCGCTCAGGCCCGCTTGGGAACGGTCGGCACGTCCGTCCCCCCGCCTGCGTCGGTGCCGACGGCGGAAAGATGCCGCCATTCGATCGGGCGCCAGCTGGACGGCAACGGCCCCCCGGTCACCGGGTTGATCCACGAGTGGCCGCCGGCGATCGTATCGCTCGAGCAGATCGCATTGAGAATGATCGAGCGCGCCTCGCCGAGACTCACGCGCGTCTCGACCAGGGTTCCCAGGGGTGGCAGTTGCTGCGTGACCGCGTGCCACTCGGCAGGCTGGAGCTCGTCTCTCGCGTCACTCCAGATCGCGTGACACTCACGATGAAAGCGTACCGTTTGGGAAGGCGCCGCCAGATCGAACTGCAGCTCGAATTCCGGCTCGCTGCTCAAGATTGCTGCATCGCACAGAGCGCATGCTAAGCCGGACCCCATACCGCCCCAGGTTCGGACGGCTTTGGATTGTGGCAACCGGCCCTCGGTTATCCGTCTACGGGCACGGGTGCGCAGCGGCTCCATGTCCTCCACAGACTTAGACCCCGCACCGTCGACCCCTCTCGCTTCAATATGCCCTTGCCCCGGGGACAAGTCCAGCGGCGTGACCCTTAGCTATACGTGCAAGATATAAGGTCATGCCGAACCCCGATTTCCTCGACCAGGCCTTCACGCGCACCGCGGACGCCGCGCTCGTGCCGGGCAACCGCGTCCGCCTGCTGAAGGATGCCCAAGAGAACTACCCGGCGTGGCTCGAGGCGATCGCGGGCGCGCAGCGTACGGTGCTCTTCGAGAACTACATGTTCTGCGAAGACGAGATCGGACTCGAGTTCCAGCGCGCGCTGACCGCGCGCGCCCGCGCCGGCGTGCGCGTACGCGTGATCTACGATTGGCTCGGCTCGTTTGGCCGGGCTTCGCAGCGCTACTGGCGAGCGCTGCGCGCAGCGGGCGTCGAGGTGCGCTGCTTCAATCGGCCGCGCTTTGCGGCGCCGTTCGGCGCTCTGCATCGCGACCACCGCAAGATGCTGGCGGTCGATGGGTGCATCGGCTTCGTGACCGGACTGTGCATCGGGCGCATGTGGGCCGGGGACCCGCAACGCGGTATCGCGCCCTGGCGCGACACCGGGATCGAGCTGCGCGGGCCCGTGCTGCGCGATATCGAGAAGGCCTTCGCGCAGGTCTGGGTCGCAACGGGTGCGCCTCTGCCCGACGATGATCGCGCCGCGGCCGACAGCGAGCCCGGGAACCTCGAGATCATGGACACCGGCGGCACGGTTGCCGTGCGCATCGTGGCGAGCGCGCCCGGACTCGCCGCGGTCCTGCGGCTCGAGCAGCTGGTCGCGGCCGCGGCGCGCCGCTCGCTATGGCTCACGGACGCGTACTTCGCCGGCATCCCCACGTACGTTCAGGCGCTGCGCTCGGCGGCGCGCGACGGCGTGGACGTACGGCTGCTCGTGCCGGGCGCGAGCGACATTGCGGTGCTGCGCCCGCTCTCGGAGGTCGGGTATCGGCCGCTGCTCGAGGCGGGGGTGCGCGTATTTGAATGGAAGGGCTCGATGCTGCACGCGAAGACGGCCGTCGCTGATGGCCGCTGGGCTCGTGTCGGGTCGAGCAATCTCAACGTCGCGAGCTGGATGGGCAACTTCGAGCTCGACGCCATGGTCGAGGACGAGGGGTTCGCGGCGGCGATGGAACGGATGTATGTCGCCGATCTCGCGCAGGCGCGGGAGATCGTCCTGCGGCGCAGGCGCTTGCGACTACGCGTGGGGCGTCGCATGCACCGGCCCCATCGCTTCATGCGCGCACGCGAGACTCCGCGGGTCGATCGCGGCGGCAGCGCCTCGCGAGCCGCCGCGGGAGCGCTGCGCATCGGCCGCACCGTCGGGGCGGCGCTGAGCGAGCAACGCGTGCTCGCGCCGACCGAGGCGCGGCTGGTCGCCGCGTTCGGAGGCGTGGCGCTCGTTGCGGCAGCCCTCGCCGTGCGCTGGCCACTGCTTGCGGCGGTGCCGGTGGCGATCCTCCTCGCCTGGATCTCCTTCGCTTTGTTCTGCAAGGCGCTCGCGCTGCGGCGCGAGCGGCGGCGGCGTGGACTGCCTGCGACGCGGCTGGCGCGTGCGCCAATCCCGGATTCCGGTCCCGATGCCGGCGAGCCGGAGGATCAGTCCGGAGGGCTGCCTCCGAGGGCGAGAAACAGCTGAGCGGTGTCGAGGTATTGCTGGGCCTGCGCGCGCACGAGCCCGAGCTGCGACGTGAGGCGCTGGCGCTGCGCATCGATCACCTGCAGCACGCCGGAGTTTCCCTCCGCGTAGCTCTCGCGCGCCAGCTCGAGGCTCGCCTGCGAGGTGGCGAGCGCATTCGATTGCGTCGCGAGCAGCTCCGCATCGTGGCTCAACGCATCGAGCAGATCGGCCACCTGGCCGAACGACTCCACGACCACCTCCTGATAGCGCGCGGCGCTCGCCCGCAGCTCATCGAGCGCCGCGCGGCGCTCGGCGCGCAGCGTGCCGCCGTTGTAGAGCGGAGCGGTGACTCCGGAGAGCAGCGTCCACGCCGTGTTCGAGCGGTCGAACAGCTGCTGGAACGGCAACGACTGAAAACCTCCCGTCGCCGCGAGGGTGATCTGCGGATAGAGATTCGCGGTCGCGACGCCGACAGCGGCGGTCGCCGCATGCAGCTGCGCCTCGGCGGCGAGAATGTCCGGTCGGCGATGCACGAGCTGCGAAGGCAAGCTGACGGGAAGCCGATGCGGCAGGCGCAGGTCCGCGAGCGCCAGCCCGGGAGGCAGCCATCCGGCGGGCGGCTCGCCGGCGAGCACCGCGAGCGCATGGCGAGCCGCGGCGAGCTGCTGGCGCAGCGGCGGCAGCAGCGTCTCATCGCTCGCGAGCTGGCTCTGGGCGGTGAGCACATCGACCCTGGAGACCGATCCGTTCTCGAACGCCGTGCGCACGAGGTTGACGTTGTCGCGATCCTCGGCGAGGAGCTCGGAGACGGCGTCGATTTGCGCCTGCGAGGACGCGGCGATCATCGCCTGCGTGACGACGTTGCCCGTCAGCGTGAGATAGGCGGCGTCCACTTCGCTGCGCTGATACTGAGCGAGCGCCTGGCGCTGCTCGATCGAACGCGCAACGCCGCCCGTGTAATCGAGCGTATAGCTCACCGCGGCGCCCGCCGCGAAGTAGCCGAAGGGAGGCAGGACGAAGAGCGAGCCCAGGAATTCCTTGCCGTACTTCTGCCGGCCCGCCCCGCCGGTCAGACTCACCTGCGGATAGCGTGCACCGGCTTCGGCCCGCACGAGCTCCTGCGTCTCATCGAGCGTCGCCCGGGCGGCGGCGAGCGTATGGTTGTGCGCGATCGCCCGGCGGACGAGCCCGTCGAGCTTCGGCGACTGGAACGGCGCCCACCACTGCGCCGCGGACGTGCCGCCGAGAACGATCTGCTGTGCGAAGTCGGGGCTCACGGACGGTGAGGCGGCGCCCTGCGATTCGGCCGGCGCGGTGTATGTCGAGGGGGTGGGGGTCGCGGGACGCGTGAACGAGGGGCCGACGTGGCAGGCGCACAGGGCGCCGAGCGCCACGAGGAGCAAAGACGTCGTGCACGCCCGTCGCATCGGCTACTCCGGCGCGACCGCCGTCGCGCTCGCGCGCGAGCGGCCCGAGCGCAGCACGACGAGAAGCGGAATGACCGCGAGCGTCACGATGAGCAGCGTCTTGAAGTCATCCAAATAGGCGATCATTTGCGCTTGCTGCGTGACGAGCGCGTTGACGGCGGCGAGGCCGTGGCTGCTGCCGAGATTGAACGGCGCGAGCTCGCCGAGCTGCGAGCGGTAGCGGCCGATGTGCTCGGCGAGGCTCGCATGCACCGTTTGCGTGTTGCGCGTGAGCATGGCCTGTACCACCGAGATTCCGATGCTGCTGCCGACGTTGCGCAGCAGATTGAATATCGACGTGCCCTCGTTGCGAAAGCGCGGCTCGAGGGTCGCGAAGCTCACCGCCGCGAGCGGCACGTACGCGAATCCGGTGCCGACACCCTGGAGGAAGCCGCTCCAGATGACGAGCCGCTCGTCCATCTGCGGCGAGAAGCCGCACATCAGCCAGAGCGACAGCGCCGTGACGCCGAGGCCGGTCGCGATGAGCATGCGAGTGTCCACCCGTCCGATGAGCCGTCCGACGAGCGCCATCGTCAGAAATGCGCCGACGCCGCGCGGGGAGGTGACCAGACCGGTCGTGGTCACCGGGTAGCCCATGATGTCTTGCAGCAGGGGCGGCAGCAGCGCGAGCGTCGCGAAGAGCACCACGCCCACGACGAAGATGAAAATATTGCCGACGCCGAAGTTCCAGTCACGAAACAGCGCCGGGCTCACGAACGGATGGCGTGCCGTCAGCGTGTGGACGATGAACCAGTAGAAGGACACGGCGCAGATGGCCGCCTCGATGCGGATCTCGGTCGAGCTGAACCAGTCGAGCAGCTGGCCCCGGTCGAGCATGATCTGCAGCGCGCCGATCGCGAGGCTCAAGGTGGCGAAGCCGAAGAAATCGAACGCCGCGTAGCGCCTCGGCGCCTCGCGCAGGAACGTGAGCACACCGATGAGCGAGAGAATCCCGAACGGAATGTTGATATAGAACACCCAGCGCCAGGTGTAGTTGTCGGTGAGCCAGCCGCCGAGGGCCGGACCGATGATGGGGCCGATCAGCACACCCATCGCCCAGACAGCCGTCGCGCGGCCGTGGCGCTCGGGTGGGTTGATGTCGAGAAGCACGGCCTGCGAGAGCGGTACGAGCGCGGCGCCGCCGATTCCCTGCAGGGTGCGAAACAGCACGATCTGCGTGAGCGACTGCGCCATGCCGCAGAGCGCCGACATCACGGTGAATACGGCGATCGACAGGACGAGGACCTTCTTGCGACCGAACTCCCCGGCGAGCCAGCCGGCGAGCGGTGTCATGATGGCCGAGGCGACGATGTACGAGGTGAGCACCCAGGCCATCTGCTCGAGCGTCGCGGACAGGCTCCCGCGGATGTGCGGCAGGGCGACGTTCGCGATCGTGGTGTCGAGCGACTGCAGCACCGAGGCGAGCATCACACAGACGGTGATGGGTACGCGGTGCAGCGTCTCTTTCCGATCCATGGCAAACGGTGCGGTGCGCCCGGAGGCGGCTACGGACTCGCCTGCGCGCTCAGCGCGTCGCGTCGCTCGGCCCGTGTGTCAACCGTGACGGTGGCGCTCAGCCCGGTCCGCAGCGTCGGCACCTCGCCACGGAGTTGCAGGCGCACGGGCAGGCGCTGGACCACCTTGACCCAGTTGCCCGTGGCGTTCTCGGGCGGAAGGAGCGAGAACTCGGCACCCGTCCCAGGACTCACGCTCGTCACGACGGCCTGGAAGGTGCGATCGGGATAGGCGTCGATCCACACCCGGGCGGTATCGCCCGCCCGCATGTGCGCGAGCTGGACCTCCTTGAAGTTCGCCTCGATCCACACATCCTGCGTGGACACGAGCGCGAAGGCCGGCGTCGCGGCGCTGAGATAGTCGCCGACTTGCAGCTGCTCGACGCGCGTCACGATGCCGTCAATCGGTGCCGAGACCGTGGTGTAGGAGAGGTTGAGCAGCGTCCGATCGAGCTGCGCCTGCGCCTGCTCCACGGAGGGATGCTGCTCCACCGGGATATTGGGGTTACCGCCGAGGTCCGCGAGCGTCGCCGTGATCTGCTGCTGAACGGCGGCGACGTTCTGCTGCGCTTCGCTGCGCGCGAGCAGCACCCGGTCGGCCTGCGACTCCGAGGTGATGCCGTGCTGCAGGAGCCTCCTCTGGCGATCGTATTCGCGCCGCTGGTATTCGAGCGCGCTTTGCGCCGATTTCAGATCGGCCAGGCGCTGCCGGTAGGTCGCCTTCAGCGCTTCGATCTGCAGGCGGGCCGTGGCGAGGCGCGCGCGCGCCTCTTCGACCGCGATGCGAAACGGACGCTGATCGAGTCGAAACAGTACCTCTCCACGGTGCACACGCTGGTTGTCACGCACCTCGATTTCGCTCACCCTTCCTGAGACGTTGGAGCTGATCGACACCTGCGCGGCACGGACGTACGCATCGTCCGTCGACTGGTAGCGGCCCGCCGCGAGGTAGTAGTAGATCGCCGCGGCCGCGGCGATCAAGGGCACGCCCACCATGAGCGGCCAGCGCACTCGTTCGCGTAGACCGCGCACCGGTGCAGCCTGCCGGTCGGCGACTGCTGCCCGGGCGTCCGGCGCTCGCGCCGGCGTACCGCCATCGGCGGACGGCGCCCGATCGCGCGCCGCGTCGCGCTCCTCGTCCCGTACGACCGCGTTCATCGGGCGGAGCTCTCGGGCTTGCGCGCCGACGCGCCGGAGCCGAGCGGCTCGTCGGCGCGCGGCAGCGGCTTGAGCGCAAGCAGGTTGTCGTGCACGCGCTCGAGCAGCGCGACGAGCGCGGTGCGCTCGTCGGGAGAGAGGCCCTCGAGGGCCTCCGTGCGCGTCTCGCCCGCAAGCCGCCAGATGTGATCGAGGATCGGCTTCGCTTTCTCGGTGAGGATGAGGGAGCGCGCCCGGCGGTCTTCAGGGTCCGAGCGACGCTGCACCCAGCCGTCGGCCTCCATCCGGTCGAGGATGCGTACGAGACTCATCGGATCGATCTCGATGAGCTCCGCCAGGCGCTTCTGGCTCACGCCCTCGTTTCTCGAGAGGTACGCGAGCGCCTTGCACTGGGCCAGCGTCAGGGCGAGGCCGTACGCGCGCTCCTCGAAACGCCGTGTGTACAGCCGCGTCACGTCCTTCAGCAGAAAGCCGAGCCCGGGGAACCGCTCCATACGTCCTCGTGGAGAAATGACAAGCGCAGCCTATCATATCTATAGATATAATATAAAGGACTTATTATATCCAAATTATATGATGTAATTCCGAGGGTCATCGGAGCGAGCGTCACCGGAGCGAGACGGCGGAACGTTTTTTGCGGGCCCGTGCAGGTTTCAGGGGGCAGGGCGGACCGCGGCGCATGATCCGATTGACCGTGATCGGCGAGCAAGGCAGGGCGATGGAGATCACGTCCGCCCTCTATTTTCGCATCACCGGGGGGACCGTATGGATCGGGCCCGGGGTTCACGCGCCGCTCGTCCGTTTCATCGCCGGGTCGTGGGATCACGGCGATGTGCTTTGGGCGGGGATGCGCTTCGAGGGCCCATCCAGGCTGATCTTCGGACTGCCACGCGACCCCGCCCGGGTGTCCGACGAGATCGCGGCGCTCTCGATCTTCCGCAATACGCTCGCCGCCAACGGCATTCCATTCGCCGTCTACGATCACAAGCGCGAGATGTGGCGCGGCGTGGAGGCCAACACCTGGTGGCATGCCTTTCGCGTCGAGAGCGCGGAGTTGCGATCCTCGACCGTCGTCCCGCCCGACGACGCCGCGGCCATCAAGGGTTCGTTCTAGGCAACGCGCCTGCGGCCTCCAATCGGGAACGAAGCGCTGACAGCTCGCGCTCGAGGTGGGCACGCTGCTCGGCCGTCAGATTCAATCTCGAGAGCGAGCCCACGATGCTTTCATAGCTGTCGCGCGCGCGCTGCAGGCTGTGCGGGACGGCCTCCGCCGGGGCGCTCACCGCGGCATCGAGATGCCACCGCGCGGCGGTGAGCTGGGTCTGGATCGAGGAGAGGTCCTGGTCTTGGCTACCCATCTGGCCTCCAGCGCCAGTTGATCTTGATCAAAGCGACGCAGAGTACGTGCCGTTGACCTGCGATGTGTCTGCAACCACGCACGCTGTCTGCGCCCGGAGACGCCGTCTCCGGGCGTATACACCGGTGAGGCGCGCTAGTGGTTGCCGGATCGAGAGGACTGAGTGGACTCAGCGGAGTGACTGGATTGACTGGATTGATCGAGCAGCTGGAGTCGCTGGGCGCCGGTCTTTGGATCTTGATATTCGCGGTTCGCCTCGCACACGTACTCGAGCATCTTGTAGCCCGGGCGCCGCTGGTATTCCCAGGTAAACGTCCAGGGCTTGGTGAGATAAACGGGGTCGATCACGGTGATCCGATCCTCGAACCGATCGGGCGTCACGAGCCTGATGCGCTCGTTGATCTGCATCCGATCGCTGTGCGGCACATCGTGAAATCGAACGTAGTCTTTGATCCCGACAGTATTGACGAGGAGCGTATCGCCGTCCCAGCGGCCGACGGAGTGTCCCCAGAAGCCGGGCTCCGCATCCGCGATCGGCACCTGCTGCTGGTCGAGATAGATGTAGCGCACCTGGCGGTACGCTTCCTCGATGATGGTGATCTGTCCGGGTGTTTGCAGCACCTGCAGAGGGAACATCGCCATCATCATCGCCGGCATGCCGTCCGGGATGCACTGGTCGTAGCCGCTGTAGAACGGTTGGCCGCGCTCGTCGGCTGCGTGCGAGGCCGCGAGCCGCGCGCGCCATTGCGCGAGGTACTTCGGCTTGAGCGGCGGATCGGTCGGTACCGGAATGGTCGACGTGAAGCGCGGGTTCAACTGCAAGCCGGACGGACGGTAGCGATCCCACGTTCCCGTCAACCGGCCGGGGTCGACGCGGGTCGCGCCGGACGACGGCGAATCGGCGGCGCGCGCCGCGCTCGCCCCGGCGCCGGCGAGCACGACGAGCGCTGCGCACGTCGCGAGCACTCTCGGGTGCCGACCGCTCACGAGCGCCATCACTGAATGTTCGCCTTCCCCGCGGCCGGGCCGTTCCCGAACTTGCGCCCGTCCGCGAGCGTCACCTGCTTGAGCAAGCCGCCGGCCTGTCCCGAGCGCAGCGGAGCAATGATGGCGGTGATCCGGTCGCCTCTCTTGATCATGTTCCACTTCCAGCCGGCCCGATCGAGGATGCCGGGGTTCGCGCACTCGATCGTGTAATGCTTGGTCGCACCGCCCCCCTGATCCGCTTCGAGCTCGATGTAGACGTGGGGGTTGGTCCACTGAAAGTACGCGACCGTGCCGGTGAGCTTGATCTGATGATCATGGTCGAACATCGCGAAGGAATGGTGGGCGAAGATCGGCCCGGCAGCCATCAGCGCGGCTCCGCACGCGAGCGGGAGCGAGAGGATCGACAGGCTCCACGGCCCCCTCATTGATCACCTCCGGCCGGCCGAATCAACGGCCCGGCCGACATGATAGCGTTCAGCGTTGACCTTGCAACCGGCGTCCGCGAGCCGGATAGCCGTCAGGGAGGGACGGGCGTCGTGGCGTCGAGCGGCAGGCTCCGCGGCTGGTAGCGCCTCTCGAGATCTCGACGCAGATCGCGCGCGGCCAAGAGGTAGTGCAGCGCGGCCCAGACCCCGAGCAGGGACATGAGCATCAGCGCATGGCGGATGCCCGTCGCGGAGGCCCGCGAGCAGGCGTCCGCGAGCGCCCGGGCAGAGCCCGGCGGAGCGATGCCGCCGGGGCAGGAGACCTTGAAGACGCCGATCAGAAACGCTCGCGCGGCGAAGTGATCGCTCAGCAGGCCGACGAGCGTCGGCCCGAGACCGATGCCGACCAATCCGAGCACGAACGAGACCACGAACGCAGACGACGCCCGCATGTTGGCGCCGACCATGTTCTGCGCCAGAGCGAGACTCGGAGCGTAGTAGAGGAACATGCAGACGTGGGCCGCGATGAGGAGCGCCACGGCGCTCGTGATGACCGGCTGATTGAATCCGAACAAGAACAGCGGCGCCCCGAGTGTGAGCCCGACCGCCGGCCCCCAGACGTACCAGCGCTTGTCGAACCGACCGGCCCAGTCCACGCCGAACCCGCCGAGCAGCAGGCCCGAGGCCATCGAAGCCCCGGCGATGAGGGCGAGCAGCTGCCCGGCGGCGGCGATGCCGAGATGGTAGTTGCGGACCATGAACGCGCTCAAGAACTGGCCGATGGCGTTCATCGAGATGGCGGCGAGACCGCAACCGATGAGAATGTGCACCATCGAGCGCTTGGAGAAGAGGAACCGGAACACCGTCCAGGTGGCAGGCGGTCGCTCGCGCGAGCGCGGCTCCGGGTCGGACATGCCACGGGGCGGCTCGCGGAACGTGAGGAAGGCGATGAGCGCGACGACGAGTGCGCACGTGCCGATCGTCGCGAAGGCCGCTCGCCAGCTCACGTGCTGTGCGAGCCATCCGGCCCCGGCCGCCCCCGCGACGACCCCGATCGGCGCGCCGAGCCAGATGATGGACATGACCGAGGCGCGCCTGCCCATCGGATAATGGTCGCCGATGAGCGAGGCGACCGGCGTGCCGAAGCCCGCATCGCCGACCCCGACGCCGACCCTGAACAGCAGCAGGCTCGCAAAGCCCCGCGCCGTGCCGCAGAGCGCGACCATGGCTCCGAACAGCGCGAGACACGTGGCGATGATCTTCGTGCGGCTCACGTGCTCGGCCAGCCGGGCGAGCGGCAAGCCCATGAGCGTATAGAAGATGGCGAATCCCAGGCCCTGAATGATGCCGAGCTCGGCGTCGGTGAACTTGAGATCGAGCTTGATCGCCTGCAGGGACGCCGCGATCCCCTGGCGGTCGGCGAGATTCAGGGCGTTGATCAGCACGAGCAAGATCAGCAGCCACGTGCGGTAGCCGCGGGAGAATCGCGTTTCGACGGCGGACGGCATCGCGGCAGTCCTCTTGCATCGGATGGGCGCCGCATGCTAACGCCGCAGACACCGTCGGCGCCACGCCGAAGGACAACCGCGCGTTGCCACGATAAGATGGTTGTGATGTTCACCCGATTGCACGCTCGGCGGGAGGCCGGGACGCCTGCCCGCGCGCGGGCTTTGTTCGTCGCTCTCGTTGCCATCATTTCGTGCTGCTTGCGGCCGCACCTCGCGCGCGCCGACAGCTCCTCCGACGCCGACAGCGCGCCCGCGTATTCCTGGACGCCGTGGAACCCCTGCCCGCACTGCGACCTGCTGGTCGGAGCCGGTACGACCTACGGTTTCTTCAAGTGGACGGATGGCTTCGTGCTTCCCGCCCTGCTCGAGATCGACGACAGTCGCTGGGAGCTCGGCGCGTTCCGCATTGCGACGGCGCAGTACCTCAAAGAGGATCCGCCGTTTCCCGCATCGCTCCGCAGCGCGAATCCGGAGTGGGGGTTCACGGCCATGCGGCGCTGGCAGGTCCTGCATCGCTCGTGGGGCAAGCTGTACCTGGGGTTCGGCGCCAGTTACAAGACGGAAAGCGACTGGCTCGATGCGAGCTGGAACTTCGCCTACCTGATTGGAGCGCGCTTCGAGGTGGGATCCGGCTCGATCCTCGAGCTGAGTGTGCGGCACTGGTCGAATGCGTGGTTCCGTGCGCCCAACCGCGGCGAGAATCTCGTGGTGCTCACCTTCGGACTGTGAGCGCTGCGCGGGGGAGCGAGTTATGTGAACTCGGTCCGGCTCACGCTCCGTTCCAAAGATGTGCGCCCGTACGCCGACACGCGCCACGCATGCGCGCTAGCCTGAAAGGCCATGCGTGGAAGGACCGTCAAGCAGCGGCCGCTCGCCGCGCCGCCTCCCACCGAAACGCCGTCGCTGCGCGAGAGCGTCGCGCTCGTTTCGCGGCAGCCGATCTACAGCGCGGTGATGGCGGTGACGGCCTACGAGCTCCTGTATCTGCCGTCGAAGGCCGCGCCCCCGTCTGCGGCTACGCGCGAGGCGGCCATCAAGGTCGTCGCGGACGCGGCGCTCGAGATCGGCCTCGACCGACTTGCCGGCGGGCTGCCCGTGCACATCAACTACCCGCGCGAGCTGCTGCTCGCCGCGTCACCGCCGTCGTTGCACCCGGAGCGGGTGATCATCGAGGTCGTCGTGGAGCCTCCGGGCGATCCCGCGCTGCTCGATGGCATTCGCGCGCTGCGCTCCCGGGGACACCGCATCGCTCTCGATGAGCACTCACCGGCGCTGCAGGACCCGGCGCTGCTCGGGGCCGTCGACATCGTCAAGATCGACGTCTCCAAGCGCGCCGCCGCCGAGCTCGAGGGCCTCGCACGCGCGCCGCGCGCGCGTGGCCTGCAGCTCATCGCGCAGCAGGTCGATACGGTCGAGCGATTCGAGCAATGCGCGCAGCTCGGGTTTCACGGGTTCCAGGGCGATTTCCTGCATCGCCCCGAGACGTTCCGGGCGCAGCGCGTCCCCTCGAGCCGGCTCTCGACGCTGCGATTGATCTCTGCACTGCAGAACTCGGAGTACTCCATCGAGGAAGTGGAGAGCCTGGTCGCGCAGGACATCTCCCTTTCCTATCGCGTGCTGCGCTGTATCAACTCGAGCTTCTACAATCTGCAGCGCAAAGTGGAATCGATCCGGCAGGCGATCGTCATCCTCGGGATCGAGAATCTGCGGCAGCTCGCCGCGCTGGTCGCATTGCAGGGCTTCGATAACCGGCCGGTCAGCCTGTTCGTCACCGCGATGGTGCGCGCGCGCATGTGCGAGCAGCTCGCGCGGCTGGCGGGCGCGAAAGATACCGGACCCTATTTCATCACCGGCCTGTTCTCCCTGCTCGAGGTGCTGACGGGAATCCCCGCCCCGGATCTGTTCGATCAGCTGCCGCTCTCGCGCGCCGTTGAACGTGCGCTGATCGCGCAGGAGGGCGACATGGGAGCGGCGCTCAAATGCGCCCGTGCCTACGAGCGCGCATCCTGGCGGCGAGTCGCTTACGGGGGGCTGCGCACCGAGCTGATCCGGGCCGCTTATGTCGATGCGGTGTTCTGGGCGGAGCGGGCGCAGACGCTCACGGCTGCACATCAGTAGCGCGCGAGCAGCGCCTCGACGTCGGATCGCTCCGCCTCGAGCGCCCGGGCGAGCGGCACGCGCCGCAGATGCGCGGTGCCGTTCACGATCTCGGCGAACACGATCCAACCGCCATCGCGTTTGCGCAGAAAGCCGGCAATGCCGCACACCGAGTAGGGATCGTCCATCGTGCCGGTCTTGAGCGCCACGCGATCGAGCCACGCCTCGCTCCCGAGCCGCAGAAAGGGGAACGGCGCCTCGCGCGGCACGACGAGCCCCCCATAGAAGGCGGGGAAACGGCGCGTGTCGCGATATTCGTGCGCGAGGAGGCGCACCAGATCGCTCGCCGAGAGACGATTCTCCGGGGTGAGGCCGCTCCCGCTCAGGATGATGGGACTCGGCGTGGCCGCCGCGCGTCGCGGAGCATCCAGGCGTGCGATGAAATCCGCGAGCACGTGCCCTGCGTCGGAGAGCCGGCGCGGCGGCTGCTCCGAGATCCCCGCGGCGAGATCGAGCGTCAGCACATCCGCGATGTAGTTGTTCGAGAAGCGCAGCATGCGACCGAGCTGCTCGCGCAGCGACAGGCCCTGGATCTCGGCGAGCACCGCGACGCGTCCGGGAGGCGCATCCCCGCTCACGAGGATAGGCGCATCGATCGCGACGCCGAGCTCCCGCAACGCCTCCTCGAGCAGCAAGCCGAAGCCGCGCGCAGGATCCGACATGGACCGATAGAGTCGCTGCGGCTCCCCGAGCGGCACATCGCCGCCGATGTGCAGCCGGTCACCGGAGTGATCCGTGACGCGCTCGACCCAGAAACTCTGCCGGCCTCCGGCGCGCACCGTCTCGATGACGCCGTCGATGGGGACGGGCAGCTGCGCGACGGCGCAGCCGCGGACCGTAGCCGCCGCGCCGGCAAGCGTCGGTCGCACGAGCACGCACCAGTTGCCGAAGTCGACACCCGCCGCGGCGAGCGGCGCGTTGTAGGACGTATCGCTCCGGCGCAGCGCGTCGCATCGATCCTTCGCTTCGCACGCGACGGCCCCGAAGGGGGCGAGCTCGACGATGAGCCGTCCCCGCACCCGCACGACCCCCGCGCCGCGCAGCTGCGCCGCGAGCGCCCAGAGCGAGTGATCATCCAGTGAAGGATCTCCCGCCCCCTGAAGAATGAGATCGCCTGCGAGCTCCCCACCCGTGATGGGCGCCGTGCCTAGCAGTCGTGTGACGAACATCTTGTCGGCCGGCCAGGCCTGCAGGGCGGCCGCGGCCGTCGCGAGCTTGGTGAGCGAGGCCGGCGTGAGCTGCGCATCGGCGTGCAACTGCTCAATCACGCGGCCGGTCTGCAGATCGACGGCGGATGCGCTGACGGCAGCGCCTGCCCGCTCGAGCGCCGTGAGCGCACGCCAGTCGGCCCGCGCGGCGCTGCCGAACGACAGCGCGAAGATCGCAGCGACCACGCACCGGCTCACACGACCGCGCAACGACATTCGCCGCGGCAAGCAGCCACCGGGTGGCGGCAAATCCTTGCCGGCTCGTCGTGTCTGCATCGAGCTTGCCGCTCCCCTCGACCCGCGAGCGCCGCGCCCGACGGGCGATTCAGTCCCTGCGGCGAGGCTCTCACGCGATGGCCTCCCGCGCATCGGCGCGTGACACCGCGTGGGCCGCGGATTCTGCAACGCACGCCACAGTGCCACCTGCCCCGCTGGCCGGGAAATTGCTTGTACGAGATGTCGGCACTGGAGAGCTTGCATATGACGATCAGTAACGTTTCCGAGCTGAGTATCCTCTCGAAGCTCGGCTTGTACGGCAATGCCGCGCAATCCGGGAGCACCTCCCAACCGGGCACCGCGGCCACGTCTGCGAGCGCCTCGCAAGGCGGGGGGCTGTTCAATTCGGTGCTGCAGGCACTCTCTCAGGTCGGTGTGACCGGCACCCAGAGCGCCGTCGGCGCATCCTCATCGTCGGGGTCCTCATCGTCCTCGGGATCCTCCTCGGGATCTTCCTCGAGTGCCTCGCAGGCGGCGCTGCGCAGCTTCATGCAGAGCCTCTATGCTGCCTTGCAGGCCCAAGCGTCGGCGAACGGCAACCAGCACGGGGCAAGCGTCGCCGGCTCGACCGGCTCGAGCAGTGGCGCGCACCACCATGGACACGGGCATGGACACGCAGGCTCCGGCGGAGGGCTGCAGAGTCTCATTCAACAGCTGAGCGCCGCGAGCTCGAGCGCCACATCGACGGCCACGTCGGCCTCATCCGCCGCCACGACGAGCGCTGCGCCATCGGCCTCCACTCCGACGGTGGCGTCGCTTCAGCAGAGCTTCAACAATCTGCTCACGACCCTCGGTGGCTCCGGCAGCCAGGCGACGCTCAGCAGCTTTCTGAAGACCCTCGCGAGCGACCTGTCCGCCGGATCGCACACCGGCAATCTCGTGAGCACGCAAGCCTAACACGCTCTCGCGCCGCGCCCGTTCGCACGGGCCGTGCGCTTGCGTGCGCGGACGGCGCGCGCGAGGCGGGTCGCCTCGCGGGTTGATCGCCCTGCGGACGTCGGCGACACTTGAGCTCATGCGCATCCTGGTGGTCGAAGACGACCAGATGATCGCCGAGGCGGTGCGAACCGCCCTGGAGCAGGACAGCTACACCGTCGAGTGCATTCGCGATGGGGCGAGCGCCGCGGCGGCGCTCAGCACCTCGAGCTTCGACCTGGTGCTGCTCGATCTCGGACTACCGAGGCGCTCGGGGCTCGAGGTACTGCGCGAGGCGCGCCGCCAGGGCACGACGACACCCGTCATCATCATCACCGCCCGGGACGACGTCCAGAGCCGCGTCGCCGGCCTCGACTCGGGTGCCGACGACTACCTGGTCAAACCGTTCGACCTCGATGAGCTTGCGGCGCGGATGCGCTCGGTGCTGCGCCGGGGCTCGGGACGCGCCGGCCGAGTGCTCGAGCACGCGGGGATCCGTCTCGATCCGGGGACGCATGAGGTCTCGCGAGACGGGCAGTCCATCGCGCTCTCGGCGCGCGAGTATGCAGTGCTCGAAGCGCTCATGCTGCGGCCCGGCGCGATCCTCTCGCGCGCACAGCTCGAGGATCGCCTCTATGGCTGGGGTGGCGAGATCGACAGCAACGCGGTCGAGGTGTACGTGCACGCGCTGCGGCGCAAGCTCGGAAGCCATGCGATTCGTACCGTGCGCGGCGTGGGCTACTGCGTGCCGAAGCGGTGAGCACACCCGACGAATCAACGGCCCGGCAAGCTGATACCCGTCTTCAGATTGGCTTAAGCGCGGGAATGCAGGGTGCTCGGCAGTAAGCCATTCTGGTAGCCGTGCGCCTCCCGCTCATGAAATCCATCCGCGCCCGCCTGCTCGCCGGATTGCTGGCGCTCGTCGCCGTCACGGCGGTGTGTGCGGGCGTCATCACCTATCGCCGGATGCTCGATGAGACATCGAGCCTGTTCGACTATCAGCTGCGCCAGATGGCGCTTTCCCTGCGCGATGAGGCGTCGATCGGGCCCGGACTCGTGGTGTCCTCGCACCCGTACGGCTCCGATTTCATCATCCAGATCTGGAATCCGCTCGGCACGATGAGCTACGCATCGCGACCCGGGTTGATCTTCAATCGCGCGATTCTCGGCTACGCCGATATGACGCTCGCGAGCGAACGCTGGCGCGTCTATAGCCTCGACACCGTCGATGGCGTGATCCAGGTCGCGCAACCCTGGCACGTGCGCGAGCAGCTTGCGAGCGAGGCCGCGCTGCGCGTGCTCGCACCGCTCCTGCTGCTGTTGATCACGATGGCGGCCGCCGTCGTCTGGATCGTCGGTCGCGGGCTCGCACCGCTGCGGCGTCTCGCCGGCGAGGTTCAGCGACGCGATGCGCACTCGCTCGCGCCGATCACCGCCGGCGAGCTGACCGCCGAGACCGCGCCGCTGATCGAGGAGCTCAACCGGCTGCTCGCGCGCCTCTCGGATGCGTTCGACAAGCAGCGCGCCTTCGTCGGCGATGCGGCGCACGAGCTGCGCTCACCGCTCACGGCGCTGTCACTGCAGCTGCAACTGCTCGATCGCGCACGTGACGATGGCGGGCGCGCGGAGGCGCGCGCGAAGCTCGGCGCGGCGGTCGAGCGCGCGATCCATCTGGCGACCCAGCTGCTGACGCTCGCGCGCCACGAGCCCGAGGGCGCCGCCGTGCAACTGCGCCCGGTCGAGCTCGACGTTCCGGTTCGCGAAGGCATCGCGGACGTGCACGCGCTCGCGGCCGCTCGCGGCATCGATCTGAGCCTCGAGACGGAGCCTTGCGATCCGATCGCGGGCGATCCCGATGCGCTCAGAATCCTCAGCCGCAATCTCGTGGACAACGCCGTGCGCTACACGCCGACCGGAGGCAAGGTCCAGGTGGGTGTGCGCACCCGTACGCAGGAGGCGCACCGCTGGGTGGTGCTCTCCGTGGAGGATACGGGCCCGGGGATTCCCGCGAACGAGCGCGAGCGGGTGTTCGACCGGTTCTTTCGCCGCGCGGACGGCGTCGAGGGCGGCTCCGGACTGGGCCTCGCGATCGTCAAGGCCGTCGTGGAGCGACACGGCGCGCGGGTCCGGCTGCGAGACGTGGCCCCGCACGGATTGCGTGTCTGCGTCGCGTTCCCGGCGGCCGCGCGCCCTTAAGGCTGTCTTAAGGCTCGGGACGCAAGGTGCACGGCATCGATCCAACCCCCCCCAAGGAGACTTTCTGTCATGGAACTGAAGAAAACCACGCTCGCGCTGTCTGCGAGCGGACTGCTCGCCGTCGGCGCGGCCGCCGGCTGGGTGGGCCCCGGGCTGCTCAATGCGAGCAGCGCCGCTGCCGCCGAGACCGTACCCGCCACGGCAGCCCACGCCGTCCCGTCCACGGCGCCCGAACCCATACCGCTGCGGTCCGCGCCGAACTACCGCGCCATCGTCGCCGCGAACCGGGCGGCCGTCGTGACCATCACGAGCCGCAGCATGGAGCGCGAGTCGAGCGACAGCGACGACAACGGTGATGGTAACGACAACGGCAACGGCTTCTTCGGCGGGAACTCGCCCTTTGGAAACGACCCCTTCTTCCAGTTCTTCCGGGAGCTGCCGATTCCGCGACCGCAGCCGGTGGAGAGCCTCGGCTCGGGATTCATCGTGCAGTCAAATGGGGTGATCCTCACGAACGCGCACGTCGTGCGCAACGCAACGCACGTGACGGTCAAGCTCGCGGACAATCGCGAGTACCGTGCCAAGGTCGTCGGCCTCGACAAGAGCACGGATGTCGCGGTGCTCAAGATCGACGCGAAGGACCTGCCGACCGTGAGGCTCGGCAACTCCAACCAGCTGGAGGTCGGTGATTACGTGCTCGCGCTCGGCGCGCCGTACGGTCTGCAGGAAAGTGCGACCGCCGGAATCGTGAGCGCGATCAGCCGGGAGCTGCCGGATAACCCGAGTCCGGTCCCGTTCATTCAGACGGACGTGGCGGTCAATCCGGGCAACTCCGGCGGCCCTCTGTTCGACGAGCACGGAACCGTGGTGGGTATCAACTCACAGATCTACAGCAACACCGGCGGCTTCGAGGGCGTGTCGTTCGCCATTCCGATCGATGTGGCGGTCCATGACGAGCTTCAGATCCTCAAGACCGGCAAGGTGGAGCACGCGAAGCTCGGCGTCGAAGTGCAGGCCGTCACGCAGGCGCTCGCCCGGTCGTTCAATCTCAATGCGCCGCAGGGTGCGCTCGTCGCCCAGGTCGAGCCGAACAGCGCGGCAGAGCGCGCCGGAGTGAAGAGCGGGGATGTGATCCTGCAGCTCGACGGCAAGCCCGTCTCGGATTCCGGATCGCTCGCCGCGCAGGTGAGCATGCTGGCGCCCGGCACGAAGGTGAAGCTCGAGATCTGGCGCAGCGGCAGAACCCTCACGCTCGAGGCCACCCTCGGCAACGCCGCCGCGGGCCCCGTGGAGCTGCAGGCGAACAACGGCGGCAACCTGCACGGCAAGCTCGGTCTCGCCGTTCGTCCGCTGACACCCGATGAGCGACAGCAGGCCGGCGTCCCCGCCGGGCTGCTCGTCGAGCGCTCGACCGGACCGGCGGCGGACGCCGGCATTCAGCCCGGAGACATCGTGCTCTCGGCCGATGGCACGCCGCTCAACAGCATCGACGCGCTGCGCAAGGTCGTGGCCAACCACAAAGATGCGATCGCGCTGCTCGTGCAGCGCAACTCGCCGAACGGTAGCGAACGGATCTTCGTGCCCGTGCAGCTCGGGTGATTGTCTCGCGAGCGCTCGCACGACCCAAACCCTCTCCTCCGCGCCCGCGGGGGAGAGGGTTTTTCCTGATCGGCCGAACGTGCGCTCAAGGCAGCCCGAACGCGAGCAGCACGTTGCCCGGACTCCCCATCAAGCCGCCCGCGCCCGAGGTGACATACAGCATGCCGCCCGCCACGATGGGCCCCGGTCCATCGATGCCGCCGCCGTGCGCCGGCACGCCGTTCACGGTCGCGAACGCACGATTGCAGTCGTAGGCCCAGAGGACCGACCCGTCCGTGGTTGAATACGCGCGCACGCCACCGTCCATCGCGCCGCTCAGCACCGCGCCGGGAATGGCCGTGAGCGCCGCGCCCTGTCCAACGCTGCAGATGAGCCGTCCCGCACAGAACGGCTTGGGTGGCGGCATGTGCCAGCGGGGCGAGCCGTCCGCGAGCTGCACGGCGTGCACGCCTCCGGGTGTGGACGTGAGCAGATCGGCGACGCCGAAGTAGGCCGTCGAGCCTTCGATGGCCGTGCCCCACTCGCCACCGAACCCGCTGCCCTTGCCGATGCGGTAGCGCCACACGATCCGCCCGCGTTGCGCCGGATCGAGCGCGAAGGCCAGGCCCGATTTCTGCGGCAGGACGAGCAGCTCCCGCCCGGCGATGCGTGCGAGCGCCGGCGAGGCGGAGAAGTCGTAGTCCGGACCGAGCGTCGGCGGACAGGTGGGCTTGTCGGGGCTGTTGTGCGCCTCGCAGCCCATCACCCAGATGTCGTTCGCGAGCACCTGGCGCGCCCACCGCACGGCGCCCGTTCGAATGTCGAGCGCCAGCACCGCATCCGTGGTGGACTGCGGCGGATCCGCATAGCCGTTGCCGGTCGCGACGTACACGAGGCCACGCTGTGGGTCGACGGTCGGCGCAGACCAGATGCCGCCGCCCGCGGGGCCATACAGCTGCACGCCGTCCTTGTTCTTGGCACGGGGTCGGCTCTCCCCCACGGTGTACGTCTTCCAGAGCAACGCCCCCGTACTCGCGTCGAGCGCCGAGACGCTGCCCCGGAACGTGCAGCAGGCGTAGTCCCCTCGAGCGGCGCCTCCCTCCTCGCCGACGCCCTGCACGGGCACGAACACGCGGCCGTCATACACCGTCGGCGCGCCGGTGATCGAGGCGGAGGGGTGCCGGTCGAGGTTACGCACCCAGATCTCCCGGCCGGTTTCGGCGTCGACGGCGTAGGCGTTGGTTTTCCGGTCCGCGAAGTAGAGCGCGTATCCCCTGGTGCCCCGTGCACTGCGGTAGCGGCCGACCGACAGTGCGGTGCCGACACCTGCGTGCGCGGCGTAGCTCCAGTACGTGCAGCCCGACTTGGGATCGAGCGCGTGGACCTGCCCGTTCTCGCTCGCCACGAACAGTCGGCCACCCACGACCGCGGGCTGCGTGCGGACGGAGGCCACGTTCACGAATCCGAACGCCCATTTCAGCTCGAGCCGCGGCAGATCGGCCGCGCTCAGGCCGCCGCGCTCGCGTGTCTGGAAGCGCGTGTTGGCGATCCCGTTCCCCCAGCCGTTCCAGCCCGCACCCCGGGCCGGATCGGACATGGGTGGGGCGCTCGTGCAGGGCTTACCGCGCTCGATCGCCGGATCGAGCGGCTTCGCGCCGAGCGCATGCCCGCTCACATACTCCGCGACGGCCCGACGCTGCGGCGGCGTGAGGGCCGCGCCCTGCGCCTGCATCTTGCCGTTGGTCAGCGCGTTGAGGATCGCCTCCGGCGGAAGGTTCTGCAGAAACTCGCGTGGCGGGGCATGTGTCGCGCCGGCCCCGGCGAGGGGGTTGATTCCGGCCATCGGGCCCATCTGGTTGAGACCCAGGTGGCATACCGCGCAGACTCTTCGAAAGACCGCCTCGCCATCGACCGATGCGCGCGCGGACGGCTCATTCGCGTGCGCGAGGGTCCAGGAGCCGGCCACGAGCAGCGTGGCCATGAATGCGTAACACCGAGATGACATGGTGATATCCCCCCTTCGCGGGGAAAATATCAGATGATGACGAGGGCGTCGTAAGCTTCGAGCCCTGAGGAGGACGGTCATGGGCAAGAAAATTGTGCTGCTCGCGGGCGATTTCGGGGAAGACTACGAGACGATGGTGCCCTTCCAGGCCTTGCAGATGGTCGGGCACACCGTGCACGCCGTGTGTCCCGACAAGAAGGCGGGCGACTACGTGATGACGGCCATTCACGACTTCGAGGGACAGCAAACGTATTCGGAGAAGCCCGGGCATCGCTTCACGCTGAATGCCACGTTCGCCGAGACGCGGCCGGAGCAGTACGACGCCCTGGTGATCCCGGGTGGCCGCGCGCCGGAGTACCTGCGCACCGACCCGCGGGTGATCGCGCTCGTGCAGCACTTCGCCCAGGCGGGAAAGCCCATCGCGGCAATCTGCCACGCCGCGCAGCTGCTCGCCGCGGCGGGCGTGATCCGCGGCAAGCACGTTTCGGCTTATCCGGCCTGCGCGGCCGAAGTGCGGCTGGCCGGGGCCGACTATGCCCAGATCCCCCTCGATCAGGCGGTGACGGACGGATCGCTCGTGACGGCTCCCGCCTGGCCAGCTCACCCGGCGTGGCTCGCGCAGTTCCTGGCCGTGCTCGGTACCCGCATCACGACCTGATGACGCCTCGGCCGTCGGCGCCCAAGACGGCCGAAGGCCTGTGTTGCCGCTTGACTAGCGCGTCGCGGATTGCTGCGGCTGCGCTCCCGCGGCGCCCGCCTCGCTCAGCTTGCGCAGGATGCGGTCTTGGACCCACTTCGCGCTCCACCAGTCGATCGGCGTGATGGCGTTCCCGCCGAGGAGCATCGTGAAGTGCAGGTGATCGCCGCCGGCGAGGCCCGTGGAGCCCGTGCGTCCGAGCACGGCGCCCTGGCTCACCATCTCGCCGAGCTTCACCGCGATGGACGACATGTGGCCGTAGAGCGACTGCAGGCCCATGCCGTGATCGAGAATCACGCAGTTGCCGAAGATATCGAGCCAACCGGCGTGCACCACGCGGCCGCGGTTGGAGGCATAGATCGGAGCGCCGGCGAACGAGGCCAGGTCGTACCCCAGATGCACCTGGTGATCGACGACCTCTCCCTTGTAGACATACGTGCGCTGATCGGCGAAACCAGCCTCGACGGCCGTATTGACGAGCTGTTTGAACGGACCCTGCCAGAGAATCTCGGGCGCCGAGGAGCTCGCGAGCGCCGCGATGCGCGCGGTGTCCTCGCGCCGTAGCTCGCCGTTGATGCGCAGGAAAGCGGCGAGCAGATTCGAGGGATCCGCGACCTTCAGCTGGGGCGCGTGCTCGAGGATCGGCGGCACCACTTTCTCGAGGAAGCGATCGTCGATCGGGATGCGGCTCTGCCTGAACTTTTTCGGAATCACGCGATAGTCGAACGAGGCGTGCGCCTCGTTGCCCACGTCGTCGCGGGCGTAGAGGCTGATCGGGGTGCTCGGGTCCTGGTTCCACAACAGCGCGAAGAACGCCACCTTCAGCCCCGGGTCGGCGTTCGCGATGTGCGCGCCCGAGGCGGGATAACCGCGATATTCGTAGCTTCCGACGCGAACGCCCGATGCGGCGTCCGCAGGCGAGACGTGATAGACCACCATCTCGGAGCCGCCCTGATTGATGTAGTGATACCGCGACACGACCGAGAGAATCGGCGGCGTGAGGCGCACCGCGACCTCCCGGCTCGTCGTCGCGGGGATTTGCCTCAGCCCGAAGAGCACCGGGCGGGAAGCCGTGACGATGATCTGCGCCTTGCCTTCGACGAGCTGCGGCACCTGCTGCTTGCCGATCGGACGGGTGAGCAGCACGCGATCCTTGCCCTGCCGTGGGAGCTGCGCGAGCTCGGCTCCCGAGAGCGTCGCGATCGGCACGCGACTCGTGCCCTGCTCGAGCACGACGCTGAGCGCGTTCAGCCTGCCGCCCGGCGCATCGATCGCGACGTCAAGCTCGCTCGCGCGGCCGATGGCCGCGCCTGGCGAGGTGATGTCGATGACCGGCCCCGCGGCGCGTCCGGCCGCAACCCAAGCAAAGCCCGCGGCGATCGCGAGCAGCACCATGAAGCCAACCAGCTTTTTCATCGGCGCGATTGTACCATCGCACTGCACGATAAACGTCGAAAGGCTCTCGTGCTCGCGATCGTCAGCGCATTGCCGGAGGAGATCTCGCTCGTCGTCGAGTCGCTCGCGCGCGGGAGCGCGCGCGATATCGGCCGCAGAACCTTTCACGCCGGAACGTTTCACGGCGTGGAGAGCGTGGCCGTATTTTCCGGCTGGGGAAAAGTGGCCGCTGCGGTCACGGTGACTCAGCTCATCGCATCGTTTCCGGTGAGCCGGCTCATCTTCAGCGGCGTCGCGGGCGCCGTGCAACACGGCTTGTCGATCGGTGATGTGGTGATCGGGACCGGACTCCTGCAGCACGACATGGATGCGAGCCCGATCTTTCCGCGCTACGAGGTGCCGCTCTGCGGCAAGTTTCTCTTCGCGCCCGACGCGCAGATCCGTGAGCGTCTGGTGCGCGCCGCGAGCCAGTTCGTCGCGCAGGACCTGCACGCGCAGGTGGCGGCGAGCGAGCTCGCCTTCTTTCACGTCCGCTCGCCGCAGGTCACGGGCGGGGTGATCGCGAGCGGCGATAAGTTCTTCGCGAGCGCGGCGGCGGTCGCGGAGCTGCGCGACCGACTGCCGCTCGTCGCGTGCGTGGAAATGGAGGGCGCCGCCGTCGCCCAGGTGTGCGAGGCGTACGCCATTCCATTCGGCGTCGTGCGCACGCTCTCGGACTCCGCCGACGAGAACTCGCCGCATGACTTTCCGCGGTTCGCGCGCGAGATTGCGCGGCACTACTGCGCCGGCATCCTCGAGCGGTTCGTGCGGGAGCTATGATCCTGGCAGCGCGAACACCCACACCTCCGCGCCGTGCTCGGGCGGATTCTGGATCTCGGGTACGAGTACGGGGTACGTGGATGGAATCGAGCCTCCGCCCCCCACGACGACCGCCAGATATTGCTTGCCCTGGACGCTGTAGGAGATGGGGCAGGAATTCGGGATATCGTTGAGGCGAACCCGCCACAAGACCTTGCCCGTGGCATCGTCGTACGCTTTGAGATAGCGGTCCATCGCGCCTGCGAAGACGACCCCGCCCGCGGTGTCGAGCATGCAGGTCGTCTGGGGGGCGCGCTGCCGATCGATCCAGACCGGCCGCTTCGTGTGCAAGCTGAGCGCTTCGACCCGCCCGAACTTGCCGTCGCTGTCGGACCGCGCGCGGATGAACCAGTCGTAGCCCGAGGAAAGATTGCCGCGCTCGCCGGGAGGCGCCGGAATCAGATCCATGCAGGTCTCGTTCAGCGGAACGTAGAGCATGCCCGTGGAGCGGTTGTAGGACGCCGCGATCCAATTGCGGCCGCCGCCCGGATGGGGACAGATGGTGTGTGGCTTGCCGTCGCCCACCACGACGGCGGGATTGATGGTCTTCTCGCCCGTGCGCGGGTCGATCGACGCGACGACATTCTGGATGCCGAGATCCTTCGAGAACACGTAATGGCCGTTCGCGGCGTCCATGCCCTCGTAGATGCCCATCTTGCCGGACGTGACGACGAGCTTGCGCGGCACGCCGTCCACGGCGAGATCGATCCGCTGCTGCTCGAATGCCCAGTCGAGATCCCACTGATCGTTGTGCACGTGCTGGAAGTACCAGACGAGCTTGCCCGTCGCGGGATCGATCGCGAGCGTCGAATCGGTGTACAGCCCGTCGTTCGTGACGCCCGGGGCGTGAATCGGATGGAGCAGCGGGCCGGTATCGTAGGTCTGTCCGACGCCGAAGTAGGCGAGCCTGAGCTGCGGATCGTAGCTTCCCGCGGTCCAGACCGAGGCGCCGCTGCGCTTCTCGAGCGGCAGTCCGTTCCAGCTGTTTCCGCCGGGCTCGCCCGGCCGCGCGATCGAGTGAAAGTGCCACAGAACGCGGCCGGTCTCGAAGTCGAGCCCGACGATTCCGGCGCCTCCCGGCGACAGTCCCGTGATGCCTTGCATCACCTTGCCCTGCGCGACGAGCGGTCCGCCCGTCAATCGCCAGCCTCGCTGGTAATCGGCGACCGGCGAATCCCAGGTCACGGCGCCCGTGCGCACATCGAGCGCGACGACGTGACAGTCCGAGGTGGGCACGAGGAGCTTGTCGCGATACAGGGCGAGATTGCGCTTGATCGCGAGCTGCGCGTCGCTCGGCAGCCGCCGTGCGTATTGCCAGAGCAGGTCGCCGGTCACGGCGTTGAGGGCCTGGACGTTATCGCCGTAGCCAAAGACGAAGAGGACGCCATCGTGCTCGAGCGGGGTGGCTTCGTTCGGGCCGTTGGGAAGCGACCACGCCCAGGCGATGCGCAGGTCGCCCACGTTCTGCCGCGTGATCTCACGAAGCGGACTGAACCCTTGATCGTCGTACGTCCGGCGCCAGAGCAACCACTCGCCATCGGGCGGGTCACGGAGCAGGGCGTCGTCGACCGTCGTGATCTTGTCGAGCGGATTCGGGAGCACGACGGGGGACATCGGCGGCGCAAGCGGCGAGAGGGGCATCATCGGGGGTGCGGGCGCCGTCGGCCCCCACGGAACGATCAGTGCCGCAAGCCGGGTAGCGTCGTCGGGCAGCGGCGCATCGCCCGGCGCCCCGCCATTCACCTCGATGAGGTATGCGACCAGCCGCGCCGCGATCGGCGGCGCAAGCGACCCCGGCTTGCCGGGCGGCATCCGCGTACGGATATAGGTGAACAGCGCCGCCGCGGTCTTGCCGCTCCACCGCTGGCTGAAACGATTTCCGTTGAGCGCGGCCGCGAACTCGCTGCCGCTCAGATTGCGCCCGTGACAGCTCGCGCAGTTGAGCGCGTAGGCCGCCTTTCCCAGAGCAGCCTGACCCGCCGTGAACGTCGCGGCGGGGCCGCTCAAGTGCGGCCGGCGGGCCGGCGCCTGCGCCTGCACCGGCATGGGCGCGGTCGAGCCGAGCAGTGCGAAGAGCGCGCACAGCGTGGCGGTGGACGCCGCGGACGCGATCGCCGTCCGGAACACCTGATGTACCCCCATGGTCCCTCGAGCCTGCCCTAACGCGGCTGACCCGAACGCGGATCCGTGATGCGCAGATCCGTCCGCGGCAGCCGCGGCAGCCTCTGCATCGTCTTCAGCTTTTCCATGTACTCGGGATACATCGTCTGCGCACCCCCCAGGGCCGCTTGCGGGGGAATCCCGTAGCGGGCGGCGAACTCGGTCAGGTAGGGGTTCTGTCCCGGCAGGTAGCTCGGCACGACGCCGGGCGGTCGGTCCACCTCGTCCACCGGTTCGCAGGGCCAGGGCGCCATCTGCTGCTGAGGGTTGTACCGGAAGTCCACCGTGCGAATGAGCGGCTCCGTCATGTACACCGGGTCGTACGTGATGACGGCGACCGTCAGATAGTCCCCGTGGCGCAGGAGATGGACGCTCGCGGTGGCGAGATCGCTGCGGGGAACTCCATTGAGCCCGAGCCAGTTCTCCTTCAGGTGCGTCGTCGTGATGACGAGCGCATCGCCGTCCCATCGACCCGTCGAGAACCCGGCCCACGTGTGTCGCGCGTAGTCGGGCGGATGGGGCCTGCCGTCCATCCAGATCGTTTGCTCCGCCCCGTACGCCGAGAGGTGCGTGTGATATGCGATGACCTGCTGCGTCGCCCGGTCCACCTCCTTCCAGATGCTGAGGTTGGAAGGACCGCGCCATCCGTAATCCGAGCCATGCTGCCGGCACTGGTTCTCGGGCAACTCGATGAGCTCGGCGCTCCAGCTCTCGACGCGCAGCAGCGCCGCCGCGTTGATCGGGAGTCCCATGTAGTCCCCGATCTCGGCCCCGAGAATGCGCTCCCGGGCGTCCTCGTGGAAGATCGGCGACCAGTCACCCGAGGGGTCCTCCTGGGCGAACGCCGTACGCTTCGCAACCAGAGCGGCGGCAGCCAGCGCGAACAACGTGGCGGCGATCCGGCGTCGAGTGACCTGGCGCATGGCACGCTCCCGCGAGGTACCTGTCGTGGCGCGACGTTATCTCAGGACGCCCGGCCGATTTCAAGTTCCAGCTGCGCTGTGGCAGCATTCCCCGTCAACCGGGAGCGCGCGACACCGTTGCCTCATTCATCCCACATGCCGGACTCCACCGCTCTTGGCCCTGTTGGCCCTTCACCCAAGTCCGAAGACGCTGCGCGGCGTCTGCGTCACTCCCGGGGCAGCTGAGCCGGCGCCGGCACGCCACGCGCGGCGCTCGCCTCGCTCACAGGATTCCGAATGGCTGCCGCCCTGCCGTGGAGAATGCGATGTGTCTCGATGCTGCTCGTCTGCGCGGCCGTCCATGCGCCCTGTGCGAGCGCCGCCGATCCACAGTCCTACCGCGTGGAGTTCGCATCGACGGGAAATGCGGCGATCGATTCGACGATCAAGGCAACGTCCCAGCTGCAGGCGCTGCGCACCTCGGCTCCCGTCAATCCCTACGGCCTGATCGCCCGTGCGCGCAGCGACATCGGTCGCCTGAAGACGGTGCTGGAGAGCTTCGGCTACTACGAGAGCATGGTGACGATCACGATCAACGGCCTGGCCCTCGATGCTCCGAGTCTCGGGGAGACGCTCCTCGCGCTGCCGAAGCAGACGGACGCCCGGATCCGGATCGCTCTCGAGCCCGGACCTCTCTTCCACCTCGGATCCATCGGCATCGATGGGTCTCTGCCGGCCGGAATGCAGAGCGCGCTCGAGCTGAAGGGGGGAGAGCCCGCGGTCGCGTCGGTCGTCCTCGCCGGCGGGGTCGGATTGCAGACGGCATTGCAGGATCGGGGTTACGCCTTCGCGACGGTCGACCCGCCGACGGCGTACGAAGATGACGAGAAACGCGTGCTCAATCTGAAATTCCATGTGGTGGTGGGCCCGCGCGTCAACGTCGGGGAGATCCACTTTCAGGGGCTCCAGCGCACGCACGCCGCCATCCTGCGCAGGCGTCTGTTGCTGCACACCGGCGACCCCTACAGTGCCGCGAGCGTCGAGAAGGCGCGCAAGGATCTATTGAACCTCGGTGTGTTCGCCTCCGTCAGCGTGCGACTCGGCAGCAAGCCGGACAGCCTGGGGCGCGTGCCCGTCACGTTCGTGCTGCGCGAACGCCCGCGGCACGCCTTCGGCATCACCGGGTCGTACTCGAGCGATCTCGGCGTGAGCGGGGGCATCACGTGGAACGATCGCAACCTGTTCGGCAATGCCGAGGAGCTCGATCTTTCCGCCACGCTGATCAATCTCGGCGGCACCGCCACGCAGGGCGTGGGTTACGACTCGAGCGCGAGATACATCATTCCGGATGTCGGCTACCGGGACCAATCGCTGCAATTCTCCCTACGCGCGATCAAGCAGGACCTGCAGGCCTACAATCAAACCGCCGAGACCGCGGCCGTGACCCTCTCGCGCAAGATCTCGAGCGTCTGGACCGCGAGCGTCGGAGCCTCCGCCGAGACCGAGCAGATCATTCAAGGCGGTTGTATCGGCAAGTTCGCATACGAGCTGGCATCGGACGAGCCGTGCACGAGCGATCCCACCGCCGCGCTGGTGCCGCTCGCACGCTATTACACGCTCGTCGGCGTGCCGTTCAGCGTCGCCTACGACTCCACGGATCTCGCCACTCCGCTCGACGACCCGACGCACGGCACGCGGGGCGCGTTCAACTTCTCGCCGACGCGATCCATCGGGGAGTCCTCCGGGCAGCCCAATGCCACGTTCCTCATCGCTCAGGCATCCATCTCGCATTACCTCGATTTTCACGATCTGGTCGGCACGGCGCCCGGGCGAACCGTGCTGGCCGCGCGCGCGATGGGCGGCATCGCGAAGGGCGCGGGCGAGCTCGATCTGCCACCCGATCAACGCTTCTACGCCGGCGGCAGCGGCACCGTGCGGGGATACAACTACCAGTCCGTCGGGCCACAGTTCACCAATCCGGGCGGCAACCCGATCGGTGGCACCGCCATGGCGGCCGTCAATCTCGAGCTGCGGCAGCGGATCGTCACGAATTTCGGGACCGCCATCTTCGTCGACGCCGGTGGTGTCACTCAGAGCCAGAGCTTAAACCCCTTGAGCAGCGGAACGAGTTGCGCGGAACCGCCGCGCTTCGCGGCGCAGCCTCCGTCGCCTTCGCAGAGCGGCGTCTTCTGTGTCGGTGCCGGTACCGGCGTGCGTTACTACACGCCGATCGGACCCGTCCGCGTGGATTTCGCCGTGCCGCTCGTCCGTCGCCCGGATGATGCGCGCTTCGAGGTCTACATCGGCCTCGGACAGGCGTTCTGATGCCTCGCGCCCTGCGAATCACCGTGTGGACACTCGGCGGCGTGTTGCTGCTCATCGTGATGCTCTGTGCCGCCGTCCTGATCGCGGGCAACACCGCGGCTGGCCGCGCGCTCATCGTGCGCATCACCGCGCGGCTCAGCGACGGCCACGTGCGGCTCGCGGGTCTCGGCGGATCCTTTCCTTCCCAGATCGATCTCGGCCGTTTCGAGTTGAGCGACGACGTGGGCGTCTGGTTGACCATCGAAGGCGTCTCCTTGCGCTGGTCCCCGCTCGCGATGCTCGACTGGCACGTCAAGGTCCAGAGCGTGCGCGCGGCGCGCGTGGACATCGCGCGGCGCCCCGTGAACCATTCCACCTCGCACGGCAAGCCGCGGCTGCCCGTCATCGATGTCGGCCAGCTCACGATCGATGCGCTCGTGCTGGAGCGGCCGCTCGCGGGGATCGACGCGTCGCTGACGGTCCGCGGCAGCGGCCATCTGGACTCGCTCGAGGACGCGCGTCTCCATCTCATCGCGCATCGCACGAACGGCAGCGGCGACTACGAGGTGCAATGGCGCTTCAACCCGGAGCGAATGGACGCCCAGGTGAACCTCGAGGAGCCGGCCGGCGGGCCGCTCGAGCACCTCGCGCAGCTCCCGGGCCTCGGCACCCTGCGGGTGGTGGGCAGCCTCGCCGGGCCGCGCAAGGCCGAGCAGATCCAGCTCGAGATTCACGCGGGAGCGCTGCACGCGAACGTGCAGGGAACCGTCAATCTGAGTGGACACGCGGCGCGCCTCGACTACTCGCTCGAGTCACCCGCGCTCAGTCCCCATCCGGGCCTCGCCTGGCAGCGCGCGGCGCTCGAGGGCCGCTGGGTCGGTCCCTTCACGGCACCGCAGGCGAACGGCCGCCTGTCGATCGATGCCCTGGAGCTCCCGGACGGTACGCGGCTCGGTAGCCTGAGCGCGAATTTGAACGGCTCACGGGGCACGCTCCAGCTGGACGCCACGGCGAGCGGCGTCGTGGTGCCGAGGGTGCCTTCTCAGCTGCTCCGCGACCCGTTCAGGCTGGTCGCGATGCTGCGTCTCGATGCGCCCACACGGCCCCTGCAACTCACGCTGACGCAGCGGCTCCTCGCGTTGCAAGCGCAGGCGGTGACCGCCGGGAAGCGCAGTGCGACGTTCACACTCACGTTGCCCAATCTTGCCCCGCTCGCGGTGCTCGCGCGGCAGGACGTTCGCGGCACCGCGACCTTCACCGGCAAGCTCGTGCAGCAGAGCCCCGCGGCGGTGCGGCTCGATCTCGATGCGACGGCTCGTTCGACGGGGCCACGGGTGCCGGCCGCGCTATCCACCGCGCGCCTGCGGCTCGCGGCGAACCTCACGGAGGCGTCGGTCGATATCGAGCGACTGAGTGTGACCGGGAACGCTCTGACGTTCTCGGCGAGCGGCAGCGCGCGCCGGGGAACCGGTGGCACCGGCGCATCGGGACGCGCGCCTGGGGCGAGCGCATCGCGCGGGCCTGGGAACGGCTCACCGGCGCTGCGCGCGCGCTGGTCGCTCGATCTGCCCAACCTCGCCGCCCTCGCACCGCAGCTGCAGGGAAGGCTGCGGATGACGGGGCAGCTCGCGGGCACGCCGAGCGCTCTCGGCGCCGAGCTTCAGGGGGAGACGACCCTGTCGATTCGAGGCTCGCCGACCGGCACGCTCGGCTTCAATGTCCAGGCTCATGGACTGCCCTCCTCGCCCGCCGCCTCGATCGAGGCGAAAGGGAGCTTCGCCGGAGCGCCGCTTGAGCTCGTTGCGTCCTTCGCGCGCGGCCGCGGCGATCAATACCTCCTCGAGATCGAGCGCACCGACTGGAAGAGCGTCCACGTCGATGCGAATGTCACGACCGGCGTCAATCTGTCGCGCGGGACCGGAAGCGTGCGCCTGCGCATCGCGGATCTCGCCGACCTCGATCCGCTCATCGGCAAGCCGCTGACCGGGAGCGTCGCGGGGGAGCTCTCGCTGAGCCCCGACGGCGGGCGCACGCGCGGGAAGCTGCAGATCGAGGGGCGCGAGCTGTCGGCGGGAAACATCAAGGTGCATGCCACGCTCAGCGGCTCGGGTCCGCTCGACGCCCTGCAGCTGCAGCTCGACGCACAATCCCCCGATGTGCGCGGCGATCCCTTGAGTCTCACCGCGGGCGCGCAGCTGGACCTCCTCGCTCGCACGCTCGATCTGAAGACGGTGCAGGCGACCTACCGTCGCCAATCGCTGCGGCTCCTGTCACCGTCACGCATCGCGTTCCGCGATGGCGTGCAGATCGGCGCGGTGCGCCTCGGTCTGCAGCACGCAGCGCTCGAGGTGGAGGGAGAACTGCTGCCTGAGCTCGACCTGCGCGCCTCGGTGCGCGGGCTCGATGCGCCCGTCATCAACTCCTTCGTGCCGAATTTGCTCGCGCAGGGCGCGTTGAGCGCCGCTGCGCGGCTGCGCGGAACCGTGGCCGCACCGCTCGGCCGCGTGAGCCTCGAGGTGCAGGCCCTGCGATTCGCGGACACGGCGACGCGCGATCTCCCCCTGCTCAACCTCCACCTCAATGCGCAGCTCCAGGGAACAGCGGCGGAGGTCGACGCCGGCTTGAGCGCGGGTAGCGGCTCGCAGCTGACGCTCGCGGGCCACGCGCCGCTCAAGGGCGGCGACACGGTCGACCTCAAACTGACCGGAAAGCTCGACGCCGCGTTCGCCAATCCCCTGCTCGAGGCGCACGGGGCGCGAGCCGCGGGCACGCTCACGGTCGATGCGACCGTCACCGGCGAGGCCCAGGCCCCCGAGATCGGCGGCGCGATCGAGCTCGCCCACGGGGACCTGCGCGACTATGGGCAGGGCATCCACCTCGGCGACATCACCGCGCACCTCGTCGGCGGTCAGGGAATCCTGAGGATCGCGAGCCTGACCGCCCGCGCGGGCAGCGGCGAGATCTCGATGACGGGCACGCTCGGGGTCCTGCAACGGAAGATGCCGATCGACGTGAAGCTCACCGCGAAGAACGCGCAGCCGATCACGAACGACATCCTCACGGCCAACCTCGGCGCCGACATGACCCTCAAGGGCACCTTGCGCGAGCAAATGGCGATCGCCGGAACGGTGCACGTGAATCGCGCGCTCATCGGAATCCCCAACAGCCTGCCGCCCAACGTCGCCGTGCTCAACGTGATCCGCCCGGGTCAGGCCCCGCCCGCACCTGTCGTGCACCGCGTCGTCATCACGCTCGATATCACCGTGGATGCGCCGCGCGAGATTCTGGTCCAGGGCCGCGGCCTCAACGCCGAGCTCGGCGGCCGGGTGAGAATTCAGGGCACGACGCTCACGCCGCGCGTGAGTGGCGGCTTCCAGCTGATCCGCGGCACGTTCTCGCTCGCGAGCGCGCAGCTCAACTTCACGATGGGCGATGTGAGCTTCAACGGCACGGGGCTGCGGGAGAAGATCGACCCGACGCTCGACTTCACCGCGCAAGCGAGCGCCGCGGATGCGACCGTCACGATGCACATCACGGGCTTTGCGGACTCACCGAAGTTCGAGCTCAACAGCAGCCCACCGCTGCCGCAGGACGAGATTCTCGCGCGGCTGCTGTTCGGCGTATCCGCCTCGCAGCTGACCGCGGTGCAGGTCGCGCAGATCGGCGCCGCGCTCGTGAGTCTCACGGGGGTGGGCGGCGGCGGGCTGAATCCGCTCGAGAAGATCCAGAAGGCCCTGGGCCTCAACGTCCTGACGGTCGGCAGCGCGCCGAACACCGGCACCAATCCCAATCAGAACACCGGCGCGAGCGTCACCGCCGGGCGGTATGTCTCGAGCCGCGTGTTCGTCGCGGCCTCGCAGAGCACGACGGGCATCAGTCAGCTGCAGGTGAACGTCGACCTCACCCAGCACCTCAGGCTGCAGACGCGCATCGGCAACGGCACCGCCACCGCGCAGGGCGTCACACCGGATACCGATCCGGGCAGCAGCATCGGGCTCACGTATCAGTTCCAGTACTGATACTTCCAGGGTCTCAGTTCCACTGCCATTCGCGGCGCATGAGAAGCACGCCCACTGCGCAGAGCACGGGCATGACGGCGAGCGTCGCGAGAATGCCGCCGGCCGAGATCCCGCGGTCGATGGCCCAACCGCCGGCGATCGGGGCGAGGAACGCGCCGATGTTCCCGAGGACGCCCGCCCAGCCCATCCCGGTCGCCTTGATCGCAGGGGGGTAATAGGCCGTGGACAGCGCATTGAGCGCGAGCTGACAGCCGCTCGTGCCTGCGCCGATGAGCGCCAGGATGACCCAGCTCAGACGGAACCCCGCGGCGCCAAACAGCACCAGGCACACCGCCGTCATGAGATACGCCGTGAACAGGGCGGGTAGCGTCTGGCCGCGCCTGAGAAACAGCGAAAGCAGAATCCCGCCGACGATACCGCCCGCCTGGATGAGGACGGCGCCGCGCAAAGCATCATCGAGCGACCAGCCGTCCGCATGCAGCAACGTCGGCAGCCAGCTGATCAGCACGTAGAGCGTGAATAGATTGGCGACGACGAGCCCCCACAGCACGAGCGTGCGCCGCCGATAGACCGCCCCGAGCAGCTCGCCCAGGGACCATCGCGGGGACGGCGCGGCCGCCGCCGGGCGCCGGATCGAAGTCGCGCGGAGCTCGGGAGCGATGCGCTGCACGATCGCGGGGATTCGCGGGTCGTCGGGCCGGCGCACCGCAAGGAACTTCAGCGATTCCGGCGCCCAGGCGAGGATGAGAAATCCGATGACGAGCGGCGCTGCGCCCCCGATGAGGAACGCGCCCCGCCAGCCCCAGTGCGCGAAGATCACGGGAGCGATGAATCCGGCGCAGAAGGAGCCCGCGCCGATCGCCGCGTTCATGATGACGAGAATCGTCGCGCGGCTGCGTGTCGGGACGTACTCGGCCGTCCAGGCATTGCAATTGGGAATGCTGACTCCCATGCCGATCCCGGTGAGCAGCCGCCACAGGACGAACTGCACGGGGCTCGCGGCCGTCGCCGTCGCCATGGTCGCAACTCCGATGAGCGTCAGCGCGATGACGAGCAGCGTGCGGCGGCCCGCGCGGTCGCCGATCGGGGCGAAGAATGCGGCGCCGACGCTCAGACCCAGCAGCACCGCGGAGAGCGCATAGCTGAACTGCGGGGCCGTGATCGACCATTCGCGGGCAATCACCGGGACCGCGAGGGCCATCACCGTCACGTCGTAGCCGTCCACGAACATGATGAGCGCGCTCAGGATCGCAACGAGCGCCTGCAGGGACGAGATCGCCCGCTCGTCGAGCAGCTCCGACAGATCGATCGTGCGCTCCGCGTCGACGGCCATGGGGGCTCAGGGCGCCGTGTCGAACTCTTCGCTGCGAGCCGCCGGAAGTGGAGTCGGGGGACGCGCCGCCGCGGAATGCCTCGCGGAGAGCCTGCTCATGAGCGGCAGCACGGCGATCGCGACCGCCGTGCAGCCGATCCCGACGAAGCCGAGCTCGTTGAACAGCCGAGTATAGATGGTGAGCGACTCGACGGGGTTGGTGAGGTTCGCCGGGATGTGCGCGAAATTCGCGACCACGCTGCCGAGATACTGCGAAATGCCCGAGGCCACGAAGTAGGCGCCCATCATGAAGCCGCCCATGCGCGCCGGCACGTAGCGGGCGATCATCGCGAGCCCGAGGCCGCTCACGAGCAGCTCCCCGAGCGAGTACAGGCCGTAGCCCCACACCATGACCCACGAGGACACCTGGCCATGGACGGCCCATCGCGCCCCGACGCCGTAGATGAAGAAGCCCACCGCGACGGCGGCGAAGCCCCACGCGAACTTCACCGCGACCTGCGGGTCCCTGCCGAAGCGCCCGAGCGTGTTGTAGATCAAGACGAGCACCGGGCTCAGGACCACGATCCAGATGGAGTTGAGGTTCTGGTACTGCTCGGGAATCCATCTGAACAGATGCCAGCCGAAGAGCCGGAAATCGAGATCGACGTTGCGCTGAGCGAACAGGTTCAGCGAGGTGGACATTTGCTGGTAGAAGATGAAGAAGAAGATCGTCTGCAACACCAGCACGAGCGCCGCGGTGAGACCGGCACGCTCGTCGCGATGGCTGACCCGGATCAAATGCACGAAGATGCCGAGGATCACCGCGCCGGCGCCATAGACGCATACGCGGGCGATCGCCTCGCTCTGCAGGATGAGCGCCGAGACCAGCACCAGCGCGACACTGCCGGCTGCGACCGCCGCGACCCGCCGCGCGTCCACGCGCCGCTCATCCGGGGGCGAGCCGATATGGGAGAGCGCGCGGTGCATCAGGGTGTAGTTGAGGAGTCCGAGCGTGAGGCCGATCGAGCAGCAACCGAAGGCAGTGTGCCAGCCGGCCGTGGCGCCGTAGCGCTCGCCGATGAAGTCGCGCACCCACGGCGTCAAGGTCATGGAGATCATCGAGCCGATGTTCACCGCCATGTAGTACATCGTGAAGGCGCTGTCGATTCGCGTTTCCTCGCCCTCGTAGATCTTGCGCACCATGTTGCCGGAGTTCGGCTTGAACAGGCCGTTGCCGACGATGACGACACCCAGTCCGACGTACAAATAATAGGGGTTGTCGGCCGGGATCCACAGCAGCGAGTAGCCGAGAGCGAGCACCACCGCGCCTGTCAGCAGCGTGCGCCGCGTACCGAGCAGCTTGTCGCCGATCCAGCCGCCGACCGCCGGTGTCGCGTAGATGAGCGCGGCGGCTGCGCCCCAGACCAGATTGGCGCGCGTGTCGGCGAAGCCGAGCCTCTTGATCATGTAGGTGACCATCAGCACCTGCATGCCGTAGAAGCCGAACCGCTCCCACATCTCGACGAGGAACAGAGCGCTGAACGCGCGCGTCTGGGAGACGGGCGACCCGCTGCGCGCGGACGGAGCGATGGCGTGCATAAGCGCGGCGCAGCCTCCCCGGTGATAGATCGCCGGTGACGCCACGCCTCTGCGTAATCCTTTCAACGTTATCGCGGTCGAGCTACAGGATAGGGTAAATCGGCCTGCGAGTCGCCTGTAATCCGTCGCTGTAACCCCGACTGGTCCTTTTGGTCTATTTGCGCGCGCAGCTCGCGGCCCGATCATCGCGCGTGCCCATCAACCCCTCACCCGGAGTGTTTGCAATGCTGTCAAGTCTGTCACCCTATTCCGTTCAAGGATTCATGCCTTCGCTCCCCGGATTCCCCGGGGGATCGCCACAGCTCGGCGGGTCCCATTTCCTCCAGTACGACTCGAATCCCTACGCGCAGACCCATGTGCAAGGCCTCATCGGACAGATACCCGGCACGCACAATCCGTACGCCCAGAGCCCGTACCAGGCGAGCGCGTACGGGAACGTACCGGCCGATGCGCAGCAGATCGCCGCGACGCTCGGACAGTTGGCGCAGCAGATATCGGTGCAGAGCGCCCTCGCCCAGCAGGTCTGTGTCGCGCTTCAGCAGATCGCTCAGCACCTCAGCGCGCAGAGTCTGCAAGGCCGTCTCGGCGGCCTAGGGTACGGTTCCTACGGTGCCTTCAATCCACAGCAGTTCAACCCGCAGTTGAACCCGCAGCTCTACGCCCAAGGGTGGGGCGCGAACCGCCAGCAGACCATCCAGTAGCCGGCCGTTCACCAGGAGAGTCCGATGGCGCAGGAAAAAGACGAGCGGTCCGCCGCGGCGGAGCGATCCGGGACCGCGAGCCGCAGAGGCGGCGAGGCGGCAGAGGATGCCGCACGGCGGACGGCGGCGGGCGCCACCGGGCGCTCCGGCTCCCGCGAGGCGGGGAATGGCGGCAATGGAGGGCTCGCCACTTCCCCGCGCGCGAGACGGCGCGAGCGGTACCTCATCGGGATCCGCGCACTTTCAGGAGCGCCGGGAGCGCAGGGCGCGCAGGCGTTCGGAGCGCACCCGTTCGGGTATCCCGACCCGTCGATGGACGGCGTCGTCGAGTACCTGAGCCATCAGGAGCAGGTGGAGATCGTCAAGCGAATCAAGTTGAGCGAAACGCAGCCCTTCGCCGTCGACGAGGGCACGAACGAGGTCGTCGTCGCCAGGATCGACGAAGGCAGAGCGGCGCGGTTGCGCGCTTCGGCCCCCCCGTACCTGATCATCGAGCGCGACTCGCTGCTCAACCATTCGGACTATCTGTCCGTCCCCGGCGGAATCAGCATGTTGCTGCCGTTGCGCGCGATCGCAACCGAGGTGACGGTGCGCGTGCTCGGAGAGCGCGATCAGCCCCTCGCGCGAGCGACCGTCGTCATCGAGGGGGGAGGAGCATCGGCCCAGGCGGTGACGGATGAGAACGGAACCGCGCGCCTCACCTTCTTCGGCGGCTCGAGCGAGGCGGTCCAGATGCTGTTCGTCAGAGCCGCAGCCAATCATTGGGACCGACTGCTCGCCGCGCCTCCGCTCAGCCATGGCGTGAACACGGTGAAGCTCCGGCCGCTGTCGGACCTGTTCCCGAGCTTTCCGGGCGAGCGCCTGATCGGATGGGGACAGCGCTTGATGCGCCTCGATCCTTCGGCACGACGGTTGACCGGAAGCGGCGTGCGGGTGGGCCTCATCGATTCGGGCTGCGACACTTCGCACCCGCTGCTGCGACACATCACTCGCGGCAAGGACTTCACGGAGGGCGGCGATAGCGGCTGGACACAGGACGTCCTGTCGCACGGGACGCATTGCGCGGGCATCATCAATGCCGCGAGCACCGGGCAAGGCATCGTGGGATGCGCGCCCGAGGCGGAGCTTCACGTCTTCAAGCTGCTTCCGGGAGGCCGGACCGGCGACTTGCTCGCGGCGCTCGATGAGTGCATCCAGCGCGACCTCGACGTGATCAGCATCGGTGTCGCAAGCGACACCTACTCGGAGCTCGTGACACAGAAGCTGCAGGAGGCGCAGCAGAAGGGCATCGTGTGCATCGCCGCCGCAGGCAACTCGGGCGGAGCGGTGGGTTTTCCGGCGCTGGTGCCCGGTGTCATCGCTGTTTCGGCCATCGGCAAGCTGCGGGAATTTCCGGCCGACAGCTCTCATGCCCGCAGCATCATCCCGCAGCTGATCGGCGGCGATGGTATCTTCGCCGCGCGATTCAGCTGCGCCGGACCGCAGATCGCCGTGTCGGGCCCGGGAGTCGCGGTGGTATCGACGGTCCCCGGTGGTGGCTACGCGGCGGCGGACGGCACCTCCGCGGCAGCCGCGCACGTGACGGGGCTTGCCGCGTTGCTGCTTGCACACCATCCCCTCTTGCAGGAAGGGCCGTTCCAGGGCCGCTCGGCGCCGCGCGTGCAGGCGCTATTCGAGCTGATCCGGGCGAGCGCCGTCCCGCACTTCTTCGACCCGCAGCGCAGCGGAGCGGGCGTTCCGGATATGCGGCGCGTGCCGGGTGGGCAGGAGCTCGCGATGCGGCTGCCCGCCTCGGGCAGCGCCGAGGGCGCGACCGCGCCTCCTCCGTACGGGCCGACCGCGGAGTGGCCGGCGTACGTGCAGATGCGCGCGGCGGGGCTGATCTGAGCGCTCACCCCTTGAGGAGTGCACCGAGACGCTCGAGCGGGACGGGTTTGCGCCACGGCACGGCCCGCAGCAGCGGCACACGTGAACGCAACAGGGTGCGGATGCGGGCGGCTGCTTGGCCTCGTCGGTGCACCTTGAGCTTCCCGCACATGTTGTGGACGTGATTCTTGACGGTCGTCGCTTCGATGCCGAGCTGGCGCGCGATCTCCTTGTTCGAGAGGCCACGGTCGACCAGCTGCGCGATCTGCACCTCGCGGCGGGACAGCAGGGGCGTGCACGCGCTGTCATCGATCGCGGACGCCGCCGGTTCGCCGCTCGCCTGCGCGAGCGTCGCCACCTGGCGGTAAAGCGAGGCCGCCGCTCGCGGTGAGCACACCAGCTCATCGCACATCACGCGCTCGAGCACGGTGATCACATCGGCGCTCGCGGCGCTGTCGCGCACGTAGCCGGCGGTCCCGGCCGCTGCCAGCGCCAGAATCTCGTCACCCGTTTCCTGCACGCCGAAGGCGACGACTCGGCACTGCGGTGCCGACGCCACGATCGATCGCATGTGCTCGACGCTTCCCTGGCGTGCGGCATCGAACAGGACCACGTCGGGTCGCAGTCGCGCGCTCTCGTCCCGCGCACGGGACACATCGGCTGTGCAGACCACGTCGACTCCGCTGCGCCCCGCGAGGATCGACGACAGCCCCTCCTGCACCAACCGCACGTCGCTCACGATGAGCACGCGCAGCGTCATCGTCCTCTATCCCTAGACATGCTCGTACCCTCGGTCCGTGACGCGGCGAAGTGTGGACAACGTAATTTGCATGCGGTTCGTCGAGCCGGTGAAATTTTTATGACGTATCCACTGAAAGTAAAGCGATAGCGTGAGCGGGTATTCGAGAACGTGGGTGGCGTTGGTTGTATCGGTATCATCCGATCTGATACAACGCTGCAAAGCCGCGGGGGGTAGGGGCCATGTGCGATAGCGACTCGATGAATGATGCGCTCGAATACGAGCTGCAGTCCGCCGGCATCTCGCGCCGGCACTTCGGCGCGCTGACCGTCGGCACGGGGTTGGTGTCGCTGCTGCCGCCGGTCGCGAATGCGGTCGAAGTGGAACAATCGGAAGTCGAGATCAGGACACCGGATGGGACCGCGGATGCGTACTTCGTCCATCCCGTCAAGGGCGCCCACCCGGGCGTGCTCGTCTGGCCCGATATCTTCGGGCTGCGCCCGGCCTTCAGGCAGATGGGCAAGCGGCTCGCGCAGTCGGGCTACGCGGTTCTGGTCGTCAATCCGTTCTATCGGACGAAGAGGGCCCCCACGGCGCCGGAGCACCCGGACTTCAACGATCCTGCGACGCGCCAGGCACTCACGGCGCTGATGGCGAGCCTCACGCCGGAACGGGTGGTGACCGACGCCAAGGCCTTCATTCCCTATCTCGACAGCCAGCGCGCGGTCCACAAGCGGCGCAAGATGGCGACGACAGGCTACTGCATGGGTGGGCCCTTCACGTTGCGCACCGCCGCGACGTTTCCTGATCGCATCGGCGCGGGCGCGTCCTTCCACGGCGCGAATCTGGTGACCGACGGGCCGGACAGCCCCCATCTGCTCGTGCCGAAGATCAAGGCGCAATTTCTCATTGCCATCGCCGAGAATGACGACAAGCGCCAGCCCGAAGCGAAGACCGTGCTGCGCGAGGCCTTCGCCCAGGCGCATCTGCGCGCCGAGATCGACGTGTATGCGGGCGCGATGCATGGCTGGTGTGCGATCGATTCGCGCGTGTACAACCACGACCAGGCGGAGCTCGCCTGGAGCCGGATGCTCGCGCTGTTCGAGACGACGCTCGCATAGAGGCTATTTGAACGTGGCGAAGATTCCAGCCGGGGTCGGTCCCGGATTCCCGCAAGTCGTGGTGCTCGTCGGCGCGAGCGGCGATCTCGCGCGACGGAAGCTCCTCCCCGGGCTGTTTCATCTCGCCACCGCGGGGTTCATTCCCGGATGCCGGATCATCGGCGTCTCGCTCGACGACCTCACGGCCGATGGCTTTCGCCAGCTCGCCGCGGGGGCGCTGCACGAGTTCTCCACGCGCCCCGTCACGGACGAAGCCTGGAAGAAGTTCAGCGCCTGCCTGGATTACGTGCCTCTGGCGGCCGGACCCGTCGCCGTGCGGGCCGCGGTCGAGAAGGCCGAGCGGGAGCTGGGAGCCGAGAGCGGCCGCCTGCACCACCTCTGCGTGCCGCCCAACGCGGCGCTCGCCGCGATCCAGATGCTGGGGGAGGCCGACCTGGTCGCGCGCGCGCGCATCATCATGGAGAAGCCCTTCGGGGTCGACCTCGCAAGCGCCGTGACGCTCAACAAGAAGCTCCACGAGGTCTTCGACGAGGACCGCATCTTCCGCATCGATCATTTTCTCGGCAAGGAGCCGGTACTGAACATCCTCGCGTTCCGGTTCGCGAACGGGCTGTTCGAGCCGATCTGGAACCGGAACTTCATCGATCACGTGCAGATCGACGTCCCGGAGAAGCTCGGCCTGGAGAAGCGCTCCGCGTTCTACGAATCGACGGGCGCCTATCGCGACATGGTCGTGACGCACCTGTTCCAGATTCTCGCCTTCACGGCGATGGAGCCGCCGACGGCGCTCGAGTCCGACAGCATCAGCGAGGAGAAGAACAAGGTCTTTCGCAGCCTCTTGCCGCTCCAGCCGACGGATGTGGTGCGCGGACAGTACAACGGCTATCGCGCAGAGTCCGGCGTGCGGCCCGAATCGGATACCGAGACCTTCATCGCGCTCAAATGCTTCATCGACAACTGGCGCTGGGCGGGAGTGCCCTTCTACCTGCGCACCGGCAAACAGATGGCCGAAGGGCAGCGGATCATCTCGATCGCCTTCCGCGAGCCACCGAAGAGCATGTTCCCCCAGGGCTCGGGCGTCGGGGGCCAGGGCCCCGATCATCTGACGTTCGATCTGGCGGACGTCTCCAAGATGTCGCTCTCGTTCTACGGAAAGCGCCCCGGGCCCGGCATGCGGCTCGACAAGCTGAGCCTGCAATTCGCCATGCACGACACCGGTCTCGAGGGAGACGTGCTCGAAGCATACGAGCGGCTCATCCTCGATGCCATGCGCGGCGATCACACCCTGTTCACGACGGCGGAGGGCATCGAGCGGCTGTGGGAGGCCTCGACACCGCTGCTCGAGACTCCCCCGCCCGTTCGCCCGTACGCCCCGGGCTCGTGGGGCCCGAACGCGATTCATCAGTTGATCGCCCCGAACGCATGGCGGCTGCCGTTCGAGCGGGCGTGGCGAGATCCGAACGTCGTGGGGGCGTGAATACGACCTACGGGCCGTGATGCGCTCTCATGGCACGGTGCTACGGCCGTAGATTCCTCGGCAAGGCGGCCGCCTGGGCGGCGCTCAGGCGCGTCAGCTTCCTGACGATCGGCGTCTGCCAGTTGCCGGTGCGATCGGAGACCGCGAGCCGGAAATCGATCGCGGTGCAGATGGCCGTGCTCGCGTCGGTGTTGTGGAGCACGGCCCACGGCGATTTGAGTAGCGGATACGCCTGATCGAGGTCGAGCCGGTACACCGAGCCCGCGACATTGATGTAGATCGTGCGCGAGTCCGGTGTGACTTTCCAGGCGCCCGTCCAGTTGCGCCGCAGGAAGCAGGTGGACGGTTGTGCAGGCGAATCGTTCCGGCTTGCGGCCGAAACGGGAGCGCTGGCGCGCGCCGACGGGCCGGTCACGACGAGCGCGACCAGAATGCCAAGCGCAATGTTCAGCCAGCCTCTTCGGTGAGCCGTAGGCATCGCTCCCTCGAAACTCGGCGACAGCCGTTGGGGGTCAGTATACGCGTCGGTCGCGGTGCCCTCATCAGTCGAGCCGCAATGCGTGTACCGCGCCGAGCAACCACGTACCGAGCAGCCCGATCAGCCGCCACAAGACGTGAAACAGCAACCAGACCGCAACCGCAAACGCCACCGCGAACAGCAGGCCTTCGACGGTGAGCGAGAAGGTCGGCACCCAGTCCACGAACGTTGCGCGCACGAGGTCGGGGTCGGCGTGCAACGCCAGATAGGCGACCTGATGGTAGAGGCTCCCGTGCAAGCCATCGACGGCGGCTTGCAGCCGCTCAACGGTGAGAATGAGGGATTGGATGACGCTACCTTCGGAGTGAAAGGTCGCATCCTTGCTGGCCAGGTGGTACTGGATCAGCTTCTCGATATCGCCCTGATAGAAATGGTCGGCGATTCTCTGCCAGGGCTCGAGATCGATTCGGGCTTGATCGAGTCGCCCCCCTAACCGCTCGCGGTACTGCGAGATGAACCCCGGCACCAGACCGCCGGCGACCGCCGCCCCCACCAGGAACAGTCGATCGAACAATCCGCGCAGGAACCAGATCATGACACCGGGGACACGACGGCTAGGATCGCCATCTGTTACGCTTAGATCGTGGCCAAAGTCAAGCCGCCTCCGAGGTCGTCCCCAGTGATTCGCGGTGTGCTCGGCAGCCTCTGCAGAGGCGCTGCACTCCCGCTGGCAGTCGTCGCATTCGCACTCGTCACCGGGGCCTGCGCCCTGGCGCAGGCCGGCCGCGCCGACCCGGCGCTGCGAGACATCCTGAATGCTCCCTTCCGGTCGCCCGAGCACAAGGCGCGCGACCGCTATCGGCATCCGCTGCAGACGCTCACGTTCTTCGGTCTGCGGCCCGACATGACGGTCGTCGAGCTGTGGCCCTTCGGGGGCTGGTACACCGAGATCCTCGCGCCGTATCTGCGGGAGCACGGGCAGCTCTACGCTGCCGCGATGGACCCCGCCTCAACGGATCCGGAGGACAAGGAGTACAACCGCGAGCTGCAGGCGATGTTTGCTGCGCATCCCGAATTGTTCGGCAAGGTGCACGTCACGGTGCTTGCACCGGGCAAGATGCAGCTTGCGCCCGACGGCTCGGCGGACCTGGTCCTGACGTTTCGCAACATCCACAACTGGGTGTGGGCGGGCATCGAGAGGGACGTCTTCGCGGCGGCCTTTCGGGCCTTGAAGCCCGGTGGAATCCTCGGCGTCGTGGAGCATCGGAGCAACGATCCGAACCTCATCCCGAAGCAGGGCGAGGCCTACGTCGGTGAAGCGTACGCGGTACACCTGATCGAGTCGGTCGGTTTTCGCCTGGTCGCGCGCTCGAACGTCAATCGCAATCCGAAGGACACCAAGGACTACCCGAAGGGCGTCTGGACGCTTCCGCCGATCTACGCGGAGGGCAGCAAAGACCGGGCGAAGTACGCGGCCATCGGGGAGTCGGATCGGTTCACGCTGAAGTTCGTCAAGCCGCGCGGCTGAGGCTGCGACGCGCACCGCTCGGCGGCGGCAGGTCCGCGCGGGCACGACGTCGCGCAGCGAGCGCTGCCGCCGAAATCCCGGCTATCCGCTCGCCCGAAGCGCCGCGGCCAGCTCGTCGCGCGTCTCCTCGATATGGGCGTGCGCGAGCGCCCGTGCCGCGCGCGACTGGCGCGCGGACCAGGCCTGGAAGAGCGCGCGGTGCTCCTGAGCCGCACGTCGGGTGCGCCCTGTCGGTTTGAGGTGCATGCGGACGTAGCGCTGCGACATCGTATGCAATCGGGTGAGCGCTTCGGCGGTGACGGGCTGTCGATGAGGCACGAGCAGCGCCAGGTGGAAAGCGCTGTTGAGATCACCCGAGTGGATGATGTCGCCGAGCGTGAGCGAGGCGTTCAACGCCGCAAGCGCAGCTCTTGCGGCCTCGGTGTCCTCCGTGTGCGCGAGTTTCGCACCTCTGGCGACGGCATCGGGCTCGATCGCCAGACGCAGATTGAAGACCTCGCGCACCTCGTCGGCCGAGAGCGGTCGCACCTGGAAGCCCCGATGGGCGAAGATGTCCACGAGGCCTTCGGCCCGCAGCTGCACCAGCGCCTCGCGCACCGGAATCTTGCTCACGCCGAACTCCGCCGCGATCGAATCCTGCAAGAGCGGGGCTCCGGGCGCGTACTCGCCCGCGAGAATCTTCGCACGGATGCGCGAGGTGATCTGACCGCTCATGGTGCGGGCGATGAGCTCGTTCATCGAGGCAACTGCCCGGTGACGGGCGAGGGGATGCCCCAGCAGAAGGGGTCTCGCTCATCGACGAGCAGCGTCGCCTCGCCGGTGATGTGGGCGGTGCCGGCGATGATCGGGATGATGTGGCCTTGGGGATCGCGTCGAAAGGTCGTGCGAAACGTGCTGCCGACGATGCCTTCCTGAATCCACTCCTGCCCCTCGTCGAGCTTCCCGTCGGCCGCGAGGCAGGCGAGCTTCGCGCTGGTACCCGTGCCGCAGGGCGAGCGGTCGTACGCCCCGCCCGGGCAGAGAACGAAATTGCGCGCGTTCGCCTCGCGCGATACGGCGGGGCCGAAGAGCTCGATGTGGTCCACCTCGGGAAACCCGCGCGCGTTGAGGGCTCGGCGCAGCCGCCACGCGAAGCGCGTCAAGGGCTCCACGTTGGCGAGCGTGAGTTCCTGGCCGTGATCGTCCACCAGGTAGAACCAGTTTCCGCCCCAGGCCACATCCCCCCGGATCGGCCCCGTGCCGGGAATCTCACACTCGACGTCACGCGCTTTGCGATAACTCGGCACGTTCGCGACCGTCACCGCGCCGTCGGCGCCCAGGGTCGCGCTCACGATGCCTGCGCATGTCTCCAAGCGGTGCTCGCCCTGACCGATCCTCCCGAGGCGCGCGAGGGTCGTGACGACCCCGATCGTTCCGTGACCGCACATGCCGATGAAGCCGATGTTGTTGAAGAAAATGATGCCCGCGACGCACGTCGCGTCCGCGGGCTCGACGAGCAGCGCGCCGACCAGCACATCCGAGCCGCGCGGCTCGTTGACGATGGCCGAGCGGAATCGATCCTCGTGCGCCCGAAACGCGGCGATGCGCTGGGCCAACGGCCCATCGCCCAGGTGCGGGCCACCCTCGATCACGACGCGTGTCGGTTCACCGCCGGTGTGTGAGTCGATGACGCGAATCGCGCGAACGCGGCTCATGCGGGACTCGGACGCGTGGCCTTCGCACGCTCGACCAGCGCCAGGACCTCGGCACGGCGCGCGCCCTCGAGCGGCCAGCGCGGCGGTCGAACGCGCTCCGAACCGCGCTGCATCACCTGCTCGGCGAGCTTGATGGACTGCACGAGATCGGGCGCGGAATCGAGGTGCAGCAGCGGCATGAACCAGCGGTAAATGCGCCGTGCACGCGCGAGATCGCCGGCGCGAATCGCCTCGTAGAGCGCCAGGGACTCCGCCGGGAACGCATTCGTCAGGCCCGACACCCAGCCCTTCGCCCCGAGCGTGAGCCCTTCGAAGGCGACGTCGTCCAGTCCCGCGAAAAGCGTGAAACGCTCTCCGAACGCGTTGCTCACATCCGTGAACCGGCGTGGATCCGGCGAGGACTCCTTGATCGCGACGATGTTGCCGACATCGGTGAGGCGCGCAAGCACATCGAGATCGATGGCGACCCGATAGGACGGGGGATTGTTGTAGAGCATGATCGGCAGCGCCGTGGCTTCGGCGACCGCGCGGAAGTGCCATTCGAGCTCGCGCGCCGTGGGTACGTAGACCATGGCGGGGAGCACCATGAAGCCGCTCGCGCCCAAGCGCTCGGCATCGCGGACGAACCGGACGGCCGTCGCCGTCGTGAATTCGGAGACACCCACGATGATGGGAGCCTTGCCGGCCGCCACCTCGGCCGCGCCGGCGAGCACTGCGCGCTTCTCCTCCGGCGAGAGGGAGTTCCCCTCCCCCACCGTCCCCATGAGCACCAGCCCATGGACGCCATCGCGCAGGAGCCCCGCCTGGATGGTGCGCGTCGCCTCGAGGTCCACCTCGAGCGCCGCATCGAACTGGGTGGTCGCCGCCGGGAGAACGCCCGACCACGGACAGTCGCTCGCCTTCGCCATCGGAACGCGCCGCTCCGCTCAAGACATGGAAGCACCTCGGGTAGATCGTATACGATCTACGAATGGATCGCCAGAATACGGTGGCGGTGATCGGCGCCGGCGTCGTCGGCGCGGCGATCGCCGCGCGGCTCGCGCAGCAAGGCACGCCGGTCGTGCTGCTCGACCGCGCGGCCCCCGGAGTCGGCGGCGCAAGCTTCGGCAACGCCGGACACATCGCGAGCGAGCACCGCGAGCCACTGCCCTCGCGCGCGCTGCTATTCGGCTTCTGGCGCGAACTGTTCGCCTTCGGCGGCGTGCTCGACATCCCCTGGAAGCGCGCCGTGGCGTTGCTCCCGTGGATGAGAGGGTTCGCGGCGGCGGCGGCCCGGCAGGCGTCCAACACGCGCCATCTCGCCCCGCTCGTGGCGGCCGCCGTCGAGGACTGGGAGCGTCTGCTCGAGAGCATCGGGCGCCCGGAGCTCTTGCGCAAGGGTGGCCACCACGAGGTGTGGTTGCGCCGCGACGCACGCAAGCGTGCCGCCGTGCGGGCGGGCGCCATGGAGAAACTCGGCGTTCCTACCCAGCCGGCGAGCCCCGAGTGGCTGCAAGCGATCGCGAATTCCCGTCACCCGCGCGGGGATGCACAGCACGCGGCGGCCTTGTGGTTCCCGATGACGGCGCACGTCCTCGACCCGCTCGAGGTGGTGCAGGGGCTCGTCCGACACGCGATTCGAAGCGGCGCGGAGCTCGAGCGCACCGACGTTCGCGCGATCCGACCCGCCTCTCTCGGCGTGGAGGTGCACACCCCCGGGGGCACGCTGAACGTACGCTCGGCGGTCGTGTGCGCCGGGGCGTGGTCGGCGAGGCTGCTCGCACCGCTCGGCCTGCGCGTGCCGCTCGAAGGGGTCCGCGGTTATCACGTCGAACTGCCCGGCCACGCGCCGCTCGCGAACACGACCATCGTGTATGCCGACGAGCGCGTCGTGGTGACGCCCATGCGCGGCCGACTGCGCGCGACGAGCTTCATGGATTTCGTTCGTCTCGATGCGCCGCACGATGCGCGCAAGTCCGCGCGCTTGCGCGCGACGCTCGCGCGGCTCGGCTATCGCTGTGAGCGGACCACCGCGGCCTGGGCGGGGCCGAGACCGGTGTTGCCGGATTACCTGCCGGGTATCGGGCGAGTGGGAAACACGGAGGTGTTCTACGCGGTCGGGCATCAGCACATCGGACTCACGCTCGCGGCCGGGACGGCGGAGCTCGTCGCCGCCTTGCTGGCCGGCCGGACACCGCGGCAGGACGTGTCCGCCTTCGATCTTCGGCGCTTCGGCCGGACGTAGCCCCGCTTGCGGCAGTGCGTCATCGGCTCGTCCGGAGCGCGCATCTGCGACACGTATTGTGATCGGCTTCGCTCGGGCCGCGACGAAATCGCCACGCTGCGCACAGTGCCGGCTCCGGCAGGTGTGTTTGAGTGACGCACATGAGCCCGCGCAGTCCCGCCATCGTGACGCAGTCACATCCCGAGGATCCGCCAGCGACCCCCTGGGAGGCACTGCCCACCACCATCCTCGAACGGCTTGCGAGCGAAAACGTTCATGGCGCCGAGGACTGGCGCGCGCTCAGCCGGGCGCGGCGCGCCGCGATCTTCGGCATCACTCCCGCCATGCGGCGCACGATCGATGCGGCGGCCAAAGCGAGCTACGAATCCTCACCCGGCTAGCGACTTTAGGCTCTGCGTGTCTTGGGCCCGAACAATAGCCAGATGATGAAGCCCAGCACCGGCAGCACGATGACGAGCACCGTCCACAGGACCTTCTTCCCGGTGTCCTCGCCGCTCTGAAAGACGTTGACGATCGCCCAGACGTCCGCGATGAGCACGAGCAGGCCCCAGAGGCCGCCATGGTGGTAGTAGAACACGCCACCATTCTAACGCGTACGGCGCAGGTCCGCACACACGAACAGCTGCGCCGGCGGGAAGTTGCATAGCTGGAATCCGCGCCGCACCTCGCCGAACGTCCGGCGCAGCGCCGGCAGCACCCTTGCGGTGAATTGATAGACGAGGAAGGCGCCGCCGGGCTCGAGGGCGGCGCGGGTCTTCTCGACGATGTCGGCACGCTCCGGCTCCGGCATGCTCCCGAGAGGGATGCCCGAGACGATGTAGTGCGCGGCGGGCAGGCCGAGCCGATGCAGCACGCTGCGCACCTCGGCCGCGGAGTCGTGCACGACGTGCAAGCGCGGATCGGGCAGCAAATCCCGGATGAACTGCACGAATTCCTCGTTCGTCTCGATGGCAACCAGGCGCGCATCGCTGCGCATGCGCCGCAGGATCTCCGCGGTGAGCGTACCGACGCCCGGCCCGTACTCGACGATGACGCGCGCTCGCTCCCAGTCGATCGGCTCGAGCACCTGATTCACGAGGAACCGCGAGCTCGGAATGATCGAGCCGAGCATGTAGGGGTGGCGCAGAAAGTTGGCCGCGAACAATAGCCGCTCGGTCACCCGGGTTCGGGGGCTCGATGGGATGGTGGCGTCACGGGTCAAAGGTTGCATAGGTTCACCTCGGTTGATCGACCAGAGCCGTTGCCGCGCTCCGGCTTGATTTGTTGGGGATTCGCGTCGGCACACCCAATCTCGGGTGCCCCCGTCCAGAGACAGCTCATTCTCCACAGCGCTTCCTGCAGCTGCACATCGTTCGCGAGCGCCGACGCGAGCGTCGCACGCCGGTGCTCGTCGAAATAGCGACCGGTCACTCCCGCGACGCTCGCGGAGAGCGCGAGATACTGGGTCGTGCGCGCGCCGCGCTCAACGTCGATGACCTCGCTGAACAGCGGCTTCACGAGTCGCAACCAGCGCGGCAGCAGATTGGTCGCGACGACCCCCGGGTGCAGGCAATTGACATCGATGCGGGCCCGCGCGAGCCGGCGCGCCAGCGCGAACGTGAACAGGATATTCGCGAGCTTCGAGCGCGCATAGGCGGCGACGCTGCGGTAGCGCGCGTTCGGGTTCGTGACCTCATCGAGATCGAGTCGTCCACGGAGGTGGGCTCGGGAGGCCACGTTGACGATGCGCGCACCCTCGCCGAGCGCGTCGACCAGCAGCAGCGTCAGCAAGAATGGACCCAGGTGATTGGTTGCGAACGTGAGCTCGAACCCGTCGGCCGACAGGCGATGGCGGACGCTCACCATGCCCGCATTGTTGATGAGCAGCCCGAGCCGCGGGTAATCGCGGCGCACGACAGCGGCGCTCTCCCGGACCGAGGCGAGCGAGGCCAGGTCGCAGCGCACGACGTGCACGGACGCTCGGGGCACTTGCGCGACGATCTCGGCGCGGACCGCCTCCCCGGCGCACAGGTCGCGACACAGCATGACGACGGTGCGTCCCTCCCGCGCGAGCTGACCGCTCGTCACGCGGCCGATGCCGTGAGTCGTGCCCGTGATGACGGCGACGTCATCCATGCATCAGGCGCCCGTGAGCTCGAGCAGGGGCTGACCCATCCGGATGACGTGGCCCTGATGCAGGCGCGGCGACAGGCCGACACCCGGTGGCGCAAAGGCGATCATCGTGGAGCCATGCTGGAACCAACCCATCTCCTCCCCTTTGCGCAGCAGCGCATCACACGGCAGTGTATTGGGTCCGCGGTATTTGAGATGCAGCAGCACATCCACGCAGTGCAGGCGAATGCTCGCGACGAGGATCGCCGCGACCGGCACGAGCGTGACGAGATGGCCCGAGACCAGGCGGCACCGGATGATGGCGCGCTCGTTCTTGCAGAACAGATTCTCGACGCGCCGGAGGGCGATCGGATTGACGTTCCACGTGTCCCCGGAGATGTACGTGACCTGCTCGATGCGACAGTCGTAGGGCGCGTGAAAGCGATGGTACATGCCGGAGGTGAGACGCAACGTGACGAAGGATCCCTGCAGGTACTGGGCGACGAGCTCGGCGTCGCCCAGCAAATCCATCAGCGTGTAGGGAAACCCCTTGGCCTGCAGCACCGAGCCGGCGGTCACGCGCCCCATGGCGCCGACGATGCCGTCACAGGGACTGACGGCCACGGTCGGGTTTGCATCCACCTCGCGCGATCCGTCCTTCAGCTGCCGGGTGAAGCAATCGTGGAGGCTCGTGAAGCGCGTGGTTTGCGCCTCGCTCAGATCGAGCTCGGTGAACAGGCGCCACACGGCGATGCAGAATCCACACAGCACGGGTTGCTCCACGCGGCTCAGCCAGCCGACGAACAGGGTCAGCCAGCGCCGCGGGAGACGGTTGGTCAGGAGGAAATTGATATCTTCCTGGCGCGCGATCTTGCCAATCACGGAGCGAAGTGTCATCGGATTGTCATTGATTTGAAATACTTTGCGCCCCGGTTACACGGAGTTCCACGGTTTTCAACATGCTCTGGTACGCCGCCGCTGCCGCGCTGATCTTGCTGTTCCTCGCACGCAAGGCGCAGCTCAGAATCCTGCTGTCGCTCGCGAAGCACCGCTCGCTCGCCGGACACGCGCGCCTCGCACGCCTGTTCGTGCGCCTGGTGCCGCACTACGAGTACGACGAGACGCAGTTCTTCAGCGCCGACGATGCGCCACCGGAGGTCGCAGGCCGGCGCCGCGCGGCGTTCATGGCGCTCGCCGAGCTCTATGCGCAGCGCTACCCGCGGGGTGCGGCCCTCACCCGCGAAGTCGCCAAGTCGGTGTCGGACCTGCAGTTCACCGCGCGCTATCGCGTGCCGTTCCAGTTCAGCCGGATGGTACGCCGGCATCTGCAAGCGGGCGTGTTCCTGCAGTCCTCGTCCGGCACCACGGTGACGGATCTGGACGGCCAGCGCCTGTTCGACGTGAGCGGCTCGTACGGCGTGAACCTGTTCGGCTACGACTTCTACAAGGAGTGCATCGAGCGCGGCAGCGCGCTGGTGCGCGAGCTCGGACCGGTGCTGGGCGCATACCACCCGGTGCTCGCCGACAACGTGCGCCGGCTGCGCGAGATCTCGGGGCACGACGAGGTGTCCTTTCACATGTCGGGCACCGAGGCGGTGATGCAAGCCGTGCGTCTCGCGCGCTACCACACGCGACGGAAGTATCTCGTGCGCTTCTGCGGCGCCTATCACGGCTGGTGGGATGACGTGCAGCCCGGCATCGGGAACCCGATCGCGGCCGACGGTACTTACACGCTGAAGGACATGGATGAGACCTCGCTGCGCGTCCTGCGCACGCGGCGCGATATCGCCTGCGTGCTCGTGAACCCCGTGCAGGGGCTGCACCCGAATGCGAGCGCACCCACCGATTCGGGACTGATCGATAGCGGGCGCGCGGCGCGCTTCGACCGGCCCGCGTACACCGCGTGGCTTCAGAAGCTGCGCCGCGTGTGCAGCGCGCGCAAGATCGTTCTCATCTTCGACGAGGTGTTCGTGGGCTTCCGCCTCGCGCCGGGCGGCGCGCAGGAGTACTTCGGTGTGCGCGCCGACATGGTCACCTACGGCAAGACGCTCGGCGGCGGCCTGCCCGTCGGCGCCGTGTGCGGTCGCGGCGACTTGATGAAGCGCTACCGTGAGGAGCGCCCGGCGGATGTGTGCCTGGCACGCGGGACTTTCAACTCGCACCCGTACGTGATGGGCGCCATGCACGAGTTTCTCGCGCGCCTGCAAAGCGAGCCGATCCAGGCGCTCTATCGCGATCTCGACCGTGTGTGGGACGAGCGCGCCCGCCGGCTGAACGAGCGCTTGCGGGGGGCACAGTTGCCGGTTCAGATCGGGCATCTCTCGTCCATCTGGACCGTGAGCTACCTGCAGCCGTCGCGCTACAACTGGATGTTCCAGTACTACCTGCGCGCCGAGGGGCTCGCGCTCAGCTGGGTGGGCACGGCGCGGCTCATCTTCAGCCTCAACTACACGGACGCGGACTTCGCCGCGGTCGCCGACCGGATCGTGTCGGCGGCCGAGGCGATGAGGCGCGATGGCTGGTGGTGGCCCGGCGCGACGCTGACGAACAAGGCCATCCGGCGCCGCGTTCTTCGCGAGCTGCATCAGGCCTGGTGGGCCACGTCGTCCATCGGGTCGCGCAGTTCACCACGCAGCAGGTGCAGCGGTGCGCGACAGTAGAGTTTGATGTCGTGAAACGGGTCGGTCAGGATCTTCGTGAACCAGACGAGGCCCGTCAGCACGTCCTGCTGCAGAAACAGCTGTACGGTGCGAAAGACGAGCGCGCCGAACCCGAGCACGAGCCACATCTGGCAGAGGTGCCGCATGAACGCGGCGCCGCCGACGGACGGGGGGAAGACTCCAAACAGCGTCGGCTCGACCCACAGCAGCAGGGGTGACAGTGCCCAGATCGACAGGAGCACCACCTTTCTCCTCAGGTTGTAGCCGACCTTGATCGCCTCCTTGTGCTCGTGGGTCGCCTGGTTGACGGTGTCGTAGTCCTTCGGCTCGAAGAAGAAGTGACCCGCCTGGCGCGAGACCATCGCCAACAGCCACCCGATGAGCGCGGCTGCGGCGGGGTTGGTGAACACGGCGACGTACGCCGTGAGGAAGCTCAACGCGCTCACGAGGTGGAGCGTCTGGTTGATCCTGGAATGATGGTAGTAGCGGTGATCGTCCCACCGTTGCCGCTTCAGCTCTGCAAGAAAACTGCGCATTCGACCCTCCCATCCGAGTGATTCCCGCACCGGCCCACGTGCCGGGCGGCATGAGGACGTGAAGAAATTATAGAGAGAAGATTAACAAAACATGACAACCCTGCGACTCGGTTGAAATTTGATCGTCGATTCGGTCACTCCGTTGTCACATTTTGCAGCGAGGATGCGCATCGCGATGAGAATCATGATCGTGACCGACGCCTGGTTTCCGCAAACCAACGGCGTGGTCAATACACTGGCCCAAACAGCCGCATGGCTCGGGCGATTCGGACACGAGGTCCGGCTGACGGTACCGCGGAGCTTCCGCACGATTCCCTGTCCCAGCTATCCGGAGATCCGGGTGGCCATCGGGGCGAGGCGACAGCTGGCGCGCCGTTTCGAGGCGTTCCAGCCCCAGGCGGTCCACATCGCGACGGAGGGCCCGCTCGGACTTGCGGCGCGGCGCTATTGCGTCGCGCGCGGACTGCGGTTCACCACGTCGTACCACACTCAATTCCCGCAATATCTGCGCTCTCGCTGGCCGATCCCGCTCTGGGTGTCCTACGCCGCGCTGCGCTGGTTTCATTCGGCCGCGCACGGCTGCATGGTGAGCACGCAGGGTGTCCACACATCGCTCGTCGCGCGCGGATTCCGGAATCTGGTGCGCTGGCAGCGCGGTGTCGATACCGAGCTGTTCCGGCCGCGCAGCAAGGACTTCCTGCAGCTGCCACGGCCCATCGCCGCCTACGTGGGACGGGTGGCGGTCGAGAAGAACGTCGATGCGTTTCTGCAAATGCCCTGGCAGGGCACGAAGCTCGTGATCGGCGACGGTCCCGAGCGGCCGCGCCTCCAGACACAGTACCCCGGTGCCGTCTACACCGGTTTTCGATTCGGCGAGGATCTCGCAGCCCACCTCGCCGCCGCCGACGTGCTCGTTTTCCCGAGCCTCACCGACACGTTCGGTCTCGTCAATCTCGAGGCGATGGCCTGCGGAGTGCCGGTGGCCGCATACCCGGTGACGGGCCCGATCGATGTCGTGCAGGACGGCGTGACCGGAGCGCTCGATGCGGACCTGGCGAGCGCGGCGCAGCGAGCGTTGCGCATCGATCCGGCGGCCTGCCGTGCTCGCGCGGTGCAGTCGAGCTGGGATGCCTGCACACGCGAGTTCGAGGGTAACCTCGTCGCGTGTCGACCGGGTACGGCGGTGTGGAGTCTCCCGAAGCGCTCGATCCCCGCACGGGTGGCGGCGCAAGCACCGGACGCGGGTTGAAGACTCGCACGCCAGGCTGGTGGGCAACGGGAGGGGCGACCTGGATCAAGCGCCTGCGTCATTCGCTCGCGCTGGTCGAGCGCGCCGCACAGGCTGGCGAGGACTGGCGGCGGCGCCACGCGGGCGGATCAAAGCCAGGCTCGCAAGCCCGCCGCGAGGCGCCATGCGCCAGCGCGGCCCGTATCGAACGGACCGCTTGAGCGTCCCGGCCCGTAGATGCGCTCGTAGACGACGCCGATGTACGGCGCGATCTTGCGGCTGAACTCGTATCGCAACCGCAGACCGGCATCGAGATCCGAGAGCCCGGCGGCGACCTGACGCTCCGGGTCGGGCCGCGAATAGAGATTGAGCTCGACGAGCGGTTGCAGAATCCAGCGCTGGGTGAGCAGCTCGTCGTAGTTGGCGATGAGCTTCGCCGCATAGTGCTCCGCGTCGCTCGCGTAGACGGTGGCGGAGACATCGAAGAACTCGGGCGCGAGCCCTTCGATTCCGAGCGCCGCCCATCCGCGCCCGCCGAGAGAGTCGAGGTCGTAGCGCACCCCCGCCTGCATGTCGAAGTAACTGCTGACGGGCCGGTCATAGAGGAGCTCGTGATCGCCGTCGGAGGCTTCACCGTTGGCGGCAAACCCCTCGCTCTTGATCCAAAGCCGATTGGTATCGGTGCCCACCCAGGCCTCTCCGTCCCAGCGGAACGGAACATCAGAGCCCCCGCCGAAACGTCCCTCGAGCTCGTCGAACAGCACATGGGCGTAGATGGCCTGGTCGTTGACGGCAGGCCCAAAGGGCGACGCTGCATCGGGATCCGCCGGTGCGGCGGCCATCGCGCAGGGTGCCGCGGCGCCGGGATCCGTCGCATCCACGTCCTCGGCAGGCGCATCCCGACGGGCGATCAGCAGGACCGCACCGATGAGCCAGCCGCGCGACCGCGGGCTCATGCCACCAGCACGGTACGAAACATGCCGCTCTCCATGTGATAGAGCAAATGGCAGTGAAATGCCCAGTGGCCGGGCGTATCGGCGGTGAACACGAAGCTCAAGCGCTCCGCGGGCTTGACGTTGACGGTATGCTTGAGCGGCAGGTGCTGGTCCTGCCCGTTTTCCAACGAGAATAGAAATCCGTGCAGATGGAGCGGATGCTCCATCATCGTGTCGTTGATCAGCACGAAGCGCACGCGCTCGCCGCGCGCCACGCGCACGGGGCTGGCCTCGGAGAACTTCTTCCCGTCGAAGCCCCAGACGAAGCGATGCATGTTGCCCGTCAGGTGAAACACGATCTCGCGCAGCGGAGCGCGCGTGTCCGGATCGGGCTCGAGAGCCTTCAAATCCGCATACGTCAGGACGCGGCGTCCATTCCCCTCCAGACCGTCGCCGGGCTCGCCCAGCCGGCTTCGGGGGCGTTCGGCGACGTTGTCGACGAACGGACTTCCGCGCAGTTGTCTGAGCGCAGCCCCAGCGGCATCGACGACGGGCATCTCGAACATGCTCACGTGGGACATATCCATCTTCGACATGTCCATGCCGGGCATCTGCTCCACGCCCATGTCGCTCATCGTGCGCCGCGGCCGAGGATCCATCGGGGGCACGGGACCGACCATGCCGGCGCGCGGTGCGAGCGTGCCGCGGGCGTAGCCGGAGCGATCCTGCGCCTGGGCGAAGATCGTGTAGGCGGTAGCCTCCCGGGTGTGAACGATCACATCGTACGTTTCCGCCACCCCGATCCGAAACTCATCGACCGTGACGGGAGCCACATCGCTACCGTCGGCGGCAACGACCGATAGCGGCAGGCCCGGAATGCGCACATCGAATGTCGTCATGGACGAGCCGTTGATGACGCGTAGGCGGACCCTCTCGCCAGGCTCGAACAGCGCCGTCCAGTTGCCCGCCGGCGCGTGACCGTTGATGAGAAACGTGTACGTCGCTCCGGTCACATCCATGACGTCAGTCGGGCTCATGCGCATGCGCCCCCACATCAGGCGATCGCGCACGGTCGCGCCGAAGCCGTTGAGCCGGGCATCGTGCCAGAATGTGGCGAGGGTGCTGCGCTCGTCGTTGTAGTAGTCGCTTTGCTCCTTGAGGTTGGCGAGCACGGTCATCGGATTCTCATCCGTCCAGTCCGAGAGCATCACGACGTAATCGCGCTCGTAGCGGTAGGGCTCGCGCTCCTGCGGCACGAGAACGAGCGGCCCGTACAGTCCCGTCTGCTCCTGCATGCCGCTGTGGCCGTGATACCAGTACGTGCCGCTCTGCGTGATCGGGAAGCGGTAGGTGAAGGTCTCCCCGGGGGCGATGCCCGGGAACGAGAGCCCCGGGACACCGTCCTCATCGGCCGGCAGGCGAATGCCATGCCAGTGAATCGAGGTGGGGACGGCCAGCCGATTGGTGACGCGAATGGTGACCGTATCACCTTGGCGCAGCCGCAGGATCGGCGCGGGCACCGAAGCGTTGACCGCAGTGGCGACACGCGCCCTACCCGTCACGTCGAACGGCATGGGACCAACGATGAGATCGAGCTCCTCGCCCGTCAGCACCGCGAGCTCGGCACGCAGCTCCGACGCTCGAGCGCCCATGGCGGCGCTCCACGGACCACCGGCGATACCGGCGCTCAGTGTCAATCCCTGCACGAAGCGCCGTCTGGTGAGGATGCTCACGAGCTCCCGCTCATCTTCGTTGACGCTTCGTAGGCTACACTCGCATGAGGCGGCTTGGTACCCTCAGCCGGCCGGAGATACCGTGATGCGGATGATCGGATTGATCGGGGGGATGAGCTGGGAATCGACCGCACACTACTATCGCCTCATCAACGAAACGGTCCGCGACCGGCTCGGGGCTCTGCGGTCCGCCGAGCTGCTGTTGTACAGCGTGGATTTCGGAACGATCGAGCGATTGCAACGCGCGGGCGACTGGGCCGAAGCGGGTCGACTCCTCACCCGGGTAGCCCGGCAACTCGAGCAGGCCGGTGCGGAGTGTCTCCTCCTGTGCACGAATACGATGCACAAGGTCGCCTCCGAGATCGAGTCCTGCACCGGCGTTCCGCTGCTGCACATAGCAGACCCAACAGGTGCGGCAGCGAACCAACTCGGAGCGTCGACGGTCGGGCTGCTGGGGACGCGATTCACGATGGAGGAAGCGTTCTATCGCAAGCGGCTCGAATCGCGATACGGCTTGCGGGTGCTCATCCCCGAGAGCGCCGAGCGCCTGGAAATTCATCGGATCATTTACGAGCAGCTCTGTGCCGGGAAGGTCATCGGCGCATCTCGGGACTACTTCCGCGCCACGATTCGTCGATTCATTGAACGTGGTGCGCAAGCCATCATTCTCGGATGTACGGAGATCATGCTGCTCGTCGAAGCGTCGGACTCCGCCGTACCCGTTTTGGATACGACCGCGCTCCATGCGCTCGCCGCGGTCGACTTCTCACTGAGCGATCCGTGCGCGCGGCACGATCAGAAACGCTAATCGAAATCGACTCCGTAGCGCCGTGGTAATGCGCGCCAGAGAAAGCCGCCCGGTGTCTCCTCAGCCCTGGGGCTCGAAAATCGCGTAGACCTTCGTACAGTCGTCGAGGACCGTCCAGCTTCCTTCGAATCCCGCCGGCACGACGAAGGCATCGCCGGCGGCAAACGTCTGGCGCTCGCCCGAGGCGCTCTCGATCACCACGCGCCCCGCCGTGAGGACGCAGAGCTCGTTTTCGGTATAGCGGACGCGCCACTTGCCGGGGGTCGAGGACCAGCGACCACAGAAGAACTGGCCGCTCGCCTCCGTGAACGCATTCCAGGCGCGATGCGCGGGGTGGCCCTCGAGCACGCGGTCCGGCGGGGGACCGCATCCCTCCCAGGTGCCGGGGCTGTCCAGACGGATGATCGACAGACTCATGCGCTGATCTTGCGCCGGCCGGATCAATAGTGAAACCGGTAGCGCACCTCGGCGTAGATCTGGAACGGATTGTTCCAGTGGACGCCGCCGAACG
>Ga0335074_10000234_pt1 | contig 84749 bp, 70 predicted proteins | sample Lox_Sample_23_FD_206715 | JGI IMG/M metagenome (GOLD analysis project Ga0335074, IMG submission 206715) | Soil microbial communities from Loxahatchee National Wildlife Refuge, Florida, United States - Lox_Sample_2.3 | ecosystem: Environmental > Terrestrial > Soil > Wetlands | place: USA... | reverse complement strand
GGGCAGGAGTAGCGTCTCTTTCCAGCAGTTCCATCCAAAGAGTGCGATCACGATCAGGGCTGCGAGGTATTCCCGCAAGTTACGCCACGAGATGCGGCGTTGAAACTTGGCTGCTTTTGCGCGTAGCTCTTCCACTGAGAATTTCATTTCTTCCACCTCCTGGGTTTGCCAGAGATTTCTAGGGTCTTCCATTGCGGCCTCCCTGAAAATCGCGGGCGAGAATGCTTTTGATCCGGTGGACCTTGGTGGCGACGTTGCCGGACGAAAGTCCGGTGAGCTCGCCAATTTCGGCTGCATCCATGCCGTCGAGCCACGCCAGAATGACCTGGCGGTCAAGCGGCTTGAGGCGTTGGATGAGACCCGTTAATTGGTTGAGCGCCATTTTGCGGTCCGTTTCCGGTTCAATCGGCAAGGCGTCAATTTCGTCCAGGCCGATCATGGTTTGGGGTCGCGCGCGCCGCTGCCGGATGACATACGAATTCGCGGCATTATGCGCCACGCGATATACCCATGTGCGCAACGAGCAGGAGCCGTTGAAGCCCTCCAGGCTGCGCCAGAGCGAGAGGTGGATTTCCTGGAGCAGGTCGCGGCGCTTGTCCGGATCGGCTTCATAGCCACGCGCGAGGCGCGCCACCGCTGCACCGAACTCCGACGCGGCCTGCTCGTAAAGGTCGTCCTGTCCTCTCACATTGGAGGTAGTCACCACGGATGAGATTTTCTTACAGGGGAGATGGAGGAGAATAGGGGAAAAATGGGGGTTCGGGATGAGTTCAGGCGATCGCCCTAACCGATCGGAGCCGTTGTTTGCCGCAGAGTGTTGAGCAAGATGCTCGCCTGACGGCGCGTTTTATCGCCGGGATAAAGCCCCTGCTTCCACCTGGTCTCGCTGGCGGGAGGCCGGACGTTGAATCTCGTGTCTCTGCGAGATATGGGGCACCCGGCGGTGCAAGCTATTCAGAGAGTGTCATGCTCTGCGATGGGGTGGGTGTGATCTCGATGGTTTGTTTGAGTTGGCCGCAGGCGGCGTAGATGTCGCGTCCGCGGGGACGGCGGAGGTAGGCGGGGATCTTGTTCTCAATGAGGTGTTGCCGGAAGGCGGCGACGTCGGCGTCGGACGGCATCGAGTAGGGAATACCGGGGCCGGGGTTCCAGACGATGAGATTGACTTTGAGGGGAAGGTTGGCGCGGCGGACGAGTCGCACGACTTCGCTGGCGTGGGAGATTTGGTCGTTGACGCCGCCGAGCAGGACGTATTCGAAGGTCAGCTTTTCGCGGGGGCGGAGCGGGACCTGGCGGATGGCGTCGATGAGGTGGTCGATGTTCCACTTGCGGTTGATGGGCATGACCTTCTCGCGCACCTGATTGTTGGGCGCATTGAGGGAGATGGCGAGTTTGGGGCGGACGGGTTCGGCGGCGAAGCGCAAGATGCCGGGGACGATTCCGGAGGTGGAGACGGTCATGCGCGATGGGGCGATGCCGACCTCTTCGACGAGCAGGCAGACGGCGGCCATGAAGGAGTCGTAGTTAAGGAAAGGCTCGCCCATGCCCATGAAGACGAGGTTGATGCGGTCGCGTCCGATGCGGACGTTGTGGCGGCGGAGGACGGCGACGACCTGGCCGGCGATTTCGCCGGGGGTGAGATCGCGGATGATTCCCAGGCGGGCGGTGAGGCAGAAGCGGCAGTTGACGGCGCAGCCGATCTGCGAAGAGACGCAGATGGTGGCGTCGTGATGGCGGGCGGCGTCGCTGCCGTCGCCGGATTCGCCGGAGTCGCCTTCGGGCATCCAGACGGTTTCGGCTGTCTGGCCATCAGCCATAGATATAAGGTAGCGCTCGGTGCCGTCGGTGGAGCGGAAGGTCTGGGCGATGTGGGGCAGTCCGATGGTGTATCCGGCGGCGGCGAGGCGGGCGCGTAGGTCTTTGGGAAAGGTGGTGAGTTCGTCAAGGGTGCCGATCCACTGGCGGTAGAGGGCGCGGGCGAGCTGGCGGGCACGGAATGGGGGGACTTGCCCCTTCGCTTTGCTCGGGGCAGGCTGGCCGGGTGTGGATATTTCCCCGAGGACGGAGGCAAGTTGTTGATTAGAAAGGCCAAAGAGCGGGCGCGGCGCGGCGGCGGCCGGGGCTGTATCGTGCGGGGGCTGTGGAGAGTCTAAAATAGAGGCTGAAGTTTCCCTGCCTGAGGTCATTGCTACACCGGTTTCAGAGTTCAGAATAGCGCAGATCGCGCCGCCGTTTTTGCGGAGGGACAGCGAAGGGGTCTCTGCAAAAGAGCAGCGCTGGCGGGGCCCGGAGCGGGCGTTGGGCACGGGAAACACGAAAGAAGAAGATGAAAAACGAAAGAAATATTCGCCGTACGACTTTGCCCAATGGGCTTGTAATTCTGACGGAAAAGATGGAGCACGTTCGCTCGGTAGCGATGGGGGTGTGGGTACGATCGGGGTCTCGGCATGAGCTGGCTCCGGTGAACGGGATTTCGCACTTTGTGGAACACATGGTGTTCAAGGGGACGAAGTCGCGGTCGGCACAGATGCTGGCGCGGGAGGTGGACGCGATAGGAGGTAATCTGGACGCGTTCACGGGAAAAGAGACGATCTGCTTCAATATCAAAGTTCTGGACGAACATGTTCCAGTGGCGCTTGATGTGTTGTCGGACCTGGTACTGCATCCTACGTTTGCGCGTGAGGAGATTGACCGGGAGCGCGGGGTGATTCTGGAAGAGATCAAGATGGATGAGGACAATCCGGATTATCTGGTGAATGAGATTTTTACGCAGAACTTCTGGAAGGACCATCCGCTGGGCAAGCCGATATTGGGCACCAAGGACACGGTGCGCAGCTTTGAGCGCGAGACGCTGTTTGACTACTACGGGTCGCGGTTCCTGGGCGGGAACATGATTTTTTCCGCGGCAGGGAACATTGACCACGACAGCTTTGTGGAGCAAGTGTCGCGGCAGTTCGAGGGGCTTCCGGCAGGCGAGAGCGGATTTGAGGCAGCGAAGCCGAAGACGACGGCGCGGATCAACCTGCGGAACAAGAAGTCGCTGGAGCAGGTGCAGCTGTGCCTGGGCGTGCCGGCGCCTCGGGTGGCGGATGAGGACCGGTATACGACGCTGATTCTGAATACGGTGCTGGGCGGCGGGATGAGCTCGCGGCTGTTCCAGACGATTCGCGAAGAGCGCGGGCTGGCGTATGCGATTTACAGCGACCTTAATCCGTATAGCGATACGGGGTCGCTGTGCGTGTTTGCGGGGACGTCTTCGTCGCGGGCGGTGCAGGTGGTGGACCTGGTGATGGCGGAGTTCAGCCGGCTGAAGAATGAACTGATGCCGGAGGACGAGCTGCGGCGCGCGAAGGACCAGTTGAAGGGGAATCTGCTGCTGTCGCTGGAGAGCTCGATGTCGCGGATGTCGAATCTGGCTCGGCAACAGATGTACTTCAACTACTTCTTCGATCAGGATGAGATTCTGAAGCGCGTGGAAGCGGTGACGGCGGAGCAGGTGCGGGCCAAGGCGAACGAGCTGTTCAAGCCGGAGCTGGTGGCGGTGACGCTGCTGGGGCGGCTGGATGGGCTGAAGATGCCGAGAGAAAGACTGGTCTGCTGAGTGCTCGCCGCACGGGCGGACCGCTTCGCGTGGCCGCTTCCGTTGGGCGCGGGTGGTGATTCCTACTAATAGATAAACGGGATGAGTTTGCGGGTGTGGGCGGAGTAGTGTGTGAACTCGTCGCCATAGTGTTGCTGGAGGTGCTTGTCGAGGGTGGGGATGTTGGCGAAGACGAATCCGCAGAGCATGAGGATGGGGATGAGGGCGGTGATGGAGCGGCCGCAGATGAGGCAGAGTCCGGAGAAGAGGATGAGGTCGCCGAGGTAGTTGGGATGACGGGTGTAGCGGAAGAGTCCGCCGGTGTAGAGATGGCCGCTGTTTTCGGGGCGCTGCTTCCAGAGGTTGCGCTGGTGCTCGGACCAGGTGTTCATCCATGAGCCGAAGAGGTAGAGGGCGACTCCGGCGCAGGCGGCGAAGGCGAAGGGCGCGGGGTTGAGCGCGCCGAGGATGGAGAAGACGCAAAAAAGGAAGAAGACCCAGGGGACGATGATGGAGACTTCGCTCCAGCGGATTCCGCGCCTGGAGAAGACGAAAATAGTGAGGAGCAGGCGCAGGACGTAGATGGTGAGCGCGGAGGCGAGGACGGCGCGGCGGAGCGGGTTGGCGGGTGTCCAAGTATGTCCGAACCAATTGCCGATAGTGGCGAGGCCGGGGCCGAGGAGAATCCAGGCAGCGAGGTACGAGCAGAGCAGGATAAGGACGGCGAAGGTGGCTCGCTGGAGAAGAGTGGGCGCGTAGAAGTCATAGATGCCGGGCTTGGGAGTGCGGGGCATTGCGGGATCAGTTTACAGGGGTTAGAAAGCCCGCTCGAAAGCGGGCCTTTGTGTTGTGGGTGAAATGCGGGTTTACACACCGATGACAGCGCAGAGTTCCTTGACGGCGTCGGCGGATTTTTTGAGGGCGGCGTCTTCCTCGGGGGTGAGCTTGATCTCGATGATCTGCTCGAGACCTTTGGATCCGAGCTTGCAGGGGACTCCGACATAGTAGCCGCTGATGCCGTATTCGCCCTGGAGGTAGACGGCGCAGGGAAGGATTTTCTTCTTGTCCTTGAGGATGGCTTCGACCATTTCGACTGTGGCCGCGGAGGGTGCGTAGAAAGCGCTGCCGGTCTTGAGGTGCTTGACGATTTCGGCGCCGCCGTCGCGGGTGCGCTGCACGATGGCGTCGAGGCGGGACTTCTCGATGAGCTCGGTGATGGGGATTCCGGCGACGGTGGAGTAGCGCGGGAGGGGAACCATGGTATCTCCGTGGCCGCCGAGGACGAAGGCGGTGACGTTTTCGACGGAGACGTTGAGCTCTTCGGCGATGAAGGTGCGGAAGCGCGCGGAGTCGAGGACTCCGGCCATTCCGATGACGCGCTCGCGGTTGAATTTGGCCTGGCGGAAGGCGGTCTGGGCCATGGCGTCGAGCGGGTTGGACACAATAATAAGGATGCAGTTGGGCGACTGGGCCACGACCTTGCCGACCACGTCGGACATGATCTTGTAGTTGGTCTGCAAAAGGTCGTCGCGGCTCATGCCGGGCTTGCGCGGGATTCCGGCGGTGATGACGACAATGTCGGAGTTGGCGGACTCGGAGTAGTCGTTGGTACCGGTGATGTGGCAGTCGCGCTTTTCGATGGGCATGGCCTCGAGCAGGTCGAGCCCTTTGCCCTGCGGCACGCCTTCGACGACGTCGATGAGGACGACGTCCGCGAGTTCCTTTGAGGCGATCCAGTGCGCGGCGGTTGCGCCGACGTTGCCTGCTCCTACGATAGATACTTTCTTGCGCATGATGCTCCTTCTTAAGAGAGCCAATAGCCAACAGCCATTAGCCAATCGTTTTGTTGCGCCGGAGGCGCCCTTCGACTCCGCTCAGGGCAAGCTTTCTGCCTGGACGGCGAGTCTTACATGTTTTCGATCATTCTGGTTGCGAATTCGCTGGTCTTGACCTTGGTTGCGCCCTGCATCTGGCGCTCGAAGTCATAAGTCACGTACTTCTGCTGGATGGTCTTCTCCATGGAGTCTTCGATGAGCCTGGCAGCTTCCTTCCAGCCGAGGAACTCGAAGAGCATGACGCCGGAGAGCATGACCGATCCGGGGTTGATGACGTCTTTGTCGGCGTACTTGGGCGCGGTGCCGTGCGTGGCTTCGAAAACGGCATATCCGTCGCCGATGTTGGCTCCGGGTGCGATGCCGAGTCCGCCGACCTGTGCGGCGCAGGCGTCCGAGATGTAGTCGCCGTTGAGGTTGGGGCAGGCGAGGATGGAGTACTCGTCGGGCCGGATGATGACCTGCTGGAAGATGGAGTCGGCAATGCGGTCGTTGATGAGGATCTTCTTCTTCCACTCGCTGTTGCCGTGCGACTTGCCGATGGAGTCGAGGACGCCCTTGACTTCGGCATAGAGCGCGGCGCGGAACTCGTCATTGCCGAACTCAAGGCCGGGCTCGATGAGCGCGGCGTTCTGCTCGACGGTAAGCGAGGGGTTGGCTTCCTGATTGCCGAGAATCCAGCTTTCGCGCTCGGTGACGACTTGCGAGCGGAACTCGTCGACAGCGACTTCGTAGCCCCACTCGCGGAATGCGCCTTCAGTGAACTTCTGGATGTTGCCCTTGTGGACGAGCGTGACCGACTTACGGCTGTTGGCGATGGCGTACTTGATGGCAGCGCGGACGAGGCGCTTGGTTCCCGTGATGGAGATAGGCTTGATGCCGACGCCGGAGTCTTCGCGGACCTTCTTTTTGCCGCCCTTGAGCAGGTCGTTGTTGAGGAAGTCGATGAGCTTTTTGGCGTCGGCTGCGCCTTCGCGAAACTCGATGCCGGCGTAGACGTCCTCAGTGTTCTCGCGGAAGATGACGACGTTGAGCTTTTCAGGATGCTTTACGGGGCTGGGCACGCCGGAGTAGTACTTGACGGGACGCACGCAGGAGTAGAGATCGAGGATCTGACGCAGGGCGACGTTGAGGGAACGGATGCCTCCGCCGACGGGCGTGGTGAGCGGGCCTTTGATGGAGACGCGCAGGTCGCGCGCGGCGTTTACGGAGTCGTCGGGCAGCCAGGTGTTGAACTGGCGGAAGGCCTTTTCTCCGGCGAAGATTTCGAACCACTTGACGGAACGTTTGCCGCCATAGGCCTTTTCGACGGCGGCGTCGAAGACGCGCTGCGAGGCACGCCAGATGTCGCGGCCGGTGCCGTCACCTTCGATGAATGGGATGATGGGATGGTTTGGGATGGTGTACTTTCCGTCGGCGTACTGGATCGCCTCGCCACCAGCGGGCAAGGGCAGTCCGTTATAGCTGGTCTGCATGTAAGTGGATGTCTCCCAGGCTAGATAAGGTCCAACATTGAGGCTAACATTCGCGAAAGTGGACACGCAATTCAGCATGCCCGCGAGCGTGGAGCGCGCGGTGAGGGAGATCACAGGGGAATCGTGAAACTGACCTGCTGCTACCAGAGGCGTTTCACACCATAAAAGTCGAAGAGCTTTTCATTGCTGACGAGCAAACACTCTTCTGCGAGGGCCTGAGCAATGAGCATGCGGTCGAAGGGATCGCGGTGATGGCCTTTGAGCAGACCCGCGCTGCGAGCATGTTCGACCGAGACGGGCAACTCCTGAAAGCCGAGCCGGCGCAATGTTGAGGCAAGCGAGTTGAGGAGGGGCTCGACATTGGGAAGCTTGCCGATGCGGAATTTGGTCGCGATCTCCCAGGCAGTGACGGGCGAGAAGAGCAGATCATTCTCAAACGAGGCCAGCGCTCCCTGTGCCCTCTTCGAGAGGCGATTGTCTCCGCTGACGGCCCACAGGAAAGTGTGAGTATCGAGCAGAAGCCTCATTCGTCTTCGCCATTCCAGGCGCGCAGTTCTTCCTCGGGCAGAGGCTCAAAGAAGCTGTTGTCGACACGGAACTGTCCTTTGAAGATCGCGAGATTGCGCTTCTGGGGCTTCTTAACAGGAACCAGACGCGCGATGGGAATCTTTCCGCGCAGGATCACCACCTCTTCGCCGGCCTCGACTTGTTCCAGAAGCCGGGAAAGCTGGGTCTTCGCCTGATGGATAGTGGTTGTGGTCATTGCGAATCTTCCTGGAAATCAACTTAGCTAATGTCTGTTTAGCTAAGTATAGCATGGAGGCCGGAGCTCAGTCTCAGTAGAAATTATTTGGCGGAGAGGCGTATCGTGATTGGCAAATGAATTTTCGTGGTCTTGCGCTCTCTGTACTGTTCGCTGCCTTCACCTTAACAACTGCACCGGGCGGGAATATGGCCTGGGCGCAGGCCTACTCAGCCAACAAGCCGCTAGGCGCCTCGGCCCAGCAGAACCTGAGCTATTTGAAAGACGCGGGGATTTCCCAGAAGCTGGGAACGAAGCTGCCGCTCGAAGACCCATTTATTGATTCGCATGGGAATCACGTGATCCTGGGAAAGTACTTTGGGGCGCGTCCGGTGGCGATTGCGCTGGTGTACTACCACTGCGGACTATTGTGTCCGGAGGTGATGCATGCCATGGCGAAGGCGCTGCGCGAGACGGGGTTTAAGGCCGGCAAGGATTATGACGTGATCATTGCAAGCATCGATCCGACGGACACTCCGGCGGAATCGCTGGCGGCGAAGCAACGCTTTTTGGCAACGCTGGGCGATGAGGGCGCGGCGAACGCGGTGCACTTTCTAGTCGGGCCGCAGAAGTCGATTACGGATTTCGCGCAGGCAACGGGCTTCCATTACGTGCGCGTGCCGGGGCCGGACGGGAAGATGGACCAGTTCGCGCACTCAAGCCTGATTATGATTGCGACGCCGGATGGAAGGATGTCGAAGTATCTCTCTGGCATCGATTACCCGTCGCGCGATGTGCGGCTGGCGCTGCTGCAGGCAAGCAACCATAAGATAGGATCGCTGAGCGACATTGTGCTGCTCTACTGCTGCAACTATGTGCCGAGCAAAGGGCGGTATTCGGTGTCGATTTTGCGCGTAATGGGGCTGGCGGGCATGGCGAGCCTGTTTGCACTGATCGGGCTGCTGTTCCTGCTGAGCCGGAAGCCGAAGGGAAGGACTCCGACGCCACCGAAGGCACAAGCGGTTTGACGCCTGGGACTGTAACCCCATGGGCTGTAATTGATACAGGCGTGAGTTGGATTTGAACTGGCGGGGGCGATGCTGCCGGAAGATGAGCACTGCATTGTTGGAATGCAGGTTCAGAGCGGCGGCAGAGTCCGATTGCATGGAACTGACTCAAAAGTCGCCATTTCACAGTACAATGGTCAGCACGTGGATGCAGTACCGGCGTGAGTCTGTACGAGATTGCGTTTGTGCAGACCGAGCAATTTTTGTATTTATTTTGCCTCAGCTGATTGCAAAAGGAGATCAGGGCAATGCCGGGGAGATTCAAGAGCTTTATTGACGACCTGAATGAGCAGGAGAGAAGGGCCGCGGAAGAGAGAGCGATTGAGCAAGCCAACAAGCAGAGAATCGCGGCTGAGTTTCCTAAGCATTGGCGAGCGGTCCTCAGGTTCCTTAAAGAAATGGTTGAAGGATGCTTCATAAAGGGTTCGCCTTTTGAATGGGTCGAGGATGCCGACGGAATCAATGTTGCAAATGTCGGATTGCATTGGAACCGGACGGAGAGTGGCGGGTCACCGCTGGTGGAGTTAACGCTGGGCAGTCCTGTGGGCTTCCGATCGTTCATTGCAGAACAGGAAAAGAGCCTGCCCTCCGAGGAGCACCATTTAACTCCGGTTATCAGCGCTGGAGAATTTCGCTGGTGTTTAGGCTCTCAATCTCACGATATGGCGGGGGCTGAATTTACCGACGAAGACGTCGCCGACGAAATCGCGATGATGCTTGCGCAATACGCGGACGAATACGAAAAGCTAAAGGTGAAGTTCGACCCCTTCGCAGCCATTTAGTGAATCCACCAGCAGACTGTTGAAGCGTCTCCCTGCGAAGACGACTGGATAGTAAAGGAGTCGCCGGGCCGAACGGAGATCAGCTCCGGAACGCCGACTTTTCCAGCCGGGCCGCAGTTCCAAATGGCAATGCCTTGTTTTTTCGGCGGGGTTGCAGTGCTGCTGACTGTTGCGGCGCCGCCGCTGAGCGCGACGCTGCCTTGATATTGGTCGGTGGCAATGGGCTGGCCGCCAATTCTTGCCTGATCCGGGTTGACGGAGAAGCGCACGACCCAGGCGGAGTTGACCCATTGGTCAAATTCAATACGCTGGGATGCACCTGTGTTGTCGGGTCCGCCGACGATGCAGAACCGGCTGAGTGCGTGGGGCTGGCCTTCGGGTGGCGTGTCATACCAGCACCGGGAATTCATGAACTGATTGCCGAAGGCGTAGCCCATGCCGGGGTTTTGGCCAAGGACCGGATCGCCGAAGCTGTTCACGTAATGGGTCAAAGTGTGGGTGAAGGAATTGCCGATAAACTGCGAGACGGCGTTGGTGTAAGTCATGCCGGCGTAGGTGCCGTCGGCCTCGCGTACCGCATACACGTTGCTCGAATTGAGAAACTGCCCGTGGTAGGCCTCATAGGTTTCTCCTCGATTTGAGGATTGGGCGCCGACGACGTTTCCCTTGATGGATACTTTGACGCAACCCTCGCCGGTGAGCTCCTGTTGGGAGCAGTAGCCCCACCACTCGTCGTCGTCGAAGTTGACGGTGATGTTCGCCGCTCCGGGAGAGTTGCGAGACGAAAATGTTGTGTAGCCGTTGGGAATGTTGCCCACGATAGCTTCGCCGCAGATGTACTGGTTTGAGTCATCGCAATACGGGGCCCAGTTGCCGCGCGGAGGATCGACGCTTTCCAGATGGCTGTCGGCAACTCTCAGGACTCCATAGTTGGCGTCGGGGACCTCGGCAACGATTGAACCCGCGGGCCAGTTCGTGCCGGGCGGAGCTGTAGAGCCGGAATAGTTGCGGTTGAGAATGTGGAACTGACCGTCTCCGGCGAAAAGGCCGAGCACATTTTCATATTGGCCCTGCTGTACGCCCGGGACATAAGAGGATGCTGACCGGCTGCCCCGCTTGAAGTCCTGGGGCATGATTCGATACTTAGCACCGAATAGCCTGATGGCTGAAATGTCGTTCGGGTCATTGACGTAGTTGGGCATCCATAGCGTACTTGCCACCGGGACGGCGTTGTTGGATATTGCGCCGGTGGTCGATGTCCACGGCGGCAAGCCATTCGCAAGGATGCTGGCGTTTTCATGCGGCTGCCCGTTGACCGGATATCCCTCACAATAAAAACCTTCAATCAAGCCGGAAAATACGGACTGGGTCTCGAAGCAGCCTTCGTACCAGTTCGATTTGATGGAGCCGCCAATGACGTCGACGGCTGCTCCTTGCATGAAAAAGGCGCCCGCCTGGTTGCTGGGAAGAATTGTAGGCTTGTAGGTTGCTCCAGTAACGGTGGCAGTGCCATTCGCAGAGTTCGCGGCCCTGACGGTGTATTCTCCGCGAGCAGGGCTGTTGTTCGTAACGCTCTCAATCTTGTAGGCACCGTTCAACCCAGTCACGTCCGGAATTCCAGCAACTGTGAACCAGTGACCTGCAACCAGTGGAGAGATGCCGTTGCTGCTTGCCGGATCATCACCGCCCTCGACAATATAGGTTGCGGCGGTCCCGTTGCCACGCGCCGATATCAGCCGCTGTGGACGCCTCCAGTGATAGCCCGGATACACGCCATTCACACAGTTGGTTCCGTAGCAATAGCCGGTAGCGTCCCGGCCAGGACCGGCCACATTTGTGTTCAGGAAGCGGAGCTCGTTTCCAATAGCGACGATGGGCCAGCGCACCGTGTTGACGGTCAGATCAATGGAGTCGACCCGCTCGGTTGAGCCATTGGTCTGGATTCCACGACCACCGCCGTTGTCAATTTCCAGGTCGAACAAATGAAAACCTACGGCATTGTCGAGTTCCACGAAATCTGCCGTGTAATTGTGTCCGTTGGGCGAGTAGAGGCGCAGACTGGAAAGCATGCCATCGTAGGTCCACGTATCGGGCTGGATTGCGAGTTTGGGCGGATAGACCGTAAAGACGTTGGCGGAATTGTTGGTCTGCTCGATGACGGTGCCAACCCTTCCGTCGCCCATGACCTTGAGGTTGGCAGGGATGCGAAGCACACCGCTGATTTTGTAGGTTCCTGCGGGCAGATATACGACCCGATACATGGAGCCCAGCGGGTGCGCGAGCGCCCATGCAATGGCCGCCTTGATCGCACACGTCGAGTCAAGTCGGCCGCTTTTGTCTGCCGTATTCGCACAACCTGACGGTGCTCCAAAGTCGGGGTGCGTGACGTTGACGCGGGGGAGCTCGCTGACCGCATTCGATGTGTATTGCGCGCTGGTCGACTGCGTGCCCGTTTGCGCCTGGGCCAGGATGGGGAGAGCGAGTGAACCGAGCAGGAGAGACAGGATTTGTTTTTTCATGGCCTCGGGTGAGTCGGCATTTGAGCGCGCTCGGATGGATTGTACTGCTATGTCGATGTGGTGTGATGGTTCGCGCTGTAGGCTTGCTGCCGCTATGAGTGCAGGTCACGGCAGCGTTGCAACGGATGCGCGTTCGCCAGTAGACTAGGGAAGGCCGGAGCAGATCCACGAATTATCGTTGAGCTGCCCAGATGTGAAACTCTATAAAAGCAGATGCCGTGCTTGCGACTTGCGAAATCGAGCCGATGACTTTGAGTCGCGTTGAGTGAGTCTGCAAGAGTAGAACAACGTCGGAGAGGTGGCAGAGTCCGGTTGAATGCACCTGACTCGAAATCAGGCGTAGTCGAAAGGCTACCGGGGGTTCGAATCCCTCCCTCTCCGCCATCTAAATCAAAGAAATATAAATAGTTATAATCCATGTTAGGCGAAGCGATGTCTGCTGCTATCGGGGTGGTAATTATCGGCTGGTGGCTGTTCGTTTCGTAGATTTGTGCATTCGTGTGCAAGCGTTTGCGGGCGCGCCAACTCCTGTACGGCATTGATAAGAGGACAGATCAACAACAATATGCGGTGCGGTGCGACGCCATGCAGAAGAACAAAATTCTGATTCGAAATCAGGGCGGATCTGATCCCTGTCAGCGGTTTCCCCCAAAGAGATATTTGTGGGTTGTGGCGCTGGCCTTGACCATGCCTTCATTACAATCTAAAATTTAGGTTGAAATAGGGAAGGCAATCATGCCCACAGCAACTTTGAAGCTCAAGCAGGCCAGCGCCGTTCTGAAGGTGCAGCCGAAAGACTTGCAAAACCTCGTTCAATTTGGCGTAGTGAAACCGAAGCGTGTAGAGGGTACTTATCTGTTTGATGCCAGGACCCTGCTTACGGCGAAGGTAGCCATCTGCCTCAAGGAGTCACTGGGTACGGGAACGAGTGTATTGACCAAACTCGTTGAGGCTTTTCAGGCATCTGAAAAGAAGATCAAGAGAGCCAAGTCAGAGTACGTTGTCTTCACCTGCCGTTTCTCTGCAACGGAGGAGCCGATCAAACTCGGTGTCCCGCTCCGCTCCCTCGAAGAACAAATTGAGCAGGGTATGGGTAGGGCAGAGCTGTACCGCGATCTCCCGCGCGGACGGAAACGCCCCGGATGGAAGAAGGAGTTTCTAGCGACACTGGCAGAGGCTGCAAGGGACATAGGGGACGTTTCAGAAGAAGAGATTCTGCAAACGATTCGCGAGTACAGGAGAGAGCGCCAACGCAGCCCGGAGATTACCGTTGACGCCGAAGGCTAAGAGGCTGAAGCGCCGTGCTGTCGTAGATACGAGCGTCCTAGTCGCCGGCATCGCCGGATTCCGTGAGCCCTATCAGGAAGGCAGAAATCCGAGCGCAGACTTACTCCACGCATGGGCAGCGGAGAATACCTTCCTCTGGCTTTATTCTGACGAGGTTCTGCTGGAATACAAGCATGTATTGCGGCGCTTGCGTGTTCGCCCTTCGGTCATCGGAGCCATCGTCAACCTGATTCGTGAACGGGCAGAAAAAGTTGAGGTTCGTTCCCGTCAGTCCATTTCTCCCGATCCCAAGGACGATCCCATTTGCCAGTGTGCTGAGAACGGAAACGCAGACTTTCTCGTAACTCTGAATCTGAAGGATTTTCCTCAAAAGGCTCTCAGTGCGAAAGTTATTAAGCCGGGAGAAATTCTGTGATGCCGAACCGTGCACCTCATGATCCTCATCTGGGGGACGGCGGGATGTCGCTCTATCATCCGTGTACGATACGCGTACGATGAAGCCGGCATTTTGGCACTTTTGTCCGGCTTGTCACTTCATTGAATCTGTAAGTTACAGATTCAATGAAGTGTGGAAAAGCTCGACTCCCGCTGCCTCCACCAAATCGTTTATTATCAACATTGTACTTGAAGATTGCGAGGCTCTATCGCTGTCCATTTCCTCTCTGATGCGGCGATTCGCGAGACGAGTGAAATATGCCGGTGAGTATTAACTGAGATTCGTTAGCGGCGAATCACATTCACAGATCGATTCACCGTCGCGCATCATGGGCATCGCTTTCTGCCTTCAGACATTCTTCGCAACCCTGCATTGCTCCCTATCGCTCAAGTAGGCGTTAGATGAGCTGATCCTTCAACTACGACTGGATCAGTGGTTCATCCATATTTCGTGAAAGCCTGACAAACAGGCACGAAATGTAGATCGCCGTGCTTCTATAAGTAAAAAATAGTCTTACGCGGATTAACTCTCCGTTGCAAATTTGGCATTGACACTCTTTCTCAACACATATTAGTATCTCAGCGTTAAATGGATGGACCAAAATGGCGCCGCTTACGACCGGGACGTATGAAGCATAACAACTTTATTGGGGTTGCTACGCGAGCGACCACCTTTGCTGCCGCACTTCAATATGAATCCCAACCTCTGCGAGAGTATGTCGGAGTGGGTACGAAGTGAAGACGTAATGGTATTTGAGAGGTTCCAGGCTCTCTGATGGTTCTACGGGGGAAACGAGCAGGCAAGTGCGTAGGGTGGCGGCTGCGTGAAAAGAAAGAGTCACTCGGTTCTTGATCAAGAGAATTCCTAATGCCGAGCGCAGAGAGATATATCAGATGGAGGGGTCCCGGGGATCGCCAATGATGAAGACTCCAGTGAAGGCTGCCGTCCTTTATGGTGCGCGGGATGTTCGTATCGAGGTCCAGCGTCAGCAACAACTCGATCCGGACATGGTGCTGCTGCGGCCGCGTCGCGCTGGCATTTGCGGCTCCGACCTGCATTATTACGAACATGGCCGTTGCGGTGCATTTGTGCCCAGCCGGCCGTTTGTGCTGGGACACGAGCTTTGTGCCGAAGTCGTAGAGGTGGGAAGTGGCGTCACTACCCTAGGCCGGGGCCAGCGCGTCACAGTAAACCCAGCGCGTTGTTGCGGATACTGCGAATTCTGCAGGGGAGGGCGGCTCAATTTGTGCGAAAGAGTCGTCATGCTCGGGAGCGCGAGTATCACACCGCCAATGGACGGAGTGTTTGCGGAGTGCGTGGCAGTCCGGTGGGATCAGTGCCATATTCTTCCTGTGGAAGTGGACGACGCGGCCGGAGCAATGATCGAGCCCATCGCTGTCGCACTGCACGCAGTGAAGCGTGCCAGGGGAGTTTCCGGGAGGCGCGTTCTGGTGATTGGCGGTGGACCAATAGGACTTCTGGTTGCCACGCTGGCGCGCGCGTTTGGCGCAGTACCAGTGGCGGTGAGCGAAATAGTCGAGGCTCGACGGAAGGTAGCAGCGGGTTTGGGCGTGGACGCCGTGTTCGACCCCATGGCAAATGATCTTGCCGCACGCGTCGGCGCTTTGACCGGTCGTGGCTTCGACGTGATTTTCGAAGCGTCCGGATCAGGCCCAGGGCTGCGGAGCGCCTTCGATCTGGTGCGGCCCGGTGGCACGATCGTTCAAGTCGGCACATTCAGTTTGTCCGAGCTTCCAATTTCCATGAACCGTATCATGACGCACGAGATTAGCCTTGTGGGATCGATGCGTTACGACGAGGTATTTGGAGAGGCCATTCGTTTAGTTGCACGCGGACGCCTGAAGTTGGCGCCTCTGATCAGTGATGTCTTCGATCTGGATGAAGTTGCCATGGCCATGCAAACAGCAACAGACAAGGCGCACGCTCTCAAAGTGCAGCTTCGAATCTGAATTGATGCGCAGAGTTGTACCTTGGATCCGCGACATATGACGCTCTCGATGCGCTCAGGGAAGAGAGGAACTAGAGTTTCAGAGAATCGGTTTCGGGAAAAATTCGTCTACAGAGCTCCGACTGGCTGTCACATCTTTCGGGGCCCTGAAGAAAGCTTCTTCGCCTTCAGTCGAGGGAAGTATCCCTCGGGAGCGGGCGAGGCATTAGCGGGGCAACGACATCGAATATTGAATTTGGGAGGCGTGATGCCGTTCGTGTGGCGTGACCGTGCTGGAGATTTCGCAATCGACAGGATCACAAGATGAATCGGCGGGCATTCATCCAGTCGGGTATTCTAACCCTCACGGAGAGCCTTGTGTCTCCCTCGGTGAAGACGGAGATTACAACTCCAGGGAGTTCCAGATCCGAGATCCACGTTGCGCCTTATGGCGATGACTCAAATGAAGGAACGGAAGAGAGGCCATTCGCCTCTCTGGATCGCGCCCGATGTGAAGTCCGTGCAATCAAGCGACAGTTCAAAGGTCCCGTGACAACGTGGGTGCATGAAGGGACCTATTACCTTGAAAGGCCCTTGGTATTCGGAGCGGAAGACTCAGGGAGCCCCGATGCATCGGTTACTTATGCAGCTTGGAAAGGCGACAAAGTCGTCCTAAGCGGCGGTCGGAAGCTGGCATGCAATTGGAAATCGTATAGGGGCGGCATCCTGTGCTGCTCTCTGCCGGACATACGCAGCGGCAAAAGCCCGGCGTTTACTCAGCTCTTCGTGAACTGCAAGCGTCAACATCGGGCTCGGTACCCCCACTACGACGCCGGCAACCCGCTCGTCAACGGGAACGGCTATGTCGATGTGGCGGATGTTGACGAAGCGTGGCCCTGCAGTCAGTTTCACTTTGATCCCGCTCTCTTCACCAAGAAGAGGTGGAAGACACCTCAGGCGGCCGTGGTTCACATGTTTCCTTGCGATTATTGGGGAAATCTCCAGTGGGAGGTCGCTGACGTCGACTGGGACACAAATGCGATTGAATTAGGCTGGGGTGGTTTCCAACTGAACCAGCAGCTTTTTGGAAAAGCCGCGACTGGCATCGGCAGGACCGAACTCTATCGCGAAGGATATAAATCGCGATTCTTCGTGGAAAATGTTTTCGAGGAACTAAGTGCCCCGGGGGAATGGTATCTCGACAGAAACAGCGGCATCTTATATCTGATACCGCCCGACGGGGTCGACATCTCGGCCGCGATCATAGAGGTCCCAGTACTCGAGCAGGTAATTGAGTTTCGGGGTTCCCAGCGGCAACCAGTGCAACACATCCGACTTTCTGGCTTTCGCATCGCCCACACAGCCAGTACATTCCTCAGACCATATGACGCTCCGACGCTCGGCGACTGGACGATTCACCGCGGTGGTGCAGTTTTTCTTGAAGGAACCACCAAGTGCGCGGTAGAACAGTGCTTCTTCGACGCAGTGGGCGGCAATGCCCTGTTTCTGAACGAATTCAATCGCGAAACGCACATCTGTGCCAATCGATTCACCGAGGCTGGCGACAGCGCGATCTGTCTGGTGGGCTCTCAGCAGAAGATTCAGGGCACATGCCGCCCTTTTGCTTCAAACTGCGTCGTCTCCAACAATCTCATTCACGATTGTGGAATCTTTGGCAAGCAAATTGCCGGCGTGTTTCTTTCCGTCACCGAGCGCATCGTGATCAGTCACAATCACATATTTAACATGCCCAGAGCGGCGATTTGTGTAAATGATGGCTGGGGCGGCGGTCATGTAATTGAGTGGAACAGCATCCATGACACAGTGCGGGAGACACACGATCATGGGCCGTTCAATTCATGGGGACGGGGACGGTTCTGGTGCATGGTGCAGTCACATGGGAACGCATCACACGGGTCGGGCTATCATGACGCCGATCCTGCCTATCCCTTTGCATATCCGGAGGAAGACGGCTACACGGTTATTATCAGAAACAATATTTTTCGCGAACCGCTTTCGATCCACCAACTCGGAATCGATCTCGACGACGGATCATCCCATTACCATATTTATAACAATATCTGTGTCGGAATCAGCATCAAGCTGCGCGAGGGTGACAATCGCACGGTAGAGAATAATATTTTTATCCGCCCGGCAAATCCTCCCGCATTTCATCAAGGCTACGAAGGCAATCTGGATCGATTCGTAAGAAATATTATAGTGACGACTGCCAGCACTAATCAATCGTTTGGAAAATCAAGTGTCCCAGGCGATCTTTACCAGATAAATCAGCCTCCGGCCCGAGGACCGATCGCCCGGGAACTCGACTACAATCTGTTTTTCAGTGACCTGGGCGAGTTCTTCGCTTCCGTTACGCCACGCGGCGGGAAGAGGATGCACTGCACAATGAAAGAATGGCAGAGCCTCGGATATGACATACATTCAATTTATGCAGACCCACAGTTTATCGACCTTGAGCGAGGTGATTTGCGCCTGCAGAATGACTCGCCGGCGTTTCAAATCGGATTCAGCGAGTTCGATATCAGCAGAGCGGGTCTGTTACCAAATTTTCCTCAGCGCTGGCGGAATGTGTGAGTCTGCAGTGCACCCTGCGGGAACTGCGCACCGGGAAGAGATAAATTTGGGAAATCTACTTAGGGAGACACGATGTAATGCAGAGCACTTATACAAAGTATACGTGAAGAGAAGTGCCAGAACGCCTGCGATAGAGCTGAGAATCCGCTTCATTCATGTGGAAGGCGATTTGGATGACATAACTCGTGCGGATCATCGCTTCAGCATCGTAGATAAGACGTCACCATTAAACTCTCGCGCATACAATCCAAAATCCCGTCAGCCCGGAGAACCAGATCGTGCCGCTGAAGATAAAAGACATAGTCAAACGCATCACAACTGGTATCCTCATCGCAGTTATCTCTCTGGGGATCCTATGCTGCAACGAGCCGCTATTGGCACAAACAGCAGAACGGCTTCTTCCACGGCTAAGGTTCGAGAATTCAGGAACCGTGACACGAGATATGGACTTCCGGTATTTCAGTCAACCTGATGACTATCTTGAAACGCCGACCCTTTGGAGCATCCGTTCTGATGCTATATATCTCTATCAAGTAAAAGGTGGTCGCAAAGTTAGTCCGCCAGATGGAATGCGGTCAGCGGTTCCGCTTGGCGGTCTGGGCTCAGGGACAGTTGAACTGCGCGCCGATGGAAGCCTGCGCGATTGGAACATTTTTAACAATTCGCCCGCATTTGGAACAAAAGTTCAACTCAACGACGCTCTGTTTGGGATTCGCATAGAGGAACAGAGCGGGAAAGTATACGCATCCACTCTGCGAACCCAACCACCATCAGGCTTACCCGCGATTCGACAGATTAAGTACTCTGGCGACTTCCCGGTGTCGCGTCTCCGATTCAGTGACCCGGATCTGCCAATTCGAGTGGATCTCTATGCGTATAGCGAATTCAGGCCTCGTGATCCGGATGTGTCGGCGACGCCAGCAGCGATCTTCACCTTTCTGCTGAGCAATTCGTCCCGGCAGGCGATTCGTGCGTCACTTCTGTTTCTGCTCCCCAATCATATTGACGGGCACGTTGCCGTCAAGGGCGGCCTGACTTTCATCCGCAACGGAAACCTGCCGTTAAGCGGATCGATCGCTGTACGAACAGTCGGTTCCGGAATTAGCTCAGTGACGGGATCTGCTTCCAGCTTTGAGGGGCTATGGAGGGCCTTCGCTGGAGGCGAGACGATTGCTGGGGTTGGCTTGAAGGGCGAAGCGCCGAGATTTGGTGCGTCCACGGCAAGTCTGAGTTTGAAGCCCGGGCAGACGAAAGCCGTCACATTCATTATGGCGTGGTATCTGCCCAATCGTCCCTTCCTGGATAAGACCCCGGGCAATTATTACTCCACCCTCTACCGCAACGCAGATGATGTGGCAGTTAGAGTTGCAGAACGACTTGTGGATGATTGGCGCAGTATGTTGCAGTGGCAGCAGATGATGCTGGACAACTCCTTGCCAAGTTGGTTGCAAGACAGTCTGATTAACAGTGTTGCCACTGTGTATAAAACAGGCATGCGTTTCCGAGATGGCAGCTGGCGGCAGTGGGAGGCGTTTTCGTGCTCCGACGTCGATCCTGGCCACATCGATATGTACCAATCGCTACCCTACATGTGGTTCTTCCCGACACTCCGGAAGCAGATTTTATTGAGGTTTGCAAGTGTTCAGAATCCTGACGGATCGATACCTGAGGAACTGGAAAGTGGCGGTGTCGCTTGGGTGGGTCCTTTCGAAGAGCCAAGCGGCAGAGAGATGGGCGACAGCGCCACGGTGTTTGTCCTGGGAGTGTTCCAATATTACTTGTGGACTGGGGATCAGTTATTTCTCGAGTCGATGTGGCCCCATGTGCGTTCGGCTGCATTATGGGAGATCAGCCGTAGTAAAACTTATGGCCTGCCTGAATACCTTCAGAATACCTATGACCTATTCCATTTCAATCGGAAGACTCTCGTCTCTTATAACGCTATTCTTTATCTCGCTTCGATGCTAGCTGCGGAGAAGATGGCCAAGATTGAAGATCACCCCGAGGACCTGAGGACATTTGACTCTGCATTTGAAGAAGGACAGAGCAGTCTCAATCAGCGTCTTTGGACAGGAAGATATTTCCGGGCATGGTGGTCGGAAGATACAGCCGCCCCGAATGCTTTGCTTGCTGATACGCTTTACGGTCAATTATGGGCCTCAGTGCTACATCTTGGTCTAGTGACAGATAAGAGCCAACTGCTCTCTCATCTGAGGAGTGAAGTGGCGCTAAATGGAACTCCATTCGGCCTGCAGGCGATGAGCGGAGCGAACTCTCACGATTCCAATGCCAACCGACACGTTCAGGCGTGGAATCCGAATGAACCGAAGCCTAACGACCGGTTAATTTGGCCGGCAGGCACACTTGATTGGGGCAGCTTGAACATCTATTTGGGAGGCAACGTCAACGAAAGCATGGCCGAAGTAAATAAGGCCATTTCCAACCAGCGGATTAATCTGAAGGACCAGTGGAACTACACAGATATCAATAATTATTGGAATGGGGGTTCCTGGGGCAATTCGCACTATACGCGTCAATTGATCTTATGGGCACTTCCACTTGCGCTGTCCGGCCAACAATGGGACGCCGTATCTGAGCGTCTGACCTTTAATCCGGCGGAACCGGTCCCTCAAAGATTACCGTTCTTTGTTCCCCAGGCAACGGGAGTTGTTGAACTTATAGCGCCGGGGAAATGGCGAATTAAAGTAACATCAGGCCGGCTTGCTGTGCACGAGGTTCAGATTGCGAATGCGAGGTGGACGGGAGATAGACTGCTTAGAACAGGAGATTGCCTGTATTTGTCATCACCTTCTGCAGTTGCGTCGAATCATATGCATTAGCACGTCCTTGTTATTAGCAGTCGCGACCGGCGGGGACGTCCGGGCGGGAAGCAAACTAGGATCGTTCAGGCAGGCGCAACCTCGGCTTCGGGCGCCTCTCCACTTGTCGATGCCGCAGTCGTCGTCTAATTGTTCCCGGATGTAGCGGCAAGGTACCTTCCGGCAGCGCAGGAGACCTTATCATCAGGAAGGGAACGACTGTGACATTTCGCTGTAGCACACTGATTCATCGGGGAATGCACGTCGCTGTCGTCCCGTCACAATAAGCGCAGTTTGCCGCCTGGCGTTAAGGGCAGGACTGGCCTCAGGCAACTCGGATCAGCACGACTTCATGAATGCGGATTCGGTCTATTACGAAGTGAACCCAACCGTCCGACTGAGAAAACTTCACGGCGTGGTTCGCGCAAAGAAGGTGAACGGATTCAACACGCCGCCCATCGCCAACCTTCACTGCTGCGGGGATGTTCTCGATAGCTGTGTAGTACTCATGCACTCGTAACATCTTGACCTTCGTTCCTGTGTTGGCAATCAGATGCAGTACCAACGCGGAAGAAGATTCGCGGTATTGCACGAACAGTCCTAGATCAGTGGGGATGCGGTATCGGCGCGTGTCACGAAGGTACGGGTCGAGCAGGTTGAGAAGGGTATCTCGAACTGCCGGGATTCGAGTCTCTTCATAAATAGATTCGAGAGAAGATCCGATATAAAACACGGTGCCTTTACCGTATTTCCGTCGGCTTATTGCCGCGCCCAGGTCCCGCTGACGTGGCAGATCCCAGGTTGTCGCGAGCACATCCGTCTTATCAAGCACACGGAACCGTATCATCTGTGGGGCCTGAGGGATGAGGCGGTTGCCGGGCAATCTCAGATAGAGGTCAGGATGCTCCTCGGGAGCCCCCTCCTCCAGCGCTACGCCGAGCAGATTGTGGAGTGGATACTCCTCCTGAGGCCGCCCGTATTCGTCCAGCAGCCCGCTCATGTGGGTAGTGACGAGTATGCCGCCCATTTCGACATAGTCAGCAAGCATAGAGCACTGAGCGCGGCTCAGACAAATGGCGTTCGCAACATATACAAGTGGATAGTGGTCAAGTTGGCTGCAGTTAAGAGCAAAGTCGAGAAAAGGCTCGGCAGCGATACAGCCTTCTTGCATCACTCGCCAGACACCGTGAAAGCCGTTGGGATATGCGCCGGCCATGTAGCTCGGCAAGCCGCACCATTCGATAGTCTGGGTGCTCACCAGCAAGCCGCACTGCGGCGCATCGGAGGCGGACCGCATAAGGTCAGAATGCCGGTCTTCCCAGTCAAAGACTGCGCGGACGCGTTGCGCCTCTAGATGAGTCCACGGTGCGTCGCCGCTGAAATACAGTCGGCTCAGACTCCAGTAAACCGTGCCGGCTCCGGCTGAAAACGCCACCGCACCATCCATGAGCAGATCGTCGCTATCCAGTGGATAGCTGTACCAGCCGCGAATGCTCTTATCCATCAGATGTTCGCCATTGTACTGCGAGTGGTAGCCAACGTACGCCCAGATCGTCTTGCCGGTGCTGCGGCCGAGCTGCAGATTGAAGAGTTTCTGCTCCGGAGTCTTGGCTGATTCGAACATAAAACCGTCCGTGATTGGGAATGAACGGCTGCGGCACCATCCTCGGCTCAGCATCGACGTGTCGTTAAAGAAAACGGGGATACCTCTGGTCTCATGGACGATATCTGTGAGCGTCTGCAGCAGATTGCGGGCCACTTGATCGTTGATCCAGCATTTGCAGGCAATGATTTCATTTATTGGCCCATCAGGAGCCGGGATATCGCAGCTAGTCGCCTCAAAAAAAGCTTTCTGGCACCATTTGCAATGGCACAGCTCCTCGCGGTGATCCATGCCCTGATATGGACCGTCGAAGTACACCAGATCGAAATCGTATCGGAGGACTTCCCGAACGAGTTCCACGATCTCTTGCCGGAGCGGAGAATTCAGACAGCCCTCGTAGTACCGCGAGAAACCAAAATGGGTTGTGATGAAGGGCCTTCCCTGCATGTCGCGGCGCTGCCACTCCGGATACGAGGGGTCGGGATCGCGGATATCCATGAAGGGATGGTTAACCGGAACATAGGCGATGGTTCTCAGACCAGCCGCACGGCAGAGACGTAGCGTTTCCAGCATCGGATTCCCGGTGAGTTGTGGATGAACAGGATATTTCGTACGTGTCGGGAAATACGCGTAGTAAGAGGCGACCGGATAGCGAAGGGCGCCTGCGTGCAGGTCGGTGGCGATGCGCACTGCTTTGGCCGGATCGAAATCAAGGTTTGGGAAAAACGGTGGATTGAAGCCCTCGGCGTCGAGAATGCGCACGGAGTGTATCCGTTCCTGTGCTGACTCTGTCGCGGGCAGAGGCTGAGAATGCCTCTCATGCCACTTGTCGGTGGCCTGAAGCGGATTGGCGGAACTTGCAAGCATAAGCCCACTGCCCAAAAGTAGCTCGCGGCGCGACAGGTTGGTCACCCTTGCCTCCTGATTCTGTTAACCTCGTCCGAAAAACTGTTGGCGGGAGATGCTACACCCTGTGGAGCAGCGACGCAGACGAGCGTATTCCGATTGGTTGCGCTTCGGCCGGATCGCATCATGGTATCGCCCTCCCCGGCGAAGTGGGGAAGATGCTCAAGCGGAGATGGGTTGAGCCAAGCGGCACTAGCGCAATCGTTTCAGTCGGTCCAGCCGGGCTTCGATCCTCAGGCAGGGAAGGCGTCATAAACCATTTGGGGTTGTCTCCGCCGGGTCGCAGCAGATGCCACCCGGGAACGCGCCTTGCCGGAGCCTGGAGAGCGGCCGGTGGAGAGCTCCAGAGGTCTTGACACGAGACGCTTCGTACAAGAGCCACTTGGCGATCGAGTGGATCATGATCGTTGATGGCGAGCGCGTAGTTCCAGGATGACCTCGCCTCTGCCGCCCACATCGGATAGTAGTCCGGAGAGGTAATCTCGAATTTCGGCATGGCGATCGGTGTCCAGGTTTCCTGTGGGCGTAGCGAATAGACCAGCGGGCCGTGCTCGAGAAAGATCCCTCCGTCAGACGAGCGCCCACTGGACACGCGCATAGGAAGTTCCAGAGAGATGAGATCCCCGGGGGAATGGATGCGTCGTAGGGTGAGGAACCCATCATGAACCTCTGGCAGTTCGCGCACCCGGCAGTTGATGGACAGACGCGGATTCTCGCACCAGTGGGGAATGCGGAGGTGCAATGGGAAGTCTATTGGTTCGCCGGAACAGATGTGGAACATAACCCGCTCAGAGAACGGATACTCCGTCTCTTCCACAATCTCGACCGCCTGGCCGTTCTCACCTACAGTTGCCGCTACGCGACATGGTCCAAACAACACAGCTGCAAGTCCGCCGTCCGCCGAGCGCATCCAGGTTCGCTGCACATACGTGGGGATCATCCGGCTTACGTTTCCGGCACAGCAGGCGGTAACAAAATCACATTTCGGCCGGAGATCACTATTCGGACCATAGAGAGCCGCCGCCGTGCCGAGATGCTGCCCTACTTGGCAGGAGTTACGAGCAATATGAAGTTGGTTTGGACAGGAAATATATTGCAAGCCTGACCAGTCTTTTCGAATAGCTCCCATGCCGGCGTTGAACAGAGCGCGTTCGATCCGATCAGCGTATCCTCCTTCACCCGTGGCCATAAGAAGATATCCCCACGTCAGGTTGAACTCGACGATGTCGCAGGTCTCATGGCCATCGAGGGAAGTTGTTCCGCTCAGGCTTTCACTGGCGGAGGGTGTTCCATCGGCCAGCATGTGGTACTTGAAGATGCGCTGCATGGCCGCAACGGAAACATCGAGCTGCCCAGGGTCGCCGGTATATAGGAACATGGCGGCTCCCAGTCTTGATAGCTCGGCGAAGGTTACACCATGCATTGTGGACGGAACGTCAGCGGTAAGCTCCAATAGCTCGGACGAGGGGATATTGGACCAGATGTCCCGGGCCATATCAAAAAGGCGCGAGTCGCCCGAGTGAGCATAGCACCAAAGAATCGATTCGATGTTGGCTAGATCGCGGGGTCCAAACGGTCCATGCTGGTAGTCACAGGCAGCATCTCGCAGATAGTGACGGCACATTGCTTTTAGGATTCCAGCGTCATTTTCGCCCTCTGCCGCGCCGCAGAGCGCACGAAAAAACACCGCCTGCGGCCATCGGCTTGGATCTTGGTTTGGTGGCAGGTTATACAGCTTGTGAGGCCCCAGGAACCATCCATCGACGGGATGGTCGAGGGTGTATCGGATAGGTTGCATGGCGCGGCGGTGCAGGTGCGAATTGTCCACGAGTTTCGCGCAGCGGTAAGCTCCGTCAGTCCAGTAGCCGACTTGTTCCCACGGATACCAGAAGGTGCCTCCGTTCCGGGACTCCTGATCCTGACCTCGCTCATTGCTTGCCCAGTAGCGCCGATCGAAGGGGAAACAGAAGTCCGCCTGGTGACAGGTGAGACCTCGCGCCTGCTCATCCAGTTCTGCGTTTGCCTGTTTACCCAATTCGACGTGAAGCCAGCCCTCCGGGCGCACACTACCCAGCTGGAGTTCCCGGAATTTGGCGTGCGGGGCGAAGAACTCGTCACGCTTTCCCAGCGGTGCAACTGGGCAGAGGGCTTCCGGCGCGATGGGCTCGTCGCAGGCGGCGTCCTCGCCGGCAGCAACACGGGGAAGATGCAGACTGGCTGCGGCGACAAGCGAGCCGCGGAGAAAATCGCGCCTGGGAATACCCACCGCTGGCATAACCATCCCCCAATGCTGGGCTTCTTATCGTTGCCAATGGACCAGCCAATAACAGAAGCAAATGGTAGCACATCGAGCGTCCAGCATGATACAACTGAGCGCATGCACGAAAATCAGATGGGTCGTTTCCATTTAGAAATTTGCTTGCTGGAAACAATTGGACGAACCACACTCTAGGAAATGGCTCAGAAACCGCCCCGTAGCGCTCGCGCACAGAGCCGTGTGGCGCCGGTTAAGCATGAATATATTCTCCGCATTGTTTCCGGTGCGGAGTACCCAAAGGCTGAATGGATACCCCGCCCGGATCACGGTTCGGACTGTTAAGGAGAAGCCGCTGATGCTGACAAGCTGCACAAAACTCCTCTCCCTTCTGATCGCCGGACTGCTGTTTGCCGGCCCCGTGCGAGCCCAGCAGCCAAATGGGCTCGTAGCGTGGTGGAAGTTTGATGAGGGTCATGGAAACAAGGCTTACGACAGTGTCGGCGGGTACAGCGATACCATTCTGAACTACTTCGACTGGGCGAAGGGTGTCAATGGCGACGGGCTAGAGTTTGATGGGTTCACCACAGTTGTCGAACGCGCTGCAAAGGATGCTCCAAAGCTGCATGGAGGCTTTACGATCGATGCCTGGGTAGCCCTCCAGTCGTATCCGTGGAACTGGGTTGCCATTGTCGACCGGGATAAGGACCGCGAAGCCGGCTACTACTTCGGCATTGACGCGGAAGGGCGGTTGGGACTGCAACTGGAGGTGTGGGGCGTCTGGGAGGTCTGCCGTTCGCAGGTGCGTGTTCCACTCGACCGCTGGACTCACGTCACGGGGGTCTATGATCCGGAAAGCGGAATTCATCTTTATGTAGACGGAAAACCGGAGGGCAGCCTCCCGGTTACCGGCTACTTCACTCCGACTCAAGAGACTCCACTGTGGATTGGGCGGAACCTGCGCGATCTACCGCCCGTGGCGCTTGTGCGGCAAAGGGTGTCGTATCCGGCGAAGTACTCGCTCGATGGAATTCTGGACAACCTGCAAATTTACAATCGAAGCCTCTCTGCAAAGGAGATCGCGGCAGAATATAAACCGTCTGTGGCCACTGTTGCTCCGGCGCTGGCTCCCCGACGCTGGCCGCAGCTTCCCGATCAGGCTACCCACCTCAAGGCTGCCTATACAAGCTTGAAACTGTATCCGCAGTGGGATCGGTTATGGCGGACCGGTCCTTACTCTGATGTAGTAGTGAGTTTCGGCACGCTGCCGGTCCACTATGTCTTCTGGCGCGGCGCCAATTACGGCCCCAATATGGTCACCGGAAACGGAATCTGGATGAGCGACCAGAGCTTCGAAAGCCACACGAAGATTGGCACCGCTGAACATATGAACGATAAGCACGACATGCATGCGAGCATAACCATCATCGAGAACAGCCCGGCTCGCGTCGTGTTGCACTGGCGGTATGCTCTCGTGGATGTGCTCGGAAACTTTGCCGATGTAGACCCCTACACAGGCTGGGGAGACTGGGCTGACGAATACTTCTACATCTATCCTGACGGCGTTGCTGTGCGGCACGGTACGATTCATGGAACCAAATGGAAATACAGCTTTACTGAGCCGACTCTGCTGCTGGAGCCAGGGAAGAAGCCCGAAGACTTTATTTCCCTCCGGGCAGCAACCATCGCCAACAGCGCGGGAGACAGCCGTACGTATTCGTGGGCGCCCGTTTCTCCGATCTTTCCATTCCCTAATCAACCTCCGGATGCAAATATTGCGCTAATCAATCTCAAGTCCCATTACAAGCCGTTTTACATTTACCGGTCAGGCACGGTGCTTGGACCATATGGCTGGCCTCCCGAGTTGCGCCCGCTTTATTCACACTTCCCCGTGTGGGATCACTGGCCGGTGAACCAAATCCCGTCTGACGGACGCTTTGCCCTGTTTCCTGACCACTTCGGGAGCTCGGCCATCATGTCTCCTAACCCAAACGCCACATGGATCGATGGCCCCGGACCAACCAAGACCACATATTTTCTCTTCGGACTTACGGACCGAGGAGTCCGATATCTTGCGCGGTTGGATCGCTCTTGGCTGCATTCTCCCTTGATCCGGATTTCCGATGGCGACACCGTAACCTACCATCCGGGGCAGAAGGCCTATGTCATCCGCTTGACGCAGAAGCAGCAATCTGGAAAAGACAAGGTTGTTATGATAATCGAAGCCAGCAAAGACTCGCCGATGGTCAACCCGGCGTTCGTCATTTGCGACTGGGGAAGCTCCAGGCCACGCGTGCGGATCGACGGCGTCGTGCTGTCCGGAGACGAGTACCGTATAGGCTATCGATACACCCTGGAAGGAACCGACCTGATTCTGTGGCTGGACCGAACCTCCGAACAGCCGACAACTATCTCCGTTATCTCCCGACACCAGAAGCGGTCTCGTTGGTAGATCTCAGGCTTCGATGAGGCCGCGAGACCCGTTTGAATGTTGGATTTCACCCACAGATCCACCCAGGATCGCAGGTTTATGACCGGTTTCCGGCCATGTCAACTATCCGGTGAGCCGCCCTGCTCCGTGGAAACGACTGCTGTGCACTAAGAGAGATAACCGGCTCCGCTCTCCCACCAGGAAGCCATGGCTAGCAATACAGAGCATGGCGTGATGGTGCAGGTTCGACCTATCGGCTTCCGACCTTTTCGTTTGCCGCTGTCTCATTGGCTAGGGGAATATCCCGCTCCACAAGGTGCAAGAAGTTTCCTTCGGGATCCTGGAAGAAGTGAAGACGCAGGCCGGGCAATTCAATGGGGGCATCTGCAAACTGCACCCCTCGACCCTGCAGTTCGCTCCTTGCTGCATCGAGATCGTCCACAGAGAACGCAATATGCCGTAGCCCTGCATCCCTCACCCGAGGAGCGTCAGCGTGCGTTTCGGCATGCACAAACTCGAGGATGATGCCGTTCGCTGCCTGCAGATACAAGGTCGTTCCGGTATCCAGGATGATCATGAAGTTCAGTTGCATGGCGTACCACTCCGCCAGCTTGCGCGGTTCGAATGAGGCGATGGCGATGTGTTCGACTCCTTTAATCATTCTTGTCTCATCGGTTGTACACCGGCGTCGGCCCGCGTAAATTTTTCCAGACATCGGCGCACTCAAGTACTACTTCGGCGCTCAATGGTCCCTCCGCGCATGCTTTGAGGTTTTGTTGTAACTGGTCGAGTCGCGAAGCTCCCAGAATAACTCCATCCGTCACTGTGTGATGAAGCAGCCACGCAAAGGCCATGCTGGTCAGGGATCGCCCTGCGCGCAATGCCACTCTTGCGAGTGCCTCGATTGCCTGAAAGGTCTGTTCGTGCCAGTAACGGTCCTGATACATCGGGTTCCCATCGAAGCGGCAGCCCGTTGGGATCGAGGCCTGGCTGTGCTTTCCCGTCAGGAGCCCTGCGGCAAGCGGATTATAAGCAAGAATGCTTACATCGAACGCTTCCGCCATCGGCACAAATTCCTGCTCGATTCCTCTTGCCAGAAGGTTGTACATTGGCTGCGCAACAGCGGCCGGTCTGTAACCTCTTTGGCGCGCGAGATCGAGCATCTGCACTACCTGCCACGCAGCATAGTTTGACGTCGCGGGGTAACGGACCTTCCCTTGCTGCACCAGTAGTTCCATCGCTTCAAGTGTTTCCTCGATCGGTACGTCATAATCTGGCTGATGCAGAAAATACAGATCGAGATGATCCGTTCGCAGCCTGCGCAGCGTTTCCTCGATCGCACGCAAGATGGCTTTCTTTGAGAGTCCGCACTGATCAGCGTCTTCACCCATCCTGGCGCGAACTTTACTTGCCAGCACAACATCTTTTTGCCGACCGCACAGAGCGGCTCCCAGCATCTCCTCCGCTGCGCCCAACTGATACATATTTGCTGTATCGAAGAAGTTCACCCCTGCGTCCAGGCACACATCAACCATGCGCGTGGCCTCATCCTGGGTCACAGGCTTGCCAAAGGTCATGGTTCCGAAGCACAAACGCGAAACCCGTAGCTCCGTTTGCTTGAGTGTTCGATATTCCATTCCACCCTCATCACTTGTGCCGGCGCGTAACGGCCGTCCTTATCGGCTCCGGGCTCCTTCAGCCGCCAATCTCGCCTGTTGCAATATGGACTGTATTCCCAGTCGCAGACACGCAATGTCATTACCGCAGAAGAGGAGATCCACCTCTTGTTCCGCATAGAAGCCGAACTCCGCGGGCCCTGCGCCAACAGCGACTAGTTTCCCGCTACGCCTGGCTGCGGTAATAATCCGTTTTGCCGCTTCGAACACTTTTGGATGACTTAATTGGCCGGCCACCCCCAGACTTGCAGAAAGGTCCGACGGGCCAATAAAAATTTCGAATCCGGGGATTGCGCAGATTTCGTCGATTCGGCGGACAGCTTCGGCCGTCTCTATCTGGGCCATCAGACACAACTCCTCGTTTAGCCGCATTTGCTCACCGGCTATGTTGTCAACCAGCCCATAGTCCAAGGCGCGGGACACGCTGAAGAACCCGCGGCTGCCACTCGGCGGAAAGCGGGCACCCTCGATCAACTCGCTTGCCGCTTCCGGAGTCTCGATCATCGGCGCATCAATAATGTCAGGGCCGCACTCGGCCGCCTTCAAGACATTTTCCCGTCGGGTGTCCGCCACGCGAATCATGCTGAGCATGCCGGATCCCTTTGCCATCCGGCACAGGTCTGCCGCTTGGGTAAAACTGATAAAGCCGTGCTCCATCTCGATCCAGATCACCCCGAATCCGAGACGGGCGGCCATCTCGAGAAAAATCGGATCATAATAATAGACGGCGATCCCCAGCACCGGCGACGAAGCACTCTTTTCTACCGCTTTTTGCAGTCGATTCATATTTCGTCATTCCTCATCCCCTCAAATCCAGCCCCTTCTGCGTATACAAGATCGCTTTAATTTATGCCTGCTGTCCATGTATTGGTCCATCCATTGCAATGGTGAATTATAGGCGCGAATGCTCTCTTTGGTCAACGCAGCATCGGGGTCTTTTCGACCAAAGGTCGGCGCAGCAGATCAACCACCCCCTTGCCGAATTGCTGTACCATTATTTGCCGCCTGTTCGGGCTGACGATGTAGTATAGTAGATTTGTCGTTGGAGTTGCCTCTGAGTTTCTGGCCGTCTATCCCGTCTTATGAGATCCAGTGCATCGGCGTCCAATCAAAAACCGGACCCTCGCGTCACCGCCAAACTCATCGCCCGCATTAAAAGCATGATCGCCAGCGGTACGATTTCTCCTGGGGCGAAGTTCCCTCCGGAGCGCGACCTGGCCCGCGAGTTTGGTGTCAACCGCGCTTCCGTGCGCCAGGCTCTCAAGGTCCTCGAGATCATGGGAGTCTTATCACAGAGAGTCGGTGACGGTACCTATCTGAGCGACAGCGCCGAATCGATTCTGAACGAACCCATTGACTTCCTCGTGCTCCTCGATGATCTCTCCCATCACGAGCTCTTTGAAACTCGCCTGATCGTCGAGCCGGAACTTGCTGCTCGTGCTGCTGAGCGTGCCACGGCTGAGGATATCTCAGCCCTTCGTAACGCTATTTTGGCCATGGAGCGCAGCCGGACAACTCGCGAGCGCCTCGACGCCGACCTCGCTTTTCACGAAGCTGTTTTCCGAGCCAGCGGGAACCGGATCTGCCATTTGCTTTTCAAGGGAATTCATCGATCCCTCCTTACCAGCATGAGTCGTCTTTCTGACCGCGTTTCTCTGGATCAGCCTCTTATGTTCCATCGCAGAATATATGTCGCAATTCGCGAACATCACGCCGCAGAAGCTCGTCAGGCAATGCTTGAACACCTCATTGACGCGCGTTCACTGCTGGTTCATTCCGGGGCCGCGCAGCAAACTCCTGCCGTCGGTCTCGCCGGCAAAGTCTAATTGCGCACAGGCTCGATATCTACAGTCGGACATGGCTCTGAGCCGCAGCCAGATCACCAGCTTGCTGGAACCCCCTGAACTGACGGCTCCGTAGCCGGCACTCTGCCCCACCGCTTCCGCTCTCCGTTTAGGTTGAATCGAGGCGGCGCGTCTCCTCAGTCATCGACTACAAACCACGGATTTGCAAGCGCGGAACCTCTTATCCGTATCTTGCCGAACCTGCTTCGCTGCACAGGCTAAAACGGCCCTCTGGCGCCCAGAGCGAGCCCGGCCGAACTTACCAGTCCGATCTCGGCCATGCAATTGATGCGACATACCAGAACAACGTCAACTTAACTTCGTCGGGCTGACCCCGCTTGCCTTGTAAAACAAGAGGTTCGTCTATGATCGCACTTCTGTCCCAGTGCTGCTGCACATCTGAAGACAGCCCGTGTTTCCACAGCATCTCGAGGCGCAGATTGGCTTCTTCAGTGTGCTCCATAACTGGGACCAGCGTTTGCAGCACCAGCCTCACAGTTGGCAGCGAATTGTGCATATTTAGCTGCGATATCCGCGGTACGCGCATCACCTTCATGGATCACGGCGCGGTAATGAAAGGTAGCGGTCGTCCCCTTCCTGATGATGAAGTCCCCCGCGGTGCGCGGCAAGTGGTTCTCCGCTGCGTCCGGAAGCACGAAGATGTCTGTCGCCAAGCGGGCATCTTTGTGTGCATGCCACATCGGGGGATGTCGTGGATTGCGTGGATCATCAAAAACAGCGATTCCGTAAATCCGCCTACCAATCCTGCCTGACTCATCACACCATGCAGAAGGCTGCGCGCATTCATTGGATCCGCGGGAACTGGTGAAAGTCGGATCATGCGCGATCTCCGGGTCGGGGCGAATCGAAAACAGGCCATGATCCTTGTGGTTGGCGAAGTCCACGTCTCCGCTGACCGGCGAGAATCTGATTTCTAGGTCCACCGCGCGGGCACCGTCCGGATATGCCAGAAAGTGAACCGTCCTGGTTTCATGCAGCATAGGCCTTCCCGCCGCATCCTGCCAGATTAGCTCCTCCCGAAATCGGTCACGCCTGACGAAATCGAACTTCACGTGGAGCTGTTTCGGAGGAAACGGCTTTGCGCTGAACTTCCAATGATCAGCGCCGTTGACATCGCCGTGGCCAATCCACATTGAGCGCTGATACGGGTGCAGTGGCGGATGCTGAGCCTGATCGATGGTCACTGCTGTGCCGTCGCTTGCCAGTACTGGCCAAAAGAACGGTCGCACAAAAGGTAGCACGAAATTGTCAGCAAAGTGATAGGTCACGAAGAGCTTCCCTCCGATTTTCACATCGAGAGTGCTCTTGTGCCTGATGATTTTCACTCGCGGTGAGGCGCATGCAGCAGTCCCCCCTAAGCTGACCAGCAGCAGAATGAAAATGGTCAACCGTGTGGACGCCCAGCACCTTTTCATGCCAGCTCCTTTTTGCCGCTCATTGCATTTCCTTGTTGCGCCGGTGTCTCTGCACAACTGCTTCAGTGCAATCCCGTCCGTTGCCGGGCAGGAAAGCTGATTATCGTAGACGGTAGGCGGCTCTCGCCGTCTCATGACAGATGCTCTCCTGCTCAGCTGGTGAAAGCTCCGCGATCCAGGAACGGAAGGTCTCCGCCCATCTGCTGTAATCCGCAGCGAGCGTGAGCACCGGCCAATCGGAGCCAAACATGAGGCGCTTCGGACCGAAGGCGGAGAGGACGACGTCAAAGTACGGGCGCAGCTGGGCGGTGGTCCAGTTGTTCCAGTCGGCCTCGGTAGCCATGCCGGACACCTTGCAATACACACATTCGCGCTTTGCCAATTCCCTTATGTATTCGCGCCAGGGAGAAAGTGCACCTCCTCGGATCCTCGGTTTAGCAATATGATCCACGACGAAAACTTGGTTAGGATGACGGTCAACGAACTGGATAGTCTGCGGCAGGTGGCGCTCGAAGATGAGAATGTCATAGGCGAGACCCAGACGACTGAGCAGACTCACGCCGCGGTTGAAGTCGCCACGGAGCATGAAGAAGTCATTGGGCTCGTCGTGGAGCACGTGCCGGATGCCCTTCAGCTTCGGGCTCGCCGCAAAACGGTCGAGATGCGCAGTTGCATCGGGATCGCAGAGGGGGATCCATCCCACCACGCCGAGGATGAAGGGATGCCGAGCGGAGAGCTCCAGCAGCCAGTCCGTTTCGCCAGTAGTCTGGCGAGCCTGAACGGCGACCGTTCCTTCGACGCCGGACGCGGACATAGCCGCATTGAGCTCCGGAATGAGGAAATCGCGACGGAGGGAGGTCATCGCACCGGTCATCCACACATAGTCGTGCTCGTTGTATTTCCAGAGATGGTGGTGGGCGTCAATCAGCACGCTAGTAGTCCCATTCCCTGTTCAGCACAGGCTGAAGAATTTTGCGGACTTCGTCGACGAGGCCCATATCGCAGGGCTGCTCAAAATCCTCGACGTTACGGCGCACCGTCTCAGGGTTCGCCGTGCTGAAGAGCGTAGTGGGGATATCCGGACGCTGACTGGAGAACTGCAGGGCGAGGCGGCTGATGAAGACGCCGTGGGAACGGCAGAACACAGCGGCATCACGGAAGAGCTTCCGGACTTCGGGGCTGGCCGGGTGCCAGTCCGCCGGGCCACGATCCGTCAGGAGTCCGGAGGCGAAGGGCGAGCCATTGATGATACCGATCCCTTTCTGCTTTGCGGTGGGAAGCAGGTCGAGCAACTGGGTGTCATTCAGGCAGTAGTGGTTGTGCACCAGAGCGGCGTCAATGTCGAGGGAAGAGAAGATTCGCTTCCAGAGGTCCATGGGGTAAATGCCGAAACTGACACCGCCGATTCGCCCCTCGCGTCGGAGCTCTGCGACGGCTTCGTAACCTTCGGTGAGAGCCCACTCGGTGTGAGCGCGGCTCTGGTATTCGATGTCGTGAATATGGATGATATCGAAGTAGTCAGTGCCCAGACGAGCTGCGCTTTCCTCGAGAGAAGCGCGGATGCGAGCACGCGAGTAATCCAGCGTGTCGCTGCCATAACTCCCGGGATCGGTGTACTTGCCTACCTTCGTGGAGAGGAAGTATCGATGGCGAGGAATGCCGCGGAGCGCTTTTCCCAAGACTCTCTCGGAGCGGGTTCCCCCATAGGCGGGCGCGACATCGAAATAGTTGATGCCGAGGTCAAGCGCCGCGTGTACGGCGGCAATGGCATCCGATTCATCAACGGGATGGAAAACACCTCCGAGTGATGATGCGCCGAAGCTTAGCCGAGAGACGTTGAGTCCGGTCCTGCCAAGGAGATTGTATTCCATCGTGAGAGCACCAGCCTTTCAAGAAGCCCGCGGGCTGCGAGGCTTGATAATCGATCTTTTTGTTCAGGAGAGGGTCATGGAACTGCCAACAGCCAGCATTGCGATGGCCGCGATAAGAATGGCAAGACCGGAATAAAGAAAGCGCAGAGCTCGCGTCGGCGCACCGGTCCATTCCCGAGTCATGAATCCGAAAACGTTGGCCACGATAAGCGAGGAGGCGATATTGACGGCCCATCCTACCGACGTGCCCAGCTGGCCGAGGAAGTGGGCGCCCATGCCATAGGGAATTGTAGCCACGAACCAGATAACGCCCATGAGAATACCCATCCACCAGTCATGAGCGGCGTCGGGGCCGACATTCTTTCGCCAGGTGCCGCGCCGTATCTGAAGAATGCCGAACCAGAGCAACAACGACACAGCGGCTCCCCAGAAGACGGGCATCCAGCTGGTGAGAGTGGAAAACACAGGGCTGGCTCCCAACTTGACAGCTTCGTCGCCGAGGCGGCTGGTAAAGGCGAACCCAAGGTTCGCGCAGGAACTCAGTACTCCGGAGGCCGCGCAGACCAACAGAGCAAGCCCGAACCTGCGCGGCTGGCCGGACGATCCAGCCTCACGTTCGCGCAGCGCCCCAGCCTTGCCGCAGATAGCGACCCCGACGACGCAACCGGCAATGCCGGCCAGGATTACGAGTCCTCCTGGAGTAAGCAGTTCGGCGCGGGACTTAACCACGAAGGGCAGAATGGAGCCAACTGCAGTGTTGATGCCCATGATGATGGCGAAGCCTACCGACATGCCTGCCAGAGTCACACCGTATCCGAAAAGAATGGCGCCTATACCCCAGCCGAAGCCATAGGCTGCGCCAGTCCAGAGTGTTCCCGAGCCGGAGGTGCCGATCGCTTCGCGCCAATGGGGCAGAACCCAAGCAGCCATCAGGAGCGGGAGAACGATCATCATCACGAGTGTGGAAGGGATATAGATGTTCTCCAGCTCGAATTGGCGGCGCTTCTTAAGCGGTACAGCCAGCGCTCCACCCGCGATGGCCGCAACAAAGACTAGAGCAAACCCTAAAATGGGCCGGTGCATGCGAAACGGGCCCTCCTTACGGCTTCCAGCCGAGCGTGTCAGTTCGCCGCCTGGTTATGCGATTGTTGTTGAAAATTGGTTCAGCCATAATTACTCCAAGCGGATTCTAAAGACAAGCTCAAAGGGCCGTCAAGCCGTCAGGTTCGAGCCTTTCAGTTCGAGGAACCCCTTCAGTAGGCAGAAACGGCTGTACCGGCCTACTGTATGTCGGACACCCCTTCCAGGGTCGCTGTGGTGCGGAAAGGTGCCGGCCAAGCGAAAGATGAACGCATTCTGAAAAAACATGCCGCCGTCCTAGCGTGATAGCGGCTTCATGAACCAACCCGGCATTTGCAGCAAAATCCGACCTCCGCTGGTATCCATCGTGATATGGATATTGGCGTACCCCGTCTGCGCCACTTGATTCGAAGAGAGCTCTGATTACCTGCTGACTGACGGGCGTTTTCGCTTTGGCCGACGTCTTGGAATGGTCATCACCACTTGCGGCGAGGCATAGATTGCGGCGTCGGCCGATGATATTGGGTGCATAGGGCTCGAGGATCACTCTCGTGCCGTCAAGCCGCAGCACAACCCTGCCGTCCCGTTCCTGCGAACAAAACCTATTAAAATCGCCGGGGTCGAGAGATGTTGTCGTCGCCCGCTGCGGCATCAGCAGTGTTGCTGCACCTAGGCTACCTAGCATCTCTATGAACTGACGTCGATCCATTTCGGAGCCGCTCCAGATACACGATGACAGCGAGCATGCAGAGTCCTCATTACTCTCATATATCGACAAGGATCTCCGGATTTGGTCCTGCGGTGGCGCAGCATTCTCGGCTGCATCGTCACTATCCGCTTCCCGTGAGGCCCACGCTTTCGGAGCTGTCGATTCACGTTCGCTATGAGCTGCCATCACCATCATTGCGCGTCTGAGCTCGCTGGCTGACAATACATATTCAAAATGGCCTCTTCAGCTTGATCCGATAGACAAAGGCATCGTTGCAGGGTTTCACTCGGGGCGTCGTCAGAACAAGAGCTTCTTTCGTAAACTCCCACTTGATGGGTTCTTCGCTGCCGAGCATCCGAATGGACTCAATCTCCGACGGATACAGTCCAGCCCAGGTGTCGCCTTTTGGAACGAGGCTCGTGATCGACGTACTGTCTCCAGGCCAAGCCAGCACCGTTGCATAAAGGTACTCATCCCTGCAGCTAAAACGGATATCCTGAGGCGTGTAGTGGAGCGCATTATTCTCGTTGAAGGGGCCGTTCTTAGCCAGTTTTGTAGGACCCTCCGCGGCCACCAGCCAAGGGCTAGTGCCGTAAATCGCCTCGCCGTTAATGCGCAGCCAGTCGCCCATGGCCAGCAGCCGCTCCCTCGCCGGTTCCGGAATAGTGCCGTCCGGCTTCGGTCCTACGTTCAGTAACAGAAAGCCGTTCTTGCTGACTCTGTCGACCAGGCCAGTTACTAGCTCATTAACCGACTTAAAGCCAATATCCTTTACGTACCCCCATGCGCTGCCGGCGTCGATCGTTGTATCGGTGATCCACTCAGCGTAGGTCATCTCTAGCTCCTGACCAAGTTCCAGATCATTGATTCCAACGCCAGGCGTAAGGTTGTGGTTTTTGTAAGTAACTGTCACTTCCTTGCCCTCTACCGCCGCGCGGTTGAAGTAGTAATCAACAAAGGTCTCCTTGTACCATTGCTGGATCAGCCTCAAGCCAAAATCAAACCACACGACGTCCGGGCTGTAATGGTCCACAACCTCGATCAGCTTACCCTTCCATTCGTCAAGAAACTTCTTGTCGGGCAGCGCTCCTGGCTCGTGGATCTCGCCGTACAGACCCGAGTAACGTGGATTGCCTACGTCGTACCGCTTGTCCCAGGTGGGAAAATAAAACCAATGTGCCGCGTGATGGAATGCGGTCAAGAATTTAAGTCCGTGGCCTTTGATGGCCTTCTCCAACTCACCCATGACGTCGCGCTTCGGTCCCATCTTTGCGGCGTTCCATTCGGAGTATTTTGTGTTCCACATTGCAAAACCGTCATGATGTTCGGCCACCGGACCGGCAAAGCGGGCACCTGCGTTTCTGAATAGCTCCGCCCATTCGTCCGGATCAAAGCGGCTGCCTGTAAACATCGGGATGAAATCCTTGTAGCCAAACTTCTCGAGCGGCCCATAGGTGGCGATCTGATGCTTCGCATCGTCTGAATCTGGCTTGGTGTACATGTTGTGGGCATACCATGTCCCGTTTTTGCCGTAAGCCGGAACCGAGTAAATACCCCAGTGAGTATAGATTCCGAACTTGCCGTCACGCAGCCACTGAGGAACAGCGATGTTCCGGAGCGAGTTCCAAAACGGCTGGAACCGTCCGCCGTCGCCGGCGGAGCGGAAGGGGGTACGGTCTGAGGCCAATGCCAACGGGCTGACTAAGGAAGCTGTGGAAAGAGCGACGCCTCCCTTCAGGAGATCGCGTCTGTTGCAAGTGGCAGTCATCATTTTCCTCATAATTCAGCATGTTTGCTCTGCAGTGCATTTCGGAATGCCGCTGAGCGAATGGCATTCTGACGCATCAGATCCGTTTGCATTCGTGGCGGCCGACTCATCGCTCCGTTTCACTCGTCCCCGCGGGCAGTGTTTAAGAAGGCACGTCCCAAAGATCTAATTTCGCCGAATCTCCCTCTTTTCGAAGCACACTGTCCCTAATGTAGCAACGCAGATTGATCCAGCCATTGACAGAAGGTGAACACTAGCACCACCCGTTTTTTACTGTCAAGTGGTTTCTTGCATCTGAGCACCTCTGCTGAAGGTCGGTCAAGGTGCCTGTGTCGATGTGAAAAGGGAAACTGTTGACGCCGCAGCAATGGCCAAATACAATTCACAGCAATCATGGCTGAACCAATACGCCGGAGCTGGGCAAGGAAATGAAGCAGATTCTATTGGAAGCACCGGGAAGATTCGCCGAGCGGGAGGCAGAGGCTCCCGTTCAAGCCGCAGGGCATGCCTTGGTGCGTATCGAAAAGGTTGGTGTTTGCGGGAGCGACTTTCATGCCTTCGCGGGCCGGCATCCCATCTACACATACCCAAGAATTATCGGACATGAACTTTCTGGGGTCGTTGAACATGCGCCAGTCAATAGCAAGGGCGTAGAGAGGGGCGACCGATGTGCCATAGAGCCTTATCTGACCTGCGGTACCTGCCATGCCTGCAAGCGGGGCAAGAATAACTGCTGCGAACGTCTCCAAATCCTCGGAATTCACGTGGACGGGGGCATGCAGGAATATCTTTCGGTGCCCACTGAACTTCTGCACAAGTCCACCCGACTGACGCTCGACCAGCTGGCTCTGGTCGAGACACTGGGGATCGGAGCTCATGCCGTCGAGCGCAGTGAGCTGAAAGAAGGCGAAAGAGCGCTGATCGTAGGCGCTGGTCCGATCGGAATCGCCGTGGCTCAGTTTGCCGCTGAAGCTGGCGCCGATGTCCACATTGTCGAGAAGAGCGAGTGGCGCCGGGCTTTTGTGGAACGGATGGGCTATTCGTCCTCCGAGACAGCCGATGGCCGGGCGGCTGATGCAGTGTTCGACGCAACGGGCAGCGCAACAGCTATGGCCGAGAGTCTGTCACACGTCGTGCCAAGTGGGAAATTGATATTCGTAGGGCTGACAAGAGATCCTGTCTCGATTGACGATTCGCTTTTTCACCGAAAGGAAGTTACTCTTTTTGCCAGCCGCAACAGCTTCGGACTGTTTCCTCGCATCATTCGGCTAATCGAGGAAGGCAGAATCGATACTTCTCACTGGGTAACCGACCGGCTGGGGCTTTCGGATGTTGTATCGCAATTCAGCAGCCTTACGGAACGAAAGACACTGATTAAGGCGATTGTGGATGTGAATCATCCAGACTAGGACGTGTTCAGGCTAGTGACATCTGAAACTGGTAAATTGCCGGCATATCGAAATCACGCCTGAGCAGTACGAAGAGATCCGTGAAAGCCTGCCAGTGCACCGCGAAAGTGTACACCTGACCAATCTTCAGGTGCTGAACGCGATTCTTTATGTCGCCCTGCAGGGATGTACTCCCAGCAGGGATGTACTTAGAGAGAACTCCCACGGCGGTTTGCCAACGGAGGGCGAGGGATGTGCGTGACCCCAAGGCAGCACAGTGTCGTTGTAATCGGAGATTCTGGTGCAGTTCCACAGAATTATAAGGGGGAGTCTGGATGCGTTGTGAACGACTGGTTAATATTCTCTCGTGTGTCGTAGTGCTCCTGATGTGCGCGTTGGGAGTCGGTTTTTCCCGTGCCCAGGAGCGCGGTCTGATCGCGAAATGGTCGTTTCAACAGGATCAGGGAGGCACTGTGCTTGAAAACGTGCATGGTGCAAAGGGCGAAATAGATGGTTTCTACAAGTATGTCAAAGGCGTCACGGGCACTGCCCTGAGATTTGACGGCTATACCACGAGTGTGACGATTCAGGCGCCAGAAGCGCCGTCTGTTGGCACAGATGGTTTCACAGTAGATGCGTGGGTTGCCCTGAACACCTATCCGTGGAACTGGGTGCCGGTTGTCGATCAGGAACGGGAGGAGCAAGAGGGATTTTTATTCGGTATCGATGCATTTGGACACGTGGGGCTGCGTGCATCGATCGATGGTCAGTGGAAGACACTCACCTCGACGGAGGAATTGCCGTTGAAAAAGTGGGCGTACATCACAGGAAGCTACGAAGCCGATCACGGCTCGGGTGTGCTAAAGGTATACATCGACGGGCGGCTGGCAGGGCAGTTGCGGGTAGATGGAGAACTGACTCCAGCGGATACAAACATTCTGATTGGCCGGGTTCGCCGGGCGACCTTGCCCTTTCCAGAAGCAGCCATCCATCCGTATTACCCAATCTGGTACTCGCTGGATGGACTTCTGGATAGTGTAGAAGTGTTTAATCGGGCACTCAGCGCCGGCGAAATTGCTCATGCATATGCTGCCGTGCAGGTTCCGCCGAGAGAGGTGCTGCCGTGGCAGAAGATGCCCTCGGGGCCTCCCGGAGCCGGCCGCTTTGGCGCTTACTACACGACACTCCACTATCAGGATACCTGGGACCGAATGCGGCGCATTGGCCCGGACTCGGATGTGGTCGTGCGGTTCGACGAGTCGCCAATCCGTTTGGTCTTCTGGCAGGGCGCGAACTATATTCCGGCATGGGTAACCGAGAACGACAAGTGGTATACGGATGAGTTTCTGGAAACGTGGGGCAAAGGGTGCCCCCTCGGCGGAGACTGCGAACCGATGTCGGACAAACAGGAGCGGTACTCGCACGTAAGCATCCTCGAAAGCAATAACGCCCGTGTGGTTGTGCATTGGCGGTATGCACTGGCAGAGGTTGAGAAGTATAAGCTTGCCTGGCCGGATCCTTACACGGGCTGGGGCGATTGGGCAGATGAATACTGGACCGTCTACCCGGACGGGATAGCAGTGCGGAAACAAATCCTTCACTCTACGGAGATCAATAGACCACACGAGTGGCAGGAGACGATTGTACTCAACCAACCCAACAGCAGACCGGATGATGATATCAACTGGAATGCAATAACGCTCGAGAACATGCAGGGAGAGGTAAAGACCTATTCATGGCGACCAAAGGCAGCGGGAAGTTTTACCTTCCCAAATGGACCAGCAAGATTTACTGGTCCTGCAGATCCGAATATCCAACTCGTCAACCTGAAATCCGAGTGGAAGCCCTTTCAGATCGTATCGCCCGATGGCGCGACAGCAAATATCTATAACGGCGAGAGAACATACTTCAATTTCGAGTGCTGGAATCACTGGCCAGTAGCACAAATCTCCTCGAGCGGTCGACCGTGTGTCGCATCTGATCGCGCCTCTTCAAGCTCGCTTTCGCATCTGTACTGGAAGGACTATTCGATGGGGCCGAACACTGAGACGAAGATTCTGATGGATGGTCTAACAACGCAACCGATTGCAGGACTGATCCCGCTAGCAAAGTCGTGGCTCTCGCCTCCGAGAATGGAGGTTGTGGGCGACGGATATCAAAACGGTAGTTATGATCCCACGCAGCGCGCTTACACGGTGACGAGAGCAGAACCTGAGACGCCTGCCACACTGAAGCTGACCTTCAATGCATCTGCCGCTTCTCCGCTTTACGACCCTGCAATTGTGATCAAGAACTGGGGAGAAGGCGCGGCGCGGCTCGAAATCAATGGAAAGCCAGTGACCTGGGGCAGGAGCTATCGGGAGGGGTATGTTCGCAGGCTGCGAGGCACCGATCTGGTCGTGTGGATGCAAAGGCAATCGACCGCAGCGTTCCATGTTGAAGTGGTGCCAACCGCTCCCTGAACAGAAGGAAACGAGCAGTCGTTCGCAGGCTAAAAGCCAGATGGGGGAAGATCACTCATGCTCAAAGGCATTCATATATGTCAGGCGCTATCGTTGTCGGAGGGTGCTTCCGCGAATATGCTGAAGATGGGACGGGGTTGTCAGGTGCGATTAGAGTTTGCGTGCCACAGACGGCCAGGGAACTTCATGGAGCTCCGGACTTGCAGAACATCGAGGAATGTGCCGAGGTCAGCTCTGTGTCGGGGGAACGGACGAGCGGAGGGACAGCCTGCGGTTGCGGTAATTGACACCCGGATTCGCACTCAGCAAGGAGGTTTGCTTGCCGACGGAATCTATAAGAAGCACTTTGTGTTGGCGAGCCAGGCTTGGGACTGGACGGCGGGGAGGCTGGTCCAATGACATCGGGCAGAAGGCGGGGACCCTGCAACAGGTACACGCCATGGTGGAGAATGTACTGGGAGCCGTGCGGTCCGGCTGCGGTTGGCGGTGATCACCTACAACGTTCTGATGGCGCGAAGGGTCTGGCCTCGCCAGCGGACCTGCTGCTGGCACGGCCCGAGGGATTGTAGTTTTTGATCTTCAAGCAGCGGGCGCCTAGTTTGACATGCGCATCAGCTCGTCCTGCGACGACAACTCTGGAAGTACGGATTGCCAACGGAAAGACGGCACTGCAAGCCTTGCCTCTAGCTATCTGAGATGAGCTCGCGGCTATCCACGAATCTGCAGGCCCGTATTTTGATGTTTAGAGAACCACTGTCCAAGAAAGCAGGCCCGATACCATCACTCGAGCGCAGCTCGCAACGAAATCGTGGCAAGCGCCGCCGCAACAATACCCTGAGCTGGTTTCGCTTTCACAAACCCCGAACTACAGCCCTCTCGCCGCCAATTCTTATCAACGGATTGGGGCAGTACTGCCCATTGACGATCGTTCCCAGCCCTTGCTATAAATGGCTGAACCTTTGACGAGCGCTGCCGAGGAGGGATTAGCAGAGCATGGACAGGCGTGACTTTCTCAAGCTGACCGGCAGCACCGCGATGGTAGGAATTGTTCCTGAATCTTCGAGCTTGCTTGCGGAGACATACCTCGAAGAGCACGTATCGGATGCGAACTCATTTTATGTATCGCCCAGGGGCGATGATCGGAACCCGGGAACGGAATCTCGTCCCTTTGCCAGTCTTCATCGCGCGCAGGAAGCAGTTCGCCGCATCGCGCGCCAGCGGCCCGTTTCCGTATGGCTTCGCGAAGGTACTCATTACCTCACGGCCCCTCTTACGCTCACCCCTTCCGACTCTGGATCTCCGGAGAGTCCAATAACGTACGCCGCCTACCCGGGAGAGTCTGTCCTTCTCAGCGGCGGGCGCCGGCTTACCTGCACTTGGACACCGTACCGCAACGGGATCATGAAAAGCCCTGTGCCCAAGGATATCTACTTTACGCAGCTTTTTGTGAACGGCAAGAGGCAAATCCGCGCCCGGTATCCGAACTACGACCCCAGTGTTCCTGGAAAGTCCGGCTATGTACAGGCTGCAGGGTCGATTCCAGACAGCGTCACGGATCCTTATGTACGCCCCAATGCCGATATGACCTTTTCTGGCGAGGCCCCGCGGGGCGTCGAGTACAACCCCGCCACATTCACCAACCGTCAATGGGCCAACCCGCAAGACGGCGAGATCCACATATTCCAAAACGCTTATTGGGGCAACCTGATGTGGCGCCTCAAAGGGGTGGACCGGGACCGGCACTTTCTTTGGTTTAGGGAGGGGGGACAGCAGCTAGGCGCCAAATGGAGTTCCAACCCTGCTTCCGTGGGTCCTGACTCCCGCTTCTTCGTGGAAAACATCTTTGAGGAGTTGGATGCTCCGGGAGAGTGGTTCCTTGACAAGACGTCCAGTATTCTCTACTACTACCCTTCCCCTGGCATAAGTCTGCATGATGCGCGCATTGAAGTCCCGGAACATGAATATGTCATCCATTTCGCCGGTAGCCAATCCAATCCCATCGAGAACATCACGTTTAGGGGCATGCGCATCAGCCATACGCTAACGTCCTACATGAGCCGATACGACGTTCCATCTTTGAGTGACTGGTCCATTCATCGGGGCGGCGCGGTATTCGCGGAGGGCACGTGTAATTGTTCCATTCTTAACTGCTGGTTCGATGCCGTTGGCGGTAATGCAGTTTTCGTGAATAATTTCAACAGGGGCTTTTCGGTCAGCGGATGCAAATTCACTGAGGCCGGCGACAGCGCTATCGCTTTTGTCGGGGATATCGAACAGACCACCGGAACCCAGCGCGCCTTCCCCTTTGAATGCACGGCTCACAATAACCTGATCCACGACTGCGGCTTCTATGGTAAGCAGATTGCAGGTGTCTATATATCACGCGCTAAAAGGATCACTGCCAGCCACAACCTCATTTACAACATGCCTCGTGCCGCGATCTGCTTGGGTGACGGAACATGGGGCGGCCACGTGATTGAATTCAATGAGACCCATGACACCGTACTTGAGACTGCCGACCACGGCCCGTTCAACGCCTGGGGACGTGATCGCGCTTGGTGCCTCGCTCAGTCTCACGGACCTTACACCGACGACCGTAGCATCGACGCATGGGATGTGCTGGTCGACGCCATGGAACCGGTCATAGTACGCAACAACCTCTTCGTCAATCGAACCAGCAGGCCGGGATGGGGGCTCAATCTCGACGACGGAGCTTCCAACTACAAGATCTACAACAACATCTCCATCGGCGTCTCCTTCAAATGGAGGGAAGGAGCCTATCGCGAAGTCTACAACAACATCTGGTACCAATCCCGGGTTGCGCCCGCCTTCCACGTGGGAAATAACTATAACCACGATCGCTATTACAACAACATCACAGTGCTGCAAGGCGCCGCTACAGAGTTCCCTGAGGGATGGCCATGGTGGCCACAGATGTTTCACTCAGTGATAGCGCCGCCCGCCGACGGTCCTTGGTTTGACGAGGTGGATCGCAATCTCTTCTACGTTCAGGGCGGCGAGTTTCAGGCTGTCGTCGACCAGTTCCGCAGTCAAGACGGGCGGCGCAATCCCAGGCGTTACAACCTTGTTGAGTGGCAAGCGTTGGGCTGGGATCGTCACTCGGTCTTTGCTGACCCGCTCTTCGTGGATCCGGAACATCGCGATTTCCGGGTTAAGCCCGACTCGCCGGCGCTGCGCCTCGGCTTTACCAATTTTGAGATGGCGAAATGGGGTCTTACTGAAGACTTCCCAGTGCAGTGGAAGCCAGAAGATATCCATCGCTCGACAGGAGAGGATAAACGGTCATGAGACGGATTGGAATGATGATTGGCATCAGGCCCGACCGCATAGTCGCGTATGAGACTCTCCACGCTGCGTCGAACCCCGGCGTGAGAGATTTGTTGAGCAAATACAACATTCATAATTTCTCCATCTATCTGCAAGAGCTCGACGACAACAAGTTTTACTTGTTTGGTTACTACGAATACACCGGCAATGACTACGAGGCCGACATGGAGCGCCTGAACGCTGAACCACGAAATCAGGAATGGTTAGGCACAACCGCGCCTATGCAGATACCGATCCTTGACTCAGTAGCCTGGACGACAATGCGTGAGGTCTATCACAATCCCTAGCTCTCCAGGCTGTCCGGCAGCAACCATGATCGCCGGTCATCGGCAACCACTCAGAACTGGTGCTACGGTCGCTTTGCATGGAGGGAGATGGAGCGCGCACCAACACCGATTAGAGATGCCTCGAACACTCTTCTCAACACGATTGCAGCGAGCCCCGCTCTGGCTCATAGCCGCGCTGCTATTCACGATGGCGAGCTGGTTGAGCACCCTAGGCCAGACCGTTCCGCAAATGCTAGACGGCATTGTCCGGTCTTCGCACCTTGCGGACGCCAGAGAAGCCTATCTCCCAATTATTTGGCCTATCAGTCACGCGGCAAACCTGCTTGCCCTACCGGATGGTGATCTTCTATGCTTTTGGTTTACTGGCACTGAAGAGGGCTCCTCGGGCGTATCCATTGCAATGTCCCTGTTAGCTCACGGTTCAGCGCGATGGACGCGTCCCGTTATCCTTGCGCGTAACCCCGGCCGATCCGATCAAAATCCTGTACCGTTCAGATCGCCCGATGGGCTACTTTGGTTGTTCTATACCTCACAAGAGGCCGGTAAGGGGCAGACAACGGCCGTAGTCTACAAGCTGACCTCCAGTGATCAGGGACACACATGGACCGCTCCAGCCATCTTGTTTTCGCAGCCCGGCACCTTCATTCGTCAACATCTCGTCGTGTTTCATGAGAAATGGCTCTTCCCCACCTACCACTCCGCAAGCCCCGGTATTATCAAGAACGCGCAAAATGATGTCTCCATTGTCAGGATTTCGGATGATGACGGAAAGAGGTGGAACGCATGTGAGGTACCGGATTCCGACGGGCTCGTACAGATGGATATCGTTCCGCTTTCCACAGGCCAACTGATCGCCTTCTTCCGAAGCCGCTACGCTGACTGGATATATAGAAGTCACTCGACGGACGGCTGTCATTGGAGCTCTCCCCTCCCCACGCAGCTCCCCAACAACAACGCGTCCATTCAGCTCGTGCGGCTTAGGGATGGTCATTTGGTACTGGCATTTAACAATATCCAGGCTTCTCCAAAACGCACCTCGCCCTGCGTGGCTGCTCGCAACATCCTTTCCATCGCTTTGTCTACCGATGGCGGTAATACTTGGCCATGGGTTCGCGATGTCGAGGCGCCCCGTCAGCCATCCCTGAGCGATTCGGGCGACGACTCCGAATATTCCTACCCTTCGGTCGCCCAGACACCAGACGGAACCATCCAGATGGCTTTCACCTTCCAGCGCCAAACCATTAAATATTTGAGTTTCCACGAGGATTGGATAAAGCACGGAGCAACCGCAGGGTTATACAAGCCACCGCGTGATAGCACGTCAGGTAGATCGTCGGCGATGGCTCCTGGCCGGACGCGGCGGTGAACATCCTTCACTCCAACCACGGAAATGCACTTCAGATCGAACGACATGTCCGACATGGCAATGTGAAGGTTAATGAGAAAGCGTGGCAGAATGGATTCATCCCTGGGAGTGATCGCTGTAATCATCGCCGACGACCTGACCGGTGCCTGCGATGCAGGAGTGCACTTTGCCATGCGGGGCTTGCGGGCGCAAGTCTTAATTGGTCCTGACGTTGATGCTACATGGCAGGCGCAGGTGATCTCTTGGAATACTTATACCCGTTGCAGCGAGGCATCTTCTCTGGCTGCAAGGCTAGAACTTGCAGTGAAGCTGGCGCGTGACTCGAGACCTACGCTTCTCATGAAAAAGATCGACTCCACCCTGCGTGGCCCGATAGGGTTGGAGATCGCATGGATTCTGGAAAAGCTCGAATTGCCGCTGGCTATCGTTGCACCCGCGTCGCCACAAGCGGGACGCCTAGTGCGGGAGGGACGTGTTCTGCTACGCGGCAGCAACTTCGCGATGGATGTTGCAGCCTGTTTGCCACGGCTGAAATGCGCTCATGTATCACGTGATGAAATCGGATTGCTGGGAGACCTCATCGAGGAAGAGATGCGGCGCGGCACAAAGGCGCTGATTGTAGACGCGGAGGACGATGTGGATTTGTCACGCCTCGCGTGCCTGCGACGGCAGGTGCCAAAGGTGTTGTGGACTGGTTCAGGCGGCTTGGCCCGCGCACTGGCTATGGAACTGGCCGGCGATCTCCGGCGAGTTACGCCGCGGGCGGCTGGCGGTCCTGTGCTGATTTGTGTTGGTTCGGATCATAGCGTGACGGCGGCGCAATTGCGACATCTGGAGCAGCAGGTTGAAGTGGCGCGAGTATTCGCGGACCAAAACGGTTATGCGACTGCGAAGGCCGCACTTGCGCGCGGAGTGGACGTGGTGCTGGAATTTCCTCGCGCGACGATTGAAGCAGTGCCGGATGGAGAACTCGCAGACAAAGTTGGAGTGCTGCACTGCGGCAGCCTGGTCGCGACGGGTGGCGACACAGCCCTGTTTGTGCTGCGCAGCATGCAGGCCCACTCCATCACACTAGGTGCCGAAATCGAGCCTGGGATTCCCTGGGGAAGAATTAAAGGTGGAGCGGCTGACGGCAAACTGCTTGTGACCAAATCTGGCGGCTTTGGCGGCAGCGGCGCGTTGGTAGCATGCGTTGATTTTCTGGATCCGTTCGCCGCACGCGGAAAGAAAGCAAACCATGGTGAATGAGAGCAAGTTGAAGCTGGCCATAACGATTGGAGATCCAGCCGGTGTGGGACCAGAAGTTGTGCTCAAGGCAATGCGCGAGCGGGAGATTCGCGCGCTGGCCGAATGGAAGATTGTTGGCGATCGTAACGCGTTGCAGCGTACGGCAGAAAGCTGCTCACTCGGGGATCTGCTATCGGATGCATCCTTCGCCAAGGAGGTGGAGATCGTCGATCCGCATTTACTGGATGGTGTGACCTTGACGTCGGGCGCTATGAAGGCTGAGTATGGCGCGGCGGCCTTGGAGTATGTGCGTATTGCCACGGAGATGTGTCTGCATGGCGAGACCCACGGCATGGTAACGGCGCCGTTAAACAAGGAAGCAGTGACGCTCTCGGGTGTTCATTTTTCGGGGCACACAGAATACATTGCTCAGCTGTGTGGCGCGAAGGAGCCACGCATGCTGCTTTCGAGCGAGCGGCTTTCGGTCATACATGTCAGCACGCACATTGCGTTGCGAGAGGCTGTGAATTTGAAGCAGGAACGCATCTTATCTACCATCGAGCTGGGCGACGAGGCAATGCGTTTTTTGGGCAAGCAGCATCCTCGAATTGCGGTCTGCGGGCTGAATCCCCATGCAGGCGAACACGGGCTGTTCGGTAAAGAAGACGAAGAGGTGATTGCTCCGGCGATTGCCGAAGCACAGCGGCGAGGCATTGCGTGCGAAGGACCGGCAGCTCCGGACACCGTGTTTCTGAAAGGTGCGCGCGGCGCATATGACCTCATTGTGGCTATGTATCACGATCAGGGCCATATTCCAATGAAACTGCTCGACTTTGAGCGCACGGTGAATATTTCCCTTGGAATTCCGATTGTGCGGACCTCCGTCGATCATGGCACAGCGTTTGACATTGCAGGGCGCAATTGTGCCGATGCGCGGAACATAATTGCGGCATTGCGCACGTGTGCAAAGATGGCTGCGGCCAAGCTCGCTCTGCAGATGGCATCTTTCCCCGAGAGGAAGTGAAGAAGGATGTCAGAGGCTCACGCAATAGAACTGGCGGTGGTCGCCGTTTATATGATCGTGCTGGTGTTCACCGGGCTTTTCTTTACACGACGCCAGACTTCGACAGACATGTATTTTATTGCGAGGCGGTCGATTCCGGGTTGGGCAATGGGCCTTTCGATGTTTGCGACTATCATCACCGCGGTGACAGTGGTTGCGTATCCGGGTGCGGCATATGCGGAAGACTGGCACCTGCTGGTACCGGGATTCATGGTGATTGGCGTACTCGCGCTCGTCGGTTTCATTGTCATTCCGTTTTTCCGGCGCGTTGTCGGAATGAGCGCATACGAATATTTCGGCAAGCGCTTCGGACCCGGCGTCAGGCTCTATGCTTCCTTCACGTTTGCCGTCGGGCATTTTTCAAAAATGGCCGTAGTGCAGTATCTGCTTGCACTGACGATTGGCAGCATGATGGGTTGGAAGATGCTACCAATCATTGCTGTCGAGGGAACGGCAACGATCGTGTACACACTTCTGGGTGGAATAGAAGCAGTGGTATGGACCGACGTGCTTCAATCCGGAGTGCTTTGGTTGGGATTACTAGTGACCCTTGGCTTTCTGCTGTTTATGCCATCAAGCCATCCGTATGAGCTATTTGCCCTGGCTGCCCGCGAACATAAATTCAGCCTTGGGGCCACGGCCTGGTCACTGACGAAACCGGGCATTTTGGTGCTGTCGCTGTATGGCTTCTTCTTTTATTTGCAGAAATACACGGCTGATCAGACGCTAGTCCAGCGATATCTAATAGCGCGAACCGACTGTCAGGCGCTGCGCGGTGTGGTGTTGGGCGCTCTGCTCTGTGTGCCGGTGTGGGGGCTGTTCATGCTGTTGGGCACATTGCTGTGGAGCTACTATCATCTGTCACCGGCAAAATTTCCGGCATACATTCATCGACCGGCACAGATCTTTCCGTACTTTCTTTCCACTCACTTTCCTCCTGTGCTGGTGGGTCTCATTCTTGCATCGCTCGTAGGTGCGGCCATGGCTTCGATGTCGTCCGATCTGAACTGCATTTCCGTGGTTGGAGTGGAGGATTTTTACCGCCGCGTCCGGCCACAGGCCAATGACCGCGAATTTTTGCGGGCTGCGCGCGTGCTGGTTGCCATCTTCGGCGTGTTGACGATGAGTTTTGCCGTTATGCTGATTCACTCGCGCGGGACCGTGCTTTCAATCTACTATGCAATTACCGGCATTGTGGCTGGCGGACTGGCTGGGCTGTTTATGCTCGCTTTTTTGAGCCGGAGAGCGCATCGATATGGTGTGTGGAGTGGGATTGTCGTGAGTGTGCTCTTCACCGTCTGGGCAACGCTAACTGCGCGTGGTGGGGAATTTCTCAATTTGGGCCGGTGGAACTATACGTGGCATCCGTACCTGATCGGTGTGGTGGGAAACATTCTGCTTTTTGCAATGGGCTACCTAGCCAGTTGGATCTGGCAAACGCGTGAAGCGCCAAGAGGAGACCTGACCATGTGGTCATGGCTTGATCGAATGAAGCTAGACCGCGAGATTGGCAAAGAAACGAGGGTAGGATGAACCGTAAGAATGTTCGGCTGCACTACCTCATGCACGGAGCTGGATAATCTAATCCGGTATCGGTCGATCTGGTTTCTCTCCTCTGGATCTTTCCTGCTGTCACACTCGTCCCGGTGTGCGGCAAGTGCGCCGGAGAGGTCGTCGACCCATTGGGCGCAATGCGGTCACAGGCTAGCCGAAGATGATAGTGGCTACCATTATGATCTAGATTTCCGTATGGATGTTCAGGGGAAGACAGGATCCTGCTCGGCGAGCCTCGATACTCGCTCGAGTGAAAGTAAAGCAGCTCGCATAAAGCCCAAGGTATAAGCCATCCCCGCATGCCAGGGTGCGCTGCAAGTCATCTGCGGACTGTGGTCGGGAATTAGCACGCCTTCAAACCGGTTCCTCTGAAGGATGGCCAAAACGCGCAGCATGTCCACATCGCCGTCGTCGATAAATGTCTCATGATAGTACGGCACCTTACCATGTACATTGCGAAAGTGTACGTAAGCAATGCGCCCTTGTGCGCTGTATCGATCCACGGTCTCGTAGAGATTGCCCTCAGTCATTTCGGCCAGGGTACCCAAGCAGAATTCAAGTGTATTGCTCGGACTAGGCGAAGTGTCGATCAACCGCTGGTACATTGCCTGCTGATAGACCAGCCGCGGCTGCCGCCGCATTGTTGCTGTAGGCGGATCGTCGGGATGTGCGGCTAGGCGCACGCCTGCCTGCTCGGCCACTGGCAACACTTCCTCCAAGAAACGTTGCAGCCGTCCCCACAGTTCTTCATGCGAAATTGACGGTAGCGTTCCAGCCGGGGCGCCGGGATCGTAAATCATGTTCCAGACGGCGCCGTTCGGGATGGGCGTGTCCTCCTGGCCATCCATGCCCACAGACTCTGCGCCTCCCCGAGCGAAGGGCCCGCGTACTCGCCCACAGACTCCAGCAATTGAAAAGTTGTAACCTAAAGTGCTGATTCCCGCTTCGCCCATGTTGCGTACGATTGTCATTACATTCTGAATATGTCGAGCCCGTTTGGGACCGTCGAGTAGGATGTCATACCAGTGAGCCGGATCGAGGTTCTCGATGGCCTCCAGCTTCAGTCCTGCGGCCTCGATCCGCTTGCGGAGTGCAATCAGCTCTCCGGTCTTCCACAACTGATCCGGATCGCCAGCCAACCCCCAGGGCTTTGCCCTGCCGCCTGTGGGCTGGTTATTCCGTGGATTGGCTTTACCGTGCTTAAAGTAGTCCACCAGATGAACCACCACGTGCGTGCACCCAGCCTGGACAGCAAAAGCAAAGGTGTCATCGTTCAGCATGTGCCGATAAATACCAAGGCCAAGCTTCATAGAAGTACCCCCAGAATCTGTCTGATGAATGCTGAAATCCTCGAACACCCTGGTCGGCGCCTGCAATCTAGGCGGATCCCAGCTCTATTAGGGAAGACCCAATGTAATATATAAGACAGCTTCTAGCCGATCTGGGAATACTAATGCCTAGATCGGCGCTGATTATCTGGCTGGTTATCTTCTTTGCTAGTGGTCAACAAAGACAATGATGGTATCTACAGCTGCTTTCGGTGAGTTAGGCCTCCCAGCCGGGGGGAACTGGATCGCGATCTCCCGATATTCCGTATTCTCTTCGAAGACTCTTAGCGAACTCTCGATGGCTACATTTAAAGTTCATGCTGGACGAGCTTTGTATGATCTCCAATAAGACATCTGCAATCGCCACGTCAAGATATCCTACATGATGCCATGTCGTGCAAATGCAGATTTAGCAGTTACTCCAGCCTCCAAATCCTTCTTGACGAGCTCCTCGCCGCGAACTTTCTCAAACGCCTTGAGAAATACCTCTTTCTCCACTTCCGCTGGAATAACACAAACGCCGTCAATATCTCCAAATACAATATCGCCGGATCGTATACGAACTCCGCCGATCTCAATTGGGGCACGGAAGTCATAGACTTTACAGCGCGGCGCAGAGTCCTGTCCGTACGAGCCGAAGCCGAAGGCAGGGAGTTCCATGCGCAGTAGAGCCTTTGTATCGCGGATATATCCATTCACAAGCGCGCCACGGGCACCAAGGTACTTTGCCCGAGTGGCCATAAGCTCACCCCACATGGCGTTGCGAGGCGAAGCGCCAGTGCAAACATAAACCTCATTCGGTTTGAGATCGTCAAGCGCCTCCATCATGAGGCCGAATGGCTTCTCCATGAGTCTGTTGGCGGAGTTGGAGACCCTTTCCTGAAAGACTTCACCGGAGAGTACGGGCATAGCCCGCCCGACGAGAACCATCTTTTGATCCAAAGGTTTGATTTCTGGAGGGAGAAATTGGTGGAACATGTATAGCTTATCCATGATATCCCCGACGACGCATGTAAATAGCTCTCTCTCGGCCAGCGCAAAAAGCTCGCCGTCTGACCCCCAGATATCGTCGGTTGTCAAGATACCCACAAACGCTCCGCCATTATTACCTCCATTGTCGGCGTTCCGTGCGGCTCAGGCTCCGTCGCAGCTCCACCGTTGAGTTGCTTCCAGCTGGGTTTATAGTTACACCGCGAAATGTCCAGCCGCGTTATGTCGTCTAGGGGTCCTTCAATCGGTCGTCGTCGGCCTCGTGAGGTCTGCCCACTGGGCAACGTAACTGTCTCGTTCTCTACTGATGGAGGCATACTTGACCAGCCAGAGGAACTCGCGTTCCTTCATAGTATGATGCTCATTGTAGCGACCACGGGCTTGATCATATAGTGAGGCGGCGTCAAGGGGTTCTGCTTCCGACACAATCCATGTTGAAGCTCGCTCTCAACGTGCTTCTTGACTCTTGAGAGACCTACCCGACAATTGAGGTCCCGCAGCAGAATGTAGAAGCCCCCACGCCCCGCATAAGCTTGCTTGCCGTCCGGGCCTAAACACATGGTGCCGCACACAGAGCCCCAACAATACGCGTCACACTAGCCGCCTCGGCCCGGGGATTGCACAGATCCCCGGCAATACAATTAGAGCAGCTCCCCCTCCGCCGGGAAGGGTTAGACCCTACCATAACAGCTTTACGGCAACCTCTAGATTGCGGGGCGAATTTGCCCCGTTGAGCTTACTGTAGGTGCCGAAGGTTGGATCCGTGGGACCTGTGTCGAATTCAGAAGGAACAGTGCCGAACTCCGGGTGGTTAAGTACATTAAATGCGTCGACGCGAAGCTGTAATTTGACATTCTCCCAAATGGGAAAGAACTTCGACAAATTGGTGTCAAACAACTGGGTGGGCCTCGTACGGATACCAGTGTAAGTTATGTTTGGTGTTTCCCCGTATTGAGGTATCAGTGTGAAATTGAATTGACTGCAATTTCCCGAATAGATATAGCCCTGGACAGGCTGCAGAGACCACGCCCCGTTTGTCCCCTGGACCCATTGGTTGGTGCAAGGTGAGAAAGCACGAGTGTATATGGGGTCTTCATTCTTCAGCGGAACGTTGGCGTATGAATGCATGTACACGCCGTTAATACCCACGGGCATGCCGCTGATGAAGCTATAATCACTGCCGATCTCCCAGCCCCCGATGACGCCGTCCACAATTCGATTGGTATTTCCCAGGAACGTGTGTCCTCGTCCAACCGGTAGGTTATAGACCCCAAACAAAGACACTTTATGGGTCATATCTAGAGAGTCAAGGATTCTCTGACGGGTGTTATATCTTTGATCTGCCCACGCGCCCGCGTCCATGGTCTTCTGCCAAGTCCAGCCAGCGTGTAGAGTTAGGGCGTTACTCCATCTGTGATCTAGCGTCGTCTGAAGGGAGTTGTACCAGGATCTACCATTGTTGACGACTTCATAGATGTCACCAAATGCAGGGAACGGCCGAGTCAGTTGCCCATAGGAAATTGTTGGCGCCGTGTTTGAAAAAGCACCAGCATTATTGAAAGCGCTTATGTCATAGAATGGGTTTGGAACTAAGTCGTTATTGCAGATCGACGGGTCGCCACCGGACTGCAGATCGCACTGGCTTTGCCATGCTGGGCTTATTTGATTGATGTCTGTTCCGATGGTGTAGCTGGTGTTTATGGTGTTCACCGGAGATAGGTTGTAGGTACGACTCCCAACATAACTGACCCCCCATACATCATGACTAGTGAGCTGTTGCTGAAATCCAAAAGAATAGCCCCAGTAGCTTTGCTCTTTGTAGCTTGGGTCATAAAAGCCGGGAAAAGTTCCACCCTGGCCCAGTGCCGTCAACAGCCCAGCTGACGAACCAGTAATCGGAGTCACACCCTGCGGAAACGGATTGCCTATATTGGCATAGGGGTTGGGTGTTTGGCCATTGTTTAAGCTCGCGATATAGGTGGTATTTGCCGAGAATCCTGTTAGACCGTCCTGGACAAGGCTGGAATAGGTGAGCAGCGGACCCAGTAACATTTCCTCGAAGCCGCCACGTATCACGAACTTGGGAGTAATAGCATAGGCAACACCGACCCGAGGCTGGAAACCCCACTTGTTCATCTTGATCGATGACCGCGGGTTTCCGTTGACGCCACCGAACGTGAAGCCACCTAGAAGCGCCTTGCCTCCCGGAAGCAAAGCGTGGTTGACCTGCGAATTCACCGGATTAATCGTTGTCGTGTCAAAGGCATAATTCATTGCGTTGTGACGCTCCGTCGGCCCAGGGGACAAATCATACCGCAGGCCCACGGTGAGAGTCAGCTTCGGTGTTACCTTCCAATCGTCCTGTATAAACGGGGCGAAATAATACGCCGAATATGTACGATTGACCACTATGTTCGCATTTCCGCTATCTTGATATCCTAGCAGGAACGAGGCAAGATCAAAGCCTTGGTAAGCCAGGCCGCTGTTTTGATAGTTTTGCTGAGTCCATCCGTTACCCACGTTAAAGCTCGGCGCATTATACCCCTGACCTCCGGGTACTCCAAGATAGCCTTCTTGCCGATAACGCATATCGAGGCCGGCATCGATCGTGTGCTTGCCTCGCACCCAAGTCACCTCCGGAAAGAAATTGAACATGGTGCCACTTAGCCAGTTGGGAGGGAGCGAGGCGCCGAGGCTGGTAAAGCCGTCAGATGTAAAATTGAAGTTTGGGAATAACGTGCCGAAATTACCAAGCTGCGAAACCAACGCTGGCGTCCAGCCCCCCCCGAAGGTAGCCGGATCGAAATTTGATCGCGTATAATGTTGATATGTAACGGCATAGCCTCCACTCATCTTGACATCAAGGATAAGGTTGGGGCTGAAGGTGTGAAGCCAATCGGGCTCGATGGACCAGCCCCGGCTGCTTCCGCCTTCCCCGGTTCCGGCTGGCCCTGGAAAAAAACTGCCGCCAAAGAGATTGGCGAAGCTATTGCTATTTGTCGTCAAGGTGCCACGTAGGCTGGCGCGATCAGAATTAGTAACGTTCTCTGTGAACTTACCCATGAAATTGCGCACCTCTGTGTTAGAGGTCCATGGTGCGTAATAGTCGTCGTTATAGGGGTTGGTTCCGGGAGGAGCGGCTACATTCGGTGCGGGAAAATAGGATAGGATCTTCATTGCCACGGGGTTGAGGCATGCTCCCCCCGTCGCACTACGATTGGAAGAACCCACACACGAAGGAATTATATTATTTGGAAACGGAGTTCGGTTGGTTGGAGTGCCACTTAGAGGGTCGTAAAGAGTTATCGGCACAGGAGTTCCGCTGGGGCCAAGGGCGTACAAGTGGCTGAAGTCGCCGATAGTGCTGGCATCAGTAAAATCACAGGATTTTCCCGTCGCATTCCATGACCCGCAGTCTGGAACTGAACTGATCGAAGTACCAGGACTGGCGTTCTCATGATTGTCATACTGAAGGAGGAAGAACGTTCGGTTTCTCCCATCGTAAATATGAGGTATGACCACGGGGCCATCGGCTTCGAAGCCATAGAAGTTTTCGGTGCTTTGCGGCGCCGCGTTTGCTGAAGCAGCGGGGGTGTTCGCGTAGTAGTTTGTAACCCAAGGATTCGCGTTCAGCCATGTGCGTCGCGCAAATTCGTATACACTTCCGTGGAAGTTGTTGGTGCCTGACTTTATGATCGTGTCAAACCCGCCACCTGACCCATTGCCATAACGCGCGTCGTAGGCGTTGGCAATAACTTTAAAATCCTGGACGGATTCCATAGAGGCAGTGGTTACCGTTTGCTGCAGACCCGGACCGCTCCCCGCCACGGAATCGTTAGGTAAGCCGTCCATCAATTCTACGGCGCCGCCAAATTGGCCACCATTGACCGACATGGTGTACCATCCACCGCCAAAATTAGAAGTGCCAGCCTCTAAGCCGGTTACAGAACCGTCATTTACATCAAAATAGTTCACACTCGTGCTCAATATGGCGGTCAGGTCAATGTCTCGCCCATTGTTTGGCACCTCTGTGACCACCTCACCAGGGATAGTTTGCGAAAGGCTTGCGTTGTCTGTGTTTAGAAGTGCCTCATTTGCGTTGACTGTCACAGTTACTGCGGTAGAACCGACGCTGAGCGTGAAGTCCACCGCTACCGTGCTGTCCGCGGAGAGAGTAATCCCTGTTCGGACCTGCTTTTGAAATCCTTTCATCTCCGCTCTTATAGAATAGAGACCGGGCGTAAGGTAGGGGACGGAATAATCTCCGGCGCTCGTCGTTTTGGTTCTGGTGTCCACATTTGTCAGTTCGTTGTGAATAACAATGGTAGCCCCCGAAATAACGGCACCGCTTGGGTCTTTAACATGCCCCGTGAATTCCTGTCCGAATAAGGCACTCGAAAAGAACGCCGCAATCAGCGCACTTAAGAAGACATGTCTCCAAAATCTCATTCGCTAACCTCTCTTTTTCCGAAGGGTGCTGCCTCTAAACGCAGTGCGCAGATTGATTGATCCAGCCAATCACAGCAAGCGACGTTACCACCGCCCCAATTTTGCTGTCAAGCCCTTTTGTTGTATTTGAGGACTACTATGCAGCCCATATGTGGTGGAGTGCCGACAAGCCACGCCAATACATATGGTTACAAGCGACCAGAACTTGCAGGGATTCGAACTGCTTAAGGCGCAGGCGCTTCGCTTGGCCACTGCCGACGACTGCGAATGCTTGCTGAAGGCCGGACCAATGACTAGATCTGCAGGCACTGTGGTATTTCGCGCCGCTTTCTACGGTCAATTTCGATGGCGATCTGGCGCTAGGATATGGGTCACGGATAATCCGTACAGTACATTCGCGAAGAAACCAGCGCTGGCGCTCTCAATTTGCCCAAGATCACTTCGGAAACAGTCGCTTTCTTCGCCAAGAATCAGGTCTACGCGGTCTATTGCTGGGGTCCGGCCTGCAATGGTGCCAGCAAAGGTGCAATGCGGCTCGCTGGGCTCGGATTTCGCGCCGAGGAAGTTCTTGGGGGTTATCGAATACTGGCGGGCCAAGGGAGATCCGTTAGAAGGAACGCTGGGAAGCTAGGCCGCGCTGCACCGGTCAATGGGAGCATGACGCAGCGAATCGCGCATCCCTACGTTCGCAGCATGAACGTCCCGGGCATGTCGAAACTGCCGCTTTTCGATTTTCTCAGAATCGCCAAGCCACTCATCGACCGGGGAAGACGAACCCACATGCTCGAATAGTCGCCATTTCGGGCAGTAGTGGCTTTGTCGGACAGTTGCTTCCTCTTTAACAAAGGTGCTCGTGACCGGTCCGTCCGTATCGCCTGAGAACTGGTTCCTAACTCCAGAAGGCATAGCCTGTAGCGAATCCATGGGACCGACGTGTGATCGTGTTCTGATCTATGCGTTATTTAGTGCGTGAATGGAAGCGGCATCGTTCCTGGGTGTAGATACAGAATTCTGCGAAAAGGCTAAGGCAGCGCGTAAAAAATTGCCTCCGCTGCAAATCGGAAAGCACAGGCAGCTACAGGAATGGCTTGAGGATTTCGCAGAGGCGCAGCCAAATCATCGCCATACGTCGCACCTGATCGCGCTATATCCTGACGATCAGATTTCTCCACGAAAGACGCCTGCTCTTGCGGCCGCTGCGCGTGTGACTATCGAGCGCCGGATCGGGCAGTCGGATTGGGAGGACACCGAATGGAGCCGCGCGAACCTCACCAACTATTTCGCACGACTCTTCGACGGAGACACAGCGCATCATCATCTGCTACAACTTATTTGCAGAGACGCGGACACGTCGTTACTGACGTATTCGCGTGGAGGGATCGCCGGCGCATCCCAGAATATTTTTGCAATCGACGGTAATTGTGCCGGAGCGGCAGGAATGGCAGAGATGCTGCTTCAATCACAGGGAGGTGAAATTCATCTTCTTCCCGCGCTTCCCCTGGCGTGGCCGGATGGATATGTATGCGGGTTGTGTGTGCGCGGCGGTTTGCAGGTGACGTTGTATTGGAACGCAGCGAATTGCAATCGGCGATTCTCAGCAGTGAGAGGGGAGGCAGGTGTACTGTTCGCTATAGGGAGAAGGTTATTTCGGTCGAAGTTGCTCCGAGGTGCAAATTTCATCTTAGCGCTCATGATTTTGCGGATAGCCTGTAACACTTTCATTTCCCGGCTTAGAGCATCGTTTGCTACCCCTGAGAGAGGCATCTGCGTTTTTTTGCATTCGTCTCGTTCCCGTGCTTTGCGCTCCGAGCTGCTGGTGTGGACCCGGCCCGGCACGCCGTATTTGCTACCGACAATTATAGGAAAACTCTCACGACCGCTGGACTAAATCAAAGGATGCAGCTCAGAAGGGTTGTAGGTTCGAGTCTCACGTCAAAACCCGTCGGCAGTGCCGACCTCAAATCACATTTAGATAGGGATCAGACGCCCGATGCCAATTGGTGGCTGTCCTGGTGGCTGTTCGTTTCGTAGATTCGTGCATTCGTGTGCGATCGCATGCGGGCGTGCCAACTTGTGTATGGCATTGATAAGAGTGTAGATCGGCAACAATATGCGGCGCGGTGCGACGCCATGCAGAAGAACAAAATTCTGACTCGAAATCAGGCGTAGTCGAAAGGCTACCGGGGGTTCGAATCCCTCCCTCGCCATATCTGCCACACATTCTTCCCAGCGCAGTTTAGTACTTTAGTCTCCAGTTGCCGTGGGCTTAAACGTACTTATTCAAGACAAGTGCGTACCCAACCTCTTAAGGAAACGATAGGAAACGAGTATACTGGGGCGCTTCTTTCCCTTGTGCGCTTCCGGCCTTTCACCTACGCTGCCAACAATAGAGCTGGCTCAGAGATGTGCGAACTTTGACCAGAAGAGTGCAGCATGCAAGGTTTCCTCTGTATGACGGAACTGGAATTGCGGAATGCGAAGCGTTATCGCCTCGCTGCTCCGGTCGATTTCTGGTGGCCCTCCCCGAGAGGCTCGGTGCGAGCGCGCCGCGGGATGACCAGGGATATCAGCAGGAGCGGCGTGATGGTGATGACTAGTGAATGTCCACCCGTAGGAGTGGCGATTCAATTAACGGTTCTTCTCCCAAGACGGCGGGGGAGGGGCCAAACCCTGGAACTACACGGCGAAGGTGTAGTGGTACGCGTACAAGGCCAAGGCGCTGGGTCAAAGTCATCTGCCGGGCGGCCGAACGGATTTGTAGCCTCGGTTCAGTTTTATCCGGAGCTGCCTGAGAGCTCAGAACACCTGAATTGAGAGGGTTCTGCGCTTCAGAAGAAATACCCTCACAAACGCTGATGAGCATTGTGAGGGAAACTTGAATACTCTCCCACTCTGTGGAAAAAGTTCTCCCGAGTGGGGATGGCGAAGCTATGTCACAGTTCTGCGAAGCGATCAATTCGAGACCAAGCGACCAGGGAGTCGCGCCAAAGTGGTTTGCGGCTTACACCGCAACTCATCACGAAAAGCGCGTCTTTGACCAGCTTACACATCGAAATGTTGAAACATTCCTACCCTTGTACAAGGCTCCCCGCCAATGGAAAAAGCGAAGCCCCGTTACCCTAGATTTGCCATTGTTCCCGAATTATGTGTTCGTTCACATCTCTCCCGCTGAGCGGGGGTCTGTTCTGGGCACCCCAGGGGTCTTCTCGATCATCGGCTCCGGGCAGCATGCCTGGGAGCTGCCGGAACAGGAAATCGAAACACTAAGGAATGGGCTACATGACCGAAGGGTCGAGCCCTATCCGTACCTCAACGTCGGCGAGAGAGCTCGCGTCGCATCCGGCATCCTTGCAGGGCTTGAAGGCGTCATCGTTCGAAAGAAGAACAACCTTAACATCGTCCTGACGCTTGACCGGATTATGCGAAGCGTAGCGATAGAGGTAGATGCCTCAGAACTTGAGCCGCTTTCAAAAGCTCAGCACCAAACTCCGGGCTTGAGCACTCATTCTTATCCAAGCCATCCGGCCACGTGGTGCGCTACTCATGCCGGACAGTGGAGCGCGGCTGAGTAGCGGATGTGGACGCCTGCCAAACTTTGAAGAGAGTTGTTCTGAGCGGCCATCGCTTCTACAAACCGGTGAACGAAGTCTCTCTGCTCATCAAGCGAGATTCACCAATCGCATATCAAAACAGATTTCTTCTGACTAAGAACGAAATATTCAGTTGCACTGTGAATCGCTTACGGACCCATAGCCGAACTCGAGCTTAGATCTCTCAGCGCCGCGTTACTCATTCGTAGGGATAGGCATTCTCTCATCTCACATTCAATTCGCAGCGGTGGATTCTTCAAGCAAGGGCACGCCTTGCTGCGATGCGGAAACTAAAATGCTCAGTAGGTATCGAGTTCCACTGACACTCCTACAACTCCTGGACGCGCTGCTTGTCGCGTTGTCGTTTGGACTTGCAACTCTGCAGCTTGTTCATAGGCAGCACAGTGTCCCATTTCGGGCATTTCTCGCCATGCGGGCCAGAATTGCAGATGTCCTCCTATTTTTTCTGATCTTGGCTTCATACCATGTTGTCTTTCGTACATTTGGGCTCTATCGTTCACGCCGGCTCTCCAGGCGGTTTGATGAGATCATCGACGTTCTGAAAGGAACGAGCCTGTCCCTGGTTTGTTTCGTTGGTATCGCCGCCGTCTTTTCAATTCGTATGGCTACGCTGTGGTTCCTGCTGGTGTTTTGGACATTCAGCAGCGCTACGATGATCGCCTCCAGGCTTATGCTACGGTGGCTGCTTGCCCAGATCAGGATCCACGGCAGGAATCTTCGCCACATGCTGATTTTTGGGACTAACGAGCGTGCGGTAGCATTTGCGCGCAAGATTGTACAGAGTCCCGATCGCGGCTATCGGCTAGTAGGATTTGTCGATGACGCGTGGTCGGGGATGAGTGTTTTTGCCCGAAGCGGCTTTGATGTCGTTTGTAATTATGCTGGCTTGGCCGAGTTTCTGCGGAATCGGGTAGTAGACGAGGCCGTAATTTATCTGCCTTTTGGTTCTCTCTACCATCGCTGGTCTGAGGTTGCTAACCTCTGTTCACAGCACGGAATTATCGTCCGCCTGAATGCTGATACCTTTGGCCTTCGGAATGCGCGGTGGCTGGCTGAGGAATTCGATGGTAGTCACTATATTGCCACTCGAACCTGGGCCGCAGACGACTGGCCACTTGTGGCAAAGCGACTGCTTGACATCGCTGTCTCCTCTGCTCTGCTCCTTCTTTTCCTGCCGCTATTCGTTAGCGTGGCCATCGCCATCAAGGCCACATCCACAGGGCCAGTGTTCTTCTTCCAAGAACGCATAGGGCTGAACAAGCGCCGATTTAAAATCGCGAAGTTTCGGACCATGATCCAAGACGCTGAGCGGCTGATGCGAGATCTTGAGAGTAAAAATGAGGTATCTGGACCAGTATTCAAGATCCGTAATGACCCGAGAATTACGTCGATCGGGAAGTTTCTCCGCCGCAGCAGTATTGACGAGCTGCCGCAGTTGCTGAACGTGTTGAAAGGGGACATGAGCCTCGTAGGACCCCGTCCACTCCCTGTCCGGGATTATGAAGGCTTCAGCGAAGACTGGCAGCGCAGGCGGTTCAGTGTGAAACCTGGGATAACCTGCCTTTGGCAGGTGAACGGTCGCAGTAATATCTCATTCGATGAATGGATGTTACTCGACTTACAGTATATGGATGAATGGTCATTATGGCTCGACTTAAAGATCCTGGCTAGAACCGTTCCTGCTGTAATCCGTGGATCCGGCGCAGCTTGAGCCATGAATATCCGCATCAAAGCCGTCAGTGTTATGAGTCACACCAACGGCCAGAGTTAACCATATCCCAAAGGCGTATCGAGGACAGCACCCGGCCACAAGACTCCCGTAGCCCGGGAGTTTTTAGGTCGCAGGCTTAGCGCCTTTGCTTCAATTGGAGAATCTATGAATGCAGTAATCACTCGCGAAAATGCGGAGCAATCACTCGCTTCCACGGCATCTCCGCAGAGCCAGCTACCTGAGGTGTTCAGCCTCTCCGATCTACGTCGCATCATCCTGAAGCGGTATGCCGTTATCCTGCTATGCATCACTGTGGCGCTTTCTGGTGCGGTTGTTTATTCGCTGTTAAAGAAGCCCCGTTACGAGGCTACGGCACACATTGCCATTATTTTCGACGAGAATGCCGACCCTGACGGGCAAGCTGCTTCGTCGAACGCCGACACGAGCGACATGCAAACGCGATTGGAGACTCAGGTTCGCATCCTGCAAAGTGAGCCGCTGGCCATGGCGGTGATTCAGCAACTCCATCTGGACTCTAATCCCGCTTTTTGCAAGCCGGATCCGAAGCATGCATCGATAGATTCGCCCGTGAGGCGCCAGGAGCTGATAAAGGCGTTCGACTCCGCATTGCACGTGACAATCATGCCGAAGTCGGAACTGATCGAAATACGCTTCCGTAGCTACTCGCCCCAGGTGGCTATGGATGTGGTCAACACACTGGTCAGCGCTTTTGTCGAGCACAATTACAAGGTGAAGTACATGGCCACCATGCAGGTTGCCGACTGGTTGCAGAAGCAGCTCGACGAGATTAAAGCCAATGTCGAGGATTATCAGGAACGTGTGTCAGAGTTCGAAAAGGAACATGGGGTGTGGTTTACCGACACCCCCGGCGCCAGCGGGGAGAACCAAAGCAGTACTATCTCGAAGCTGGATGAACTCAACGAAAAACTTACCGCAGCGGAGGAGGACCGCATTCTCAAAGAGGCCAGTTGGCGGTTAGCGGAACAAGGCAACGCTGAGCTGGTCACTTCGCCTACTCCCGACCTCACGCTTCAGACGCTACGCACTCAGGAAAATGATTTACGCAGCCAGTACGCGCAAGTTAGCGCGCAATACGGCGACTCATATCCGAAGGTAGTGGAGCTGAAGGCACAACTGCAGGATGTGGAAGCGCGCATCCAGGCGGAGATAGACAATCATGCGCAACGTTTTAAGAATGACTACCTGGCGGCGCGTCAGTCCGAAGACATGCTTCGGGCGATGGTCGAGAAACAAAAACAGGAAGCGTACCAACTCAATGAGAGCGCCGTACAGTACACCATTTTGCGCCATCAGCTCGATTCCAGCCGCGATTTGTATGACAGCCTGCTCAAGAAGCTGAAGGAAGCAGGTATTGCTGCGGGTCTGCGGTCTACCAAAGCAAATGTGGTGGACCCGGCGACCCTTCCGTTGACCCCTGTGGAGCCGAATATGCCGCTAAACCTGGCGTTGGGCCTCGGCGCCGGCCTGGTATTCGGCCTGGCAAGCGCATTTGTTTTGGAGAACCTCGACAGTAGCTTGCGCACGGTCGAGGAAGTGGAAACCTATTGCGGGTTACCGTCGCTGGCTGTCATCCCTATGTTCAACAAAAACGGGGCCTATCGCAGCCACATTTTGAGCACGAACGGCAACGGCACAAAGAAGAGCGCCGCTGGCATGATCACCATGTCCTTAGACGCAAACGGCAATGGTTTTAAGGACGCCGCAGACGTAATTACGTTGTCGAAGCCCAAGTCGCAGGCGGCAGAAGCCTATCGTAGTTTGCGAACTGCACTGCTGCTGTCCAGTTATGGTGGTCCGGTAAAGACCATCGTAGTGACCAGTTCAGTGCTTGGCGAAGGCAAGACCAGTACTAGCATTAACACCGCAGTAGTACTGGCTCAAAAGGGCGTACGGGTGCTCTTGGTGGACGCTGACCTACGGCGCCCCTCTGTGCACAAGCATTTTGGACTGTCTAACAAATCCGGTTTGTCTTCAGTCGTGTCTGGAATCAGTAAGCTAGAGGACGTCGCCTTCATCCACCCCAAGATGTCCAATCTTACATTGATGACATCTGGTCCTATCGCTCCCTATCCGGCGGAAATGCTCGGCTCTCGGTGCATGTCAGAACTGTTGCTGAAATGGAAAAACGAGTTTGATTATGTGATCTTAGATACCCCCCCGGTACTTCCCGTTACGGACGCCGTCTTGTTGGCGGCGCAAGCTGATGTCTGCGTAATGGTGCTGCGCTGGGGAAAAATCGGGTGGCAGCCGTTGCGGCGTTCGTGCGAATTGCTGCTCCGCGCCCGCGCCCGTATCGCCGGCGTAGTTTTGAACGGCGTCAATATCAACGCCCCCGACTACTACTATTACGGCGGGGGAAGATACCAAAATTACGATTACTCCAGTAGTCGCGATTGACACGTCTTTCGCAGGCACTGTCACAGACAGGTGTAAACACATTGTTGCGGCTTCAGCGCTGCGGCAGGGCTTTGTCATGATGGATTTGCCCGTGACGCGCCTGTAGCTCTGTCGAAAGTGTAGGTCGGGGGCCGGCGTCACGAAGAAGCCTCCTTCGTCTTCTTCATAGGGCCACAGGGCCCGAATGATAATTAGGAGAATGTCTTATGCGTTACCGCTTATCCTTGTTCCGACTCAAGAAACAGTTCCTGATCGGACTTGCTATGGTTATGCTGGCATGTTCGGTTCTTGCTCAGGAGAAGGCCAAGTCTTCTGCCGGGGCCGTGCCGATTGGGCCTGGCGACTTACTCGATATCCAAGTCTTTGATTCACCCGAATTAAGCGGGAAGTTCAGGGTCGATAATCAGGGCACGGTATCGCTTCCGCTGTTGAACACTGTGCCGCTTCAAGGTCTCGCACCTGAACAGGCGCAGCAAGTACTCGCCAAGCGGCTGGCCGACAGCAACATAGTCAAAAAACCACAGGTTACAGTTGCGGTCGAGGAGTACGGCAGCGCGCAGGCTATCACCGTCGCGGGGGAAGTGAGGAAGCCCGGAGCCTACACTCCACTTGGGAGACCGCGCCTGCTTGAAGTTATCTCGGAGGCCGAGGGCCTTACTCCAGATGCCGCTGAACGAGCTTTGGTCACCCATCGTGCTGACCCCGCCCATCCTGTAACAGTTAGCCTTATTGGCAACTCCAGTCAGGCGGCCGCTGATATTGAGTTGCAGCCTGGAGATATGGTGTTGGTGCCTAAGGCTGGAATTGTCTATGTTGTCGGAGACGTTGCGAAGCCGGGTGGATTTGCGATGGATACCGATAATGTTTCTGTACTTCAGGCACTAGCTCTCGCATCAGGTGCCAACAGAACAGCCAAACTTAATAGCACTCGAATTATCCGCAAGACGACGACAGGAGTAACTGATATCCCAGTTCCACTGGGGAAAGTTTTTCAGTCGAAAAGTCCTGATCTGGCGTTACAGGCCGGGGATGTACTGTACGTTCCCAGCAGTGCTGCCAAAACCGCTGGTGCGCTTAGCAGTCATGCGGTGCTGGATATGATCACAGGTGTGGCGCTCTACGGACTGTTTTATCACTGACGCGGCTGATATGAATATGTTGCCTGCAATCCATAGGCACAAAGGTATTGAATGGCGGAGCATCGTTGCTTGAGAGTCTGCATTGACGCTCGCGTTCCGGACGGCCCGGCCAGCGGCGTCCGCTCCGTTGTTGTAGGGCTCGCCAAGGCACTTTCTGAGCTCGGAGACGGAACGGAGGAGTATCTGTTCCTTGCCTTCAAGGACTCTCATGAGTGGCTGTGCCCCCTAATGAAAGGGCGATCCCGAATTTTGCCAACTCGAAACCGCAAAAACCCCGCATGGAAGAGAATTGCCAGAGGGATGCCCGGCGTGGTCAAAACCTGGCAAAGTGTCTGTAGGCAAAAGATGCTCACAATAGAACGGAGCATGCCAGTTTCCGATGGTGCCGTCGAAGCTGCGGCGGTCGATGTTTTGCATTTTGCCCAAACGTCCGGCTTCCAAACCACACTCCCGAGCATCTACCAGATCCACGATCTCCAACACCTGCATTACCCTGACTTCTTTGCGCCCTGGGAATTCGCAGATCGCGAGTTTCGGTATCGGGCGAATTGCACCCAATCGAGCCTGATCGCCGTGATGACCGAGTTTGGCAAAGAGGATTTGATTCGCAATTATGGACTTCCTGAAGAGAAGGTCAAGGTAGTGCCCTGGGCCCCTGTACTGACGGAATATCAGCGAAGCCCAACATCAGCGGACCTGGAAGCCACGTGTAAGAAGTTCCGGATTCAAACCGACTTTGCGTTCTATCCAGCGCAAACCTGGAGGCACAAGAACCACTCTGCGTTATTTGAAGCACTGGCGATCCTCCGTGATCGCTATGATACAGTAGTTCGACTGGTATGCTCAGGACACAAAAACGAATACTATCCAAGCCTCCAGCGGATGATCGGTGAACTCGGGCTTTCAAATACGGTAAATTTTGTGGGTTATGTTTCACCCGTCGAACGTGACTGTCTATATAGACTCGCTCGATGCATGGTTTATCCCAGCAAGTTTGAGGGTTGGGGGCTGCCCATATCCGAAGCCTTTACATTAGGGCTACCGGTTCTCTGCTCCAACATTCGTCCCCTCCGTGAGCAGGTTCAGGATGCTGCGATTACGTTTGATCCGGACAATGCTGAAGAGCTCGCCCATGCCTTATACCGCGTATGGACTGACGAGAACTTACGCCGTAATCTCAGGAACGCAGGAACCGAACGAGCTGGCCTCTTCTCCTGGGATAGGACAGCTCGACTCTTCCGCGCTCACTATCGTGTTCTTGGACGACGCCCCTTGACCGAAGAAGATCGGATGCTGCTGGCCCAGGCTCCGCTCGTCTAAAGAAGTGCGAATGAGCACAATCCTACCTCGCAGGGCAGCAAAGCAATGTGCGAATTACAACGACGCATTTATGCCTGTTTGCTAACTACTGTTCCAACGCAGCCACAACCGAAAAGCTCTTCATAAGCGCAGCTCACCTTATCTAAAATTATGGGATACGTCACCTATCTTGGAATTGCACCTTTAATTGTAGCCGTTCTAATTGCGGTTATGTGGGCGTACTCATACCTCGTTCTGGCGTTGGCGCGCAATGTGCTTTTTGGGGCCGCGACTCTGTTAATTCTATATGTAGCAGAAACCACTCTTATTGTCCTTCCGCGAATCCATTTATACCTCTACATTTATCCGCAGGATATCGTTATTTCTCTTTTGGTTGCGGCTGGAGTGCTCCGCCTCTTCTGGTTGCGCGAATTGGGCGGACGCCGGATGCTTCTTGGTATAGTTTTCCTTCTCCTGCTTATGTCGATAGGCCGGGGACTTGTAATTTTCGGAGCCAAAGCGGCCGGGAATGAATCGCGCTTCGACTGGTGGTTCCTGGCAGCGGTACCCTACTTCGCCAGTTTCCGGTACAGCAGGGAGCTGAGTGAGAAGATGATGGTCTATTGGATGAAAGCGGCTTTGGCACTGTGTGCCCTGGTTGTATTCCGCTGGACGGCCACCTTTTTGCACCTTGGTATTGCAGGGCAGTGGGAGGTTGCCGTCGGAACGAACATCTACCCCATGCGTGTTGTGGGATATGAATGTGCATATTTTCTGCTTATAGGCTCTCTGATTTCCGTGCATCTTATATTGACCGGCAATGCAACACGCTGGCATCGGTGGATGTTATATCTTAGCGCCCCGATTTCAATGATGCTGGAGCACCGTACAGTTTGGGTCTGCGGTGCCATTGCTGCACTGTTATTCGTGCTATATACTCGCCGCGTACCAAGACAAATGCTAATTGCTGTATTATCCCTTTTATTTGTTATGGCGATACTTGTGACTGCCTTTGTCATAGGCCCAGGGTCCAAAGTCCAGCATTCCTATGGCGTGGCAGTAGAGAACTCGGATGACTGGACGTGGCGAGTCGACGGGTGGACGGATTTGTACGAAGATCATTTTAACGACACAGTCTCTACTCTCTTTGGCGAACCCTACGGCTCTGGCATGGGTCGCTTCGCCGCCGGCCAGTTCGTAGACACCATCGCTCATAACGAGTATCTGCAGTTGGCGCTTCGGATTGGCGTCGTTGGGCTGCTGTGTTTTGTAGGTATTTATGTCAGTTCCTTGTGGACAATCCATTTTGCCAGCCGCGACCACGCAGGGCTGTTGTTCCCTGGCAAGAACTTTTGGCGAATATGGATCTTTATGTCCTTTGCGTGCTTCGTTACCTATTCGGCCAGCTACAGCCAATCGATGCTGTTCGGAATGCTGATCTCGGTTTCAACCTCAGTCGGGTCACAGGCGGCGTACGACCGCCGTGCAAGATTTCATCTGTTGCAGACATCTCTCAACAAAGCGGTCCCGGTGTGAGCCTTTCCATAAACACCTTAGCTTTATTTCGCGCCTCGGGCCTAGTAGACCAAAGGTCACTCGGTAATCTCCATGGTGAAGTGAGATTATGAGCCGGTCTCGTTTTTTCTGTGTCCCCAAGGCTGTGGGGCGCGGTGCAGGGTTGGCGAACGAGCTTATACCATGGGCCAAAGCCTGTCTTGCCGCTCACGCGATTGATGGGCACTGCCTTCATCCCGCATGGGGCATGAACCCACGCCGGTATTGGCGGCACTTCGGAACTTCGCGGCTGGACTTTGCTGCCTATCGACTCCTCGAGTTAATTTATCCCGTTGTAATCACTTTCGATGAGCGGGCTTATCGCGCGAACTATGATCCTGACTTCAGCCAAGCCTTTGCGAACTGGGTTCTTAGCTTGCGTTTGCCGCGATTCGTGCCGGTCGTATTCCTTCTGGAGGGTATGTGGGGTGGACTTGGCGCGCTGGACCGGAGTCGCCCTTTCTTGCTGAGCCAGCTTTATCGAAGCGCAAGCACACTTACAAACATAATGGCGAAAATGCCGGCGGCTGGACGCAGTCGACGCGTGCGTGTCGGCATTCACTACCGGTCGGGTGATTTTAAGGGAACGTTTTGCCCTGGTGATGGTCAAGGTCGCTGGAACCGGCGGCTTCCTCTTTCCTGGTATATCGAGATTTGCTGTGAGTTGAAAGCCGCTCTTGATCCAGAGTTTGTGCTCGTAACCGATGCCCCGAGGACAGAATGTGAATTAATCATGGACGCGGTCCAGCCTATCACTACCTTCGACCAAGATATGACCGACGTCAGCGATCTTTTGCTTCTATCACAGTGCGATTGCATCGTTCCGTCGTTATCGAGCTTTAGTCTCGCGGCCATTTGGCTGGGATCTGCGGCCTATATATGGCCGGGAGAGCATGCTGTCGAACTTTCTTCTTTTTTGACGCTGTGGGGAGATGAAGAGCAGGCGCGCGATGAGAAATGCGGAGAGACTGCCCGAAATATTCGGACAGTGCGAGCCGAGCCAGAAATGGCAAGATATTCACGTGCGTTTGTTCGATACACTGGTAGGCCTTTGTCGGCGGAATTCCTCGAAATGCTTCGCCAACGCTCTCTCTTTGCTCAGTCGTGTACGGATCTCATTCGCTACGGTGTATTACCGACCTGCCCTGACGACTATGTACTTCAGGACGGCGAGCCAGAGATTGCTGAGTTGGTGAGTCGTGAAGAGAGTTAAAGGCATTTGACGACGGGCAATGTCTTGCGTCCCGATTCTTTTGGCGCATCCCAGCAAATAAGTGCCGATTGTCAGCATGCAAGCGCATACTTCTTTGGTTCCTCCCACCGATCACGTTAGACAAGAAGCGAATAATCCTGATGCCTACCACAGTTGACACTTCAAAGGCACTTACCGCCCTAAAGTGGAGCTACGTCGGCATGGCTGCACGCTCCGGTTCCGGGCTGCTGATCGGTATTGTGCTGGCGCGCCTGTTAGGCCCCAAGCCCTTCGGCATCGCGGCAATTGCAACGCTGGTCATCGGTTTCTGCAACTTGCTCGCGGATTTTGGGTTTGGGTCCGCAGTAGTACAGAAGTCCCTGCTTTTGGATGAGGATATACGCTTTTCATTTACTGCTCAGTTAGGAGCAGGATGCGTCTTGGCACTGATCTGCATTCTCTTAGCACCTGCCCTGGCCGTTGCATTCCGCAGCGAGGAAATCACTCCCGTCGTTCGCACGCTGGCGCTGGTCTTTCCGATTCAGGCCCTGGGTCAGACCGCGTGTTCCATCTTAAGACGGAACTTGCAGTTCCGCCCGATACAGACTGCTCAAGTTGTCTCCTACCTTGCCGGTTATCTGGGACTGGGAGTTCCACTGGCCTATCTTCAGTTCGGTGTGTGGGCTTTGGTGTTCGCACAACTTGGTCAAGCGGCGGTCAATAGTGTACTGCTGTTCAGGGCCGCGCCACACAGCTTGTCAGTCTCCTTGCGTTGCCGCGATCGCGCCGCGATTACGAGGTTTGGGACGAATGTCATCTGCACAAACATTGTGAACTGGGCAATTCTTAATCTTGACAATGCCTTTATTGGCCGAGCGCTCGGAACCGTGCAGCTGGGCCTTTACTCCCGCGCTTACAACCTAGCCGCCACACCGTTTGGCATGGTGTGCGGCCTCCAGCAGGTTCTGTTTCCGGCGTCTTCGCGTGCGCAGGATAACCTCAGTGTTCTTCGGCGAGCTTATCTGGGTGCGACCGCGTTGGTCGCAACTTCCATGTTGCCGCTGTTTGCAATCGTTGGAATTGCGGCCCCTACGGTCATTATTGGTCTGTATGGTTCCAAATGGGCTGGAGCCATAGTCTTGCTAAGGCCGCTGGCAATAGCGATGCCCCTTTACTTATTGGTTGGAATAGGTGGGCCGCTACTGTGGGGAATGGGCAAAGTGCAATATGAACTGCGCGCACAGGGAGTAACGTCGGTTCTGGCAATCGCAGCGTATGGCATTGCTGCGAGGCACTCCTCTGCTGCCGTTGCCTGGTCCGTAGTCCTGGTCTATCTGTTTCGTTTTACCTTAGTGACTCGTTATGCACTTCGCCTCCTGGAAGTGCGATGGGCCGATTTCCTGGGAACATTATTGCGGCCACTGTTGCCCTGTGCTGTAGCAGGATTCGTTACGTATGCAGCTGACGCAGCGCTTGGACGCCTCGGTCTGCCCATGCCCGTGAGGCTATTCGCAGTCACAGTCATTGCGCTGCTGCCTGTTGCGGCGCTCGTATTTCTAAGACCGGCGATGACGCTTGGTCGGGATGGAATTGCGGGACTTCAGGCTTTGAAGCGGTCACTCCCGCCTTCCGTCAGTCGTCTTCTGCCGGTGAGGCAGACCGTGTCGGTCTGAGAATTTCAAGCTTCAAAGAGTTACTTCTCGAAGCGTACCGGAATACCAGAAACTCTTATGCGACGAATTGCTGTGGTCTTGACATCCTTTAATCGCAAGGAAGAGACGCTGCATTGTTTGGCTGCGCTGCGGAAGCAGCCACTGCCGACAGACGTGCAGCTCACCGTCTTTCTGACCGATGATGCCAGCCAGGACGGTACTCCGGAGGCGGTGATAGTGATGTTCCCCGAGGTTGTGCTTCTGAGGGGCGACGGTAATTTGTACTGGAATGGCGGGATGCGTCGAGGTTTTGGCGAGGCGCTAAAGAAAGACTTTGATTTCTACCTTTGGGTGAACGATGATACGTGCTTAGTTCCAGACGCCATCGCTCGCCTTTTAGCCACGCATGAGCAATTGCTCGCGCAAATAAAGCACAGCCCGATTGTAGTTGGCTCAATACACGATCCCAATAATGGCCAATTGACGTACGGGGGAGTGGTTCGCGCCAGCCACCTCCGCCGTCTAAGGTTTTCGATGATTGAGCCTAATTCAGCGTCGCAGCGGTGTGACACTATGAACGGAAACTGTGTTCTGATCTCGCGTGAGACAGCAAGTGTTGTCGGTAACATCAGCCCAGATTTCACGCACGCGATGGGTGATTTTGACTATGGCCTCAGGGCGCGAACAGCAGGTTTCTCGACATGGGTGGCGCCCGGATACTTTGGGACATGTTCATTAAATCCAGTCAAAGGAACATGGGAGGATTCAACACGCTCTCTGTTCTATCGCTGGAGACAGATTCGACACGTTAAAGGCTTGCCCCTAAAGGAATGGATGACCTTTGCTCGACGTCATGCCGGTCCATTCTGGCCTTTCTTTTGGATATCACCGTACCTGCGAATGCTGACAGTTGGGCTTTGGCCCGAATCAAGGCCCTATCTATGACCCTGAACATTGTAAAAGCCAAGACCCCAGCAAAAGCTGCGGATGTACCAATCTTGCAAGTTAACCCTGCCAGAGTCGCATGGGTGTTTCCTACGCTTGATCGAGGCTATTATTGGTTGCCAACCCTTCGAGAATTCGCCCGGCTGTTTCCGCATTCAGTGCTTTTTACTGGCGCATTACCTGGTCCAGGCGCCGACAGTGCCGGTGACATGCAACTGCACATTCTGCGTGGCGCCAAGACGCTCGTCCTGAAAAGACATCCTAATGGCTACGATAGACAGCTAACCTTCATACCCCCGTTTTCTATCATGTGGCAACTGATACGGATTCGGCCAAGGGTGATTGTCACAGAACAGTTTGGTCTATTGACGCTCTATGCTTTATTAGCGAAGAAACTCATCGGTGCACGGGTAATTCTCCTATGCGATGGCATTTCGCCGAGCATAGCCTGCCTCAAGCAGTCATTTCGGCTGGCAATCCGACGCCTGATGGGCAGGCGCATGGAAGCGTGCATCTGCAACACTCGTGAAAGTGCTCAATACTTCAGAACTATTCTCGGCATCGCCCAGACAAAGATCGTACAGGAACCATATCTGGTACCTGACGTCGCTACTCTCTGCGCAGGCAGTAGCACCATTCCCAACATGCACACTAAAGGGCATCCCGTTTTCCTCTTTGTTGGTAGCCTTTCGGAAAGAAAGGGCGTGCGCCAACTCCTTGAAGCGGCGACAGAACTTCGAAACCGGAACGTCCAGTTCTCTCTAATCATAGTGGGTGAGGGTGAGCTACGTGCCGAGCTTGAGTCATTCATCGCTGTAAATAATCTTGCCAACTTCGTTGTTCTTGCAGGAGAGGTCCGCTATGAAGATCTCGGCGCCTATTTCAACGCATGTGACGTATTCGTGCTGCCGACCCTAGAAGACATCTGGGCAATGGTGGTGCTGGAGGCAATGGCGTTTGGCAAGATGGTGCTGTGTTCGGCCAATGCAGGCGCGCGCGAGGTGGTTCAGGACGGTTCGTGCGGATGGCTTTTCGACCCGTTCGATCCGCATGAATTGGCTGAGTGCATGTTCCGCGCGATCCAGGATCCGGCGATGGTGCGGGCATATGGCGCACGGTCCTTAGAAACAATGAAGCAGTATAACCCTCGCAAAGTTGCTCAACTTCTTGCTGAGGTTTGCAACGTTGTAATGAATAACGATCTTGATTCGCTTCAGAGCCTTGGTCGAGCCGGGTATAACGTTGGGGCAAAAGCTCAAAGCAGAGAGGCCACAACTTGACGTCGAAGCTAACATCAATGTCGACTTTCACATCGAACCGCTGACCGGTAGCTTTTCAATGCGGCCAGGGATTTCTACATCCTCGCTCTCCTTTCTTACCTGACTAACGTTACTGAAAGAGTGATATGCACCACTACCAGTGAGTTCTCAGCGCTAGCTCAAATCCATGTCAAAGCCAACTCTCGCAATCCTGGTTAACTTAGTTGCACCCACCCGCATTCGACTCTATGAACATCTAGCGACAGCATTTGATGTTCACATTCTGCACGGCGCAATGGAGCACAATCGCCGTTCATGGGAGAGTCCCAGGGTGCAGGGCGCCGAGGTGCGGCGGGTCAGAGGGTGGCAGTTCCAATGGACGGAGCGCATCAACGGGCGGCCCTTCGACTCTCGTTTCCTCCACATTGAACTGGCTTACATTTCCGAATTGCTGCGATTACGTCCAGACGCGGTTATTAGCCTTGAGATGGGTTTTCGAAGTCTAGTAGCAGCTGCCTACGGTGCGGTTTTCGGAAAGCCCGTGTGGATCTGGTGGGGTGGTACGTTACACACTGAATGCTATGCCGGATGGGTAAAGAAAGCGTTACGCAGATGCTTTGCCGGCTGGGTCAAACAGTGGATCAGCTACGGCCAGACTTCTACTGAGTATCTGTTGAGCTTGGGGATTGCACGCGAAAGGATATTGCAGGTGCAGAACTGTGTGGATGAGCGTTTGTATGCTTTTCACAGTGTTCCCGCTTTGGACATCGAGCCGAAACCGGTTCTTTTACACGTTGGTCAAATGATCGCTCGAAAGGGGGTCGCGGAGTTATTGAACTCGGCGGCGCAGTTGCAGCAAGAAGGATTGATCTTCTCCCTTGTACTTGTTGGCGACGGGCCCGATCGGAATGATCTCGAAAGCATGGCATCCAGACTTGCCCTGAAGAATGTTCACTTCTATCCAGCGCAACACGCACACGCGTTGTCATCTTTTTATAACAGTTGTGATGCTTTAGTCTTTCCCACCTTAAGAGACGTCTGGGGCCTCGTTGCGAACGAAGCGATACTTTGCGGTTTGCCTGTCTTATGCTCCTGTTACGCTGGTTGCGCGCAGGAGTTATTCGACTCCGAAAGCATCTTCGACCCTGCAGATCACACGCAATTTGTGAATGGTCTCCGCAAAGCTATTACGGGCAAATTGCCAGGCGGTGACGTGTCTCGCCTTACGACGAGCATTGAAGTTGGCGATGCAATCGTAAGCGCCGTCATGAAAACCCTCGGAAGATCTGCTTCACAGACAGCAGCAGCGCAGACCGACGAAAAAACAAAAGTAGCAGCGCTCCATGGCTCTTAGAATCCTAATCGTCCATAACCGCTACCGTTTCAGAGGTGGGGAGGATACAGTTGTCTCTACGGAGTGTGATCTACTTCGGGCGTTCGGGCATCTGGTAGAAGAGTACTTTGAATCCAATGACTCACCTTTCGGAATTTTGGACGCTCTGGAACCAATCTGGTCATTCCGATCGGATCAACGTCTTCGTGAGGCCATTGAGAAGTTTAAGCCGGATGTTGTCCACTGCCACAACATCCACTACCGTATTTCACCGTCGGTCTATTGGCTATGCTGGCAACTAGGTGTTCCGGTGGTACAAACCCTACATAACTATCGCATTGGATGCCTGAATGCTCGCCATAGCCTTAACGGAGCGCCATGTGAGCTCTGCCTGACAAGGCGACTCAAGCAGGGTCACGGAATTGTTCGTGCGTGCTTTCAGCAGTCCAGGATCCGGAGCGCAGGGTTAGCATTCTCATTGAGCTTACATCGACACCTAGGGACCTTCGCGGATCGAGTGTCGAAATATATAGCGTTGTCGCAATTTGCGCGCACCAAGCACGTCCTGGCAGGGATTCCGGAAGGGAAGATCGTAGTCAAGCCGAATTGCGTTTATCCCGACCCGGGAGAAAAATCCGAAGCGGGGTCTTTCTGCTTCTTTGCGGGGAGGCTGGAAGTAGATAAAGGAGTCCGAGTGCTGCTGCAAGCAGCAGCATTCATCCCGGATATCCCTATCGTAATCGCGGGCGATGGTCCATTACAGAGTGAGGTCCGTGACGCGGCTAGCACACTTCGCAACATACAGTATCTAGGACCGCTCTCACGCAACAAGGTCATAGAGTTAATGAGGTCCGCCAAACTCTTCGTCTTTCCGAGTCTGGCTTACGAAAACTTCCCTATGAGTATTGCCGAGGCTTTCAGTATTGGACTGCCCGTTATAACGAGTCGGTGCGGAGCCGCAGCTGAGATTGTTGAAGACACGGTGAACGGTCTGCATTTTGAGCCGGGTTCCGCGGCACAACTTGCTGAACGAATTCGCGGAGTATTTAGTGATACTGAGACGGTTGGACAGATGGGCGCAGCAGCGCGCCTGAGCTTTGAGCAAAAGTACTCGGGCCAATGCACTTACCGCGCTCTTTATTCGATTTACGAGGAGTTGGTTGCCAAGCCCGGCCATGTGCGGTCGTCGGGAAGGACAAGAACGCTTACCGAATATGCGACACACTCGATCACTTGTGACAACAAGCTGGGATGACGGTCATCCGCTCGATCTGCGGCTTGCAGAGCTACTGCACAAATACGAGCTTCCCGCGACGTTTTATGTTCCCCTTGCAAACGAGAGGCCGGTATTGACAAAGGCGCAGATTCGCGAACTGAGTGATCGTTTTGAAATCGGGGCACACACTCTCACTCACTGTGATTTAACCTCTGTAAGTGACGACCAAGCCGAGCGAGAAATTCGAGAATCAAAGCACGCTCTTGAACAGATTATTGGGCGCCGCTGCAATGCGTTCTGCTTTCCTAAAGGGCGGTTTAATCGCATACATCTGACTCAAGCATGTGATTCGGGATTCTGCGTGGTCCGCACTGTCGAACTATTTTCAATCAGCCGGCCACGGATCTGGCATGGTTTATCAGTTCTGCCCACGAGTCTCCAAACGATTCCGCTTAGACCCATGCCGATTGTGCGCAATAGCGCAAAACGGCTTCGTCTAGGTAATCTCGTAAGATTTTTGAGATATAAGACAGATGATTGGGTGGCGACGGCTGAGTCGCTGATCGACTATGTCGCGGATAAGGGCGGTGTATTTCATCTTTGGGGGCATTCGTGGGAGATCGAGGAAATGGGTGAATGGCGAAACGTCGAACGAGTGTTCGCGTATTTATACAGTCATTTGTATAGTCACAGGAGCCGGACGGTTGGGGTAATGAACTGCGATGTGGCTTAGGAGCGTTGCTGAAGTTCCTGGTGAAATTTGCAGCATCGGGAATCGGGCTGACCGATACGAAACAGGCTCTTATGATTTCAGCCGGACCGACACTCATCACAAACTCAATCTCTTTAAACTCTGCACACTGAGAGAACAAGCGGATGGACAATCCATTGCCGAGAAAACGAACTGCTACTCCTGGCTCCATAGCGTTCTACGCTGTGCTTGGCATACGCCTGGGAGGTCTGCAGATTCCCGATCTTATCGCTCAGATGGAAGCCTGGATTCTAGCCCACGATTACGGGCACTGCATCACTTTCGCTAATGTGCACGTAGTAATGGAAGCTCAGCGCGATGACCACTTCCGAGCTATCTTGAAAAGTCAAGACGTGCTGAATGTACCCGACGGCAAGCCTTTAGTGTGGCTGGGGCGCTCGCAAGGCTTCCCACTGAAGCGCCGTGTATATGGCCCCGATCTGATGAACGATTTCTGCACCGTCACCGCAGATAAAGGGTACCGCCATTTTCTGTACGGAGCAGCGCCAGGAGTTCCGGAGCGTCTTGCCGCCGTAATGAAGGACAGGTTCCCAGGAATCAATATCGTTGGTACGTATTCTCCACCATTTCGCCCTTTGTCTGCCGCGGAAGATGAAGACGTTGTGAATATGATCAACGCCGCGCGTCCGGACGTTCTCTGGATTGGTCTGGGCTGTCCGAAACAGGAGAAATGGGCGTTTGAACACCGAAGCAGGCTAGATGTACCAGTGTTGGCGGCTGTGGGACAAGCCTTCAATCTCCACGCCGGCGTCACTCCTCAGGCGCCGCGATGGATGCGTGAGCATGGATGGGAATGGCTGTTTCGATTTGCGAGTGAACCGCGGCGTCTCTGGAAGCGATATCTGGTCTATAACTCGCAGTTCATTACTTACATCCTGCTGGAACGGGCGGGCCTGAAACGGTTCGGGATGTAGCCTTGAGTCGGCCTTGGGAGAATTAATCAAGCCGATTTCCAGGCTTCTACCGCGAAGACTAGGACGAAGCTGAATGATTCTCTCAAACCAGTCCGTTAAGGAATACGCCTTCTGAAGACTAGATCATGAAGCCAATCCTCCAGCATCCAGCACTATTCCTTGTCAGAGCATGGACGAGTGTGAACGATTTTGCATTGGGAATTCATACACAGCCTAACGGTTTGGTTAGTTGCTCCATTGGTGACCCTCAGGAACCCGGTAAGGGCGAGTTCTCCAGCAATGCCCGATACTGGGACAATTTGTCCTACGTGCCTGCGGGTTACCGGAGTATGAGACGAATTTTGCGATTGGTGGAACCGGGCTCCGACGACGTGTTTTGCGACATTGGTTGTGGAATGGGCGGAATCCTCTGTGTCGCCGCCCGGAAGCCCTTGCGAAAGTGTATCGGCGTGGAATTGTTCGAGCCACTGTGCGAGATCGCGCGCCAGAACGGAAAAACTCTGAGGGGGCGAAAAGCTCCCATCGAGATCATGTGCAGCGATGCCACAACTGCGGATCTGTCAGAAGGAACCATCTTTTTCCTGTTTAATCCTTTTGGCTCGCAGACGCTCCAGGACACATTGGAGAATATCAGGCATTCGCTGGAGGACAAGCCTCGTGCCATCAGAATTGTCTATTACAAGCCCGTATACAAATCGGTAGTCGATGCTCTTGACTGGCTCGTGAAGCTGCATGATTTTGATCGCTTCGGCGGCCACGCCCTTGCGATCTGGGCAAACCGGTGATCCGCCGCCTTTCGATATCTTTAAGAGCCTGAGAATATGGCATCGATTCTTTCAACTGAGCTCCCAGTGCAAGATTGCATCGTACTTTTTGATCCTGCCGGATCGCCTGAAGCCTGGCAGGAACACGATCGCCTCCAGAGCAGCATTTTCTCTCGCCACTCCTACTTAAAGGCGAACCAATTGCTTGACGGAGCACAAATTGCTCAACTTGTCTCTGACGGCGTAACGCGTCGGTCATTGGTATTCCGGATCACGAATCAGTCGGCATTCGTCATTGGAGCGCTTACTGCATCCGCCCGGGAGTTCTCGCTTGTTGCAAATCAAATCTTCGAGCAGTACTCAAATGTCCACTATGTCCGCTCCGAACCCCTTGTGCGGGATCCGCAGATCGAATCTGATCCGAGAGTCGTCATCGTTGGTAAGAGCGATGATCTGGTTCGAGCTTTGCCAAACAGTATTTCTGACTTTGACTTAAGCCTTAAAAGGGAACAGAGAAAGAAAATTCGGTCCCATGAACGGCGATTCAAAGAAGACTTTCCGCAGGGCGGTATTTCGATCCAGCGCGGAGCTGAGATTTCCGCACACGCGTTTCACACTGTAATCGAGTTAAACAGGGAGCGAATGCGGTATAAGGGGCGCTCCTCTGGTATAGATGATCTGCTTGAAGCTCAGATGCGGCAGGTAGCAATCGAAAATGGACTGCTCATTCTGCTGAATAACGGTGAAGAGGTTGTTGCGGGTTTAGTGATTATTACGGCGTCGGACGATGCGTACGGTTGGACGATGTCTTACGACCAGAAATACGGTAAGTACAGCCCTGGGATCATCGGCCTACATGGGGCAATCAAGTATTTAATTTCAACGGGTGCGCGAAGATTTCATTTTCTGTGGGGAGACAGTCCGTACAAACGTCAATTTGGTGCTGTACGAGACGACTTAGCGAGCTACGCCATTCTCCGTCCCGGCGTTTCCAGATGGGTTATCTTTCCACTTCTGTGTTCTTTCTATAAACAGTGTTTGAAATCCGAGATCATACGATGTATCAAGAAAAGCGTATGGATGGTTACGTTGTATAGAAAGATTCGCATGGAGCGTTTGCAGAAAAATAACTAACTACCTCACAGAATCACAGAAGTGGAGAGTTTCGCATAGCTTATTTAGCGCACACTGCTTCCTGGTAAACTACTTTTTGTCTAATTTGATTCTCTCGCAAGGGCGTGGATCCTTTTGAGGAGAGAGCAGGCCGATCATTTGCAGCAACTCCCATGCGTTTCCTGCCCTACAGCCTGAAATTGCTTCCACGTGATGGGCCGCAACCACATCCAGTGGTATGCCCCAGATTGCGCCGTGATGTATCGATTTGAGTCGAATACATTCCCAACTGCTGAGTTGTTTTTGGCGCTATCATCCAGCCCAGAGTATCCTGACGATCCGAGATAAGTAATTGTATTGCTGTGGATAGAGTTATTCGCAGCCACATAGGGTCCGTATTTTCCATGGCCGCGGTTCTCGTTCATAATGCCAATGCCGTTTCCGTAGCCAGCGGCTACCTCAATGGTGTTGTCATAGACTTGCACGCCGCTTGAGGCTTGCAGCAGAATCTGTGAGTACCACAACGAACTTGTGGGGATTGAGCCATTATCCTTTACGACGTTGTAGCGTATGACACCGCCGTAGCTGATCTCATGCTGGATTCCGTTTCTTTTATTACGGACGACAGTATTTTTCTCGTACAGCGTACCAACCGCGCCAATGTCGGTCCATAGCCCGGTCCCGTTGTTGTCATGGACGTAGTTGGATCGTACGACCAAATCCGACGTTTCACAAAATTTTGCCCCTCCGGCCTCTGCGTCCCATTTAAAGTCTATGTAGTTATTCCAAGAGATCTCATTCCCTGCAACCATCGAACTCTTACCGTGCACCGCTGCTCCCAGTTGTCCGTTGTGGTGGATGAAAGAATTGAGGATCTGAGAACTTGATCCCAGACCGACGCCAGTGCCATGATTCCATCGGACTTCCACGCGATCGACCTTCCAGAAAGCACCCAGAGAGGCAGTATCTCCGCCGATCGCCCCTCTTTGTGGCCACGACGCATATTTTTCCACGGTCAAATTTCGGATGGTTACTCCGCCTGCAGGCCCGGAAAATGCATAGGGCGTCATTCCCAGTTCGACTACATGGCCTTGAGGGTCAGCAGGTAGATAGGCCAAGCTATGGGAGCGGTCGAAAAACCACTGTCCGGGCCGCAGGCCTGCCAGTCCATTGGCTGGAGTCTGCAGTTGGCCGTCAATGAACAAGTCCTGCGTAAACGCGCACAAAGAATGATTCTGCTCGCACCCCGTTTGGTAGTAGCGATTAGATTCGGCACTTGAGGGCGTAGCGATCGCGCGAGCCACCCACAGCCTATTAGCGGTCGACGCTGGCCGAAATGTCAGTATCGTCGATCCATTGAGTACCACACCCGGGCCCTGGCCAAGAAAAGTATCGTTTTGCTTGGGCGTCACACTTTGCATGCGATAGATACCTGAGCGCAGCACGAAGGTAGTCCCGGATGGTGCGGCATCGACTGCCGACTGGATGTTGCCGCCTGGAGAGAGATAGATGGTTTGGGGCGTGATTGCTTCTACCGACGAGACACTGCGGGAATCGAGCCAAAGGACGCCCGAGGTCGCAAGAAGCATCAAATAAGTTACACGACCAATGCGAATGTTCATGTCTCTATCTCTGGGCGTATCTGGGTCCATTCATAATCTCATGGCATTGGTGTGACACAGCTGAAAATAGCAGTCGGACGGAAGTGGGCTGATATATGAAGGGCGCTAACTGAAGATTTCGCCTGGGGGTGGGCCGGGGAGAAGCCAAAGGCGCGCGATGCTTGCCGCTCTCCGGTGCGAGCGGCTACGACCGGCGTGATGATCAGCCTCTTTGTTGCACTAAAGTTACAGTTTCATTGCTGCGAAATTGCAGACTGTGTGCATGAGAATGCAGCTTTACTTCTGCTGAGAAACTCGCCTCACCTCAATCCCGAGGCGAGGTAGAAGTATCACAATTCACAGTATTTACGGGGGAGAGCGGCCTCTGCTTGTCATGCGAAAAGGCCCTCTCCCCCGAAGTATCTCTGGTTACTGATGCGTGGTGTTGTCACTGCGCAAAAATATAAGTTGCCAAAACTAGAGACCAATGCTAGCGTATAGCCATCTTTAACGCCATCGGTGACATTAGTTGATCGACCCCGCTGAAGGTCTCCCCAAAGTTACCGTGCGAGAGGTACGAGAGTATAGCGAAGGTAACGTTGAATAGGCTGCCTGAAACGCGCCTATGTGCCGAAATCAGATAAATCCTGTGGTTGCCGAAAACGGGCAGAACGACGGTTGAGTAATTACGTTGAGACTTCTCCCGCCCCCAGGGCCCGCGTATCCCCCGTAGTTCAGTTTTCGTAGATTCGTGTGGAGGTTCGGCATTATGAGCCTGAACCAAGAAGATATCTCTATTCTCTTAGCCTGCCACGGGACGATGGCAAGCGAGCTGTATACGCAGGCTTTCAACCGCTACTCCGGTTTTCGCGTGGTGGCTCGAGCGTGGTCCGTCGGCGAGGCCGTAGAGGCGGTGCGTTCCAACGGGATTCAGCTGGCGTTGATCAGCACAACGCTGGCGGACGGCCCGCTGAGTGGAATCATGGCACTCAAGCAGATCCAGACGGCTTGTCCTAAGGTCAAGTCGGTTGTACTCCTGGAAAGCAATGAAGGTCATCTGGCCACCGCCGCCTTCGGCGCCGGAGCCAAGGGGGTCTTTTCTCCTTCAACGCATGGACTGAAGAGTCTTTGCCGATGCGTGCGGCAAGTCAGCGCCGGCCAGATATGGGCCAGCAGCGCTCAGCTTCAAGAGGTGATGGAGGCGTTTTCGCGGCATGCGCCGGTCAAAGTTGTGAATGCTGACGGGGCGCAGCTGTTGACCAAGCGCGAGGAAGAGATCGTTCAGCTGGTAGCAGACGGTTTGACCAATCGGCAAATTGCCAACGAGTTAAAACTCAGCGAGCACACGGTTCGAAACAACCTGTTTCGCATCTTCGATAAGCTGGGCGTCTCCACCCGGGTTGAACTCGCGCTCTACGCCATCAACCACTCCAAGCTCCTTCCCCTTGCCGCGGCTCCCGCCCGCAAGGAAGTCACCGCTGCCCGTCCCTCCGAACCGCGCTGCGCTGCCGTCTCCTAAACTCTATATCGGGTGAGAGAATACCGCGATAGGAATTCCACCAGCGGCAAAAAGTCGTCATCGCGCCGCTGTGGCTCAGCGGATCCGTTTGAGCGCCTGTCCTCGCAACCGCGACTCACGATCACGGGGTTTTCCGCGCCGGGGCCCGAAAAGTCAAGCCTGATTACGGATACACTGGTGGGTGTTAATTTCCGCTTGGTGAGAGGGCTGGATCGATGTCTGAATTTGCAACTCGCGGAAGCCATCGGGATTTGAAGCTGCACGCCGCGCAACGGGCGATGGAACTGGTCGAGCCGGGAATGACGCTGGGGTTAGGCTCCGGGTCGACGGCAACAATCTGGATTCGGCTTTTGGGCGAACAAGTGCGCGACCATGGGTTGAGGATTCGCGCCATTGCGAGCTCGGAGGACAGCGAACGGCTGGGGAAAAGCTATGGGATTCCTTTCATCAATTTTGAAGAGTGCCGGAGCCTTGACCTGACGATTGACGGCGCGGACGAGGTCGCGCCGAAGCTGATGTTAATCAAGGGCGGCGGCGGCAAGCTGCTGCGCGAAAAGATTGTGGCCAGCGCATCGAAGCGATTTGTGGTTGTCG
>Ga0335074_10000233_pt1 | contig 84943 bp, 83 predicted proteins | sample Lox_Sample_23_FD_206715 | JGI IMG/M metagenome (GOLD analysis project Ga0335074, IMG submission 206715) | Soil microbial communities from Loxahatchee National Wildlife Refuge, Florida, United States - Lox_Sample_2.3 | ecosystem: Environmental > Terrestrial > Soil > Wetlands | place: USA... | reverse complement strand
GACGGCGGGCGGGCAGTATGTGCTCCTGACCAGCACCAACGTGGCCCTGCCCCTGGCCAGCTGGACGCCGGTGGTCACCAACAACTTTGACGGCAGCGGTGATTTCAACTTCACCAACAGCCTCACTCCCGGTTCGCCGCACCAGTTCTTCATCCTCTCGCAGTAAGACTGGAGACAATCACGGGGCGCGCCGACAACGGCGCGCCTTTTTTCCGTCCCTAGACAGGCTGTTTGGAAATGTCGTCGTGTTTGCCGACAAAAAGAACGGCAGGCGTGGCGATCACACACGAGTTTACATCGCCAGCACCCGCCGCAGTGCCCAGTTCTCATTGGGCAGGGAAGAATTAACCCACACGGAAATTCTGGCAAGTGGTTTTTGGAAAATAATTTTCTTCTTCGGTTGCGCTTCGTATCTTTCAAGGCGATGAATAGCCGGATGCTTCCATTTGCCAGGCCATGGCTTTGCCTTTTTTTCCTCGTTCTTCCGGCCATTGCCCGCGCGGTGGGGTCGTTGGCTTCGCCTTTCGTTGTGGATTCGTGGGGCAACGAGGAAGGGCTGCCGCAAAGCTCCGTCATTTCGGTTGTTCAAACGAAGGACGGTTATCTCTGGCTCGGCACGCTTAACGGCCTCGTGCGTTTCGACGGAATTCATTTCACCATTTTCAACGAAATGAATACACCCGGCTTGAGCAGTGACCGGATTGTTTTTTTATTCGAAGACAACGAAACGAACCTTTGGATCGGGACCGAATCATCGGGTTTGGAGATGGTCCACAATGGTGTCATTAAAAATTTTTCGGCAGAAACTTCGGGCAGCGGGAGAACGGTGACCTATGCCAGCGAAGATCCGTCCGGCGACATTTTGTTTTACGCCGGCACCGGGCTTTTTCGCTACCACGTCGGGCAGATGACTTTTAATCCCGGCGTTGTGTCATTATTTTCGCTCGCGCAGAAAGTCGTCGTTCCATCCGCCTCCGGCGGCTATTGGTGGTTTCTCAACGGCACGGTCGAAAAAATGGATGGCAACCGCGTGGAAAAAAATTTAGGAACGTTTCCGTGGGGTAATGCCGTTGTCAAAGCCGCGCTTGAAGATGACCATGGAAATTTGATTGTGGGAACGCTCGGCGATGGAATTTTCTGGTCCGATGCCGATGGCAAATGGCTGAACATTTCAAACGAATTGTCCTCGCCCTTCATTCTTTCCCTGTGCCTGGATAACGAGGGCAACCTTTGGGCGGGAACCGACGGCGGCGGCCTCGACCGGATTAAACGAAAAATTTTCAATTCGCCTGCTGGGTTTCCGCAAGGAAATGTCCAATCGTTGTCGCCGGATGATCAAGGCGGATGGTGGATTGCATCCGGCGCATTGGGCGTGTCTTACTGGAACAGCAATGTCCTGCGGAATTATCACGTCGGCCCGTTGCATGACGCTTGGGAAGTTCTGGCGGACCGTCGGCAACAAGTCTGGGTTGGAACGCGCGACGAAGGGCTTTATGAATTTCAAACAAATCAATTCGTGCCCGTGTCCGGCGCGGAAGTTCTCGGCCCGCAAATTTCCGCGCTGTTTGAAAGCCGCGACGGCCGGTTATGGGTCGGCTCGCAAAACGGCCTTGGAAATTTCAACGGCCAACAGTGGAAGCTGTTCACCACACGCGACGGCCTGTCGGGAGACGCCGTCAGCGCCATTGCGCAGGACGCCGCCGGAAATTTTTGGATCGGAACGGAAAGTCACGGGCTGAATTATTTCGCCGCCGGAAAATTTTCCCCCGCGCCAAAATCGGCGGATGGTCTGCCCGGAGACGACATTAGTTGCCTTTACGTGGATAAAAACAACGTGCTGTGGGCCGGCACCTACGGCCACGGCCTTGCGCGGCTGCAAAATGGAAAATGGCTCCATCTTTGCACGACCAACGGCCTCGCCAGCGACAGCATCAGTTACGTCATCGAAGACGACGCCGGCAATTTGTGGATCGGCTCGAACATGGGATTGGTGCGGATTCCAAAAAATTCACTGGACGATTTTGTGGACGTGAAAACCGGTTCCATTTCCTGCCGTACTTACGGAAAAACCGACGGCCTGCCCACGCGCGAATGTTCCAGCGGCTCGCAACCCGCCACCTTGCGCGCGGCGGACGGAGATTTATTTTTTCCGACGACCAAGGGCGCAGTGTTCGTGAACCCGGCGGAACTTAAACGCAATTTGCGGCCGCCGACGGTCTTGATCGAGTCCGTGCTCGTTGACGGTCGCAAGCAAAAGACCAACGCCTTGAGTTCGGCGTGGCCGCGAACCGTCGTCATTCCGCCCGGCTATGAACAACTGGAGATTGATTACACCGCGCTGGATTTTTCCGCGCCGGAACTCGTCCGCTTCAAATGCTGGCTCGAAGGACACGAAGCCATCCCGACGGACGTCGGCGATGACCGCGTCGTCCGCTATCCAAAACTGCCGCCGGGGGATTATCACTTTCATGTTTATGCCTGCAACGAGGACGGCGTTTGGAATAAAACCGGCGCCACCATGGAAATTATCGTTCAACCATATTTCTGGCAGACGAACTGGTTTCGCGTCGTGACGGTGATTTTTATTCTGGGGATTGTCGCCGCCATCGTGCGTTACGTTTCCACGCAAAAATTGCAACGCGAATTGCAACGGCACAAACAGCACGAGGCGCTCGAAAAGGAACGCTCGCGCATCGCCCGCGATTTGCACGACCAGCTCGGCGCGAACCTCACGCAAGTCGCGTTGCTCGGCGAAATGGCCGAAGCCGACAAAAATGCTCCCGAAGAAATCGAATCGCACGCGCGGCAGATTTCGCAGACCGCGCGCGAGACGACGCGCTCGCTCGACGAAATTGTCTGGGCGGTCAATCCTTCCAACGACACGCTCGAAGGGCTGGTCAATTACGCCTGCAAATATGCGCAGGAATATCTCGCGCTGGCCGGTGTGCGCTACCGCGTGGACGCGCTGGCGCAACTGCCCGCCGCGCCGATTCCGCCGCCCGTCCGCCACAACGTTTTTCTGGCGTTCAAGGAAGCCGTCCACAACGTCGTCAAGCACGCGCAGGCGACCGAGGTCTGGATTCGGTTGCGCTTGGCGCCGGAACAATTCATTCTGGAAATCGAAGACAACGGCCGGGGAATGGGAAACCAAACCGCGCCGCAAAACCGGAACGGCCTGCGCAACATGAAAAAACGCATGGAAGACATCGGTGGAAGTTTCGAAATTGGCGGCGCGAAGGAAAAGGGAACGATTGTGAAATTGTCCGCGCCGCTTTCAAAACTTTCCCAATCCTGATCTTAATCGTAATCTTAATTTTGTTTGCCGGAGCGAGCAGGATTGCGATTAAGATTACGAATCAAAAATGCCCATCACCGTTTCCATCGTCGAGGACAACGACAAATTGCGCGAAACGCTCGCGCGCGTGCTGAACCGTGCCGACGGCTTCCGCTGCGTGAGCCAGCACGCCAGCGCCGAGGACGCGCTGGCGGAATTGCCGGCGGTGAAACCGGACGTGGTGTTGATGGACATCAACCTGCCCGGCATGAATGGCGTCGAGTGCGTGCGCCAGTTGAAAAAACTGCGGCCGGAAATCCAGGTGATGATGCTCACGGTTTATGAGGACACGGAAAATATCTTCAACGCGCTGGCGGCGGGCGCGAGCGGCTACATGCTCAAGCGCACGGCGTCGAAGGAATTGCTGGAGGCCATCCGGGAGGTGCAGCGCGGCGGCTCGCCGATGACGGCGCACATCGCGCGGCTGGTGGTGCAATCGTTTCAGAGGCCGGCGGCGGACGCGCCGGCGGAAAATCTTTCCGAACGCGAGCAGCAGGTGCTCGACCTGTTGAGCCGGGGACTGATGTATAAGGAAATCGCGGACAAGCTCCAGATCAGCTACGAAACGGTGCACACCTACATCCGGCGGATTTACGAAAAGTTGCAGGTGCGGACGCGGACAGAGGCGGTCGCGAAGTTTTTGAGAAGGTGAAGGAAATTTTTGGGCGCGTTCGGTAGAGCCGGTTCAATTGGAATGATTCCTGTCCTTCCCGAACCGCCCGGCAGCGGTTCAGAACTGCTGCCAGCCAGTTCCGATGTGCTCGTTGCCACTTCCGATGTGGCAGGCACCACCTCCGAACTGGTTATTGTCATTTCCGAGCTGCCTGCCAGCACTTCCGAAGTAGTCGTTGCCACATCCGAGGTGGTTGGCACCACTTCCGAACTGGTGACGAGCAGGGGTTAACAGGCTCATTTAAAGCGATTTAAGCTAAAACTGGCTGTTTTTGGCCATTTTTGAAGCGCGGGTGACAATAGCCTGGCCTTTCAAGGCTGGGTAGTATTTACATGGATGGGGAAAAGTCCCGAAAGGATGGCCGGTGGTGCGCGCAAGCGCTTTCGTCCCTGTGGGACTTTGGATTTTGGCGGATGAAAACCCACACTAAAGCCGTGGGCAATTTTCAAAGAGGCCGCGCCTGCCTGCCACGCCGAAGCCAGACAAAGGTGGGACGGAACTTGAAAATCCTTTCGATGGGTTTCTACAAAGTTGTCAGCCGCTGGCGAAGGGGTAGGTTCCTAATTTGGCACGACAACAGCATCCGATATATTCAGAGTTCCAAGATATGCTTTTTCGGCTTCTCCTCCAGCATTTTTAACGAAGCGGTTTTCCAGCCGAATCATAAGGTTCTTATCCCCTTCAAGCTTCACCACGTCAATGAATGGGTCTGGGTCGCCTTTTTGCAGTTCCCAAGCTTGGGTAATTTGTGATTTCCCCAAATTTATGGTAGCAAGTATTTTCATTTTATTCCTTTCGTGTCTTTTACAATTTGAACCCCGACAACGGTCTGTTTTTCAAATGTTTGTCAAAATCTTTTGGGCGGCCCGATCAACTCGGTGTTTCCACTTAACATAACCATTCCTCTCACAATCCCAATCAGGTTTTGTCAAAACACCAAGCCCTTCCACATACATTTTGAATTTAGTGGGTTCGTAAACACCAAACCGGTCACGGAATTTGCCAATCAGTTTCACAAAGAACGGAACTCTTAACCGCCCTTTGGCGTCGCGGTCATTTTGTGCAATCATGGCAAAGCCTCCGGCGTTATTGTTCCAAAACGTTGAGCAATCTCTCGCGAAAATTTTGGGAATCTGTGGCACAAGTAATCTCGGAGCGCGTTAGGGCGAACCAACATATCAAGGAATTGATCGGTATCCACCGGTGTATGTGGCAGGGAAATTCTTCGCGTGCATTTGTCACGAACCGTCGTCTCTCGTATGCCTAGATCCTTCGCGACTTTACGCACGGCGTCAGTGAAATCCATCTTGTTTTGCTGAACGAGCCGGAATACTGCGAGTATTTGTTCGATTGTGTCAGGCAATTTAGGCCGTAGTCCGTTGAATCCATTTGGGGAGTGTCCGCGTGGCTCAAATGGCAGTTTGGTTGGCATTTTTGCGCCGCTGTTACCTAGTGATTCTGTAATCAGGCTTGAGCAATAGTGCGCCAGTTCGACGCCTTCTGCTTTAGCACGCTCGACAATTAGGTCGTGGGTCACATCAGGTAGAAGCAATTTGATATTGATCGATTTCATGCCAAGAAGTTAAAACGTTGATTTCAACAAGTCAAGACGAATTTATGCCTTTTTTGACTTATTAACTTATTCCGATTTCACGCCGTCGCTAGATTGTCTTCAAGTATTTTCGAGCGCGCGGAATTTTCATCGGCTTCGGCAGCAGGCGCGTTTTCGAGAATTTTTATTGGCTCGTAAAAGGTGTTGCGCTGGACGGGCGTGCGGCCGGCTTCGCGAATGGCCTTGAGCATGGCCGCCTCGGTCTGTAATTGCGGCGAGGTCGCGCCGGCCATGTGGAAGATGTGTTCCTCGATGATGGTGCCGTGCAAATCGTCCGCGCCGTAACTCAACGCCACCTGCGCCAGCTTCAGGCCCAGGCCGATCCAGTAGGCGGTGATGTGTGGAAAGTTGTCGAGGTAGATGCGGCTCACCGCGATGGTGCGCAGCGAATCGAACCCGGTCGGCGGATGGTCCACGGGAATGTCGTTGTCCTCCGGATGATACGCCAGCGGCACGAAGCCGCAGAACCCGTGCGTCTCGTCCTGCAACGCGCGCAATTGCCGCAGGTGGTCCACGCGGTCGGCGAGGCTTTCGACGTGGCCGTAAAGCATGGTGCAGGTGCTGCGTCCGCCGAGCCGGTGCCAGGTGCGGTGAACGTCCAAGTATTCCTCGGCGGATTCCTTGCCGCGGGCGATGGACGAGCGGACTTCCTTGCGGAAAATTTCCGCGCCGCCGCCGGTGAGCGATTCGAGGCCGGCGTCCTTCAATTCAATCAGCGTCTGCTCGACGGATTTTTTCGCGAGCCAGGCGAGGTGGAGAATTTCAATCGCCGTGAAACATTTCAATTGCAGCCGCGAATCGAGTTTTTTCAATTCGCGCAGCATGTCGGTGTAGTAGCTGAAAGGCAGCGACGGATGCAGCCCGCCGACGATGTGCAATTCCGTGACGCCGAGCGCCAGCGCCTCGCGCGCTTTCTGGACAATTTCCTCCACGGAAAACTGGAAGCCGTCGGCGTCGCGTTTCTTGCGCGCGAACGAGCAGAACTGGCAAGAGAGAATGCAGTAGTTCGAGTAGTTGATGTAGCGGTTGATGATGTAGCTGGCGCGGTTGTGGCCGGTCCGTTTCTGCCGCGCGAAATCCGCGATGGCGCCGACGGCGTTCAAATCCTTTGATTCAAACAGCCGCAACGCGTCGGCCTCGGAAATGCGCTCGCCGGCGGCAACCTTGTCGTAAAGGTCGCGCAGTTCGCTGCGTTGAATGAAAAAATCCACGCCTTACATTTAACGCAAAGACGCGAAGGCGCAAAGGATTTTGCGCTGACAATTCCTTGCGGCTTCTAATCTTTGCGCCTTTGCGTTAAAATTCATTGCAGTTTAAATCCGCCTTGAAAAATCACTTCCGCCGCGACCACGATGAAAAACACCGCGCCGACCAGCGCGTTGAGGCGGAAGAACGCGAGGTTGATCCAGTTCAGGCTGCGGCGGCGCGCAATCCAGTGTTCCAGCACGAGGCAGCCAACGATGATGAACCAGCCGATGAGGAACGCGAGACGGAAGCCGCACAGAAATCCGAACGCGAGCAGCAGTCCGCACATGATCATGTGCGCGAGGAACGCGGCGGCCAGCGCATTTTTTTGTCCCCAAGCCACAACGAGCGAATGCAAGCCGTGCGATTTGTCGAACTCGTAATCCTGCAACGCGTAAATGATGTCAAAACCGACGAGCCACAAAACCACGGCGAATGCGAGAACGGTCATTTGCAGAATTTCCAGCGGCGAAACATTTGCACCCTTTACCGCCAGCCACGCGCCGACGGGCGCGAGCGCGAGCGCAATTCCGAGAAAGACGTGCGTGAAATCCGTGAACCGCTTGGTCAGCGAATAAAAACAAATCACCACGAGCGCGACCGGCGAAAGATAAAAACAAAGCGAGTTCAAAAAATAGCTGGCGGCCACCAAACCCGCGGCGGACAAAACGCAAAGCGCAATTGCACTCGCCAGTGAAATTGTTCCGGCGGGCAAATGCCGTTTGGCCGTGCGCGGATTCAGCGCGTCGAATTTGCGGTCCGCGATGCGGTTGAAGGCCATCGCGCACGTCCGCGCGCAAACCATCGCGGCGAGAATCAGCCCGAAAGTTTTCCAGCCCGGCCAGCCGTGATGATCGCGCGCGGCCACGACCATTGCCGCCAGCGCGAAGGGCAGCGCGAAGACCGTGTGAGAAAATCGGACGAACGAAGCCCATTTTTGAATGACGGAAAACATTTATTAACGCAAAGGCGCAAAGATGCAGAGGCGCGAAGAAAAATTAAAAAGAACTTTGCGTCTTCGCACCTTTGTGTCTTTGCGTTGAAAATTCATTCTTTTTCCTCGGCCCAGCGCGGCGCGAGTTGGTTCGGCATGCCCAAATGGTCGAGCACCCGCGCGATAACGGTGTCGGCCAGTTCAACAATTGTCTTCGCGCCGGAATAAAAACTGGGATTCGCGGGCAGAATCGTCGCGCCCGCGAGCAGCAGCAATTCCATGTTTTTGACGTGAACCAAACTCAACGGCGTTTCGCGCGGAACGAGAATCAATTTTTTCTTTTCCTTCAAGACAACATCGGCGGCGCGCAGCAAAACATCCTCGCTGTAGCCGTGCGCAATGCGGCCCATCGTGCCCATCGTGCAGGGAATGACGACCATCGCGTCCGGCGGATTCGAGCCGCTGGCGAACGGCGCATTCATGCTTTTCAAATTGTGCGATTTCGCGCCGGCGGGAAGTCTCAAGCCGCCGGGCAATTCCTCGGCGATGACCTGCTGCGCGTAGTTGCTTTGGACGACGTGGATTTCGTGCTCGCGCGGATTCATATTGTCGAGCAGCCGCTGCGCGTAAAGCGCGCCGCTGGCCCCGGTGATGGCAACGAGAATTCTCAATCTGGAAGAAATCGTAAATCGTAAATCGTAAATCGTAAATGAGGAAACAGCTTGAGTCCGCGTTTGTGTTCCGCACAATGAGCGCGTGTTCAAAACCACAGTAACAATTTTTTGCATGGCGATTTTTCTGGCGGGCTGCACGACGACGCAGCGCCCGGCCAACGAACCGGTTTCCTTGAACTGGCCGCCCGCTCCCCAGCCGGCCGTTCTTCAAACGAACAAGCCCGCCGTTTCCGCAGTCAAATCCAATCTGCCGCCAGCCATCGTTCCCAAACCCGCGCCGGTCGTCACCTGGGACTCGCTCGCAAGCTGGGCGGCGGAACATAAAATCGGCAAAGTCCACCAGATTTCCGATTCGCCGGTGGACACTTACGCCGTCGGTTCGAGCAACGGCGTGATGGTTCTGGAAATCGGCAGCCACGAGGCCACTTGGAACGGCGTCATCATCAATCTTGGCTTCACCCCGGAATTGATTGACGGCGAAATCTACCTGAACGGGCTGGACTTGCAGAAAAATCTCGAGCCGCTGCTTTGTGAACCGCCGCTGACCTTTCCCTCAACCAACCGCGTCATCGTGATTGATCCCGGCCACGGTGGCAGCAACCACGGCACGCACAGCGTTTTGGATGGCCGGTTTGAAAAGGAATTCACGCTCGACTTGGCGTTGCGGCTCAAACCGCTGCTCGAAGCCGAAGGCTGGACGGTTTTTCTCACGCGCACCAGCGACGTGTATGTGGCCAATTCATACCGCCCCATTTTCGCCACGGCGCATCACGCGAATTTGTTCATCAGCCTGCATTTCAATGCGACGGCCGACCGCGACGAAAGCGCCGCCGGCCTGGAGACGTATTGCTTCACTCCGACCGGCATGCCCTCGACCGTCACGCGCGGTTACACCGATCCGTGGTCGGAAAAATTGTCGAGCAATGATTTTGACACGCAAAATCTCCAACTCGCCGTGAAAATGCAAGGCGCTCTGACGCACGCAATCGGAATGCCAGACCGCGGCGTGCGCCACGTGCGCTACATCGAAGTGTTGCGCAACCAAAACTGTCCGGCGGTTTTGATTGAAAACGGCTACCTCTCGAATCCGGCGGAGGCGGCAAAAATTGAAAGCGCGGACTACCGCCAAAAACTCGCGGAGGCCATCGCCGGCGCGCTGAAATGAAACACATTCTCGTCACGGGCGGCGCCGGATTCATCGGCTCGCATCTGGTCGAGAGATTGTTAAATGACGGAAAAACCGTTGTCGTCATTGACGATTTCTCGACCGGAAGCCTGGAAAATTTGCGCGCGGCCAAAAAAAATCCACGGCTGAAAATTGTCCGCTCAAAAATTTCTGGATGCAAACATTTGCCGGAGCTGGCGGAAAAATCTGAATTCATTTTCCATCTCGCCGCGACCGTTGGCGTTGAACTCGTCGTCAAATCCGCGCTGCACGTTTTGGAATCCAGCTTTCACGAGACGGAAATTCTTTTGCGCGCAGCGGCCAAAAATTCCACGCCGGTTCTGCTGACTTCGACTTCGGAAGTTTATGGCAAAAGCGCGAAGGCGGAATTCAGCGAGAACGACGATTTGCTCATCGGGCCGCCGAACCAGTCACGCTGGAGTTATGCCTGCTCGAAGCTCACGGACGAATTTCTCGCGCTCGCCTTCGCGCGCGAAAAAAAATTGCCGGTCATCATCGCGCGGCTGTTCAACACCGTCGGCCCGCGCCAGACCGGACGTTACGGCATGGTGCTGCCGCGCTTCATCACGGCGGCCAAGAAAAATGAGCCGCTCAAAGTTTTCGGCGACGGCAAGCAGACGCGCTGCTTTTGTCTCGTGAACGACGCCGTGGAAGCACTCGTGCGCTTGCAGAATTGCGAAAAGGCGCGCGGCGAAATCTTCAATATCGGCGGCATGGAGGAAGTTTCCATCCTTGAACTCGCGAAGCTCGTGGTGAAAACGCTTGGCTCGAAATCAAAGATTGATCTGATTCCTTACGACCAGGCTTACGCGCCGGGCTTTGACGACATGCGCCGCCGCAAGCCATTGGTAAAAAAATTGGAAAGTTTTGTGAAATTCAAACCGCAGACGCCGCTGCGCGAAATCATCCGGCTGACGGCAGTTTGATACCTTCCCGGGCGAGCAATTTGCGTTTCCAATCCAATCCGCCGGAGAAGCCGCCGAGTTTTTTGTTCGCGGCCAGAACGCGATGGCACGGAACCAAAACCGGAATTGGGTTCGCGCCGCAAGCGCCGCCCACGGCGCGGACGGCCTTGGGCTTGCCAACTTGCTCCGCGATTTCGCCGTAGCTTTTCGTTTTACCCAAGGAAATTTTCCGCATCTGCCGCCAGACGGATTTTTGAAATTCCGTCGCGCCATTCCAGTCCAGCGGCGGAAATTCCTCCGGCTCTTTTCCGGCGAGAATTTTTTTCAGCGCGGCTTCGGTCACTCGATGCCATTGGCGGATTTTTGCGGGAACACCATTTTGTTTTACGACACGCGTGAACGTTCGCCCCGCCGGAAAGTTGAGTTCGGCCAGGCCTCTTTCAGAATAGCGCGCGATGAATTCGCCGGCAGGCGTGGGGACGGGAAGTTCGACAAGTTGCGTTTTCATTTTTTCAATGGCTGTGAATGTAGGCTAAAAAAGTTCCGAATAAAACCACGAGCAAAAAAATCACGAGCGCGATGAAGCGGTTGCGCGCGACGCGTTTTTCGTAACGCAACGGGCGCAGGCCATGGACGCCGCCGGCGGCAAGATAATTCACGAGGCGCGGATTGCTCGTCGTCGGGCGGCGAAAATGATTCCGCAGCCGCTCCCACAGCGCGGGCAGATCATATTTGCGGACACCGAGCTCGTTGTAGCGGTCGCGCGGGTCGGTTTCCGTCCCGACGGTTTTGGAATTCATTTTTTCGAAGACCGGTTCGTGCGAAACGGTTTTGGGCGCGGGTGGCGGCTCGGGTTTTCGCGCGATGGTCGCGCCGTGCGGAATCGCGGTGGAACGCAGCTTGGGCGTGGACGAACGTTGAAGCTGGGTGTCGAGCTTTTTGATTTCGGATTCGAGCGAGGCGATTTGATCGTTCAAGGCGCGGGCGCGCTCGGAAATCGGGTCGCCCAGTTTTTTTCTTTTTTTTGCGGACGCCATACGACTTCTATTTTAATGGCGCTGCAGGAGAATCGCGACAAACACGCCCAGCGCGCCCAGCGCGACGAGCAGCAGCGGCCAGGTCATCGCCAAACCAATTTTGCATAATTCGCCGAAGCTCAAATTGGCGAACGGCGAGACGACCGGCGCGGGCGCGGCGGCAGTTTCGGTTTTTTGCGCGGCTTCGCCGGCGAGCGCGGGCAATTTGAGGCGCGCAGAATTCCATTCCATGCGGGCATTTTCGACGGTGGTCAGGGCGCGCGTCAGTTCCACCTGAAAATTTTCCTTCGTCCAGGTTTCGTCGTGGACGGCCTGGATTTTTTCGAGCGCGTCGCGGAAATCGGCGATGGTTTTGACCATTTGCTCGGCGTCGCGGCGGCAGTTGAACTCGGCCTCTTCGAGCAGGCCGAGTCCGCGCGTGAGGTTGTGGACGATTTCCTGGCGGCCGTTTTGGAATTCGAGCTGGCGGCGGCGCAGTTCCTCGAGCGTGGCGCGTTCGCGTTCCAATTCCTCCTGCGCGCGCTTCAGCTCGGCGAGTTTTTGCTGCGCCTCGACGACTTTGCGGTCCACCTCCTCGCGCGTGGGCGCGCGGAGCGGCTCGTCCGCGGAGACCGCGTCCCGCGGCGATTTGTGCGCCTGAAAATCGGTGTCAATAAATTCGGTCGCGTCGTATTCAGCCATGTGGCGACTTTAACTCTGTTACAATTTCGTGTAAAGCGGTGTTTGCACTTGTCACATTCGCGGGCGGCCCCTAAATTGCCCGCATCGGCAAGCGAAGATTTTTTGAAATGATTGAATTGATTCAGTTTCCGTGGAGTCCGTTCTGCATTGTCCAGCGGCGCATTTTGGAATTCGCCGGCGTTCCGTTCAAAATCACCAACATCCCGAACCAGGACCGCTCGCTGGTCTGGAAATTGACGAGGCAGCGCTACTACGGCGTGCCGGTCATCCGTGACGGCAAGAGCGTGATTTTTGAAATCAACGACGATTCCCAGGTCATCGCCAAATATCTCGACGAGGAATTGGAACTCGGGCTTTTCCCGGGGCGCTGGCGCGGCGTGCAATCCGTCCTCTGGCGGTTCATCGAAAATGAAATCGAAGGCGCGTGCTTCCGGCTCAATGACATTTACTGGAAGGAGAACGTGCCGCCGGCCGAGCAGTTGCAATTCCTGCGATTCAAGGAGCGCAAGTTCGGTCGCGGCTGCATTGACCAGTGGCGCAAGGAGCAAAAAATCTGGCTCAAGCGGCTCGAAGAATTGCTGATTCCTTTTGAAATCATTTTGACGCACCAAAATTTTCTGCTCGATGACCAGCCGCGTTTTGTGGATTTCGATTTGTTGGGGATGCTCGAAAACTTTCTTTATTCCCGCCATTACAAACTGCCGGCACGACACAAACAAATCCAGAAATGGCACGCACGGATGACGAAAATAAACATTACCGATTTTAAGTGAAAAATTACATTCTCGACACCAACGTCCTGCTGCACGACCCCAATTCGCTGTTGAGCTTTGCCGACAACAGTGTTTTGGTTCCCATCGAAGTCATTGAGGAAATGGACCGCTTCAAGCGCGAGTCCAGCGAACTCGGCCAGAACGCGCGGCAGGTTTCGCGGATGCTCGACGGCTTCCGCGGCGAAGGCCATTTGAACGAAGGCGTGAAACTGCCGAACGGCGGGCAGTTGAAAATCGTCTTTTACAAAAACGGCCACGTCAACGGCGACAACGGCCTCGACGCCCATTCCGTGGACAACCGGATTTTGTCGCTGGCGGCAAGCATCCAGAAATCGCAGCCGAAAAACGCGACCATTCTCGTCAGCAAGGACATCAACCTGCGCATCAAGGCCGACGCGCTCGGCCTTGCCGCCGAGGATTACGAAACCGACCGCGTGTTCATCACCGACCTTTACACCGGCATGATGGAAATGTCCGTGCCGCCGGAAAAAATCGCCGCGTTCCGCAAAAGCAGCGAAATCGAACTCGAAAGTGGCAAAAAATATTTTCCGAACGAATACTGCACGCTCACCGACGAAACCAATTCCAAAAAAGCCGCGTTGACGAAAGTGGACGCGGGCGGAACGAAATTGATTCCCATCGTGGACTCGCGCGACGGCGTCTGGGGCATCAAGCCGCGCAACCGCGAGCAGCATTTTGCCTTCGACGCACTGCTCGACGACCGCATCAAGCTCGTCACGCTCATGGGCAAGGCCGGCACGGGAAAAACATTGCTCGCAATGGCCGCCGGCTTGAAGCGCGTCGTCAACGACCGCGAATTCCGTCGGCTCGTCGTCGCGCGGCCGACGATTTCGATGGGCAAGGAGCTGGGTTTTTTGCCCGGCTCGCTCGAGGAAAAACTCGCGCCGTGGATGCAGCCGATTCACGACGCGCTCGAAATGTTGAGCGACCTGAACATGGGCCACGACCATCGGCGCAGCGGCGATTTGATGCGCAGCGGCAGCATCGTTGTGGAGGCGTTGAGTTACATCCGCGGGCGCAGCATTGCCAACCAGTTCATGATTATTGACGAGGCGCAAAACCTGACGCCACTCGAAGCCAAAACCATCATCACGCGCGTCGGCAACGGCACCAAAATCGTTTTCACCGGCGACCCGTATCAGATTGACAATCCCTACGTGGACTCGTCGTCAAACGGATTCAATTACGTCGTCAGCCGTTTTCGCAACCAAGCGATCGCCGCGCATATTGAACTGCAAAAGGGCGAGCGCTCGGAACTGGCGGAACTGGCGGCGAATATTTTGTAAATTTTGACAGTTGACAAATTGCCGCCGCAGCCGAAATTTATTTATAGCTGGTTGGGCGTCAATGCGGGCGTCTGCAAGCGGGAATGAAGTTATGATTTCAAACGAACGACCATCACCATTCGGGCGGCGGCCTTATCAGGGCCAAAATCAAAGTTACAGCCAGCCCAGACCGCCGGTTCAGGAAGACACGCTGAAAAGCGAAACGATTCAGATTGAGCGCAAGACTTTCGTCTTCACCCTCAAGGAAAATCCGCGCGGAAGGTTTCTGCGCATCACCGAAGACGTCAACGGACGGCGCGATACCGTCATCATTCCTTCAACTGGCTTGGAAGAATTCAAAAAGATTGTGGACGAAATGGTGAAAGCGGCGGGAGACATGCCGGAGAAAAAGGAATCGTGATTTATTAATCGTTTAGTTGCGTTTAGTTTTTTCCAATTCAACGTTTCAACGTTTTTTTCCTCGGCTTCACCTTTGCCGCATCGCCCCAAAGACCTTCCAAATCGTAGCGCTCGCGTGCGTCAGCCCGCATGATGTGGACAATTACATCGAAAAAATCCAGCACCACCCACGCGCCCTGCACCGAGCCGTCCATTCGCAGCGGACGCAAATCATGATCTTCGCGCAGCCGGTCGGTGATTTCCTCGACGATCGCCCGCAAGTGCGGCTCGCTCGTGCCCGACGCAATTACAAAATAATCCGTCACCGAGGACAATTCGCGCACGTCGAGGATGACGATGTTTTCCGCTTTTTTGTTGTCCGCGAATTCGCGGCAGAGCAACGCCAGTTTTTTTGGATCCATTTTTTGCGGAAGAAATTTAACCACAGATGGACACGGATGAACACGGATTTCTTGTTGAATTGTCCGCGGGAAAATTTTTATCCGTGTTCACTGTGTTCATCCGTGATTGAAAATTCACACGTAAAGTTTCCCGTCTCGAATCGCCTCGGCGACGGCCGGCGGCGTCAGCGGTTCAATCGGCAGGCCGGCCTTGAGCCGCGCGCGGATTTGCAGCGAGGAAACCGCCAGTGGAAATCCGTTGAGCGTCCGGCCACGAAACGGCTGCGGAAAATGCGCCGGCACCGCGCCCGGACGCGGAATCACGACGAACTCCGCCAGCTTTGCCAGTTCGTCCGGTTCGCGCCATTCGTTTAGTTTGGCGACGTGGTCCGTGCCGATGAGATAAAACAATTCCGCGCCCGGAAATTTTTTCGCGTAATCGCGCAGCGTGTCAATCGTGTAGGAAACGCCGCCACGCCGGATTTCCTGTTCGTCAATCTCGCAATTCGTCCAGCCGGCGAGCGCGAGCCGCAGCAGGCGCAGGCGGGCGGACGCGGGCGCGGGTTTGCTGTCCGGCTTGAACGGTGATTGCGCCGCCGGAATGAAAAACAATTTGTCCAGACCGAGCTCCTCAACCGCCGCCTGCGCGACAAGCAGATGGCCGAGATGAACCGGATCGAACGAACCGCCGAATATGCCAAGCTTCATTTTGTGCAAAGAATTGCTTTTTCGCGCGGAATCGTAAATCGTAAATCGCAAATCGTAAATGCAAATGACCCGTCATTGCTACAAATGCGGCGAACCGTGGACGCTGGACGGCTAGCCGGGACGCGGCGAAACGTGCATGAAATGCCGCGCCGATTTGCGCGTCTGCCTGAATTGCGCGCATTACGACCCGCACGTCGCGCAGCAATGCCGTGAGCGACGGGCCGAGCCGGTTTTGGAAAAGGACGTTGGAAATTTCTGCGAGTATTTTGAATTCGCCCGCCGCAGTTGGTCGTCGAAAAATGAAACGAACCGGCGCGAAGCAGCGGCGCGCGACCAGTTGAAAAAATTGTTTGGCGATTGAACCCGCATTCGTTCAAGTGTTGAAGCAGCCTGATTTAATGTTGCCTTGCGCCGCGCGCTTTCGCTCGCTGGAATCAGTGGCCATCCTTGCGGGTGAACGCTGTTTCGGATAATTTGACTCGGTCATGAACTTTGGCGTCCGATTTGAAAAGTCACGGGCAAGAATTTTCTGTCCGGTTGACGGAGAAGAATTTTTTAATTTGTGAACTTGCCAGACGTGCCAAAAAAATTCCTTGTTGTCTCAACGCATTGTCTCAACGCCGCGCGTGCTCGTCATTTGCCGTTGTTTCTGTTTTTGACGCTGATGCTGACCGGATGCGGCACGATGGTGTCTTATAAACCGGAAGCCCCCGCCGGGCCGGCGCGACCGCCCGGTTATCCAATTCCGATCTACACCGAAGACATGACCGTGCCGCGGCCGGTCAAGGTGATCGGGACGGTTTCCGTCCACAATTCCGGATTCACTGTTGCCGGTGGCTCGGTGGATGATGTTATGAAGGACGTGATGCGCCGCGCCCGGGAATACGGCGCGGACGCCGTGCGGGTGACATCCATTGACAAGCCGGATTTTGAAAATCCGAATTATCGCATCACTGCCGACCTGCTGCGCTACGCCGATACATGGGAAACCATCGGCCTTTCGGAAGATGAATTTCAGGCGTATCTCCAGCGGAACAAAAAATCGCTAGACCCCATCGAAGGCATCTGGGTCATAAACGGGCAGTTTGACGAACGCATCGGCATCATTCGCGATACGGCGAAGCCGGGCCGGGATTTTATTGGGTTCGTTTTGAGCACGGACCAGCCGGCCTGGCGCGGAGGTTACAAAATCATGGATCTGACACGTGGGAAACAGCCGGGCATTTACGGTGTCGCTTTTTATCTCGATGATTTCAGCCGTGTGGACACGACCTTCATTCTGGGCCATGCTGACGAATTCTCGTTTCTCATTCAAACTGCGGATGGGGATAAAACGACTTTGATGGATTTCCTCAAACGATAATTCCACCGGCAGACACTCATTGCGGAAACTTTGCGGCTTGGTGTCCCGGTGTTTTGAAGTTAAAATTTCTCCATGTCGCACGCGGACTTTGTTCATCTTCATTTGCACACCGAGTATTCACTGCTCGATGGCGCCTGCCGGCTGGACCGGCTGATGGACAAGGCACATGAGCTGAAATTTCCCGCGCTGGCCGTCACCGACCACGGCGTGCTTTACGGCGCGGTTGATTTTTACAAGGAAGCGCGTGAAAGGGGCATCAAGCCCATCATCGGCTGCGAAGTTTACGTCGCGCCCGGCTCGCGGCTGGAAAAGAAAACCGGCAGCACCGGCGGCGGGCGCGATGTTTATCATCATCTCGGTTTGCTGGCAAAGGATGCAACTGGCTACAAAAATCTCATCAAGCTGGCGACCGCCGCGCATCTCGAAGGCTATTATTACAAGCCGCGAATTGATAAGGAAATTCTCGCGAAGCACAGCGAAGGGCTGATCGCCATGTCCGGCTGCCTTGCCAGCGAGATTCCCGACTGGATTCTGAAGGATCAAATTGACAAGGCGCGCGACGCCGTGGACTGGTTCAAGCAAACGCTCGGCGCGGACAATTTTTTCCTCGAACTGCAAAATCACGGCATCGCGGAGCAGGCGAAGGTGAACCGCCATTTGATCAAATGGGCGAAGGATTTCGGCCTGAAGCTCGTCGCGACGAACGACGTTCATTACATCAACAAAAGTGATTCGCACGCGCACGACTGCCTGATTTGCATCGGCACGCAGACGCAGCTCGCCGACACGAAGCGGATGCGCTACGAGCCGGAGCAATTTTATTTGCGCTCGGCGGAGGAAATGAAGGCGCGCTTCGTCGAAACGCCGGAGGCCGTGAAGAACACGCTGGAGGTCGCCGAGAAATGTAATTTGGAAATCGAATTCAACAAACTACATTTCCCGGTTTTCAATCCGCCCGAGCATTTCACGCGCGAAGGCTATTTGCGCAAGCTGCTCGCGGAAGGTTTGTTGAAACGTTACGGCATTCACGCCCGCGCCGAGGGCGAGAAATTTGTCGTCGAAAAAATTGAGGACGCCAAACGACTACCGACTTTTTCCGAAAATGAAAATCCTGATGCCGCGGTCAAAGTCCTGCTCGACCGTCTTTCGCTCGAACTCAAAGTCATCGAGAAAACCGGTTTCTTGAGTTACTTCCTGATTGTCGGCGATTTTGTCCGTTACGGCCGCGAGCACGGCATTGCCTGCGTCGCGCGCGGTTCCGCCGCCGGTTCGCTCGTCACTTACCTGCTCGAAATCGCGAACGTGGACCCGATTCGCTACGGCCTGCTGTTCGAGCGCTTCCTGAATCCCGAGCGCGTCAATCCGCCGGATATTGACATTGATTTTGCCGACGATCGCCGCGCCGACGTCATCGAATACGTCCGCGAAAAATACGGGCGCGACGCCGTGGCACAAATCGTCACATTCGGCACGATGGGCGCGAAAAGCGTCGTGCGCGATGTGGCGCGCGTGATGGGCTTGAGCTATGGCGAAGGCGACCGGCTGGCGAAAATGATTCCGTTCGATTTGAAAATGACGCTCGAAAAAGCGCTCAAGCAATCGCCGGAACTCAAGGAGGCTTACGAAAACGAGGACGTGACGCGCGAGTTGATTGACACCGCGCTCATCCTCGAAGACATCACGCGCAACGCGAGCGTTCACGCCGCCGGCGTCGTCATCGGCGACCAGCCGCTCGTGAATTTGCTGCCGCTCAAGTCGGACGAAAGCGGCACGCTCGTCACGCAATATGCGATGAATCCCGTGGGCGACCTCGGCCTGTTGAAAATGGATTTCCTCGGTCTGAAAACGCTGACCGTCATCCGCAACACCTGCGAAATGGTCAAACGCAATCACGGCATCGAGATCAGCGTTGACCATTTGCCGCTCGACGACAAAAAGACTTACGACCTGCTGAACCGCGCGGAAACGCTCGGCGTGTTCCAGTTGGAATCCGGCGGCATGCGCGACTTGTGCCGGAAGTTTCAAATCAGTTCCATCGAGCACATCACCGCGCTTGTGGCGCTGTATCGTCCCGGCCCGATGGATTTGATTCCCGATTTCATCAAGCGCCGTCACGGCGAAATTGAAATCAAATACGAACATCCGCTGCTGGAGCCGATTGCGAAGGAAACTTACGGCATTTTGATTTACCAGGAACAAGTCATGCAGGCGGCGCAATTGCTCGCCGGCTACACGCTCGGCGGCGCGGATTTGCTGCGGCGCGCGATGGGCAAGAAAAAAGTCGAGGAAATGCAGAAGCAGCGCGCGACGTTTGTCAAAGGCTGCAAGGAGAAAAACCAGATTCCCGAAAAGAAGGCGAACGAGATTTTCGATTTGCTCGAAAAATTTGCCGGCTACGGCTTCAACAAATCGCACGCGGCGGCTTACGCAATTGTCGCGTATCAAACCGCGTATCTGAAAGCGAATTATCCGGTCGAATTTTTCTGCGCCATGATGACGAACGACATGAGCGACACGGAAAAGTTGAGCAAATACATTGACGAGGCGCGCGAGTTTGGCATCGAGGTCTTGCAACCGGACGTGAACGAGAGCGAAATGTTCTTTGCGTCGGCGCGCGAAGGCAAAGCCATCCGCTTCGGCCTCGCGGCAATTAAAAACGTCGGTGAAGGCGCGGTCGAAGCAATTTTGAAGGCGCGGCAGGAAGGCGGAAAATGCAAATCGCTTTTCGAATTGTGCGAGCGCGTGGATGGACGGACGGTGAACCGCAAGACACTGGAAGCCTTGATTAAAACCGGCGCGTGCGATGGTTTCGGCCAGGCGCGCGCGACGATGTTTGCTCAAATCGAACGCGCGCTGGCCCGCGCTGCGGGCATTCAGTCCGACAAACAAAAAGGGCAAAGCTCGCTTTTCGGCGCGCTGGAAGAACGCGCCGCGCCGCAGCCGGATTCGGAAAAGCAATTGCCCGAATGGCCGCAGCATGAATTGCTTGCCTACGAAAAGGAACTGCTGGGATTTTACGTCACAGGCCATCCGCTGACGCCGTTCGCGCCGATTCTAAAAAAATACGCGCTGGCAAACACGGCGCAGCTTGCCGAATTGCCGAACCGCAGTCTGACACGCATTGGCGGACTGATTGCGGCGGTGCAGCACGGCGTTTCCAAAAAGTCCGGCAAGCCGTATTCGATGGTGACGCTCGAGGATTTGGAAGGCTCGGTGCAAATCCTGTGCATGAACGAGAATTACGAAAAATATCGCGGCCTGCTCACGCCAAACAAGGCGATCTTCGTCATCGGCGAAGTCAACAACGGCGACGAGCGGCCGAAAATTTTTCCGCAGGAAATGCTGCCGCTCGAAGACGCGCCGAAAAAATTCACCAAGCAGGTGCATTTGCGGCTGCAGGCGGCGCATCTGCAGCCGGAGCAACTGGAGTCCGTGCGCGAACTCGTTGCGGCGCATCCGGGAAAATGCCCGCTGTTCCTTTGCTTCATGCAGCCGGCCGGCGAAATTGTCTTTGTGGAAACGAATGAGCGGTTTTTCGTCACACCGTCGCTGAAGTTGCAGCACGAAGCCGACGCGCGTTTTGGCGAGGAAACTTATTATGCGAAAGTGGACACGAGTTTGCCGGAGCGCCAGTCGCGCTGGCCGCGAAAAAATGGTTCGGCGAACGGCGGAGAATAATGGTTACGGCAATACGTGGCCGGGGATGGAGCAGGTCGGATTTTCACCCACCTTGCCGATGGTGTAGGTGCCTCCGCTGGGGCAGGTTGGCATTTTCCCTCCAGTTAGATAAGGCTGGATGTCGGCTTCGGTGACCAGGTCTCCCGCTTTTTTGCCGTTTTCCAAGGCCCACTGGTTTTTCGCTGCGTCAATCTGGCGGAGATTATTGATGCACGTGTTTCGTTGCCTGGCTTCCAGCGATGAACCGGATTGCGTCATCGCGGCAAATGGCGAAGCCGTCAGCCGGACGCCTCTGGGCACGGGATAATTGAAATCGTCGGCGGTGAAAGTCTCGTTTGTTTGAATATTGTCATAGGTTTCGGTGATCGTGCCGCGAATTTTCGTCATCATGGCCGCCTGCTGTTTTGCCATCACCTTTTCCTGATTCAATTGCGCCTGCGTTTTGTTGGTATTGGTGTCAAATGTGCTGGTGGCCGCCTCAATATCCGTGTCGCTGATCGGAGCGCCGAGCGTGATCTGCGATTGCAGAATCATGTAACTGTCTTTGCTCACCCAGATTTTCAGTTTTTGGCCCATGATTTTTCCGGTGAGCGTGTAACAATCCTGTCCGTCCACCGCCTCGTCATCGGTCTGGCCCCACTCCTTGATGAGATTGTTCATCACTTCCGTTTCGTCAAAGAAAAGTTGCGGAATCGCCATCGCCAGCCCGCCCGCCTGGCCGTTCATCATAAAAGCCGCTCTGCGATCCGGAACAGTCATGAAATTTTTATACGATCCGCCGCCAAAAAACATCAGCACAAAATTTGTTCCGCCTTGCGACCAGGTGGCAATGGTGTTGGTCATCTTGTTGCGGCCGGCTTCCATCGCCATCGTTCCTTCGATGCAATACAAATCCGGTCGTGCCAGCTTGATGACGACGTCGGTGGTGTTCGTCATCGCCTTGGGGATGCCGGCCGGCCGGCGCGTCGTCTTTTTCTTGGTTGTGGATTGATTGGGATTCAGGTCCGCCGCGGTAACGGCGGACAGGTCAATGACGCTCACCGAAGTTCCCGACACATTCAAGCTCGCCAAGCCGGTGTAAGCCTGATGCACCTTCGTCAAAATATCCAACGCGCCCGCGCTTTGCACAGCAGTAGGCGCCGGCACCTGCGCCGCCGGATTTCCCTTCGCGGCTTCCTGCTTTGCCTTGACCGCCTTGTATTTCGTGTAGCCAAACCAGCCGCCCGCGCCGAGGGCCGCAAGCACAACAATCGCCGTCGTGATGATCAAAACATTTCGCAGTGCGCGCGACTTTGACGGAGCCGCCGGTTGCGCGCCCGGCGCGCTGGCAAATCGCCGGCCGCTTGCCGCGACTGATGTGCTCTGGCGCGTTGAAAGTCCCGGCGGTGCGGGCGGCGCGGCGGCCGAGGCCGGCGCTTGCGGGACGGTGATGGTTTGCTGGCAGCCAGGGCAGGCGATTTGCACTCCGGCGTAACCCGTGTCGCACTGGATGCGCTGTCCGCATTGCGGGCAGGAAAATTTGAATTCAGCCATAACGTTTTTTTGTTGGCCGCAGACCGTGCCGGCTCTGATTTGGATGATGGAGGCAGTAAGCTCCCTTTTGGGAAAATATGCAAGCCCAACCTGATGGCTGGATTTACGAGCGGCATGCCAGCCGCCGGCATGCGCACTGGCGCGGATTCCGGCTTTAGAGATTCACGTTCTTGATTTTCTGCCGGGCAACCGAATGGGTCTTCACTTCACCGGCCTTGACGCCATTGGCCGTCTCGGCCACTGCGCTGGTCTGAAAGTGTTTTTCGGTTGCCATCGTGCGGGCCATCATGTCGCTTTTCAACTGGGCTTCATACTCGGGCTCGGATTTGCTGTTGTAAATTGCAACCGCACCGAACACCAACACCGCCACGATCAACAACGCGATTAATCCTTTGATAGCTTGCATACTTTTTTGACGATTTTGGCGGTTGATTCGTTCAATTTACGCCCGACGCTCTTTTATCGCTGCCAAAATATCCGCCACGACTTCGCCCTTCGGCTTGGCGCCGATGTTGCCCTTGCCGTGCAGGCGGACGGAAACATTTCCCGCGTCCATGTCGCGGCCGCCGATGACGAGCATCGTGTGGACTTTCGCCTGCTCGGCTTCCTGAATCTTGCCGTTGATTTTATTCGACGAGAAATCCGATTCGCAGCGGACGAAATTGGCGCGCAGTTCGCTCGCGATGGCCTTGGCGTAATTCACCAGCGGTTCTTCTTCGCCAATCGTCATCACGCGCACCTGTTCCGGCGCGAGCCAGAGCGGGAAATTGCCGGCGTAATGCTCGATGAGAAAGCCGATGAACCGCTCGTGCGTGCCCAGCGGCGCGCGATGGATGCACAGCGGCGTCTTGTCCGTGTTGTCCTTGTCGCGATAGACCAGGCCGAATTTTCGCGGCACGGCGAAGTCCACCTGGTTCGTCGCCAGCGTGAATTCGCGGCCGATGACGCTCCAGACCTGCACGTCAATCTTCGGTCCGTAAAACGCCGCCTCGTTCGGCACCTCGACGTAGGGAATCTTCGAATCAATCAACACCTGCCGGACCATGTCCTCGGTTTTCTTCCACAACTCCGGCTCGTTGACGAATTTGGCGTTGTCGCCGGTCAGGCGCGACGGGTCGTGCGTGCTAAAGCGCATGACGTATTTCTCGATGCCGAAAATCTTGAAATACTTCAGATACATTTCGTTGACCGCATTAAATTCTGCGGCGAATTGTTCTGGCGTGCAGTAAATGTGCGCGTCGTTCATGTTCAACGAGCGGACGCGCATGAGGCCGAACAATTCGCCCGACTGCTCGTAGCGATAGCAGGTGCCGTATTCGGCCAGCCGCAGCGGCAAATCGCGGTAACTGCGCGGTTCCGCCGCAAAAATGCGATGATGATGCGGGCAGTTCATGGCTTTGAGGTAGTAACGCTCACGAAGAATTGGTTTCTCCAATTTCTTCAATTGCTCGTCAACACTACCCGTAAGCTCAGGAATCAATTCTTTGCCAACTTCACCGTGCTTTGACAATTCGTCCGAGAGAATTGTTTTTGCTCCATCCGCAATTTCCTTTTTAAGATTGGCTGGCATATCCTTCCAACCGGTTTCCATGACCAATTCCATCGGCGGGAACATTGACTCCGCGTAAAGAATCGGCAGATGCCCGCTCGTTAAATACATTTTCTCACGCGCGATGTGCGGCGTTTTCACGCGCACGTAGCCGGCGGCGAATTCCGTTTCCTTCGCCAGCTTTTCCAGTTCCTCGACAATCGCCGTGCCTTTCGGCAGCCACAGCGGCAGGCCCGGCCCGACGTATTCGGTGTCAATCGCGAACAGCCCCATCTCCGCGCCGATCTTGCGATGGTCGCGGCGCCTGGCCTCCTCGATCATCTTGAAATACTCGTCGAGCTGGGTCTTGTTCTTGAACGCCGTGCCGTAGATGCGCTGGAGCTGCGGGTTGCGCTCGTCGCCCTTGTAATACGCGCTGGCCACGCTGGTGAGCTTGAACGCGCCGATGTTGCCGGTGCGCATCACGTGCGGCCCGGCGCAGAGGTCCACGAAATCGCCGTTCTTGAAATAGGTGATTGGCTCGCCTTCGGGAATGGCTTCGAGGTTGCCAATCTTGAACTTGCTCGGATTGCCCGGCCGCTCGGTCAGGCCGCCCAGCCTGCCGCTCTCGGAATCTTTCAGCGCCTGCTCGCGCGTGACGACGATTTTCTCGAAGACGTTGTTCGCCTTGATTTCCTTTTTCATCTCGGCCTCGATGGCGGGAAAATCCTCCGGCGAGATGCGGTGCTTCAAATCCACGTCGTAATAAAATCCGTTCTCGACCGGCGGTCCGGCGGCGAATTGCGCATCCGGCCACAGGCGCAGGATGGCGGTGGCCATGACATGCGCGGCGGAATGCCGGATGCGTTCCAGCTCGGTCATCTTCGCGCGGTCGTCGAGAGTTTTGCGTTCGTTCAGATTTTCCTGTTCGGCGGACATGGGAAAAGTTTAACAACAAAGGCACAAAGAAACAAAAGAGAAGTGAACCGGCGCTGGATCGTGGTCGGGATGTGCCCGCGCGGGGCAGCAATCCGGGTCTGTCATGTTTGATTTATCGGTCGTAATTGCCTTTTTTTCCCGCGATTTTGTATGACAGGCTACAAAACCTCGAAAAAACATGCGTTAACCAAATGATTTGGCGGCGTCATTCGCAAAACATGACCATGAATCTGCAAATGATGGCTTCAAATGTATAGATGAAGATGGCAAATCTGAAGATTGATGCCACCAATCTGGAGATTGATGAAGCTCATCTGCAAATTTGCTGTTCAAATTCAGACATTTGAATGGCAAATCTGCGGATTGAGGCTTCAAACGCAGACATTGCCAGTCATGTTTTTTTCGTAGCGGTTGCAATTCCCGGCAACTGAACCCGTCTTCCGAGCTTTTTGCCTTACCGCGCCGTTTTCCAAATCGCCAGCAAGCCGCCGAAGCCGCACAGCAGCAGCACGCTCACGGCAATCGCGCCGCTGTCCGGCACGCCGGGCAGGAATTGCAGCGACAGCGCGCCGATGGCCGGGCCGACGCAGTTGCCGATGCCAATCGCCGCCTCATGCAGACCGCCGTGCTCGCCTTTCGTGTCGCCGGCGTCCATCGAGTAAAACAGTGACGAGTAATATATGAGGCCGATGGCGCCGCCGAAAAAGATTTGCGCCACGATGAGCGCCGCCAAATCCGGCGCGATTAAAATGGTCGCAAACGACAGGGTGAGCAGGACGAACGACGCCGCCAGCCAGCGGAAGCGGTAATGCCAGGCCGTCCAATGCCACAGCACCGCGAACGCGCCGAACCGCACGAAGCACCAAAGCGAACAGACAAATCCGGCCATCATGGTCGAGAGCTGAAATTTTGCCGCGATGCCCGGCATGACGGCCACGAGCGTCTGGATGGCAACGTAGGCAAACGGATTGGACAGCCACGCCATCCGCAAAAAAGCCTTTGCCTGCGGCGACGCGGGGCGGTGCGGTTCGGGCGGCGGCGTGGTGACGGGTTTGTTCAGTGCGGCGCGCGCCAGTTCCGTCGCGTGCCGTTGCAGCCAGAACGTCAGCGCCAGTTGCAGCAGCACGATGCCCAACGGCAGGATGAAAATGATGCGGTAGCCGAAGGCGTGTTTCAGCGCGCCGCCGATGAAATAGGCCGCCGCGTTGGTGGCCGCCCAGACGACGTTGTAGGTGCCGACGGCGCGCGGCAGGTCCGCGGCAGTTTCGCCGTCGCTCACGAGCGCCTCAAGCGTGGGCCAGATGAAACACATTCCCAGTGTGACGAACGACGCGGCGAGAACTTGCGCGACGGCGGAATGGAGCAGCCACGCGGCGGCAAGCGAAACCGCCATGACGCCGAAGCCGAGCTTGAGCGCGTTAAAATAACCACGGCGTTGCGCGAATTTTCCCGCCTGCCAGGCGACAAAAATGTAAATGAAACCGAGCAACGAGGCGAAGGCGAGGTTGTGCTTGTCGTCGAAGCCAAACCGGTTCTGCATGAAAAAATAGAGGTAATAGAAATAAAGCACGGTCGCGAAGGAATTGAGGCCTTCGAGCGTGTAGCAGGAGATTTTCATTTTCCGCGGCGTCATCGCCAGTTGGGAATTTCCCGGATGGCCGTGCGGCAATACCATTTCACCGCGCCGGTCATCGGCGGCGAGAGCTTATCCAAATCTTCGGGGCTGCACCAGCGGATGTCGTGATGCTCGGCGGCGGCGAGGGAAAGTTTCCCGTTTTTTGGCCGCGCCCAGTAGATCATGCCGATGTGCTCGTGGGTGTCGCTGATGCGGTGAATGTCCAGAAACCGCGGCGCAATCAGCGCGCGCGTGCCGGGTTCGGTCGTGGGCGGACGTTCGCCGAGAAGTTCCACGTCGAGACCGCTTTCTTCCTTCGCCTCGCGCAACGCGGCCTGTTCCGGATCTTCGTCCAGTTCGATGTGCCCGCCGAGCGGCAGCCATTTGTCGAGCTTGCGGTGGTGGATGAGCAGAATTTTTCCGTCGTGAACGACAAAAATCGCGACGGTGAAATCAATTTTTTCGTGGATGTGGGACATGGCGCTCGTTGAATTGCCAGACTGTGAATCGTTGAAACGGTTTAGCGGCGCAACGATTTACGATTCGGCGAATCAATAATCATAAAGTCCGCTGTCGTGCGTGTAACCGCCGCCGCCCGCGCCGCCTTCCGGCCCGCCCATGAAATCGCCGAGCAGGTCGCCCATGTCGGCCTCGATTTTTTCCGGGTCTTCGCCGGCCTCGAGGCGCTTGATGGCGGTGTCAATTTCCTTGGGCATCGCACCGGGCGGCATGAGGTCTTTCATTTTGCGCATCATGTGCGCCATGTGCCGCGGATTGTTTTCGTCCAGATGCCCCATGTCGCGTTCCATTTCGGCCATCGCGCGCGCGATTTTGGGATCGTCGAAATCCGGCATCGGCAGTTCGCCGGCTTCAGTTTCGGATTTTGCCGACGGCTCTTTTAATTTTCGCGACATGGCGAAGCGGCTGACCTGCTTGGATAATTTTTTGTTGCCGCATTTCGGGCAGACGGGCGGGTGGCCGGGATTCACGCGCTTCGAGAGGAAGCTGAAAATCCAGCGGCACTTGGGACAGGCAAATTCGTAAATCGGCATACCGATTTACAATTTACGATTTGCGCCGGACGCGCCACAAAAAAATTGCGAGTTCCCGTAAATTTCGGGAACCCGCATGGGCAATCCGCCAGTCACTTCACTTCATCCGGTCGAAGTTCTTCTGGAGAATCTGCCAGTCTTTCAGCCCCTTGACCTTTTCCATCATTCCCCGATTGATTTCCGCCTCCTTGGCGTTTTTCGTCGGTTTGACGCTTTTGTAAAATATGCCGAAGTAACCCGGAAAATCCGCGCCGGCCAGTTTGTAAGCGGCCAGTTCGTCGGACGGGTCGTGGTCCTTGGGCACTTCGTTGAAGACGCCGCCCTTGCGCGGGTTGCTCGCGTCGAACGCGCCCTCGTAAAATTCCACGCACTCGCTCAAGCATTCGATGAAGCTGAAGCCGTCGTGGTCCATTGCGGCTTCCATCATTTGCAAAACGTGGTTCGGATTCGTGTGCGTCGTGCGCGCCACGAACGTCGCGCCGGCGGCGATGGCCTGCTTCATCGGGTTGATGGGATAATCCACCGCGCCCCACTGGTCGGTCTTGCTCTTGAAACCGAGCGGCGAGGTCGGCGAAGTTTGTTTCTTCGTCAGGCCATAAACCCAGTTGTCCATGACGCAGTAGGTCAGCTTGATGTTCTTGCGCGCGGTGTGGTTGAAATGATTTCCGCCGATGGAAAAGGCGTCGCCGTCGCCGCCGAAAACGAACACATGCAGATCGGGACGCGAAAGCGAAATGCCGCTGGCGAACGGCAGCGCGCGTCCGTGGATGTAATGCGCGCCGTGCGCCTGCACGAAATACGGAAAGCGGCTGGAGCAGCCGATGCCGGCGATGGTGGTGATTTGTTCATGCACCATTTTGCGCTTTTCAATCAATTTGAAATAGAGCGCGAGGACGGAAAAATCGCCGCAGCCGGGACACCACGTCGGATGGTCGGCGGCGATTTCCTTTTTGGTCAGCCCTTTTCGTTCCGCCGGCAAAGACGGCGCGGCGACGGCGGTGATGTTTCCCGCGCGAGCCAGTGTTTCAATCAAAGTTTCACTCATGTTAATTTAGACGTTAAATGTTGCGCGCGGTTCAAATCACAATTTGCTCAAGCCGGCGGACACGTCGGCCTTGGCGCGTTCGAGAATTTCCTTCACCTTCCAGGTCAGGCCGTCGGTCTTGTTGATGCCGTGGATTTTCGGATCGCAATAACGCGCGCGGAGCAACTGGCCAAGCTGGCCGAAACCGTAAAGTCCCTCGTCGTTCATTTCCACAACGAGAACGTGGTTGAAGCCGGAGAAAATATCTTCCAGTCCGTTCGGCAGCGGATTGATGTGACGGATATGGACGGAGGAAACGCTGTCGCCGGCGGCGCGCGCGCGGTCAACGGCTTCCTTGATCGGGCCTTCGGTCGAACCCCAGCCGACGAGCAGGACATTTCCCTCCGGCGGGCCGTAAATTTTCGGCACCGGCAGCGTCGCGCCGAGCGCCTGTAATTTTTTCCGGCGCTTGGCCGTCATCTGCATGTGCAATTTCGGCGAGCCGGTCGGATGGCCGAGTTCGTCGTGTTCGAGGCCGGTGACAATCGGATATTTGCCGCTCTGGACTTTTGTGCCCGGCGCGATGTGGGGCGTCACATTTTGCGGCGCGGCCAAATCGTAAGGCTTGTGGTCGGCGACCGGCGTGAAATCCGGCGAAATGTCCTGGCAAATTTTTTCGAGGTTCGGCTCGATGAAGGCCTCGATGCGCGTGGCAATGCCTTGATCGGTCAGAATGATGACCGGCACGGAAAATTTCCGTGCGATGTTGACGGCTTCAATCGCCGTGTAAAAACAATCTTCGACGTTCGACGGCGCAATGACAACGCGCGGCGAATCGCCGTGGCCGCCGAAGCAGGCGATGTTCAAATCGGACTGCTCGATGTTCGTCGGCATTCCGGTCGAAGGTCCGCCGCGTTGGACGTCCACGATGACGAGCGGCATTTCGGCCATGACCGCCCAGCCGAGCGCCTCGGTTTTCAGTGAAATTCCCGGACCGCTCGAACCCGTCACGGCAACGCGACCAGCGTAGCTCGCACCAATGGCCAGCGAAATCGCGGCGATTTCATCTTCCGTTTGAACAAATGTGCCGCCGTATTTCGGCAATTCGCGGCGGAGCAATTCCATGATGTCCGACCACGGCGTGATGGGATAGCCGGCGCCGAAGCGAACACCCGCCGCGATGAGTCCGTAGCCGAGCGCCTCGTTGCCGTTCATCACAACCTGATGGCCGCCCTTGTTTTTACTGTCCACGAACTTAAACGTCTCCAGCAAATTTCCGAGCGAATGGGAGTAGCCCGCGTGAAACGCCGCGAGCGCGTTTTTGACAATGCTCTCGTCCTTGCCGCCAAATCGTTCGGCGATGAGCTTCTCCAGTTTCGGCACGTTGAGGTCGAACATTTTTGCAATCAAACCGAGCGCGTAAATGTTCTTGCCCTTGTCCTTGGCCGTGCCGCCGATGGCTTCGACGGTCAGGCTGGAAATGGGGATCGCAACGTGATGGAATTTTTTTTCCAAATCAGGATTCGGTTGAACGTGGTCAGAATCGAAAAGGACAATGCCGCCTTTTTTTAACGAGCCGATGTGGTCTTCGTAGCTGTGCTGGTAAAAGGCGAGCAGCACGTCGGCTTCGTCGCCGGAACTCAAGACCTCGCCGCTGCCGATGCGAACCTGGAAAATGGAAGGGCCGCCGGAAATGGTGGACGGAATGGTCATGAACGTCATGACTTCCTGCTCGCTGCGGCCGGCCAGCCGCGCGAGAAAACCGCCGATGGCCTGGATGCCGTCCTGCGAATTGCCGGCGATGCGGATGACAGCTTCGTTGATGCTCGAAATTTTCGGCGCGCCGTTCGATGACGCGGTTGTAATTGTATCACTCATGAAATCTCAAATAAAAATTTTGAAGCAATGCGGGGCTTGCGGCGGAAGCAGCAACCGGCGTCATTGCCTTTTTTTACATTAACAGGCGGCGCCACCATGTCAAATGCTTATGTTCACTTTTAGCAATTAGAGTGCTTCATTCGCGAGGCCGGCAAATGAAAAAAACTTTTGCCAAAGCGCCGCTTGCGCCGGCAGGGTAGCGTGCGGTAGCGTTGGCTTGATGCCAATGACCTTGCAGGAACAATATGACGAGGCGATGTTCGATTTCAGCCGCGGCGAATTTGGCAGCGCAATTGGGAAGCTGAAAAACGTTCTTGCGCGGGAGCCGGAAAATTTTGACGCGCAACTGGCGCTCGGCATGGCGTTTTACCGGCAGGGTGATTTTACGGCGGCCATTGCGGAAGGACACAAGGCCGAAAAATTACGTCCGCGCGAGCAGCTTGTGCACACGAACCTTTCGCTGTTTTACATGAAGGCCGGCGACAAGGCAAAAGCCGAGCACCACGGCTTGCAGGCGAGAATTGAATCGTGGCGCGCCGATGCCGCCAAAGCCGGAGCCGGTTCGCCCGGCGCCAAACCGGATGGCGGTGATGAATTGCAAATGGCCAAACCCAAACTGCCGCCGACCAAAATCATCCGGATGCCCGACAAATTTCCCGAACAACCGTGGAAGAAGAAAAAAGTTGATGGTTGATGGAATTTCAAAAATGAAAACCGCCTACGAACTGGCCATGGAGCGTTTGAACAAAACGGTACCGACCGTCAAACTCAACAACGCGCAGAAAAAAGAACTCGCGGAACTGGTTGCAAAATACGCCGCGAAAATCGCCGAACGCGAAATCGCGTTGAACGCTGAGATTGCGAAAGCCGCCGATGATTTTGAAAAGGAAGAATCCTTTCGCGAACAACTCGTGACCGAGCGCAAAAAACTTAACGCCGAGCTGGAAGAGAAAAAGGAAAAAGTGCGCCGCGCCGCGAGCCGGTAATCCGCCGCGGCAACATCTTCCATCGTCGCGCGAAAATCTTGCGCGCCGGTTAAAAATGTGGTTCAATCTTCAAAATTCTTAACCAAGGAGAAAATTATGAGTCTAAAAGGCAAGGTCGCCGTCGTCACCGGCGGCAACAGCGGAATTGGCATGGCTATCGCATTGGAACTCGCCCGGCAGGGCGCCAACATCGTCATTGATTACATCGCGCATCCCGAAGCAACCGAGGCGCTGGAAAAACAAATCTTGGCGCTGGGCGATCGCGTCATCGGCGTGAAGGCCGACGTCAGCCAGGTTGTCGAGTTGCAAAACTTGATCGCCGCCGCCGTGAAGGAATTCGACCGCGTGGACATCATGGTCAACAATGCCGGCGTCGAAACGCGCACGTCCGTTCTCGACACGACGGAACAGCAATATGAAAAAGTGCTCGCCATCAATCTCAAGAGCGCGTTTTTCGGCACGCAACTCGCCGCGCAACAGATGATCAAACAGGGCGGCGGTGGTCGCATCATCAACATCTCCTCCGTCCATGAAGACTGGCCGATGCCCGGCAACACCGCCTATTGTCTCTCGAAAGGCGGCATGCGCATGTTGACGCGCACGGCGGGCGTCGAATTGGCGCCGCACAATATTTTGGTCGTCGGCGTTGGCCCAGGCGCCGTCGCCACCCCCATCAACCAGTCCACCTTGCAAAATCCCGAACTGCTGAAAAAATTGGACAACGCCATTCCGCTCGGTCGCATGGCCAGACCGGAAGAAATCGCCAGCGTCGTCGCATTTCTGGCCGGCGACGGTGCCAGCTATATGGCCGCGACAACAATCTTCGCCGATGGCGGCATCATGCAGAGCAGCCCGGGACTCTGAATCGGCCACACAAAAAATAACCCATCCTTTACAATCGAGCCATTGTTTACAGATTAGACTAATTAGACTAATTAACAAGTGGCGTTTCCGCGTCGCGATGGGAATGCCTGTGTCAAGACTTGTCCGCTTCCAAGACTATAATTATTTTACCCGTTTGTAACCTCGGACGCCAGGATACTTGTTACACTTGGAACGTGTGTATAAAACAGGAAAGCCGAAATTTAAGGGTATGCGCATATTGACATTGTTTTTTGATTTGGCCTTTTAATGAAAGGTTAAATTAAAAATTTTAACATTGCCGGATCAAGACCAATAGATAGAAACACAGACCATGACCATATTCGACATTCAGCCGTTTTTCGCCGCCAACGCGGCGATGTATGCCATCCAGAACGCCACCACCGAGGGCAAAATCACCGTCGTTGTGCTTCTCGTCCTGTCGCTGTTCAGTTGGACCATTATCATCACCAAGTTCCGTCAATTGATGATTGCGCGGAAGGCGACAAAAAAATTCATGGCTGCTTACGCGTCCACGCGCGATCCCTTGGACATCCAGCGCAAAGGCGAGGAATTCGAAGGCGCGCCCGCCTACCAGCTTTACATCCGCGGCGCGGACGAACTGGCGTATCAGTTGAAAAACAATCCGGTGCCGGTCATGGCCGCGCCGCAATTTAATTCGACCGGCGACGGCAACACGGATCACCTGTCGCGTTCCGTCAGCACCAAAATCAGCATGTCCTCGTTTGAAGCAGTGAAAGTGATTTTGGAGGAAGCGGCCAGCGGCGAAGCTATGGCGTTGGAAAAAGGCATGATTGTCCTGTCAACGGCGGTGGCTGGCGGACCGTTCATCGGCCTGCTCGGAACCGTTTGGGGCGTCATGTCCACATTCGCGGGCATCGCCGAAAGCCAGGCCGCCACGCTGACAGCCATGGCACCCGGCGTCGCCGCCGCGCTCGTGGCGACGGTGACCGGCTTGCTGGTGGCCATTCCGGCGATGTTCGGCTACAATTTCATGGTCACGACCATCCGGCACATCACGCAGGAACTGGATGGTTTTGCCAGCCGCTACGCCAACCAAATTGAGCACGTCTACGTGGACCGGCGCGAGATCGAGGACAAAATTGTCGGCGCGTTAAAGCGTGTCAGCCAGTCCGAGGAGAATGTTCCCGCGGCAGCGAGGACCGAGCCGTAAGCGCCGTATGAAGAAGTGTTCGCGATCGGTGCATCATTCGCTCACGGAGTTGAACATCACGCCGCTGCTGGATTTGGCGTTTGTGCTGCTAGTCATTTTCATCATCACGACCATACCGCCCGTAAATGACAAAGGCTTGATCTTGCCGAAAGCGCCCAAACATTTGGAGCCGCCCAAACCCAAGGCCAACTACATTACGGTCCAAGCCGACGGCACAATGCATTTGAACGACAAGGAAATGGCCTCGCCAGACGAGTTGCTCAACGACCTCATCCTGCTGCGCAACGCCGACCCCGACTTGAACGTCATTGTGCGCGGAGACGGCAAGGCGAAATACAAACAAATTCGCGCCGTGCTGGATATCTGTCAGCGGGCCAATGTGCTGAAAGTAGATTTGGCGACCGAACCTTTGAACAAATAACATGCTGCCGCATACTCAACCGCGCAAACGGCGCAATTCGTCAAAGGTGAACCTGTTCATCTCGTTCACCTTTCACGCCTTGCTGGTGGCGGCGCTGCTGTATTTCGCCGCCCGGCAGGGATTTCTCGGCAAGCATTTGAAAACATTTGCCGTCAGTTTGGAAAAACCACCAGAAAAGCCAAAGCCGGTGGTAAAGCCGAAGGAAATTCCAAAGCCGGAGACACCCAAAGAAGTGGCCAATGTACCGAAACCGGTGGAATCCAAACCCGAGACGGCGCCGCCCGCCGTCTCACCGAACGTCGCGCCCGCGCCCGCCGAATTGCCATCGTTTGCTTTCGCCGGCGGCGCGGAAGTCACCAGTGGTGATCCGGTACAGGTTTACAAGAGTGAACTCCAATCCGCCTTTCTTGCCCGATGGAACCGGCCGGAGGATCCGGCGGATGACAGCAACATTGCCTATGTGGAAGTGTCGGTGAGCCGGGATGGGCAGGTCAGCGATCCGGTCTGGAAGCAGCGTTCGGGAAATTCGCGCTGGGACGCTTCCGTGAGCGCGGCCATCGCCGCCTTGACCAGCATGGACACGCCACCGCCGACCAATTTTCCACCGCGCGTCCTGGTTAAGTTTGACGTTCAGGAGGAAGCTGAAACCGAAACTGTGCTTCAATGAGCTTGAAAAAAACATCCCGTTCTCATCACAGCTCGTTGAGCGAATTGAACATCACGCCGCTGTTGGACCTCGTGTTCGTGTTGCTCGTCATTTTCATCATCACCACGCCGCAGATGATGAACAATCTGCAGATGAGTTTGCCATCCGGCAAACCGCCGCCCCAAAAGGTAAAGCCCCAAATCAACCACATTGACGTGGACGCAAAAGGACAGACTTTTTTGAATGATCAGCCCGTTACCATTCCGCAACTCAACGATGATTTGAAGGCACTCCAGACTGAAAACCCGGATTTGAACGTCGTCGTCAAAGGCTCCGACAATGTTGACTACCAAAATATGATCAGCGTCTTGGGCGTGCTTCAGGAATTGGACATCACGAACATCGGTCTGGCAACGGAAGCACAATCAACTCCCTGAGACCATTAGAATCTGAGAGTCACGTCCACCTGCAAGATGCTATAACTGTTGATGGGGTTCATTTGCGGAATGTCCTGGCCGGTGCCGCCCGTGCCCAGCAGTTTGTTGATGCGGCTGGCATAACCGTATCGAACGGTTCCCGTAACGTTCTTGCCGAAACCGTAGGCGAAGGCCGCATATATGCCCTGCAAGTTTTCGTTGCCTTCGAAAAAGTCCGTGTCCAGCAAATTGGGATCCAAGGAGTATTGTTCGATGTGTTGCCAATAAGTTTTCAATTCCCAAGCATTTCTCCCGGAAACAGAACCATCAACCAATCCCAAACTGTCTTTGCTCCCAATGGCAAACCCGATCTGATACGCCTTGTCATCGTGCGTCTGTGGCGTAAATGTGCCAATCGTCGCTCCGGGAGGCGGCAGACTTGCCAGATAAGCCGCGTAGCCTGCTGCCGCAGCTCTGGCACGTTGCGCGCCTTCCAAATTGTAGGCAAAATCGCCAAACACCTGCGAATCCAGGTTTTTGATTTTGAAATTAACTTCAAAAGGAATCTCCAGCACTAAAAGATTGTTGAGGCCGACTTGATTATTGGGGTAATTCAAACTTTCATAGCCCGCCAAGCCGCTCGCTGACCCGTATCCGCTGAAACCATAGGTTGGATATTCGGAACCTGGGCCGGCATACGCGCCCTCGCCAACATAAGGATCGCCAAAATAGGGGGATGTCGTGTTCCCTGAAGTAAGAGAACTCCGTTTAAGGCCAAAATACTGATAAATGGTGGCTCCGACCTTTGCGGAGATGTTGGTGGTGATATTATAAGTCAGGCCACCCTGCCAGGCGATCTGGAAAATGTTTTCCTGACTCTGCCCGATGCCAAGGTCCTGCCAGTTCAAAACGCCGGATTCGGAAACGGGATTTTCGTCCTGATAAAGAAACTGTGCGAAGTTCGCGAAGAAATTCGCCCGGCCCACGATATATTGAAAACGTTCCGCCAAACCTTCGGGGTTGATGGTTGAACTCCAAACCATCGGTGTGGTGTAAAGCGGATTGGGCATCTTGCCCACGGTGATGTTCACCCAATTCTCCGGTCGCCAGCCGATGTAAACCTGGCCGATGCCGATGCCCCCGGAGGATTTGCCGAACGGTCCCTGATAAGCCGGATTGCTGCTTGAAGGTGCGGCAGCGGTGCCCATGGTAACCCAGGAAGAACGCGGATTCGACGAAGTCTCAAGCCGGAAACCATAGTAAAAATCGTCAAAGACATCTCCCCGCAAACCGAACCGCAACGCATAACGGAACCGTTGCAATTCTATTTTGTCCTGCTCGGGGTCGTACGCCGTTCGATCCTCGTAACGCACGCGGACGTCGCCAAACAACTCCACTTTTTTGATGGCGGTGTCAAAACTCCAGATGGACGGCGGCATGGGCGGCGTTTGTATTTCATTGGTGCGGAGCGTTTCCGCCTCGGCCTCGACCTGCTCGGCCTCTTTCTGGGTGACATAGCCCTTTTTGACAAACAAATCCAGCAGCGGGTCGGTAGCGTCCGCCCAAGTTCTTTGGTCCGCCGCCAATACAACCAACAAGACGAATAGGCCCATCCACCATGCCGCCCGGCGGCTTCTCCGAATGATTCGCATGGCCGCGATGCTGCAAATGCAACGCTACGGATTCATGTCGTCCCGGTTACAAATCGGTAACAACAAGCTGAAAAAATTATTTCCGCCGATTCACACGTCAAAAAGTGCCAGCGTTGAAGGTCGAAAGGTGTGAAGTAGTTTAACCTTCAACAGTCCTAAAAAGGGGAATAATATACTTGACTCACAAGCTGCGAATCGTTTAAGCTGGCCGAAAATTAAACGAAAGAGGCCTGTGACTTTAATTGTTGGAATAATATGCAGAGACGCGATTGTTTTGGCTGCGGATAGTCAGACAACGAAGGGCATTGCAAAGATACCGGGAACTACAAAAATCAGAGTGATTGATTTTGTCAACGGGAAAGCCTTAGTTGCCGAGTCTGGTTCTGCTTCGCTTTCTAACAGTGCGATTGAGGCATTTCAAAGGCTGGCAAAAGTGGTTAAGATTGAAGATGAATTCACAATTTCAAAATCCGCAGAAGCAGCAGTTCGGGAAATCAGAAATCAAATCACATCGCTTCATCCGACCAATAATTCCCCGCAAGAATGGCAGGATTATTTTTTCCGAGACGAAAATTATTTCGAGCTGATGGTCGCCTATTATCACGGCGGAAACCCCCATCTTTACAAATTGAATCCAGTTTGGTGCATTCCAGTTCCGGCAACCTTTTATTTTCTAACCAGCGGAATAGCTGCTGACCTTGCCAATTATATTTTGAAGGAACATACCGAGCCTATGATGGATTCAGAATTTGCCTCAGTGATTGCCATTAAAGTTGTCGAAGATGCCATTGAATATGTCGAAGGGTGCGGAAGTCCTACACGAGTAGCTTGCCGCCGGATGAACCGAATGAACCCACACGGAAAGGCTGTTAAAATGAACCAAGTGCGTCAAGTATATTATTCCCCTAAAAAGGGTATTTAATCACTTGACGCATAAACCGATTTGGCGGCATTGATTCAAATGGCCAAGGCGCGCGGCTGGCCGACGGAACGCATTGTTCGTGAAATGTCCCTCGGATTGCCTTACTTGGAAGCGAAGAATCTGGCGCGCAGAGCCGCACCGTTGCTCGACATAACCGTTTCGGAATTTATGCGGCTACGCAAAAATGAATAGAATCAGGCGTGTTCCAGCTTGGCCAGCAAGCGTTCGCTGTAGCCGTCTTTGCGAAGTTTGTCGTAGTTCACGCGGCCGTCTTTTTTTTGCATGTCGCGTTTGAGCGCGCGCAACAAATTATTTGTGGCGTGATCCAGCAATTCGGCTTCGCCCTTTCGACTTTTTACAGCGGCAACTTTCACGTTTTTATATTCGGATGAATTGGCGCGAATTTCAACTGTTAAATTTGGGGTTAATCCTTTCATTGATTTTACACGCCTTTGCAGCGATGATATTTGAGCAATTAAGTTAAAAGGCATTTATGAATTCCAACGAACCGAAAATTTTGACGCGCGACGTGGAAGCGTCCGTCGTCCCCGTCGGCACCAAGGTCACGCTGCAAAAGGGCGGGCAGGCTTACGTCACGCAATCGCTCGGCGGCGCGTTCACCGTCATCGTCAACGGCAACATGTTCCGCATTGATGGCAAGGACGCCGACGCGCTCGGCCTCGAAATCAAGTCCGCGCCGGCCACCGCCGTTTCCGGTGCGGCTTCCGGCTCCGTCACGCAGGAGCAATTGGAAAAGCAAATCTGGGACGCGCTCAAGACGTGTTACGATCCGGAGATTCCCGTCAACATCGTTGACCTCGGCCTGATTTACGACTGCCACCTCACACCCGCCGGCGAGAACAGTTTCAAGGCCGACGTGAAAATGACGCTGACCGCGCCGGGTTGCGGCATGGGCCCGGTGCTCGCGCAGGACGTGCAAAACAAACTGCTTTCGCTCGAACCGATTGATGAGGCGAATGTCGAGTTGGTTTGGGACCCGCCGTGGAATCAGGGCATGATGACCGAGGCGGCGAAGCTGCAACTGGGGCTGATGTGAAACCGCTGATTACGCGGATTGCACAGGTTAAATTTATCGAGATTAAATCCGCGTAATCCGTGGTTAAATTTCATGAAGGACACAAAGACAATTGATTGGCAGAAATTGCGCGAGGACTTTCCAATCCTCAACCAGAAAGTCCACGGCAAACCGCTGGTTTATTTCGACAACGCCGCCACGTCGCAGAAACCGCGCGCGGTGATTGACGCGCTGGTGCATTACTACGAGCACGATAACGCCAACGTCCATCGCGGCATCCACGAGTTGAGCAACCGTTCCACGAACGCGTTTGAAGCCGCTCGCGCCCGCGCCGCGAAATTCATCAACGCCAAAAGCGCCGAGGAAATTGTTTTCACACGCGGCACGACCGAAGGCATCAATCTGGTCGCCGGTTCTTGGGGCGCGAAAAATCTCAAGTCTGGCGACGTGATTCTGCTCACGGAAATGGAGCATCACAGCAATCTCGTTCCCTGGCAATTGCTCGCTCAACGCACGGGCGCAAAAATTTCCTATGTTCCCATCACCGGCGACGAAGGTTTGCTCGATTTGTCCAAGCTCGATTCGCTGCTGACGAAGCAGGTCAAGATTTTCTCGATGGTTCACATCTCCAATTCGCTCGGCACGCTGAATCCCGTCGCCGAACTTTGCGCGAAGGCCAAAAAACTCGGCATCGTCACGCTGGTGGACGGCGCGCAGAGCGCCGGGCATCTGCCGGTGGACGTGCAGGCCATCGGCTGCGATTTCTTTGTTTTCTCCGGCCACAAGATTTGCGGGCCGACCGGCATCGGCATTTTGTGGGGACGGCAGGAACTGCTCAACGCCATGCCGCCGTATCAGAGCGGCGGCGAAATGATTTTGACCGTCGGTTACGACAAGACTGAATTCAAGCCCGCGCCGCATCGCTTCGAGGCCGGCACGCCGGACATCTCCGGCCCGATTGGTTTGCACGCCGCGCTGGATTATCTGGACGCCATCGGCCGCGAAAACATCTGGAAGCACGACCAAGAACTTGCCAATTACGCCTACGAAAAGCTGGCCGCGCTGAAAAACATCCGGCTCTTCGGCCCGAAATTAAATTCCGCCAACCGCGCCGGCCTGGTGAGTTTTCTGCTCAAGGAAGTTCACGCACACGACGTGGTGACGCTGGCGGATCAGGCGGGCGTGGCGTTGCGCGGCGGGCATCACTGCACACAACCGCTCATGCACAAGCTCGGCGTGGAATCCACCGCCCGCGCGAGTTTTTATTTTTACAACACCAAGGCCGAAGTGGATCGGTTCGTGGAAGTGGTGAAGGAAATCCAGAAATTTTTCGGGCAGTAAATTATTGTCACGAAAGTTAAATGCCGGACATAAAGTTCAATTGTAATGAATGTGGTCAGAGCCTCGAAGTTGAGGCTTCTGGTGCTGGCAGTGCTGTTTTGTGCCCGACATGCAACAACTCATTGATTGTCCCGTCGGTTTCTGCGTTGCAGAAAATTTCACCTTCTTCCATATCGGATTCCGATAATACGCTGGAAATTCCATTGAACCCGTTAACATTGCTCGATCTGACGTTAGATAAAAAATTTGTTTATATTGGGCAAGATCGCATAAAGGCACGAGTAGAGGCTGCAATTAAAAACTCGAACGAGGAAAAACATTTAATTCCTCATTTACTCCTAACCGGACAGCCGGGGTCGGGTAAAACTACTCTTGCTTTTCTGATGGCTGGTATGATGAGTAAGTCAACTGGCAGAAAAATTAAAGCTGCTGAAGGTCGAGCTATCCAGAAAGCCGGTGACTTGGTAGGCTTTTTAACCAAACTTGAAGAAGGCGAGATACTTATAATTGATAATATCGATCAACTTCAAAAATCAATTAGAGATTATTTGGAGACAGCTATTGTGGATTTTAAGCTCGATGTGGTGCTTGATTTTAAAACCATTCGTCTAAATCTCCCGTCTTTTACACTTGTTGCGACAGCAACTAAAAAAGACCGCCTTTCGTCCATAATTCTGGCGAGTTTTCCGATGGTTGAAGGGTTGGAAACTTTGAGCGCCGAAGGACTCATAAAAATCATGCGTGGTTTTGCGGAGGAATTTGGTTTTGAAGTTGATGATGCAGCGGCTGAAAGAATTCGGCTTTCGACAAATAATACCCCAAAGGAAATATTGAACCGAATCCGGTTCGTAAGAGTTTATGCTCAAACAAAAACAGCCACAAAGACAATAACTGACGACATTGCATTGGAAGCATTGAAGATGCTTGAATCAAAAGATCAGTTTGGTGATTCAAAACAGGGTCGGCAGGGAATTTCATCAGACGTGCGTCGAGAGGTTTGGCGAAGAGATGAAGGCAAATGTGTTATATGTGGGAGCAAAGAAAATTTGGAATACGACCATATTATTCCGCTCTCGAAAGGTGGAAGTAATACTGCGCGCAATATTGAACTTCTTTGTGAGCGACACAACCGCGCAAAAAGCGATTTGATTCAATGACAATTTCGCCTCAATCCCCGATGGGCGCCGTGTTGGAAAACTTTCCCGGCGCGCAGCGGGCGTTGTTCCGGCGGTATCACATTGGCGGGTGCAGCAGTTGCGGATTTCAGCCGACGGAAACCTTGTCGGAAGTCTGCGCGCGCAACGGCAATCTGGACGTGGCCGAGGTGCTGGCGCACATCCAGTCCAGCCACGAGCAGGACGCGAAGGTTTTGATCCCGCCCAAGGAACTTGCCGAGCTGTTGCAGAAGGACAAATCGGTGAAGCTGGTGGACGTGCGCTCGCGCGAAGAATTTGAAGCCGTGAAAATCGAAGGCTCAATTTTGCTGTCGCAGCCGGTGATGCAACAGCTCATGGCGAGCGGTTCAAATGCCGAGCCGGTTGTGGTGATTGACCACGCGGGCAAGAACGGCCTCGATGCGGCGGCGTATTTCATGGGTCACGGTTTGCAGAACGTGCGCTGTCTGCGCGGGGGCATTGACGCCTGGGCGCAGGAAGTGGAACCGAAAATGCGGAGATACAAACTCGGTTGAGACAGAATTAACAGAATTTTACAGAATTATTTCCCCCGATTTTAATTCGGTTAATTTTGTTAATTCTGTCTAAACATTGAATTTGAACAGCATCACGTCGCCGTCTTTCACGACGTATTCCTTGCCTTCCATCCGGTACAGGCCTTTCTCGCGGGCGTGGGCGATGGAACCGCATTTCACCAGATCGTCGTAGGCAACGGTCTCGGCCTTGATGAAGCCGCGCTCGAAGTCGGAGTGAATGACGCTGGCGGCTTTGGGCGCGGTGTCGCCGGTATGAATGGTCCAGGCGCGGACTTCCTTTTCGCCCGCCGTGAAATACGTGCGAAGGCCGAGCAAATGGTAGGTCGCGCGGATGAGCGCGCCGACGCCGGATTCGCTCACACCGAGTTCCTTGAGAAATTCCTTTGCCTCGGCGTCGGACAAATCAATAAGGTCGCTTTCAATCTGCGCGCTGATAACGACGGCTTCGCAGGCGAAATGGTGCGCGGCATATTCGCGGACTTTCAGGACGAACGGATTTTGATCGGCGGTGGCCAAATCGCTTTCCTTGACGTTGCAGGCGAAAATCGTCGGCTTGTCGGTCATCAACCAGAACAATCGCGAGACGGCTTTTTCCTCGGGCGCGAGTTCCAGCGTGAGCGCGGGCTTGCCGGCGTTGAGGTGCGGCTCGATTTTTTTCAGGACGACTTCCTGCGCGAGCGCTTCCTTGTCGCCGCGCTTGGCGTCTTTGGCGATGCTGTTGAGGCGCTTTTGAACGGCTTCCAAATCGGCAAGGACCAGTTCGGTGGTGATGGTCTCGATGTCGCGCACGGGATCAACCGAACCGGCGACGTGATGGATGTCGGCGTCTTCGAAGCAGCGGACGACTTGGACGATGGCGTCCACTTCGCGGATGTGGGAAAGGAATTTGTTGCCGAGGCCCTCGCCCTGCGACGCGCCTTTGACGAGGCCGGCGATGTCCACGAATTCAATGGCGGCGGGGATGATGACGGAGGTTTTGGCGATGTCCTTCAACACGGCGAGCCGCGCGTCGGGCACGGTGACGATGCCGACGTTCGGGTCGATGGTGCAGAAGGGATAGTTCGCCGCCTCCGCCTTGCGCGTGCGCGTGACGGCGTTGAACAAAGTTGATTTGCCCACGTTGGGCAGTCCGACGATTCCGGCTTTGAGCATAAATTTTACCGCGAAAACGCGGAGAGCGGAGAATTATCAGGAAATGGCGGGCGCAGAAAGATTTTGTTGTCAAATTCTGTGGTGGGCGAGCTGCCAGACCACATGTACACCGCCGTAAAGTCCGGCCATGAGCAGGCAAAAACCGGAGACATGCTGCATCCGCAATAGGGTTTTCTCGCTGAATTTTCCGTGTCCGCGCGAAACGCTGAAGCTTAAGGTGTAAAACCACGCGTTCGTGCCGAGCAACACGCCGGCGATGCAGGCGAGCTTGGCGGCGAAACGGTCGGCCACCCAATAGCGCGACGTGAAATAAGCGTCGTGCGACATGAGATACGCCGCGAGCACAATCCACGTCAGCAGCACGCCGAAGTTGCCCATTACGCGCACAAAGCCGGTGGCGAACGCGGAGCGCGGATGCAAGGTTTCGCCAAGGCGCTGTTCAAATTTTTTTGAAGCGAGGTCCAGCCGCGTCGGTGTGCTGACAGTTTGTGCAGATAGAAATTTCGCGCCGAGGAACATCAAAAACACAAAGCTGAAAACTTCCATCGCCGATTTCACGGTGCGGTCGTAGAAGATCGAGGAAAATCCCGTGAAGGCGACCGAACAATAAATTAATTCCATGATTGACGCGCCGAGGCCGATGAGCAGCGCCCATTTGAATCCGCGCTGCGAGCCTTCGTTGATGATGGTGAGGTTGATGGGGCCGACGGGAATTGAGGAAAACAGCAATGCGCTGACGAAACCGGCAAACGCGGCGAGCAGAATGGGCGTCAAGTCGGACATGATCAATGGGCGCCGTTCGGCTCGTCGTCGTCTTCTTCAATTTCACGGCGCCAAGCGCGGGAGAGGCTTGGGCGCACGAAGCCGTAAATCAGATACGCGGTGAAAAACGCGGGCAGGACGTAGTAAAGGATTTTATCGCGCAGAATTAAAATGCAGCCGACAAATAATGCGCCGATGATGATCTTCAAAAAAGTCGTGGTCGAACGCAGGCCGAGCGACTTGAAACTCGGATAACGCACGGTGCTCACCATCATCGCCGACAGGAAAATGAGGACGGCGACGATCAGATAATTCCAATTGCCGAGGCTTTTGTCATTTGCGGTGAAATGGATGATGAGCAGCGTCAGCGACGCAACCAAGCCCGCCGCCGACGGAATCGGAAAGCCGAGAAAATCCTTGCCCGCGCCGGGCAAATTCATCACCGCGAGGCAATTGAACCGCGCGAGCCGGAACGCGCCACAGAGCAAATAAATCGAGGCGATGAACCAACTGATTTGCCGGTATTGGCCGAAAACATCGGCGAGCACGACGCGCTGGACGAGAAACGCGGGCGCGACGCCAAAGGAAATCAAGTCGGCGAGCGAATCGAATTCACGCCCGAACGGGCTTTCAATCCCGCCCATGCGCGCGATCCGGCCGTCGAACAAATCGAAAATGCACGCGAGCAGGATGAACGCGAGCGCATATTTGATTTGCCCGAAATAATTGTCAGTTCCGGGAACGGCCTCGACGATTTTTGTCAGCGCGACAAAGCCGCAAAATAGATTTCCCGCCGTGAGCAGATTGGGAAGGAAATAAATTTTTAATTTTTCCTCCGAATCGTCCGGTCGTGGTTTTTGATTTGGCTCGTTCATTTAGTCAAATGAGGCAATCACCGTTTCTCCGCCGATGACTTTGTCGCCGGGCTGCACCTTGATTTTTACGCGTTTGGGCAGATAAACGTCCACGCGCGAGCCGAATTGAATCAGGCTGATGCGTTCGCCGCGCTGGACAACGTCATTCTCGGAAACCCAGGGAACAATCCGTCGCGCAATCAGGCCGGCGATCAGCCGCACGGCGATCTTTTCGCCGCGCGGTTCCACGGCATCAATGCCAATGAGCACATTTTCGTTGAACTGCGCGCAATCGGTCCGCATGGCGTTGAGATACTGGCCGGGCGTGTGTTTGAAAAGCGCGACGCGTCCGGTCAGCGGCGCGTTTTGGACGTGGATGTCGAACACGGAAAGAAAAATGGAGACGCGCCGGCACTCGCCGCCCATGAAATCGTCCTCGGTCGTCATGTCCACCACATCCACCTTGCCGTGTCCGGGGGCGATGACGAGATTCGCGCCGGTTGGCGTCAGCGGGTCGGGGTCGCGGAAAAAATAAATCGTGAAAAAGACGAAAATCAGCCACAACCCGAACAGGACCCAGAAAAACTTGATGACAAACATGGCGATGTGTTCGCCCAGCCACGCGGCGGCCAGCAACGCGAGCACCGCGGCGAGCGTGAAACCGATAAGTTTCATGGCGGACAGCAAGGCCTTTCCAGAGTGTTTCACGCAGCCAAAATAAATTTTCCGGGCGTCACTTGCAATTCGGCATTTTGCGTGCAAGTTAAATTCCCCCGCACAATGGAACGCGGTGGATTAAAACGAAAACCAAACATTGGAATTATTATGTCATTGCACACTCCTGACCTCACAAAGTTTCCGCCGCGCAGTCCGCGCGTGCGGCTGGGCGGCTACGTGATTTTGCCGCGCTGCCTGGACAAGGGCCGCGCGATGCTGGCCGGCAAAAACGGCGAGTATCATTACGCCTGCCCGCTCGACCACGACTTTTTGGATTTTGTGGGCATTGATCCCGAGGAGTTGAAAAAGCAGCTCGATAAAAGCGACAGCGAAGTTTTGGAATGGATCAACGCCCACGCCAAACACCCGCGCACCGGACCGGAAATCGCCGCGTGGTCGGCCTGGGCGGAACAAGGCGCGCCGGACAATCCCGAGTCGCGCGAGCATTTCAACGAGATTCACAAGCAGGCCGCGCCCAAACGCGGGGACATTGTGACGTGGTTTGACGTGCTGGATTTGGACGACTACGTCAGCTTCGGCGGCAAGGCGTAAAGGCATCAACCGCCTGGCTCCAAAAGCGCGAAGAGAAAAATGGAAAGGGCGCGTCCCGAAATAAACGAATCCAGAAGCTCGGAACGCGCCTGAAATGGCCGGAAGGATAATCCGGCCAGATTTTTAATTGCCGGCCATTGGCGCGGAGGTTGAAGCGACAGGATTCATCTGCTCTCCCGCCGGAGCAATCCGGTTCACCACGTTTACGCCGTTGACCTCGTTGTAGCTGAAGACGAACTTTTCGTCCGGCCTCAGGTCGCTCAACTGGCCGTCGGGCTTGCCGTTGAGCATGATGACGCAGTCGTTGCCCACGTTGAATTTCTTTTCATCGAACATCGATTTGGCCTTCAAGGTTTTTTCCCCGAGGTCAATCGCTGTCAGCGAGCCGGTGAATTCGATGCTCGTTTGCGCGATTTGTTCCGCCGTCGGCTTGTCGTTCGGCGTCTCGTAGGTCACCGTCACGTGGTTGCCGGTTTGGATGTCGGCGAGCGAGCCGGCTTTGCCGCCCCGCAGCATGACATTGCAGCCGTCCGCGATCTGGAATGTTTTATCGATTCCGTGATCGTGCACCGTCAACGTGTGCGCGGTCGGGTCAATGGCCTTGACCATGCCCGTGTAACGTATCGGTATTTGTTCGACGCGGTCCGCCACCATCACGCCGTCCACATTTTGGTAACTGACCGCGACCTTTTCACCGGGGCGCAGGTCATTGATGGTGCCGGCGCTATTGTCCAGCAGCGTGTAAGTGCAGGCGGCGCCGAGGTTGAATGTCTTGCTAAACACAAAACCCCTGGTCTGGAGTGTGTGTTCCTGCGGGCTGACGGAAACAACCGTGCCCGTGTAACTTTTTTCCGGGTTGGCGGCCGTTGTCGTCTGGTCTGCCGACGCGCGGAACGCCGCGGTCGCCGTCAAAACAGCCACGGAGACTGCCATCCAGTTTTTTGTTCTGTTTGTTTTCATGTTGTTCCTTTCGTTTGTTCGTTGCATTGATCAAAACCAATAACGGATGCCGACGCCGCCAGTGATGTCACCGCGAACTCCCGGCGCAATGTCAATGACCGGCGCGACCTCGACGAATACATCCACCGGCGCGTTTTCGAACATATACGACAATCCAACAGGCAGGCGGATGCCGACCTGGTTGTCTTGATGGTTGTCACGGAAACGCGCCAGGCCGCCGACGCCGAAATAAACCGGCAAGCGGCCTTGCGACACCGGAATCAAATCAAAATTATGCCACAGCACGTCGCCGTGCAGATACAAATCCGTGTCGTCGTGAAACGACCAGCCGATCGCACCGTCGAGCGCGAATGTGTCGTTCAGCCAATACTTCAGCGACGCACCCGTCGGTTCGCCGACAATCACGCCGACGCCAAGTTTCCCGGCGTAGCTGGCCGTGGGACTGATCGGCATGGAATTTGTGTTTACGACCGTCGTTTCATCCGCCCGGACCCAGGGTCCGGACAAGGCTGCCAGCGCGGTCGCGTAAAAGATTTTTTTCATGGATCGCATTTAATTGCCGCCGGCTTCACTGGTTGGTGGACGCCGGGGTGTTGGTGTTGTCCAAATTGGTGGTGACGGCTGAATTGTCGCTGGCACCCGGACTGGGCATTTGCTGATCAGACGGCGGATTTGCCGTTGTCTGCGAGTTGTTTCCGCAGCCGGCAAGAGCCATCGCTGCAAAAGCCAGCATTGCCAAAAATAGGATTTTAGTTTTCATAATTTTTTGTGGGGGTGGTTTGTTTATGTGGTGGTGTTCCGGCGCAAAAGTGCGCGCCTCGTTGAAAGCGTCGTTCTCGCTTCTGGCAATTTTTAACGCGGCCTCCAGTTTTTCCGGATGCAGCATCAGGTCGGTAAAAGGCGTCCGGCTCGATTGCAACGCGGCTTCCGAAACGGAAGGCAGGGCAAAATTCTCCGGCAGCACGGTGATTTGAAACGGCGACGGAGCGGTCGATTTATTCTGGGTTGAGGTTGTTTTCATAGAGCATTTTGATTTGGAGTTGAAATAAAGAAAGAGGGACAAACCGGACGTTTAGGTGGGTCGTCGTGGAGGGAACGCCCGGTTTGTCGTTTGAATGCGCGGGATATGTTTCGGGCAGCGCCCGCAGGCATTCATTTATCGTTTGCAGTTGTGGTGTCATGTCGCCGGGATTTTCGGTTTTCATTTTAATTGCCCCTTTCCGGCTTGCCGGTTTTCGGTGGGATGTGGTGAAACGCCGAAGGCCGGCCCATGCAGCGCGCCAGGCGCACATCCGCCGGTTCATTCAAAAGATCCTGAATCGTGTGAAAGAGTTTCACGAAATCCAGCGGCTTTTCCATCAAAGCGCCGACGCCGGAGGCCAGCGCGGGGAAAAATTGGTTGGGACGGGCGGTAATCAGAATGATCGGCAGCAGCGGGTTTTCCGTGGAAAGCTGCTCGAAGGTTTCCCAGCCATCCTTGACCGGCATGTTCAAATCCAGCAGCACCAGATCAAACTTTGTGGCGTTGACCAGTTCAAGGGCTTCGATGCCGTTGGTCGCCGTCAACACAAGGTAATCTTCCTCGGCCAGCAGGCGAAGCAGGATTTGCCGGATGCCGGGATCATCGTCCACCAGCAGGATTCTTGGCTTTGCCGGTTTCATGGCACTGGGTTTCGCGACGGGCGCTGGCATTTCGAGTGTGGCATTCATAAACATGCTTCCTTGATTACATTGTTAATTTGATTTTCACGGAACGCTGCGGTTTGTTCGCAAATTAATTGTCAGGATGGTTTTAGCGGAAAGCGTGCCAGCGCTTAAAACCGGCTTTTGTGGGGATTTGCCTGAATAAAACGCGCGTCCAATCTGCGTCGTCGGCAAATCTTTTTCCACTTCCGGCAATTCATTGACCACATGGTGTAAATTTCCTTTGGTGGATTTTTAAGTCGAGTGTATGATGCAGGGAACTTGAATGGAGGAATCGCCGGGCTAAAAGTGTCGTCATGAATCGGGGCATCATTTTCAGGCTCATCGCATTTTTTGCAACCATCACGTTGCTGGCGGCGCTGATCGCGTGGACGGCGCACACGGCTTGGCGGCGGATGGGCGAGTTGCAGGCGCATCTTTCGGCGCAGCAATGGAAAAATTTTCAGTCCGCCGACCATTTGCAGCAAAGCATACTGGGCTTGAACCTGCTGGTCCTGCGCTATGCGGCTTATCAGGAAACGGAGGACTGGACAAATTTTGAAACAACCAGCGCGGAATTGGGCAGCTGGATTGACGAACAGCGGCCCATCACCACGTCGGCCAAAAAGGAGCAGCCCTTGCTCAACCAAATCAAGGCCGTCTATACCAATTACGTGGCGGCCGCCGAAGCCATTCACACCCGGATTTACGGCAGCCGCCAGCCCTTCTTCCGCCTGGTCGAGTTCACGGATTTTGAAAACCAGTCCAAACAAATTCTGGATCTCGGCCTGCAATTGTCCACGGTTCATCAAGAGGCTCTCGATGTGTTCCAGAAGCAGACCGCGCTGTCGCTCAACATCCTGCGTTTCATCCTGCTCGGCGCGCTGGGATTCATGCTGGTCGTCGGCCTCTGGCTGGCGGTTGTCGTTTATCGCGAAATGATCGCGCCTTTGCAAGTGCAGTTGGTCGAAAGCCGGCAATTGGTAGAGCGGCAGGAGAAACTCGCCTCGCTTGGCTTGCTGGCCGCCGGCGTAGCGCATGAAATCCGCAACCCGCTCACCGCCATCAAGGCCTGGCTTTATTTGCAGCAAAAACACCTGACACCCGGCACGCCGGAATTTGCCGACGCCGAAATCATCAGCGCCGAAATCAGCCGGCTCGAACGCATCGTCAGGGATTTCTTGCAGTTCGCGCGTCCGTCCGAGCCGCAATTCACCGTCGTCCCCGCCGAACAGCCGTTGCGCGAAGCGCACACCTTGATGGAGCCTGAACTTGAAAAATCCAAAATCAAACTCGTGTTGAACGGGGTTGCCCCCGCGCAAATCCGCGTTGATCTGCAGCAGTTGAAACAGGTTTTGATCAACTTGATCCGCAACGCCGCCGACAGCATCGGCGAAAATGGAACCGTGACTTTGCGCGCGCGCCGCGATGAAAAACGGCTCAATGACCGGCCGGCGGACGTGGTGATTTTGGAAGTCAGCGACACGGGCAAAGGAATTTTGCCGGAAGCGGAAAAGCGGCTGTTCGATCCATTTTTCACGACGAAAGATTTTGGGACCGGCCTCGGCCTGCCCATCGCCGCGCGCATCGTTGAAAAACATCAGGGTGCGCTCCAGTATCAAACCCAGGCTGGCATCGGCACCACGTTCGGCATTATTCTTCCCCTGCATAAATCATGAAATCGCCCGCAAAAATCCTGCTCGTCGAGGACGATTCCGCCATCGTCGCCTCCTTGCGCCGCGTGCTGGCCGACGAAGGCTATGAAGCCGCGGTTGAAATGACCGGCGACGCCGGATTGGCCCGCGCCAAAACGGATTCATTTGATGTCGTCGTCACGGATTTGAAGTTGCCGGGATTAAACGGGCTGGAACTCGTGCGCGAACTGCATGCCGCCCGGCCGCGGCTGCCGATTTTGATGATGACCGCGCATGGCACGACCGAATCCGCCATCGAAGCGACGCAATCCGGGGCTTACGATTATCTCGTCAAGCCGTTTGAAATGCCGGAACTGCTGACGCTCGTCGAGCAGGCCGTCGCCGCCAGCCGGCTCATGACCGAGCCGGTGCAAATCGGCGAGACCGGACCGGCGCGCGACGCCATCGTCGGCAACAGCCGCGCCATGCAGTCCATTTACAAGGAAATCGGCCGCATTGCCGCCAAGCCCGTCGGCGTTTTGATTCGCGGCGAGACCGGCACCGGCAAGGAACTCATCGCCCGCGCAATTTACCAGCACAGCGACCGCGCCGCCGCGCCGTTCGTCGCCATCAATTGCGCCGCGATTCCGGAAACTTTGCTGGAAAGCGAATTGTTCGGCCACGAACGCGGCGCGTTCACCGGCGCGGAATCCCGTCGCATCGGGCGTTTCGAGCAGGCCGATCACGGAACCATTTTTCTCGATGAAATCGGCGACATGACGCCCGGCACGCAGGTCAAATTGATGCGCGTGTTGCAGGAAAAAAACCTGCAACGGCTCGGCGGCAAGGAAACCATTCCTGTGGATGTGCGCGTCATCGCCGCGACGCATCGCGATTTGGAAACGGCCATCAAGGAAAACCATTTTCGCGAGGACCTGTATTATCGCATCAGCGTCGTGGTGCTCAATCTGCCGCCCTTGCGCGAGCGCAAGGAGGACATTCCGGACCTCATCCGGTTCTTTTTGCAGAAATACGCCGCCGAGTTCAGCGTGGAAAATCCCGCCATTCACCCGGACGCGGTGGAATTCCTGCAGGCGCAATCCTGGCCGGGCAACGTGCGCGAACTGGAAAACGTCACGCGCAAGATGCTGTTGCTGGCGCGGAGTTACACCATCAGCGTCGAACATGTCCGCGCGGCGCTGGCCAAAATAAATCCGCCGGTGTCTTCCGCGGAAAAACCGCTCCTAACCTACGCGGAAGAATTGCTGGCTGCGGCGCAGCGCGGCGAATTGACCGATGCCTATGCGCGCCTGCACGAAACCACCGAGCGCATTCTTATCAGCCGCGCCATCGAACTGGCCCGCGGCAATCAATCTTTGGCCGCGCGCTGGCTGGGCATTTCACGCATGACGCTGCGCGAAAAACTGGCTCAATTTGGTCTGCATCCCCATCAAGAATAAAAGGCGTGACTGCATTTCAGCCTTCGGATTTTGCAAGTTGAATTGTTCTTCGTGGCAACGAACTGGCCAGCTTTCAGGTAACAAACTTGCCACACTTTGCAAACCATCCAACCGGCAGGAGGCCGCAATCAACAAAGTTGTCACCCACGCCCCTTCAATCTGGCTCATGGAACCCCTGGCATCATTCAAGCTAGGAGGGAGCGGCTGGCGCAATTCAACGCGCCGGAGAAAAACGAAAGGAAAATTATGAAAATAACAAAAACTCTGCTGTTAGCCGGGGCAATCGGGGCGGGCTGTCTGGGAATTTGCGTTGCCGGTGTGGCGATTTCCGGCAATGCGTCGGGTAATGCCGCTCTCACTTCGTCCGGTGGCACGACGGCGGTCTCCGGTTCAAGTGCGGCGACGGTCGGCGGAAACGTGGCGGGCAACGCGGTCAATACGGCTGTGTCGGGTTCCACGTTGCTTTCATCGGCTGCGTCGCAAGGCAGTCTGACCTTGAACGGGTCAAGCTCCGCAACCTTGTCCGGCGCGGTGACGGCGTCGCTGCCTGGTACTTCGCAGGCGCAAACGCTGGCCAACAACGCGCAGACGGACGCGAGCACGGTTCAATCGCAGGCGCAGACGGAGTTGTCCGCCGCGCAGGAAACCGCGAATGAACAAGTTGCGGCCGTCAACGACACCGTGCAGCAAAACGTGCAGGCGGTTCAAGCCGACACGGAGCAGGTGCAACAGGAAGTGCAGGCGCAAGTCCAGCAGGTCCAGAGCGACGTGCAGGCTGACACGCAAAATGCCGTTGACCAGGTGAAACAGATTCGGCTCTAATCGCCGGAACAAATGTTCACCAGATTTGTCAATCAGGCCGGGCGGCTGAAGAAGCTGCCTGGCCTTTTTTTCATTCTCTTCCTTCCGGCAATTTCCCCTCGCGCGTTCGCTTCCGAAATCAATCCGACAAACTGGAACGAAAACGTCGTCATCACGACCGGCCTCGGCTACAAGGATAATGTTTTTCTGACCCATACCCCGTCCGGCGGCAGCGGATTCCTGCTCACGGGCGTGAACGCGGATTTTTTCAAATTCTCCGCCAGCGGCTGGCAGAACTTTTTTCTCATCAATGGCTATGACTCGCTTTACTGGAATAATCCCACCATCGGCCACGAAGACCTCTGGACGGCGGCGTTCGACACGCGGAAGAAAATCGCGCCCGACTGGACGGTCGGCGCGCTCGCGCTTTACGCCTACGAGGGGATGGTCGTGGATTTGGCCAGCGAGGAAAATGTCCAGGGTGCGCCGGCGAAGATTGCGGGGCATACGCTGGCGCTACAGCCGTTCCTGCGCCGCGATTTTCACACCAACTGGTGGCTGCAACTGGAGCCGGACGTGACGCGGCAGTTTCTGGCCATTCCCGGAAACGATTTCAGTTACACGCGCTTCGGCCCCAAATTCACCCTTGGCCACGACTACGGCCGCCGCTCGGAATTGAGCTTGAGCTACGAAGTCTATGGGCAGCGCTATGACTCACAACCGGAAACGACCGCGGACGGCACGGCGATTCCCAGCACGACGCGCTGGGACGTCCGCCAGCACGTCGAATTGCAATCACGATATTATTGGGACGCGCAACGCCGCTGGAGCAGCGATTCCAAGGTGGATTTTGAATACAGCGAGGACAACAGCGCGGGATTTTTCAATTACTACCGCTACGGCTGCTCCGAGGAACTGGATTATCAGGCCAAAACCTGGAACGCCAGGGCCGCCGCGGACGCGGCGCAATACGATTATCCCAACCCGAACCAGGCCGACATCACGCGCGTGGACGTGACGCTGCGCGCTGAAAAAAATCTGACGAAGTGGCTGAAACTTTTCGGCGAATACAAATACGAACGCTCGCTCTCCAGCCGCACCATCGAAGATTATCAGGCCAACACCGTCAGCGGCGGCGTGGAATGGGTTTTCTAATCAAAAAGGCGCGAAGAATTTCTCTTCGCGCCTTTGAACCTTTTGAAATCAAGCCTGCGCCGGAACCGGCTCGGTCAGGGCGGGAGTCGCAACGGGAATCTCTATTTTCGCCGCGTCAATCTTTTCGATGCGATGGCGGCGTTTGGCGCCGTGCAGTTCAAATTCCACCTCGTCGCCGACCTTGTGGTTGAGCAGCGCCTGGCCGACGGGCGTGAGGTAGCTGATGACGCCCTTGTCGGGATCGGAATCCCACGCGCCCAGGATGGTGAACGATTCGGACTGGTTCGTTTCGAGATTCATGGCTTGGACCATGGTGCCGATGTTGACGGCGTCGGTTTTCACGTTTGAATAATCCATGCCGCGCGCGCGGGCGAGTTGCGACTCGAGTTCCTCCTTGCGGCGCATGAGGACTTTTTGCATTTCCTTCGCGGCCTTGTATTCATGGTTCTCGCGCAAATCGCCGTAGCTGCGCGCGATGGCGATTTCCTTCGAGTTGGCCGGGATTTTTTTCTGCACGAGTTCTTGATACTCGGCGCGGCGGCGTTCGAGGCTGTCCCACGAAACGAGCAGCGTTGAATCCTGCCGGGTCTGCTCGCCGGTGATGAGCGACTGGACGGCGGGATGCGCCTTGACGAGCCGCGCGAGCAGCGAGCGCTTGTCCATGTCGTCGAACACGGGCGACAGTTGCAGCGCGCGGGTCAAGTCCTTGATGACTTCGATGTCGGCGCTCGCGGTGAGTTCGCCGAGGAGTTCCTGGTCTTCGAGAATGAAGTCGCGCAGGCGGTTCGAGCGTTTTTCGTTGAACTGGTCGCGTTCCATCGCGGTGAGCATGGCGCGGAAAACTTCCGGGCCGAGGATGTCCACGAAATCCTCGGTGCGGTCGCGGCCGAACCACAGCAGCAGTTCGCTGCTGGCCGTGTGCTGGTTGATGTGGCGCGCGAGCGTTTCCTTGAGCGAATCCAGCTTGCCCTGCGCGATGAGCAGGCTGGAAAATTCCTTGGCGAGCTTCGCGGAAACGAGGTTCAGCGAGCCGCGCAAAATCTCCTGCCAGCGGTCGGGGTTGGCCTGCCGGAAACTTTCCAGCGCGCGATGATGTTTCGCGGCGGGAATCAATTCCATGACCTGCCCGAACCTGACGTTGTCCTGCAACCAGACTTGCGCGTCGGTGACTTCGCCCGCGACCGGTTCCAGCCCGGCGGCGTGACGCAATTCGTCACGCGCGAAAATCGCCTCCAACGCGACCGCCGGTTGCGTGCGCTGGTGTGATGTGATGTCCGCGTTCAGCGCGGAAATGATTTCGTTCGCCGCCGTTTGCTTGTCCGGCAAATCGGAGGCGACCTTCAGGATTTCGGCGACGACCGCGACGCGCGCCTTCAAGCCCTTCGCCGCGCGGAAATCGGCGAGCGAACGGTCTTGCAGCGAGGTTTCCTGCGTCTGAAAAACGACCGGATCGGTTTTTTTCAGCGGCACGATGAAGTGGCCGTCCCGTTTCATTTCGCGCCGGGCGGTTTCCCACCATTTTTTCCAGTCGTCGCGAATCACGTCCGGCACGAGCGCCTGCTGGATTTGGTCCACCGTCGCCCTGCCGCCGTAGCTGTTCAAAACCAGTTTGATCAAATCGAGATGATGCGCGGCGAGCTGGCGGACGGCTTCGAGGTCGTTGGCCTTGCGCGCGAGAATGTGGTCCTTCGGAATTGGCTTGAGCAAATCGGCGGCGAAGGACAAATCCATCGTGTGCCCCGGCTTGCCCGGAAAATCAATCGTGAAACGCGCGAACACCGTGTCCACCGCCTTGATTTTGCCGAAGCCCCAACTGCGGTGCGAGCAGCAGCCGCTCTCGACGAGTTGCGTGAGCGGCCCGACGTGACGTCCTTCAATTTTTCCCGCCGCCGCCAGTTTTTCGAATTCTTCTTTCATAATTAAATCGTATTTTTCCCGTCATGGAGTCACAATCGCTTCATTAAACGCGGTGAACGAACAAAATCCAAGACAAATTGCAGCGCAAATTTTGGGGCGGCGGCGCGCAAACGGTGAATTCGTCGAAGACCTGCTCGAAACCGCGCTGGCCAGTGCGCGACTTTCGTTCGCCGACCGCGGGCTTTGCCAGGAAATCGTTTATGGCATCGTCCGCCGGCAGGCCACGCTGGACTGGCTCATCGCGCGCAAAACCGACGGGCGCGAACAAAGATTCGCGCTGCAAAATTTGCTGCGCCTCGGCCTTTATCAAATCTTTTGCCTCGACAAAATTCCGCCGCACGCCGCCGTCCACGAAACTGTCGAACTCGCCAAACAGAGCGGCTTGGGCCAGCAGGCCGGATTTGTGAACGCCCTGTTGCGCGGCTATTTGCGCGAGTTTGACGAGACAAAAAAACTGCTCGCTGAATTGAAAGCTTCCGATCCGGCGGTCGGGTTTTCCCACCCGCCATGGCTCGTGGAAAGATGGCAAAAGCATTTTGGCGTGGAAAAAACGGCGCAGTTGCTCGAATGGAACAACACGCCGCCGAAAACTTTCGCTCGTGTCAATACGCTGAAATTTCGGAGGGATGAGTTCCACGAGTCCCAAGCTTCCGGCGACAAATCAGGGATTCGTATAGCTCGTCCCTCCGAATTAAACGATGCCGGTCATTTGCTCGAGAAATGGCGCGAGGAAAATGTCGAATATGATTTTGTCCGGCGCGACTGGCTTGAGGAAAATCTGGTCTTTGAATTGAAATCGCATCCGCCGCTGGTTTCGCTGGCGAGTTTTCGCGACGGCTGGTTTTACCTTCAAGACCCCGGCACGCTGCTCGCGCCGCGCGAACTCGGCGCGCAACCCGGCGAAACCATTTTGGATTTGTGCGCCGCGCCCGGCGGCAAAACCACTTTCATCGCGCAGCAAATGAACAACACCGGCAAAATTGTCGCCTGCGACATTTCAGAAGAGCGATTGAAGCTGGTTCGAGGAAATTGCCAGCGCCTCGGCGTGACTTGCGTGGAGACAATTTCAAATTCGCAATTGGCGATTCGCAATTCGCAATTCGACCGGATTTTGCTCGACGCTCCCTGCTCCAACACCGGCGTCCTGCGTCGCCGCGTGGATTTGCGCTGGCGGATTTCGCCGGAGGAAATTTCACGGTTGCAAAAGGCGCAACTGGATTTGCTTCAACTCGCCGCGACGAAATTGAAGTCCGGCGGCGTTTTGATTTACAGCACCTGCAGTTTGGAGCCGGAGGAAAATTCCGAAGTCGTGAAAGAATTTTTGCGCGAACACGAAAATTTCCAACTGGAATCCGAGCGCGAACTGCTTCCGTTTACGGACAAAGTGGACGGCGCTTACGTGGTGCGCTTGAAGAAAATCTCTTGATTGTTTTCGCTCGCGTAAGGTCTAATGTCGAACAGGAGCAAATTTCCTCCACTGATCATGAATGCCGAACAGGAACGTCTCGCAGCCGACGCCAAACGCACCGCCAACTGGAAGCGCTGGGGGCCGTATTTGAGCGAGCGGCAATGGGGCACGGTGCGCGAGGATTATTCGGCGGACGGGACGTGCTGGGATTATTTTCCGCACGACCACGCGCGCAGCCGCGCGTATCGCTGGGGCGAGGACGGCCTGCTCGGCATCACCGACCGCGAATGCCGGCTTTGTTTCGCGGTCGCCTTGTGGAACGGCAAAGACCCGATTTTGAAGGAGCGTTTGTTCGGCCTCACCAACTCCGAGGGCAATCACGGCGAAGACGTGAAGGAACAATATTTCTATCTGGATTCGACGCCGACGCATTCCTACTTGAAGGCGCTTTACAAATATCCACAGGCCGAATTTCCCTATGCGCAACTCGTCGCGGAAAACCGGCGGCGCGGGAAAAGCGACCCGGAGTTTGAACTGATTGACACGGGCATCTTCAACGAAAACCGCTACTTTGACGTCTTTGCCGAATATGCGAAAAATTCGCCGGACGACATTTTGATCCGCTTGACCGTGGCCAATCGCGGGCCGGACGCGGCCACGCTGCATTTGCTGTCGACGCTCTGGTTCCGCAATTGCTGGTCGTGGGGCAGCACGCACGAAAGCTGTAGTTCGCAGCCGCAATTGCGCGGCGGCAAGGACGGAAAATTTATTTCCGCCAGCCACCAAACGCTGGGCAACTTCCGGCTCGCGATCGACATTGCGCCCGACAGCAGCCAGCCGCCGTTGTGGTTCACGGAAAATGAAACCAACATGAAACGATTGTGGGGCGTCGGCACGGAAAATGTTTTTGTGAAGGACGCTTTTCACGAACAGCTCGTTCACGGAAGGCAGGAAGCTGTTAATCCGGAAAATATTGGAACGAAGGCCGCCGCGCATTACACGCTGATGATTCCCGCCGGCGGCTCGCAAACGCTGAAACTCCGCTTGTTCGCCGAAAAGGAAGTGCCGCAAGAATTGTTCGGCGCGGCGTTCGACAAGATTTTTGCGGCGCGCGTTCAGGAGGCGGATGAATTTTATTCCGCCGCGTGCCCGGCCAAAGTCACCGCTGCCGGATGCAACGTGGTGCGCCAGGGTTACGCCGGGCTGCTTTGGTCGAAACAATTTTACCATTACATCGTCGAAGACTGGCTGAAGGGCGACCCGGCATTTCCGCCGCCGCCCGCGGGCCGCGCGCAGGGCCGCAATTGCGACTGGAAACACGTCTACAGCGCCGACGTGATTTCGATGCCGGACAAGTGGGAATACCCGTGGTTCGCCGCGTGGGATTTGTCGTTTCACATGATTCCGTTTTCGCGCATTGACCCGGAATTTGCCAAGCAGCAGCTCGTGCTTTTCCTGCGCGAATGGTATATGCACCCGAACGGCCAGTTGCCGGCCTACGAATTTGCGTTCGACGACGTGAACCCGCCGGTGCATGCCTGGGCGGCGTGGCGGGTCTATAAAATCTCCGGCAAACCGGGCGAACGCGACCGCGATTTTCTCGAAAGCGTTTTTCAAAAGCTGCTGCTCAATTTTACTTGGTGGGTCAACCGCAAGGACGTGCATGGCCGGAACCTTTTTTCCGGCGGCTTTCTCGGCCTCGACAACATCGGCGTGTTCGACCGTTCCAAGCCGCTGCCCACCGGCGGCACGCTGCAACAGGCCGACGGCACGGCGTGGATGGCGTTTTTCTGCGCGACCATGCTGGGCATGGCGCTCGAACTCGCGCGCGACGGCGACCGCATCCATCCGGCCTACGGCGACATGGCTTCCAAGTTCCTCGAACACTTTGTGCAGATATCCGATGCGATGAACACGCTCGGCGGCTCCGGTTTGTGGGACGAAACGGATGGTTTTTATTACGATCAAATCCGGTTCGACCACGCGAGCGTGCCGCTGAAGACGCGCTCGCTCGTCGGCCTGTTGCCGCTCATCGCGGCGGAAATTTTCGACGAGGAAACGGTCCGGAAATTGCCCGGCTTCAGCAAACGGCTGGCGTGGTTTTTGGAGCATCGCAAGGATTTATGCCAGCACATCACGCATTGCGAACACGCCGGCGGGCGCCGGTTGATTGCGATTCCCTCGCGCGACCGGCTCGAGCGCGTGTTGCGCTGCCTGCTCGACGAAAACGAATTTCTTTCGCCGCACGGCATCCGTTCCGTTTCAAAATTTCATTTGCAGCATCCGTATGAATTTGACGCCGGCGGCCAGGCGCATTGCGTGGATTATGAACCGGGCGAGTCGAACACCGGGCTGTTCGGCGGCAATTCGAACTGGCGCGGTCCGGTCTGGCTGCCAGTGAATTATCTCCTCATCGAGGCGCTGGAACGCTACCACCATTTCTACGGCGACAATCTCAAGGCCGAATGTCCGACCGGCTCCGGCCAATGGCTGACGCTCGACGAAGTCGCGCGGGAATTATCGCGGCGCGTGGCGGGGATTTTTCTGCCGGACCAAAACGGCCGCCGCCCGTTTGCCGGCGACGACGAGCGCTGGGCCAAAGACCCGCACTGGCGCGAACTAGTTTTGTTCAACGAATATTTTCACGGCGAAACCGGCCGGGGCCTCGGCGCGAGCCACCAAACCGGCTGGACGGCGCTGGTCGTCCGGCACATTGAAAGTTTGGGGAAACCGCCGGGTTGAGAGCCGGGTTCAGAAAACTTGAATTCGACCGGATTATCCGCAAACTGGATCGCGATGGCCTTCAAAAACTTTGCCGGACAAACGCAGGCAGTGCAATTGCTCCAGCGCTCGCTCGCCTGCGGACGGCTCGGCCACGCTTATTTGTTCGCCGGCGACCGGCTGGACGAACTGGAATTGCTCGCGCGCACGCTGGCGAAAACTTTGAATTGTCAAAATCCGGTCAAAATTGGCGGCGCAGCAACCGATTGCTGCGACGAATGTTTGAGTTGCCGGAAAATTGAAAACGACACGCACGCCGACATCCATTGGGCGCGGCCCGAATCCAAGTCGCGCGTCATCACCGTCGAGCAGACGCGCGAATTGATGCAGCAAATCCAGCTCAAGCCGACGGAAGCCGAACACAAGGTTGCCGTCATCGCCGGCGCCGACCGCTTGAATCCGCAGGCGGCAAATGCCTTTTTGAAGACGCTGGAAGAGCCGCCGCCGAATTCCGTTTTGATTCTGCTTTCAACCGAACCGCAGCGGCTTTTGGAAACCATTTTGTCGCGCTGCCTGCGTCTGAATTTTTCCGGCGACGACAAACGCGAACTGAATCCCGCCGAAGCGGAATGGCTGGAAAAATTCGGCGCGCTGGCCGCGTCGGAACAAAAAAGTCTGCTCGGCCGTTACCGCCTGCTCGACGCGCTGCTCCAAAAGCTCGGTGAAATTCGCGCGCGCGCGGGTGAATCGCTGGCCGCCCGCTCGCCGCTCGAAAAATACGACGACGTGGAAAAGGATTTGCGCGACAAATGGGAGGGCGAGCTGGCCGCCGCCATCGAAGCCGAATATCGCCGCCACCGCGCCGATTTGCTGCTGCTCGTCCAATGGTGGCTGCGCGACATCTGGCTGCACACGCTGGCCGCCGGGAAAGATTTGCTGAAATTTCCGAAAATTCCCGGCGCGGAAACCGTTGCCAAAAGAATTTCGCCGCGTCAGGCGCTTGAAAATTTGCAGACGCTGGAGCAGACGCAGCGGCTGCTGCACTCCAACGTGCAGGAATCCCTCGCCCTCGAGGTCGGTTTGCTGAAATTGCATTTTTAGCCGCGTGCGGACAAACTTCCGCAAATGAAGTCTGAACAAAAAATCACTGCGCGGGAAACTTACGCGCTCGCGTTCGGACTTTTTCTCGGCCTTGCCATTTTGAAATTCGGCAATCCGGTCATTCTCGACAGCAAAATCGAAACGCCAAATTCATTTTCCGAATTCTGGATTGACGCTTGGCCGACGCATTGGGCAAATTGGATTTTGTTCCCGCTCGTCATCGTCGGCGCGATTCTGGTTTTCACAAAAAAACCCCGCTGGCCGCAAACCAAATGGCCCTGGCTGTTGCCGCTGCTCTGGTTCGGCTGGCAGTTGTTTTCCGCGACAAACACTGTTGCCCCGAATTTGACTGAAACGACGCTTTGGCAATTTGCCGGCTGCGTCGCCTGTTATTTCCTCGGTGCGTTTCTTTTTGGAAGCGGACGGGCGCTCAATTTTCTGTTGATTGGAATTTTGGCCGCATTCACGCTTTGTCTGGTTCGCGCCATTGACCAGCGGCTTTTTGAATATCCCCAAACCCGCCAAATGCTCGTCGAAGGCGAGCGTGAGCATTGGACCAATCTTCCGCCGGAAATGGTTCTGGAAATGAAACGAGACGGCAGCATCACCACCACAAATGGCGTGGACATGGCGAACCCTGAACTCCTCAAACGGCTTGGCGAAGGCCGCGTCAGCGGCACAATGGTTTATTCAAACGCGCTGGCCGGGGTGATTTTGCTGCTGCTTCCGGTTTCGCTCGTGCTCGCCTTCGGCTTTACGAAAAAGATGAAGTCACCCATCCGAATCGCCGCGCTGGCGCTGTCGCTTTTCCTCGGCGGCGCGGGATTTTTCTGGACCGGCTCAAAATTCGGATGGCTGATTGCCATCGGGCTGGGCGGCTTGTGTTTGCTGCGATTACGCTGGCCGTTGAGATTGAAAATCGCGGCGGTCGCCCTCATCGCCATTTTGGGATTGGGAATTTTTGCGGTTCGCTTCCACCATTATTTTGCCAAAGGCGCGACGAGCCTGGTCGCGCGGTTCGATTATTGGCGCGCGGCGGCACAAACGACGCTGGCAAATCCGTTATTCGGAACCGGGCCGGGAACCTTCCAAAAGCCTTACGCGGAAATCAAATCGCCGGAAGCGGAAATGGCGCGCCTCACCCACAACGATTATCTTGAACAATTTTCGGATTCGGGAATTCCCGGCGGAATTTTTTACGCTGCCTGGATTTTTTCCGCGCTGACAACTGCCGGAAGAAAAATCTGGCGCGCCGGCAATCCAATCGTGTTGGCCATGTTTCTTGGATTGCTTGGCTGGTTCATTCAAGGCGTCGGCGAGTTCGGGCTTTATATTCCGGCTTCGGCCTGGACGGCCTTCACCTTGCTGGGATGCCTGCTCGGACTGTCGGGAAATCAAATGGACAAGCCGGCGGTGGCCAATTAACTTTCCGACCGCAAATGAAGATTCTATTTCTCAACGGCCCGAATTTGAATCTGCTGGGCCAGCGCGAGCCGGAAATCTATGGGCGCACGACTCTCGCGGACATCGAAGCCAAAGTCCGCCAGCGCGCCGCCGAATTGAAGGTGGAGGTTGATTTCCGACAATCCAATCTCGAAGGCGAATTGGTGGACTGGATTCAACAGGCCAAGGGAAAGTTTGACGTGATTGTAATCAACGCCGCCGCCTACACGCATACGAGCATTGCGCTGCGGGATGCGATTGCCGCCAGCGGCGTCCCGACGATTGAAATTCATCTTTCAAACGTCCACGCCCGCGAAGAATTCCGTCACAAATCATTGATCGCGCCAGTTTGCCGTGGACAAATTACTGGCTTTGGACAGAAATCATACATTTTGGGGCTGGAAGCTGCCGTTGACGTTAAAGATTTCAAATGAATCAATTAAATTGTCATTTTTTACTCTAATTTTGATGATTTTATTGTGTCAAAAATTTTCCCGATTTTGATTCTTGACGGTGGCATCACCGAACAATAAACTGTAACCAGATTTTAACGAAGCCGATTTCGGCTCGTTATTTGGGTTAATTGAATTCACTTTAACGAAAACGCGCCGTGGACTTAAAAGACATCAAAGCCATCATTGATTTGATGAAGAAGAACGCCATCACGGAGTTCGAATTAGAGCGGCAGGATTCAAAAATCAGATTGAAGCGCGGTTTGAATGGTGGTGCGCCGACAGTTCAATACGACGAGCCTGCCATTACAAACGTCGTTCCGGTTTTGCCACCCGTGGCCCTTGCACCCGCTGCCGCGTCGCCGCAACCAGCAACGACGGGTGAAATAGACATCAAGTCGCCAATGATCGGCACTTTCTATCGTGCGCCGTCGCCCGAAGCTGGAAACTATGTTGACGTCGGAACGGAAGTCAACGCCGACACGGTGGTTTGCATCATCGAAGCCATGAAAGTAATGAACGAAATCAAAGCGGAGGTCAAAGGCGTTGTCACCCAGGTTCTGGTCGAAAATGGCAAGCCGGTGGAATTCGGCCAGCCCTTGTTCAAAGTTCGTCCAAACTGAAACGGCGGCAGCACAACCGTTTGCTTTCATTGAACGCTCATGTTTGAAAAAATTCTGGTCGCCAACCGCGGAGAAATCGCCGTCCGCATCATCCGCGCTTGCAAGGAATTGAACATCCGCACCGTGGCTGTTTATTCGGAAGTGGACGCCAATTCCATGCACGTTCAGCTCGCGGACGAGGCGATTTGCATCGGCAAGGCGCCGGCGGCAGAGAGTTACCTGCGCATTGACCGCATCGTCAGCGCGGCGGAAATCGCGGACGTGGATGCGATTCATCCCGGCTACGGTTTTCTTTCCGAGAACGCGCATTTCGCGGAAGTCTGCGAAAGCTGCAACATCCGCTTCATCGGCCCCAGTCCGCGCGCGATGCAGGCGCTCGCGGACAAGGCCGTCAGCCGCGCGCTCGCCAAAAAAGCCGGCGTGGCGACGCCGCCCGGTTCGGAAGGCGTCGTCGAAAACGAAAAAGACGCACTGGTCATCGCCAAACGCATCGGCTATCCGGTCATCATCAAGGCCGTGGCTGGCGGCGGCGGACGCGGAATGCGCGTGGCGCACAACGACATTTCCCTCGTCAAAGGCTATCACACTGCGCGCACCGAGGCGGAAAAGGCCTTCGGCAATTCCGGCGTCTATATCGAAAAATTCATCGAGAACCCGCATCACATCGAAATCCAGATTCTCGGCGATCAGAAAGGCCACATCATTCACCTGGGCGAACGTGATTGCTCCGTCCAGCGCCGCAACCAGAAATTGATTGAGGAATCGCCGTCGCCGCTGCTTGAGAGCAAATTTCGCAAGTTGCGCGACAAAATCGGCAAGGCCGCCGTGAAAATCGCCGAGGCCGCGCGTTACACGAACGCCGGCACCGTCGAGTTCATCGTGGACAACGACGGCAATTTTTATTTCCTCGAAGTCAACAAACGCATCCAGGTCGAGCATCCCGTCACCGAGGAGGTCACGGGCATTGACCTGGTGCGCTACCAGATTTTGATCGCGGCGGGCGAATCGCTCCAGCATTCGCAAAGCGACATCGAAATCACCGGCCATGCGATTGAATGCCGCATCAACGCCGAGGATCCGTTTGATGAATTCCGGCCCAGCCCCGGCCGCATCGAAATGTATTATCAGCCCGGCGGACGCGGCGTGCGCGTGGACACGCACGCCTATGCCGGCTACACGATTCCGCCGACCTACGACTCGATGATCGGCAAGCTCATCACGACCGGCAAGGACCGGCGCGAGGCGCTGGACCGCATGAACCGCGCGCTCTCCGAATTCATGATCACCGGCGTCAAGACGACCGTTTCCTTCCAGCAGGCCATCATGCAGGACCCGAATTTCCGGCGCGGCGTTTATTCGACCAGCTTCGTTGAACAATTGCTCGGAGGCGCCCGGCGTGAATTGATCGAGGAAAAAACCTGACACGCGCGATTGCGTTTTTCGTGTTCGTTTCTATTTTGTTTCAGAATTAAATTTGACAGCCGCCAGTCGCCGTTTATCTTGGGTGACCAAAAAGCTATGGCCGATATTCCTCCAGCCAATCCCGGTATCCCCGGCGGTGCAGTACCGCCGATGAAAAAATCCACCGGCAGGGTCCAGCCCAAAAAAGAAACCGTCCGCATCAATTTGCCGCCCAAGCCGACGGCCGCGCCGACCATCAAACTGCCGACGCTGCCGCCCGGCGGGCCGACCGGCGCGCCCAGCGCCATGCCAATGCCGTCCGCCGGCGGACTTTCAACCGCTAGGCCGGGCGCGCCGCGCTCCGCTGCCGCGCCCGTAGCCCAGGCGCGCTCCGCTCCCGTTTCCCAGCGCGCCGCCGCTCCTGCGGCCGCGCCGACCATCGGCACGCTCGATAAAATCCTGGCGATTTCCGCCATGGTCGCCGCGCTGTTCGCCGTTGGCAGCGTGCTTTATCTCATGTTTGGAATTTCGATCGGAGAATAAACCGGAACATTTTATCGTCTGATTTTAACCTATGGCCTCCCCACTCATTGTCAACTTGACCCGGGATAATTTTGAAAAAGAAGCCCTCCAATCCACCACGCCCGTGCTCGTGGATTTCTGGGCCGAATGGTGCGGCCCGTGCAAAATGATTGCGCCGCTGCTCGACGAACTCGCCGACGAATACGACGGCAAGGTCAAAATCGGCAAGGTCAACATTGACGAGCACCAGTCGCTCGCCGCCGAATATGGCATCCGCGCGATTCCCACCTTGCTGTTGATCAACAAGGGACAGGTCGCCGAACAAATGGTCGGCGCGAAAAGCAAGCGCGACCTCAAAGCCAGCCTCGACCGCGTCGCCGCGTAGGGTGGGTTGAAAGGATTTCGAGTTGAAAGTTGAGCGACAAATGGCGGCCTCAACTCTCAACTCAAACGTCTCTCAACTGTGATTATCACGCCGGGACATCTGACGCAGCGCTCCGAATTTTATCACCAGCTGGCGCAACTCACCGCCGCCGGCATCGGCGTCACGGCCGCGCTGGAGCAAATCAAACGCAATCCGCCGGGCCGCTATTTTCGCGCGCCGCTCCAGCATTTTTTGGATGAACTCGCCAGGGGCAAGACGCTTTCCGAAAGCCTGCGGCACGCGGACTGGCTGCCCGAGTTCGACCTGTCGTTGATTGAAGCCGGCGAACGCAGCGGCCGCCTTGATTCCTGTTTTCGCCTCCTCGCCGAGTATTACAACAACCGCGCCAGCCTGACGAAACAGATGATTGCCCAGCTCATTTACCCTGCCATTCTGATTCATTTTGCCGCCCTTGTTTTCCTGGTCATCATTCCGTTCGCTTCGCCGTTTGGCTCATCACATTTCAGCGCCAATTTGGTTTGGCTGCTGGTCCGGGCCGCGCTCTTTCTTTCGCCGCTTTACGCCGCCGTCGCGCTGTTGATTTATGCCATGCAAAGCAAACACGGCGAAAAATGGCGCTCGCTCATTGAATCATTCCTGCGTTTCTTTCCGCTTTTGGGGACCGCCCGCCGTTTTCTCGCGTTGTCCCGGCTGGCGGCGGCCTTGGAAGCACTCATCAACGCAGGTGTGGGCATCGTGGAAGCCTGGCCGTTGTCGGCGACCGCGAGCGCCTCGCCCGCCTTGCGCCGGACCGTTGCCGCGTGGAAACCGGAATTCGCCGCCGGCCGGACGCCTTCCGAACTCATCCAATCGTCCCGCATTTTTCCCGAATCCTTTGCGAGCCTTTACGTCAGCGGCGAAATGAGCGGCAAGCTGGACGAAACCCTGCGGCGGCTGCACGTTTATTATCAAGAGGAAGGCACCCACAAACTTCAACTCGCCGCGCAATGGGGGCCGCGCCTCGTGTATTTTGCCGTCGCGCTGATAGTCAGCTACAAGGTCATCCAATTTTATACCGGTTATTTCAACCAGGTAAATTCCTGGAGCCATTTTTAATTCCGCTTTGCGCGCCGGACGGCCGCGCATTAACTTCGCCACGTGACACTTGCTGAAATTCTTGCGGACGAGGATTTGCGCCGGCGCGAATTCCCCGCCGCGCGCGACAAAATTTTCCTCGCGCACGCCGGCGTCTGCCCGCTGCCGCGCCGCGTCGCCGATGCCATTTCCCGTTGCGCCGAACAATCCACGCTTGGCGATCAGGAGGCCTTCATGCTCTCGCGCCTCGACGACGCACGGAAACTCGGCGCACGATTGCTGAACTGCCAGCCCGATGAAATCGCGCTCGTCGGTCCGACCTCGCTCGGCTTGAGCTTTGTCGCCGCCGGTTTGAAACTTCGTCGCGGCGACAACATCCTCATCTATCACGACGATTATCCCTCGAACGTTTATCCGTGGATGGCGCTCGCGGAACACGGCGTCGAAGTCCGCCTGCTCAACATTCGCAACCTCGGAATTCTCCGGACACGCGACGTGACGGGCCAGGTGGACGAAAACACCAAGCTCGTCGCGCTCGCGTCCTGCCATTTCATCAGCGGCTTTCGGATTGAAATCGGCGCCATCGGAAAATTTCTGCGCGAACGCGGCATTCTGTTCTGCCTCGACGCCATCCAGACGCTCGGCGCGTTTCCGACGACCGTGGAGCATGTGGATTTTCTGGCCGCCGACGCGCACAAATGGCTGCTCGGCCCGTGCGCGGCGGGGATTTTTTACGTCCGGCGCGAACTTCAGGAAAAATTGAACCCGCCAATTTACGGCTGGCACAATGTGCGCAACCCGAATTTTGTGGCGCAGGAGAAAATCGTCTTCCGCCCCGGCGCCGTGAAATTCGAGGCCGGCACGCAAAACCTGCTCGGCCTCGTCGGGCTGATTGCCGCGATGGAACTGGTTCTAGAAATCGGGATTGAAAACATATCCGCCGACCTGCTCCACAAGCGCGCGTGGCTGGCGCCCGAATTGCAAACGCGCGGCTTCACCGTTTTGAACGCCGACGCCCGGCCGGAAAACACCGGCGGCATCATTTCCTTTTTCAAGGACGAAACCGATCTGGCCGTGCTGCACAAAAAACTTTCGGACGCGGGCATTGTCACGTCATTGCGCGTTGACCGCGACGGACAGAATTACATCCGCCTCTCGCCGCATTTTTACAACACCGACGCGGAACTGCGCTGCGTGCTGGAATTGTTGTGACCATTAATCTTCCCGCCGGCCAAAATCTCGGATCATGGCCTTCCACCACGGGGCGAGTTGCTCGTCGGGGCGCAGCCACGCCTGTTGGTGCAGCCAGACCATCACGTTGTTGTCGGACATGATGGTCAGCCGGCTGACGGCGCTCAGTTTGTCCGGCCCCTCAGCCAGCAATTTTTCGCCGAGCACGCGGACGCTTTCGCTGCCGACGCCGAGTTTTGAAAATTGTTCGGCGTAGGTCGGGTTGAGATTTTTTTCACGCAGGAGCGAGACGTGGATGGCGTTGACGTAAGGGTCGAGCACGGCTTCGGCGAGGCCGGCGTGCGGCAACAGCGGCGCGGTGTCGTCGGTCAGTTCGTGGATTTTCAAATTTCCGCGGAGCGTGACGAGTTCCACGGGCGGGTTGGTTTCTTCGGGCGTCAAAAACAAGCCGAGTTGCCGCGCGCGGGCGCCCAGCCGGCGGCGGCTGGTCAGCACGCTCAACGGAATGGAAAGGACCATTCCCGCAAGCACGGGCGTGAACCACCAGAACAAGGTGGTGTCCAATTGCCACATGAATGTTCCCCAAATGATGCCGATGAGGACGTGTCCCCAATGCCGCCGGATGGCGTAAGTCCAGGAGGTGCCATCGGCGGCACGTTTTTGCGGCGACCAAATGACGCTGATGCCGAGCAGATTGGTGACGACAAAACGCGTGTGCCAGAGCATTTGCAGCGGGGCGTGGAGCGTGGAGAAAATGGTTTCACCGACGACGCTGGCGGTCGCGCGCGGCAAACCGCCGAAGGCGCGGCGGCGCGCCGGGTCACGCGCCAGTTCGATGAGCGCGAGAAATTTCGGCAGCATGATGACGGCCATGCAAATGATGAAAACCAAAAACGCGTGTGCCGTCGCGCTTAAACCTTCCAGAAACGGCGTGAAGGCCGCGACGGAAATATCGGAGAGGCCGGTGTATTGGTGATAGGCGTAAATGTAATTGAACGTGAGCAGAAAAAGCAGCCACAGCGGACTGGTGAGGTAGCCGAAGATGCCGAGAATCAAATGCAGCCGGCTGACGCCGCGGAGTCCCTTGGCGAACAGCACAAGGCCGTGCTGCAAATTGCCCTGGCACCAGCGGCGGTCGCGCTGGGCGTTTTCAATCATGCCCTGCGGAATTTCCTCGTAGCTGCCTTCGAGGTCGTAGGCGAACCACGCCTGCCAGTTTTCGCGGAGCAGGAGCGCCGCCTCGACAAAATCATGGCTCAAAATCTGGCCGCCGAAGGGTTTGGTTCCGGGCAATTGCGGCAAATCGCAGAATTGCATGAACGGCTCGGTACGGATGAGGGCGTTGTGGCCCCAGTAATTTCCCAGGTCCATCGCCCAATAATTCAGGCCGGCGATGAAGACGGGCGCGTAAAGGCGGTTGGCAAATTGCTGGATGCGGCCAAAGAGCGTCTCGGCGTTCACGATGGCGGGGACGGTTTGAATCAGCCCGACGCCCGGATGCGTTTCCATGAGCTTGACCAAATCCACGAGCGTTTCGCCGCGCATGACACTGTCGGCGTCGCAAACCATGAAGTAGCGGTAACGGCGGCCCCAGGAATTGAGGAAGTCGCGCACGTTGCCGCTCTTGCGTCCTTCGTTGTCAAGTCGGCGGCGGTAATAAATTTTGCCCAGCGCGCCGAGTTCGCGAATCAATTCATACCAACGGCGTTCCTCCTCGATCCATTTGTCGGAGTTTGTGGAATCGCTCAGGATGAAAAAGTCGAAGCCGGCGAGTTTGCCGGTGCGTTTCAGCGATTCAAACGTGGCGCGCAGGCCTTCATAAACGCGCACGACATTTTCGTTGTAAATCGGGAAGACGATGGCCGTGCTGATGCCGTCAATGTTCTGGTCGCGGTAATTTTTCAGGGAGGTGATGCTTTGCCGCGCGCCGAACGTGCGCAGCAAAAATCCATAAACACCGTGCATGCAGCCGATGGACACGAACCAGAACAAAATCACGAACAACATCAGCAGCACGGTGCGCGACGTGGACCAGCCGGTGCGCCACAGCAAATCGGCGAAGATCAGGGAAACCAGTCCGGTGAGCACCAGCGCCGAGGAATAAAAAATGAACAGCCGCCAGCCGCGCTGGAGGCGCGGAACCGCCGTCACGGAAATGTTGGGTGCGCCGGCCATGTCAGCGGCGAAGCTGGGTGAACCAGTCCACCAGCAGGGACAGATTGGTTTGCAACTGTTCGAATCCGCCGTGGGTGAGCCAGAACAGGGCGACGAGCAGCAGGGCGAACAGCGCCCAAATCACGGTCATGCGGAAATACGGCAGTTGGCCGATGTTTGTCAAGGTGGCGATGGGGCCGAGGTCGAGCGGGCGCGGCGTCATTTGCGAAAGCTGGAAATCCGGGCCCGCGCGCAAAAACGTTTCGCGCATGGCGCTGGTAAATTCCTCCGGCCACGGTCCGGGGCGCAGGAATTGTTCCTGCCATTTGCCCGGCATGTCGGCGAGCAGCAGCGCGAGCCGTCCGCGCGTGGAGATGTTCCAGTCGGTGCGGCCTGGCGGTGTTTGCAGGACTTCGGTGAACCATTCGGTGACGAGACGTTCCATTTCCTCGGCGGCGAGTTGTGTGGTGGAACGCTCCGGTTCCTGGGGCGCGCGGCGCATGGCGCGTTCGAGCACGCGCAAAACGAGCTGGCCGAGCAGCGCCTTGTTACGGACGCGCAGGGCGTGAAAATAACTTTCCACTTTGGCGTAGGCGGCGTTCCATTCCTCCAGCGGGCGTCCGGCAAGCTGGCCCGAAACGCCCAGCAACGCCTCGGCGTTCACGGCGGACTCCATTGGTAAGTCCATGTTTCGCTCACAATGTTGGTTCCGTTTTGCAGGGTGCAGCGCATGTCCACCGGATCGTTGTTGCCGGGTTTGGGATCCATTTCCAAAACCACCCGCCACGTTTGAAGTTCAGGACAGCGGATGACCTGGTTGTTGATGATCGCGGCATTGGCGCTGCAATTGACGATGGCCGCCGGCGGATTGGTTTCGGAAATGGCGTCCAGCTTCGGTCCTTTGAAATCAATGATAATCTGCCGGGCATCGGGGTGCTGGGAATCCAGCGCCAGACCGATGCGTGTGGAAACGGCACGGTTCGGGGAAAGCTCGATGTCCGGCTTGCCCATCTGCCAGTAAAGCGTGTAGCCGAATTTATACGGCTGCAACGGCGCCGGTTTGTTCTTGGGATCCCAAAACACAACTTCGTTGTCCAAGCCCTCCCAGTTTGCGTCCAATTCCACCAGGTGCAAATTGCCGTCGCCCCAATTGGCATGTGGCACCACCCACACGCTCGGCTCCAGTTGGAACGAAGTGAAGCTGTCCTGATACGCCGCGAAACTGCGCTCGCGCTGAATAAACCCATAACCCCGGATGTCCGGCGCGTGAAAAATCTGGTGGCGCATCACGGAAGGGTTGTCGAGCGGACGCCAAAGCGTCTCGCCGTTGTCCATCTTGATCAGCAAACCGTCGGCGTCGTGGACTTCAGGGCGGTAATCGTCGAATTTGCGCTCCGAATTTTTGCCGAACCAGAACATGCTCGTCAGCGGCGCGAGGCCGAGGGTTTTGATCGGCTGCGCGTTTGTATCAGCAGCGTGAATTTCCTTCGGCTCGCGCAAATAAATCACCGCCGTCACGTCGGCCACCGTGGTTTCGCCCGGAAAAATGTGGAATTCATACGCGCCGGTGCAACTCACGCTGTCGAGCAACCCATACAATGTCAAACCCGTGTCGCCTTTTTCAGGCTTGCCCAGCCACCAGTCCGTGAAAATGGGAAATTCCTCCGGCCGGTCGGTTTCGCCGCAATTGAGCGCCAGCCCGCGCGCCGACTGGCCGTAGGTCTGCCCCTTGCCCAGCAGCCGGAAATAACTCGCGCCCAGAAACGCGCCCAGTTCATCCCACTGGTTCGTTACGTTCAACTCATACAAAATGCGGAAACCGGCGTAGCCCGTGTTCGCGGGAATTTCATTTTGAATGTTCAGGTTGCCGTAATCGAAAAAGTCCCGCACGAAACGGATCGCCTGCACATGCGTCGCGGTGAATTCGTTGATATGCACCGGTTCATTGTAAATGTAGCCCGGATGGAAAAATTCAATGCGGAAGGGCAGATCATCCTCCGTCCACAACGCCTTGTCGCGGCGGAAACGGATTTCGCGGTATTTGTCGTAATCCAGATTGTCCTGTTGCAGAACTTTCGGCAAGTCCAGGCGCGGCGAGCGAAACGGATTTTGCGCGCGCTCCAACGCGCGCCGGGCGACGTAATTCAAATCCACCACGGCGGACTCCGCGCCCAACGCCGTTTTTGCCGTCAGCGCCAGCGCCATTGCCAAAGTCAAGCATCGCCACATCCCCACCATGAGAACAAATCCGGCGCAATTTGCAAGCGCGCCGCGGAAAAACCCCTGAAATCCAGCGGTTTTCAGGCCCGAACCTCAAAAGCCGGTGGTGGTATGGCTTGGTTTTGGCGGCGGTCTGTGACCACCGTGACTTTCCTGACAATTTGCCTGCCGACGACGCAGGAGTTTCGCGGGGGTTTCAATCAATTTACTTTTTCCATCAACCATCAACTCTCTGTCATCAACTGTTTTCTGGCTCCGGCAAGTCAGGCGGCGGGTTCATTAAGCCAGAGGTGCATTCCCGGCGCATACTGCCGGGGTGCCTTGAAGCCAAAGCGGGAATAGAAAACGTCGAGCCCCGGCAACGGCAGCGCCTCGACCAGAATGTTTGCATGGGTCACCCGCTTCACGCAGGCCAGCAGCGCCTCGACGATTCGCGAACCCACGCCCTGCCGCTGGTATTCGGGGATGACCATGACGCCGGTCAGATAAAAATGAAGCGCGCCGTCGCCGACCACGCGGCCAATGCCAATCACGCGCTCCTCTGCAACGGCGCAAACCACAAACAAGGAATTGGCAAGGCCGACCGCAATGGCCTCCGGTGGGTGCGGCCTGAATCCAACCGCTGCGGTTACAGCGGCGAACTCGGCAACCGTCGGGCGGCGTTCAATGATGTTAACAGTCATGGCGGAATGGTCGCTGGCTCCAGCGTGGTGTTAGACCGCATCCGCGATAAGTCTGAAATGCTCATAAAAGTATCCTGTCTCCACCGAGAGCGTGTATTTCTTGTAGCGAGGTGTGTCGCGTATGTCTGGGGGAACCAGACTGTCATGCAACTCATCATAACGGACTGGCACAAAACTCACATCCGCCGCCTGCGGGTCGGCGGTCTCGGTCGTAACACAAACTCGCTCGCCGCCGGCAAGTCTGCCGGAACCGCTGAAGAAGATGGGCGCCGTGAAAAGATACTGAATCTGCGCGTCGCAGCCGTCAATGACCTCCCAAATCTGGCCTTTACGGGGGAAAGCGGCTGAATTGTTCATGGGCGTGGTGGCCTAACGATCCAAATCCCGCAAGCGCGGGACACGCCGACGGGCGGGTGGCTCCGCACCGAAATAATAACTTTCAACATTCAACATTCAACCCTCAACTTTCAGGGGCAGTCGGCATTGGCTCCAGCGCGGTGTTAGGCATCGCCATTATTGATAGGCTTGAAGTTCATGAGTATCCGTGAACAAAATTGCATCTTCCGCTCTTATTTTGAAAGTTGGATTGTTCGTAGGGTTGACTGTGGCGTTAAATACATTCTCTCCTTCGTAGTTGGTATATATGCCGAGAGTTGGCGGGCTATTCGTTAACCGTCGGAAAATAATCACTTCCACTTCCTTGTCTTTGAGTTTGGTTTTGTTAATAAGCTGTCTAATTGTCAGGCCATCCTGAAAACGTTGAATGAACGACGCCTGGTGAACTGGCCACTCTGAACAAACGTAAACTCTTTCTTGCGTGGGAACATTATTTGTTGGGTCTTGTTGCTCGGCTAATTCCCTCACCCCACCGTATGACGGACGTTGTTGTTGAGCTTGCCCGGAAACTCCGAGCGAGAGCATAAGCGATATGGCGAGTATTTTCACGGTCATAAGATGCCTAACGATCCAAAGCTGAGCCACGCCGACGGGCGAGCGGCTCCGCACCGAGATAATAACTTTCAACTTTCATCATTCAACCCTCAACTTTCAGGGGCAGTCGGCGTTGGCTCCAGCGCGGTGTTAGGCCACAGCTTCGTCATTTCTCGCTTAATAACCTCTCAACGGCCTGTGCCTGTGCTAATGACGAAAAGGCCAACTGAACCGCGCCGCCAGTAATCGGCGTGTAAACAAATGGTTCTGCTACAACTTTGGAATCAAATATCAATTGTATCTGCTGATTTGTGTGCTCTTGTGTAAACTTGGCTAACTCTGCCGCCTTGCCAGTGGACAACTGCAAATTGATAATAATGGTGTCATGCCCACTCCCAACTCCGTTCGTGCCAATTTCTGCTGGGACGGCGAGATCGGATGCTGTGAACTCAAAATGAGGCTTGCTGGCATCAACGGCAATCTGGGGCAAACTGCTGGGAGCGGTGCTCTCCACCTTATGGGAACACGCCGAAACGAGCAAAACTAAAACAAGGCTAAAGATGGTAATTTTCATAATCACTATAATAGACACCGACTTGCCATTTTTTGTATATCCAAATCGCACAATGTGGCCTAACCAGATATTCGGGTGAAAAAGTTCGGTGCGATTTTCTTCACGAGTGGCAATGTATTTCAATGCTTTTCCCGTGTCCAGAGGAATTTACGACGCCCGCCGCTCATTTTATCAACCCGACAAAAGCCGCACGGCGGAAGCGATCGGTATGTGTCGTGCGAAGAGTGGGCGATGAGGACATTTACGCCGTCGCCCCGACGTAAAGGAAACGGATGAGGTTTCCACCACTTTCACCGCCCGGCCTCATCCTGCGTGTCCCCTGCACAAAAATATCCGGGCGGCAAATTCATTTGGGCGATGAAAACCTGCCGTCGTCGCCCGCGGCGGGAAAGTGCGGGATGAGGATTAGACCATTCGCCGCCGCGCCTCATCCCGGTGAGTTTTCTTCACGTTATGGCCGGCGGCAAAATCCATTTAGCCGGGAATGGTGGCGCTGATGGGTTCGCTCCACGGGCCCTTGTCGCCGCGGGTGCTGACCCAGCGCAGCCAATAGGTGGCCACCTGGCCCGCCTGCGCGGCGGTGAACTCCTCCAGTTGCGGCGTCTTGCTGGCGTTGCCCAGATAGGTCATCTGGCTGATGTCCGTCGGGGCGGGGGCGCCGACCTTGGCCCAGATTTCGCAATAGGCCACGCCCGCCGGCTTGGCGCGGTTGCCGGAGGAATCCTTGTAGTTGATGATGTGGCGCAGGCGCTGGCTGGTGTCCACGCTGGCCACCGGCATGGTGGTGGGCGCGCTGGAACGGGTGCGGGTGGTGGCGCGGACGGTGATTTTCATGTTCTTGCGCTGGTCATCGGTCACGGTGGTGCTGGCCTGGAATTGCTGGATGAGCGGGCGCAGAACGCTTTCGGCGGCGTCACGGGCCTGATTTTTGACGGTGACGGCGGCACCGGCGGCGGCCTCGGCGGTTTTGTGGGCGGGGTAGGCGGTTTTCCAGTTGTTATAGACATTGGTCAGGGTGGTGGCCTGATCGGGCGTCACGTTGAGCGTGGCGGCGTTGGTGCTGACGAAATTGTAGAAACCGCCGAACCAAGTGTGGAAGTCGGGGTCAGCCGGGGGAATGGAATCGTGTGGCATGGTTTGATCTGTGTTTGATTGATGTTTTTGGTGGTTTAATGCTGCAACTTGTTGATGTTTAGTGGTTTTACGGACATTTGGCGGCCAAAGCGGAGGTTCCGCCGCCAAAGGATTAGTCTCCCGCACGTCATGCGGGAGCTTAACGACGGCGTGCGGGAGCTTAGTGATGACGTGCGGGAGCTTAGTGACGGCGTGACGGAGTTTCGGCACGGGATGGGGGAAACGCGGTGTGCCCCGCCGGGGCACCGGCAAATTGCGGGGGAAAGGCGCGACTGCTTGCGCCCTGTCCGACAGCGTGAACTGGAATTGAAAGCCGGTTCCATACTGCGGCGTAAAGTTTGCCGGTAACCGCCGGGGGGTTCTCTCCCTATTTTGGCAATTGTTTTACGAAAATTGTCGCCGAAATTTTTGCCGGGTGCGCGCGGGTGTGGCGTGCGTTTTCCAACCGCCGGTTTGGGTTCGTGGAACTGGAAAGTTCCTTGAACCCGCAGGCTCGAAAGCCTGCGCCGCAATGTCGAATCGTTGCGGCTAACTTACGCGCTCCAGTCGCCGGTCTTCAAATACGGTTTCAATTTTTCCTTGAGCGTTTCGCGTCCGCGATGGATGAGCGATTTGGTGGCCGAGAGCGAGCAGCCCAGGATTTCCGAAATTTCGTCGTAGCTCAATTCGTCCTGCCGGCAGAGCAGAATGGCGCTGCGCTGGTTTTCGGGCAGTTCGGCGAGGGCTTCCTCGATTTTTTGCGCGAGTTCGCCGTGCAGCAGTTTTTCGGGCGCGGCGATGTGCAGCTTGTCCTCGAACTGCCGGAGCGGCTGGTCCTCGTGTTCGCCGTGGGTTTCCTCGAGCGATTCGGCGGGGTGCCGCGAGCGGCGGCGCAGTTCGTTGAGGCACAGGTTGCGCGCGATGGTGAAGAGCCAGGTGGAAAATTTCGCGGTCTGCCGGTAGCGGCGGCGGGATTTGTAAATTTGCAGGAAGACGTTTTGCGCCAGGTCCTCGGCCTCGGCCTCGTCGCGCAGGGTGCGGTAGATGAAATTCATCACGGGCTGCTTGTATTTCTCGACGAGTTCCGCAAAGGCGGCGCGGTCGCCGCGCTTGACGCGCAGCATCAACGCGGCATCGGGGTCGGATTGAACTGGCATGGCGCAGAAATGGTAGCAGATGGCGCAGGGGCGAAAAGGGTTTCTGTCGCCGGCGTAATTCCTGTCTAAATCTTAATCACAATCTTGATCGTAATCCCAAAAGCCAACACAGATTAAGATTATGATGAAGATTTGGATTAAGAAATTGCCGCGATTGCTTGCGTTCGGTTCCATTTATTTCCAATTTATGCGCCCGTGCAGGACGTGATCAGGAAAATTCGGGAGGATGCGGAGGAGCGTTTGACGCTGCCGCCGGCCGGCAATGCGGCAGAACAACTGGCGCGTTACCGGGCCTTTCTCAAAGTCGAAACGCACCGGCTGAAAATGGAGCATCGCGCCGGCGCGGGCGGGCGCGAGATTTGCGCGGCGCGGGCGGAGATGCTCGACGCGTTGCTGCGGCATTTGTGGGAACTGGCCAAGAACGGTCTGTCGGCGCAGGCGCAGAAGGAATTTCCCCCGCTGGCGCTCGCGGCCATCGGCGGTTACGGCCGCGGCGAATTGAATCCGTTCAGCGACATTGACTTCATGTTCCTGCACGACGGGCAGGTGGCGGCCAACCGGCCGCTGCCGCATTTGTCGAAGTTGATTGACGGCGTTTTGTATCCGCTCTGGGACATCGGCCTGAAGGTCGGCTACGCGGTGCGGAGCATTGACGACTGCGTGAAGATTGCGAACACGGACATGCAGTCCAAGACCTCGCTCATCGAGGCGCGGTTGATCATCGGCGACGAAACGCTGTTCAAAAAATTCCAGAGAACGCTCGTGGCGCGCTGCGTCGTCGGCTTTGAGGAAAAATACATCGCGATGCGGCTGGAGGACCAGTCGGCGCGGCGGACGAAGCACGGCAATTCCGCCTGCATGCAGGAGCCGAACATCAAGAACGGCTGCGGCGGCCTGCGCGACTTCCAAAATCTTCTGTGGATGACCTTTTTCAAATACCACACGCGGTCGCTGGCGGAGCTGAAGGAGCGGGAATTTGTGAGCGCGGCCGAACGCAAGCAACTGGAGAGCGCCTATGATTTCCTGCTGCGCACGCGCACGGAAATGCACTACGACGTGAACCGCGCGATGGACGTGCTCGGCAAAAACCGGCAGCCCGCGGTGGCGTTCGCGCTCGGTTACGGCGACCGCTCGCCCAGCAAACGCATCGAGAAATTCATGCGCGACCTTTACACGCACATGCGGAACATTTTTCTCATCACGCGGATGCTGGAGCAGCGCATGGCGCTGGTCGCGCCGACGCCGGGCCCGCTTTCGCTGCGGAGATACTGGCCGCGCCGCGAGGCGGAGATCGTGGACGGCTTCAAATTCATCGAAGGGGAAATTCACGCGGCGTCCGGCCGCGTTTTTCGCGACTCGCCGCGGCGGCTCATGCGCGTTTTTCTTTACGCGCAGCAGCGGCACATGACCCTGCATCCCGATCTCGCGCAATTGATCCGCAACCAGCTTTCGCTGGTGGACCGCGATTTTTTAAACGACGAACACGTGGGCGAGACGTTTCTGACGATTCTCAACCGGCGCGGCGAGGTGGCGCCCACGATGCGCGCGATGCACGAGGTCAACCTGCTCGGCAAATATGTTCCTGAATTCGGGCGGCTGACCTGTCTGGTGCAGCACGAATTTTACCATCAATACGCCGCCGACGAGCACACGCTGGTCTGCCTCGAGCAGCTCGACAAAATCTGGGAGGCCAAGGAGCCGCCGTATAAGAATTACGCGCCGCTGTTTCAGGGACTGGCGCGCCCCGGCCTGCTTTACCTCGCGTTGCTGCTGCACGATGTCGGCAAATCGGCCCGCCACAAAAAGGGCGCGCATCCCCAGGCCAGCGCGGAAATGGCGATGCACGCGGCGAAACGCCTGCGCCTCGACGGAACGGTGTCGCACACGCTGCGCCTCATCATCGAAAATCACCTGCTCATGGCCAGCCTGTCGCAGCGGCGCGACCTCGACGACGGCACGGTCATAAAAAGTTTCGCGCGGCAAATCGAGACGCCGGAGCATTTGAACCTGCTCACGCTGCTGACGTTCGCCGATTCGCAGGGCACGAGCGACAAATTGTGGAACGGCTTCAAGGATTCGCTGCTCTGGCAATTGTATTCGCGCGCGATGGAAGTGCTGACCGGCGGCACGGAGTTCCGCCGGATGGGGCAGAAACAACGGGGAGTGCTCCTGCAGGAAGTCCGGGCGCTGGCCTCCCGGCAAATCGGCGACGATGAACTGGCGGCGCATTTCGCCGCGCTGCCGGCGCGTTATTTTGAAGTGCACACCGCGCGGGAAATCCTCGACGACCTCGAACTCACGCACCGCTTCATGCACCGGCTGATTCTGGAGGGCAACCGCGCGCTTGCGCCCGTGACCGCGTGGCTGGACGAACCCGACCGCGGCTACAACCTCGTCAAGGTCTGCACCTGGGACCGCGCCGGGTTGTTCAGCAAAATCACCGGCTCATTGAGCGCGAGCGGGCTGAACATTCTGGGCGCGCGGATTTTCACGCGCAACGACGGCATCGCGCTCGACGATTTTTTTGTCAACGAAGCGCGTACCGGCAAACTGGCCACACGCGAGCAGCACGACCAGTTCGCCGAACTGCTCGAAAAAATCCTGGTGGGCGAGAACGTTGATCTGGGCGTCCTTATCAAAAAGCAAATCCATTCGCAGGCGCTTTACCAGCCTTACGCGGGCGAACAGATGGAAACGCAAATCAGTTTCGACAATGAAATCTCCGAGACGCGCACGCTCATCGAAATTGAAACCGAGGACCGGCTGGGATTGCTTTATACGATTTCGCAGACGCTGGCCGAACTGGCGCTGGACATTTCCGGCGCGCACATCGTGACCGAACGGGGCGCGGCGATTGACAGTTTTTACGTCTGCGAGCCGGGCGGCGGCAAGGTGGTGTCGGTCGAGCGCCAGTTGCATATTGAAGACAAGCTGCTTAGCGCAATCAAGCAACTGACAAACTGGCCGTGACCCTGTCCGGCGGGACAAACCAGTTGCGCGCGGGCGGCCGGTCTGATACAAGCTGGAAAAACAAACTGTGGCGCGGGCTGGCCGCGTCGGAACGCGAAGCGGGTGTGGTTCAATGGTAGAACGTGGGCTTCCCAAGCCCGAAACGAGGGTTCGATTCCCTTCACCCGCTCCACCACCCGACTCGGCCAAGGTTCAACCAAAAATTTCTGGCCAAATTCCTTCCAACATTCCAAATTCGACCATTGTAAAATTATGCCGCAAGTGCTGGAGCCAGTCACAACGCCGACGCCAACCACCGGAAATGAAACCCGTTCCGATGATGAGTTGGCTCCCACCTACTACGTCGTCTGCTGGAACGACCCGGTGAACTTGATGGTTTATGTAACCCACGTCTTCATGAAAATTTTTGGCTGGAATCGGCAGAAGGCCCAGAAGCACATGCGGGAGGTTCATGAGAAGGGCAGGAGCGTGCTCATCCGCGAAAGCGCGGAGAAGGCCGAGTTTTACGTGCACCAACTACAGGGTTACAAATTGCAGGCCACGATGGAGCCGGCGGAATGAAATTGCTGAAGCAAAGCCGGGATGGTTGGGCATACGAGTTGAATCAACAGGAGGCGATGTGTTTGCGCACGCTCCTCAAGGAATTTCCGCTCACATCGGCCACTGCGGTCAAGATTACCAGGACTGAATCCGGGCGCCGGGCCGCCGAGCGTGAACGGCTGCTCAACGAATCGCTGGCCGAACACCGGGAAGAACTCAAAGGGAAGGCCGCGAGATTTCTCACTTCGGGCAGGCTCAAAGCCGGACAGGACGGCTGGCGGCTGCGACTCAACCCGGAGGAGCGGGAAATCCTGCTGCAACTTCTGAACGACATCCGGGTCGGGAGCTGGCGTGCGCTCGGCGAGCCGGAAGACCTTGAATCCAAATCGTCCCCTGCGTCCGAAAAGGAAATGAGCTTTCAAACCCTCATGCAGCTCGCCGGCTATTTTGAGTTCAAGCTGCTAAATCTTGAAAGCAGCGACGAACCGGCGGCAATTTAACCGGCTAAATGATTTGCTCTCCGCTGTTGGCTGTGGCATTTTGTTGTCGCAGGAAGAACAATTTTTACAAAACCATGAGCAAACCGAAAATCATCGCATATTTAAAACCGACCTGCGGCTGGAGCCGGGGCGTCCGCGCCGTGCTGCGCAAATACGACCTGCCGTTCGAGGATCGCGACATCATCAACGACCCGCTGCAGCGCCAGGAAATGATTGAGAAAACCGGCCAGATGCTGAGTCCGTGCGTGGAAATCAACGGCCAGATGCTCGCCGACATCAGCGGTGAGGAAGTCGAGGCTTGGATGCTTGCGAATAAGATCGTGTCGCCGAACGACCGCGAGGCCGACGCGCCGACGAACCAGCCTTGCGCCCATGAAATGCCGGCCAGCGCGCCGCTGCAATTCCGGCACTAAACCAAATTCGAATCAATGCAAGCCGCGTGGAGCAATCTGCGCGGCTTGTTTGTTTGGCAAAACGCAATTAACCTGCCGTCATGCAAGTGGTCAAATCCGTCGTCGCGATGCAACGGCTCGCCAAAAAATGGCAGCGCGCTGGAACCAAAATCGGTTTTGTGCCGACGATGGGTTATTTGCACGACGGTCATTTGAGCCTCGTTCGCGTGGCGCGCCGGCATGTCGGCAAAAATGGAAAAATCGTCGCCAGCATTTATGTCAATCCGACGCAGTTCGCGCCAACGGAAGACCTCGCCAAATATCCGCGCGACTTAAAGCGCGATTTGAAACTGTGCCGCGCCGCGGGCGTGGACGCGGTTTTCACGCCGAGCGACGGCGAAATGTATCCGGGCAGGAATGAAAATTGTTACAGCACTTACGTCGTCGAAGAAAAATTGTCGCAGACGATGGAAGGCGCGTCGCGCCCGACGCATTTCCGCGGCGTGACAACGGTGGTGGCAAAACTTTTTAACATCGTGCGGCCGGACGTGGCGGTGTTCGGACAAAAAGATTTTCAGCAGGCCGCCATCATCAAGCGCATGGTGACGGATTTGAATTTTCCGGTGATAATTATCGTCGCGCCGACATGCCGCGAGCCGGATGGATTGGCAATGAGCTCGCGCAACAAGTTCCTTGTTGGCGATTTGCGCCGGCAGGCAACTGTCCTCTGGCGCGTGATTCAAAGCGGACAAACTGCCGTGAGAAAAATGAAATCCGTTCCAGCGGCAAAATTAAAAGTTGATTTGAAAAAAATGATTGCCAACGAACCTGACGCGAGATTGGATTACGTTGAATTTTTCGAGCCGGATACGCTTGCGCCCGTGACGAAAGTCACACACGGCACGCAAATCGCGCTGGCGGTGTTCGTTGGCAAGACGCGGTTGATTGACAACGCGCAACTTTAAAATGAAACAATTTGATTTTCTCATCCTCGGCAGCGGCATTGCGGGGCTTTCGTTCGCACTGAAGATCGCGCCGCATGGGCGGGTGGCCATCGTCACGAAAAAGGACCGCGCGGAGTCGAACACGAATTATGCGCAAGGCGGCATCGCATCGGTGACGAGCAAGGAGGATTCATTCGAGTCGCACGTCCGCGACACGCTCACGGCGGGCGCGGGGCTTTGCAAGGAAAGCGTTGTCCGCACGATTGTCGAAGAAGGCCCGGCGCGGATTCAAGAATTGATTGAACTGGGCATGAAATTTTCCGAGCGCGACGCGCCGGGCGAAGATGGCGGCAGGGAATTGGACCTCGGCCGCGAGGGCGGCCATTCCAAGCGGCGCATTTTGCACGCGAAAGACGTGACCGGCCGCGAAATCGAGCGCGCGTTGCTTGACGCCGTTTCGCGCCAGGCGAACATCGAGATTTTTGAAAATCATCTCGCGATTGATTTGATCACAAGCCGGAAAGCCGGGTTGCAGGACGGCAACCGCTGTCTCGGCGCGTATGTGTTTGACAAAAAAGGAAATCGCGTCTGGACGTTCACCGCGCCGGTGACGCTGCTGGCGACGGGCGGCTGCGGCAAGGTTTATCTCTACACAACGAATCCCGACATTGCGACCGGCGACGGCGTAGCGATGGCGTTCCGTGCCGGCGCGAGCATCGCGAACATGGAGTTCGTGCAGTTTCATCCGACGTGTCTTTATCATCCCAAGGCGAAGTCATTTTTGATTTCCGAAGCCGTCCGCGGCGAAGGCGGCATTTTGAAAAATTTGGATGGCCAGGAATTCATGGATGGCGCGCATCCGATGAAATCGCTGGCGCCGCGCGACATCGTGGCGCGGGCGATTGACAGCGAGATGAAAAAAAGCGGCGCGGACCATGTATTGCTCGACATCACGCACAAGCCGGCGAAATTCATCATCGAACGCTTTCCGAACATTTATCAAACGTGCCTCGGCTACGGCATTGACATTACCAAGGAACCGATTCCAGTCGTGCCGGCGGCGCATTACCAATGTGGCGGCGTGGCGACGAACGTGGACGGCGAGACGGACATCGCCGGCCTTTACGCCGTCGGCGAAGTCGCCTGCACCGGTTTGCACGGCGCGAACCGGCTGGCAAGCAATTCACTTTTGGAGGCGATGGTCTGCGCGAACCGGGCGGCGGGAAAAATCCTTTCGAACCCGCCGCCAAAAATTGACGTAAAAATTCCGCTGTGGCAGCCGGGCAACGCGACGAACGCGGACGAACTCGTGGTCGTTTCGCACAACTGGGACGAAATCCGGCGGCTGATGTGGGATTATGTCGGCATCGTGCGGACGAACAAGCGGCTGGCGCGCGCGGCCAAGCGCATTGCGAATTTGCAGGAGGAAATCCACGAGTATTACTGGAATTTCATCGTGACGAGCGATTTGCTGGAACTGCGCAACATCGCGACGGTGGCGGAATTGATTGTGCGCTGTGCGCAACAGCGGCCCGAAAGCCGCGGGTTGAATTACAATCTGGATTTTCCCAATCCAAATCCCGGTTGGTCGCAACGCGACACGGTTTTACGGAGATGAATTTTTGATTTGCAAGGCATCGAGCGTTTTTTTTGCCTGCTCGATCAAACTCTGGAACTGCGCGAATTGGTCGGAACTCAGCGAAATCCTGGGCGTGTCGGCGAATTGCAGAAAATCCTGAATGCCGCCCTGCCGCCGCTCGCTGTGGGCGGCAATAAGCAGGCCGGATTTTGTGGTGAAGGTCGCGTCGAATGACGGCAGCGAAGTTACGTCATAAGTGATTTTGCTCAGGAAATCCATGCCGCGAATCAGCGGATCCAATTCGTCATAGTCCACGACCAAGAATCCGTGCAACTGGTTCGAGGCCAGTGCAACGCCGATGCCGTATTCCCGATGGCCGCTGTCTTCATCAATGGATTCCTTGCACCGGACCGTGACAACGCCCGCGCTGGTTGTCATGGAACCGATTTCCCCGAGGCCCTTGACGATGACCACGCCGGTTTGCGATTCGAAATTTTCAATTTCAGTTTTCGACGCGTTGTTGGTGTCTTGCGCGCGCGCCGTCAGCGCGAGCGAGCCGCAAAGAACCATTAAAAGCAAATGAAGTGGACGCATAAATTTCCTCCGATTTGAAAAGTTGATTTCACCGTCACTTCATTGAACGCCGGCGCAGGGAAAAAGTTTCCAGTAAACTTGCGTTGTGCGCTGGCGGCCCGGAACTGGCGGATGAATCAAAAGTGGAAGCTGGCTTGGATGTAAGCGAAACCCGGTTCCTGCTCGTCCGGGGAAATTTTTCGGAGGACGGATTCGTCGCCCCAGAAATCCCTGTAACCGGCCCGCACGTTCATTGAGCGGTTTGGCCCGAGATTTTCATGGACGAGCAGGAGCGGGCGGTTGGCGGAGGGTTCAGTTTGTCGTTCGAGGCGCGCTTCCGAGGAAAAATCATTTTTGACCTCCGGATTGGATTTTTCCGCCTCGATTTTTTGGCGATCCGAAACGGCAATGGAACTGACAGGCTGCGCGGGAGAATCGCTGTGGATGAGCATGAGATTTTTTTCGACCGGCAGAATAGGACGCACCATGGCCAAAGTCATGACTGTTTGTGCGTCAACCGAAGCTGCAGCGAGAGCCAGTATTGAAGCGACAAGGCAAAACAGGGTCTTCACCGCAGACTGCGGGAGCAACTGACCGAAATGTCCAATGTTTTGCACGCGAGATTTTGAGCAGCGGATATGCCAATTGAAAAAAGCCAGTGAAATCATGGGTTTTACGAAAATTGCGGTTTGTCTGTCGTGTCCCAAAAACAAACCCGGTCCGTGATGCGAGGACAGAACAAAGGCTTGCGATTTTTTGTCTGCCCGTTAGCCTTCAATGACAATGCGCGGTTAGCTCAGCGGTAGAGCACTTCCTTCACACGGAAGGGGTCGCAGGTTCAAACCCTGCACCGCGCACCATTTGGGGGTTTCATTTTTGCCTTCCGACAAAACATTTCTGGAAGGCATGGCGGCGGCACGGCAGACCGGGCGGAAAACTTTTCGCAAGGCAGCGCCGGTTTTACCTGAAGAGCCAGCGCCGGAAATCGCGCCGGCAGAAAG